>Ga0366791_1002_pt1 | contig 143357 bp, 122 predicted proteins | sample TotcelN113001N10_FD_207039 | JGI IMG/M metagenome (GOLD analysis project Ga0366791, IMG submission 207039) | Enriched cells from coal bed in the Powder River Basin, Montana, United States - Total cells N11 rep2 HSBNCT.N11.300.1.N10 ... | reverse complement strand
CATTTGTTATTCTCTTCTTTTCCTTCTGCCGCCTTGCTGAAAAGGAATTGACTGATCAGGTTTTCCAGCACGATCGCTGATTGCGTCATGCTTATCTGGTCGCCTTTAGCCAATACATTCGTGTCGCCGCCCGCTTCCAGCCCGATGTACTGTTCGCCCAACAAGCCGGAGGTCAAAATCTTGGCGCTGCTGTCCTTGGGGAATTTGTAGCGTTCTTCGAGCTGCAATGTGACTTGTGCGCGAAAGTCCTGGTCGTCGAATGCGATATCGCCGACCCGGCCCACCACCACGCCTGCGCTTTTGATCGGCGCGCGCGGCTTCAGTCCGCCGATATTATCGAACCGTGCCGAGACCGGGTACGTCTTCTCGAACGAAAGGGAGCTCATGTTGCCGGCTTTCAGCGCAAGAAACATCAACGCCGCCGCTCCCAGCAGCACGAACAGACCGACCCATACATCCAGAGATTTACGTTGCATAAAAAGAACCAATAATTTCAATAATTTGCCATGCCGCTTTTGCATTCGTGGTTACATTCACGCATGATTGTATACCGTTTGCGGCCCGGATTACGTTATCGTTAATTGAACATTAGCGCTGTCAGCACGAAATCCAGCCACAGCACCAGCAGAGAAGAAATTACTACCGTTCGGGTGGTCGCCCCGGCAACCCCTTCCGGCGTCGGACTTGCTTCGTAGCCCTGGAAGAGCGCGGTAAATGTTACCGCAAAGCCGAATACCAGGCTCTTGAGAACGCCATTGCCGATATCCTTCCAGATATCGACCCCGTCCTGCATCTGCGACCAGAACGAGCCCTCGTCCACCCCGATCAGTTGAACGCCGACAATATAGCCGCCGATAACGCCCACTGCGCTAAAGAGCGCCGCCAGAACCGGCATTGCCACTACTCCGGCCCAGAAGCGGGGCACCAGCACCCGCTCGATCGGATTGACCGCCATCATTTCCATGGCCGCCAATTGTTCGCCTGCTTTCATAAGGCCGATCTCGGCTGTCAGCGACGTGCCGGCACGGCCAGCATAAAGTAGGGCTGTGACGACAGGGCCGAGCTCGCGTGTCAGCGACAGCGCAACCAGAACGCCCAGCGCCTGTTCGGAACCGTATCTGCTCAGCGTGTAATAGCCTTGCAGGCCGAGCACGAAGCCGACAAAAAGCCCGGATACGCAAATTATCAGCAGCGAATGGTTGCCGATGAAGTGAATCTGGGACGTCATTAGCCGCGGACGCCGGATGACTCCGCCCGACGCGCGCAACACTGCAAAAAACATGCGGAACGCATAACCGGTACTACTGACAGTCTCGCGCACGAGACGGCCGAGGGCGCCGATAAAGTCTATCATCATTCCCTCCCCAGTCCCAAATCTGCGGCCAGAGAGCGACCCGGGTAATGGAACGGGACGGGACCGTCCGTCTCGGCATGCACGAACTGTTTTACATACGGGTCGGTGGAAATGCTCATTTCCGCCGGAGTTCCCTCGGCAACGATTTTCCCGTTTGAAAGGAAGTAAACATAGTCTGCAATGGAAAACGACTCGGAAACATCGTGCGATACCACGATCGAGGTCGATCCGAGCGCATCGTTCAGCTTGCGGATCAGGTTCGCAGTCACGCCCATGGAAATCGGGTCGAGTCCCGCAAACGGTTCATCGTAGAGTATCAGTTGGGGGTCGAGCGCAATCGCGCGCGCCAGCGCAACGCGCCGCGCCATGCCGCCGGAGATCTCCGCCGGCTTCAGTTGCGCGGCATTGCGCAGTCCGACTGCATGCAATTTCATCAGCACCAGATCGCGCAGGAGTTCTTCCGGAAGATCGGCATGTTCGCGCAACGGGAATGCGACATTCTCGAAAACGGTCAGGTCGGTAAAAAGGGCGCCGTTCTGGAATAGCATTCCCATTTCGCGGCGCAGCTTATATAAAGCCGTTGTATCGAGGGCATTGACTGTTTCGCCGTTCATCTGTATCTGTCCGGCTTCGGGTCTCAATTGCCCGCCTATCAGCCGGAGAATCGTTGTCTTGCCCGATCCGGAGCCGCCCATGACGGCCACAACCTTGCCTCGCGGAAAGTCCATACGCAGGCCCGAGAGTACAGGGCGCTCTCCGTAGCTGAACTGCAGATCGCGGATTTCGACAAGATTGGACACGGATAATAATGCGGAATAAATGCAAAGGAGGTATTGTAATTCAGTTGGAGGCATTAGCCCAATTGCACTTCATGTAGGGCAGGCGCCCGGTTGCGATACCGCCACAGATGAATGGCCTGATGGCGCCTTGGCTTTTTAGTCGTTGCATTCTTAAATGCCCGGAGGCGTTCTTATAAAAATACAGGGTGAATAAAGGTTTGCCGACAACTGTTTGTGCTGCCAGTCTGGACAAAATGCATGGCTCGGAAATCTTCACTTTCGCCTTGCCGTAGAATATTAGACAAGGATATATGGAAGTTGCCTTGCTGAAACGCGCCGTTTCTTTTACAATTTCCGACTATTTTTATCAAGCCTTACCGGCAGGACGGATCGCAAAAATCTGTCTCCCTCTAGTTGTTCGGAGTCTCAACCATGTTCGCAAAAGATTACACCATTGACCGTATCGACCCGGAGTTATGGGCAGCCATTCAGCGTGAAAACGTCCGCCAGGAAGAGCATATCGAACTGATTGCCTCCGAGAATTATTGTTCGCCCGCAGTGATGCAGGCGCAAGGTTCGCAACTAACCAATAAATACGCCGAGGGCTATCCGGGCAAGCGTTATTACGGCGGCTGCGAATTCGTCGATGTCGCGGAGCAACTGGCGCTGGAGCGCATTCTGCAATTGTTCGGCGCGGAGGCCGCCAACGTGCAGCCCAACTCCGGTTCGCAGGCGAACCAGGCGGTATTTTTTGCGATGCTTCAGCCGGGCGACACCATCATGGGCATGTCATTGGCCGAAGGCGGCCATCTTACCCACGGCATGTCGCTGAATATGTCCGGCAAGTGGTTCAACGTCGTTTCCTACGGATTGAACGAAAAAGAAGAAATCGACTACGACGCGATGGAACGCCTGGCGCACGAGAAAAAGCCCAAGATGATCATCGCCGGCGCTTCCGCATACTCGCTGCGCATCGACTTCGAGCGTTTCGCCAAGGTCGCCAAGGATGTTGGTGCGTATTTCATGGTCGACATGGCGCATTATGCCGGCCTGATCGCCGCGGGCGTATATCCGAATCCAGTGCCGCACGCCGATTTCGTCACCTCCACTACGCACAAATCGCTACGCGGTCCGCGCGGCGGCTTCATTCTGATGAAGCAGGAATACGAGCGCCGCATCAACTCAGCCGTTTTTCCGGGAATCCAGGGCGGTCCGCTGATGCATGTGATCGCCGCCAAGGCCGTCGCCTTCAAGGAAGCGCTGATGCCGGAGTTCAAAGTCTACCAGGAGCAGGTAATCAAGAACGCCGACGTGCTGGCCAAGACGCTGATCTCGCGCGGATTGCGCATTATTTCCGGACGGACCGAATCGCACGTGATGCTGGTCGATTTGCGCGGCAAGAACATTACCGGACGCGCCGCTGAAACCATCCTCAACACCGGCCACATAACCTGCAACAAGAATGCGATTCCGAACGATCCGCAAACCCCGTTCGTTACTTCGGGCGTTCGCCTGGGAAGCCCTGCCATGACGACGCGCGGCTTCAAGGAAATCGAATCGGCGAAAGTGGGCAACCTGCTGGCCGACGTGCTCGACAATCCGGAAGACCCGGCGACGCTCGAACGCGTACAGGCCGAAGTCAAAGAGCTGACCACGGCATTTCCGGTCTACGGCTGATCTGATTTAATCCCTTCCGCTCACGAAATGTAAGGCGGAAGGGCGCACCGTCCCATCACTGCTTGAAAGTCTAGCCAAAGGCGCTGGATGCTGTCTGCCTCTTCTCTTCCCTCCTGCAAATTAACAGCAGCATCTGTCTGCTGCTTTTCACATGCCAATAGTAATTTGAGGCCGATCTCAGGGGGATAAAGGGATCTGCTCGTCCTGTAATGCCTCCAGTTGTTCAGCCGATAAACGGTCTTTCCAGGGTGATGAATGGAAATAAATATTGCAGTGAATCAACTATACTGAAATTGTGACGAATCGTTCAGGTTGACGATCAATCTTTTTAGTGTCTGAAGTCAATGGGTTTTTACATGCAAAGAGCAGCTTCCTCATGGTTGGAAAAACATAAGGCAAATCAAGGTTTTACCCTGATAGAGCTGATGGTTGCGATTGCGATTGCCGCCATTCTGCTGGTGGTCGGTATTCCTTCAATGGCCAGATTCATCGCGGATACGCGTGTTTCGACCAGCGTGAACGGATTCGTTGGGGCAATGAGTATGGCTCGCTCGGAAGCGATCAAGCGCGGCCGCCTGGTAACAATCTGCCGTAGCGTCAATGCAGAGTCCGGCACGACAGGTTGCACCAGTGGGGGTGACTGGAGTTCAGGTTGGCTTGTCTATGTTGAAAATAGCTCAAGTTCGAGCATCGGGTCCTACGATACGGCTGAAGAAGTTATTTTCAGGCAAGGAGCGCTTCCTTCGTCCCTGACTGTTTCTACCGCAGTGAATGCGATTACGTTTAACGGAAGCGGCGAGCCGATAGGAGGGTTTGCAAGTGCAGGATTTAATTTTAATGCCAGCGGTGATTTCGCGCGCCAAATATGTATTGCGCGCTCTGGAAGGGTAAAGGTGATTCGAGATGCGACCGTTTGCCCATAATAATTTCAAATTGACGGCCCCGAAAGGGAAGTTTGCCGGTCTTAAACGCCAGTTGGGCGTCGGCATGATCGAAGTGTTGATTTCGATCGTGATAGCTTCTTTTGCCCTGCTCGGCCTGGCTGGTTTGCAGATCAACTCTTTGCGGTTTCAAAAAGTTTCGCATTTTCGTGGCTTGGCTACGCAATACGGCGCCGAGATGTCGGATAGAGTAAGGGCAAATATGGTTGGAGCCATAGCGGGAAACTACAATCCGACTGCAGTAACGTATGGCTCAGGGGTTGGCAGTGCGCCAACTTGCGCTGCGACGAAATGCACGGCGGCCGAAATCGCAGCCATTGACATCTACAACTGGCGAATGAATCTTGCTCGCGGGATGGCGGGAGGGTGGGGGGAAATTTCGGGAAATGTGACCAATGGTTTTACTGCCACCGTTTACTTTAAGGAACCCGATAAAACCGCCACGGTTCTGGATGCCAACTGCAGGGCTGCGGCGCTTAACCTCGCCACAGATACGAATGTCCGTTGTTTTAATACAGTGTTCGTTCCATGAAAACACAGAATTTATATTCGGCAGATCTGCGCCAGCAAGGCTTTACGTTGGTCGAATTGATGGTTTCGATGGCGATCGGTCTCGTGATCGTTTTATTCGTTACCTCAATGTATATCAGTAGCCGCGGAAGCCAACGTCTCACCGACGACAATATGCGGGTTCAGGAGGAATCTCAAATGGCTATGAATTTGCTGGGACGCAACCTGATGCAGGCGGGATTTAGCAATCTTACCGCATATAAGAATGTGGTTTTGACAGGGAAGGGCCTGACCGCTTGCGATAATGGATTTTCCAATCCAAGCGATGCTTCTGATAACCCAGCCTGCGCTACAGCAGGGGCTCCCGGTTTTCAGGTTCGTTACCAAGTGGATAAAACATACGATGCAAACACGGGGGCGGCAGCGGATTGCAATGGGAAGGGCTCAACCGGTACATCGGCCGCTACCATCACCAATCGTTTTTATATTGCCACCAAAACCGGAGAAACCACTCCTTCGCTTTACTGTAGCGGTAGCGGCGATTTTACTAGCCCGCAACCACTGCTTGGCAATGTCGAGGACATGCGTTTAACGTATGGTGTGGACGCGGACAGTGACTCGTCGGCGGACACTTTTTACACAAACGCGTCAAATGTTGCCGCTTTTGACTCAACTTGGAAAAGCGTGGTAAGCGTCGACGTTTGCCTGCTGATCAGCAGCGACAACAATGTGACGCCTGGGGCGCAGACGTACACGGATTGTAATGGAGCGACTCAGACGTCGACTGATCGCAAATTGCGCACCACTGTACATCGTCTTTTCACGCTACGGAATAATGCGGCTTCAAGTAATCAATGAAAATCATGAGCGCATCCCAGAAAAACAGGTCCTACAAGAAGTGGAATTTGCAATCCGGCGTTGTCTTGCCGGTCGTGCTGATTTTCCTGGTAATCATGATGCTGTTGGGAGTAACAGCCATTCGCAACGTTACTCTCGAAGAAAAGATGGCTGGAAATTCGCGCAGCTATCAAGTGGCGTTTCAGTCCGCTGAAGAAGCGCTGCGGTTTTGCGAGAATCATATTCAGGGCACGATCAGTCCCAAGTTTTATGCCGCACAAACAACAGCTGTACCGAAGGTTAGTTCGACCGACGAGTTGCCTGCATGGAGTAAAGATAACTGGACCGCCACCGGTTACAGCACTCCGGTGACATTAAAAACCGGAAGCGCGAGTTCGGGGGCAAGCTGCATGGTTGAGCCGTTCATGATTTCCTGCAAGTCGCTGGCAATTAGCTCATCTATTGAATGGTGCAACGGTTACCGCGTGACAGGACGCGGAACGGGTCCAAGTTCCGAGACAGCGGTTTTGCTCCAAAGTTTTTTTATTTTACCTTAACATCCAACACGTCGCTGTAAAAGCTGGGTCGTGCATCCAGAAGGGGAATGACATGTGTGCGCTTATAAAAATCAAAAAAAACGCTATTGCCATGGCAGGCAGGGCGGCTGTGTCTGTCCTGCTTCTTTTTGCCGCAGGTGCGACCAGCAATGCACTTGCCGCAATGGCTCAGTCTCCCTTGTTTTTGGCAAGCCAGCTCAAACCGAACATCATATTCACGCTGGATGATTCAGGTTCAATGAATTACGAATATTTGCCGGATACGGCCGGGTATTCTACATTTGGCACCATAAGCTCTACGAGTCTTTCGGTTGCTAAATTCCGGTCATCATCTCTTAATGGCGTATTTTATAATCCAGCAGTTCGCTATAGGCCATGGCAAAAAGAAGATGGCACCTATTATGCCGATTCGACGCCATCCGCTGCGCTAGATGATCCTAGAAGTTCTGGAACTACGAATCTGGTTAATACAAGCAATTATCCGGACAGGTATCTTGCTTTTTATTATGTATATAACGGTGCCGGCGTCGGCAGTATAGGCAATTTTACAAGGAAAGCCATTTATGGTTCTGGTCCTTACGATAAGGCAGCAGGCAGAACCGATTGTGCGGGTTCTACGTGTACTTACGCGGAAGAAATCACCAACTTTGCTAACTGGTATACATATTACCGCAAACGCACTTTTACAGCAATTGCGGGAATTTCGCAGGCGTTCAATGATCTTGACGGCAATTATCGTATCGGGTACGGTCGCATTAATTCGGGTGCAAAAACAGTCGATGGCGTTAGTTCGAATACCGTCAGGCTGGGCGTGCGCGACTTTACCGGGGCTGACAGGTCAACTTGGTTTACCGAATTGTTTACCGCTCCTGCCAGTGGGTATACCCCATTGCGGCGCGCAATGGATGATGTCGGGCGATATTATTCTCGATCTGACACCAAAGGCCCTTGGGCCGAGAATCCGGGGGTTTCGAAAGGAACAGAATACGCCTGCCGCAAATGCTTTCATATCCTGATGACTGACGGCTATTGGAACAGTACTGCCGCCTATACCACAGGTACCAGCGATGGCGACAGCACCAATGGCCCTATAATCGATGGTGCCGTACGCTATGTGGCGGCAACAGCCGGCTCTTATTACAACTTGTCGGCCAGCAATACTCTGGCCGATGTCGCCATGTACTACTGGAAGAATGATTTACGGGCCGATTTGGCAAATAAGGTACCGGTCTCGACTACGGATCCTGCATTTTGGCAACATATAACGCAATACACAGTTGGTCTCGGACTTAGTGGCACCTTGACTTACCCCACGGATGAAGTGGCTCTAAAAGCAGGTACCAAAACTTGGCCTGATCCCAATGGCGGCGATAATTTGCAAGCGGTGGATGATCTCTGGCATGCCGCAGTGAATGGCCACGGGTTGTACTTCAACGCCAAAAATCCGGAAGAATTCCGAGCAAGCCTGGTCGCGGCATTAACCGATATACAAATGCAGACTGGCGCGGCGTCGGGAGTGAGCACCAGCGCCGATCGGGTGGATAGCGGCACAATGGCTTACGTTCCCAGTTTTCAGTCCGGCACATGGCTGGGGCATTTGAGCGCTTTTGCCCTTGATTCCAATGGCGACATGGCAGCAACGGCAAGCTGGGATGCCGCCAGCCTGTTACCTGCGTGGAGTTCACGTAATATATTGACTTGGAACGGAACCGCCGGAGTCACTTTTGCCTGGGATAACCTAACGACAGATCAAAAGGCTTATTTGGTGTCGGAAGAGATTCTGAACTACATCAGGGGCAAGGGCGATCTGGAAAAAGCCAATTCGGGCGGCATCTATCGTAATCGTGCAACCAAGCTTGGCGACATTGTGGATTCAACGCCACTTCATGTCGTCGGAGCGGACCGAGCATATTCCTTGATTCCCCCCGCAAATGGAGGAGGCTCGGCATACACAAGCTTCGTCGCGACCAAGGCTGCCCGCACGCCCATGCTTTACGTGGGAGCAAATGACGGCATGATGCATGGCTTCAACGCGACCACGGGAGTGGAGTTGTTTGCCTTCATACCCAATTCTGTGTACGCCAATCTAAAGAGTTTGAGCTCCACTGACTACTCGCATAAATATTTTGTTGATGGGCAGATGACAGAAGGCGACGCTTACTTGGGCGGTTACTGGAAAAATATCCTGCTTGGCTCAACCGGTGCCGGAGCGAAAAGTATTTTTGCCGTCGATATCACAGATCCCGCTTCAGTTACAGCCGGCAGCATCATGTGGGAAAAAACAAGTGCCGGAGATGCCGACATGGGATATGTGAGGGGCCAGATCGGATCTGAACGTATGATGAATGATGACTGGGCCGCCATTCATGGCAATGGTTATGAAAGCACAAACCTAAAAGCGGTTCTCTATATACGAAACATCGCGACTGGCGCAGTGATCAAGAAAATCGATACTGGCGTCGGCGGTACTTCCGCGCCTAATGGGTTGTCAGCCCCTGTTTTTGTTAGGGATTCTGCCCGAAGAGTAATAGCTGCCTACGCGGGGGATTTGCAGGGTAATCTGTGGAAATTCGATTTGAGCGATGCCTCTCCGGATAATTGGAAAGTGGCTTATTCGGGCGTCCCTTTGTTTGTTGCCAAAAATTCTTCCTTGCAATTACAACCCATTACGGAAATGCCTTCAATTGCCGAGCATCCCAAAGGAGGATATATCTTTGTTTTTGGCACAGGAAAGTATTATGAGACAAGCGATATGACAACCACGCAGGTTCAAAGCCTATATGGCATTTGGGATCCCACATCGGGCAGTGCGGTAACGACAGGAAGATCCGCTTTGGTGGAACAAACCCAAAATTTGACCTCGGATGGTGCAAGTTTGACAAATAATATGGTCAACTGGGGTACACAACGCGGCTGGTTTTCGGATTTCGTGAATAGTGGCGAGCGTAGCGTTACTGACTCAAAGATCGAGGGCGATGTGGTAAGACTGAATTCGATTACTCCTAGTAGCGATCCATGCGCCACGGGAGGCGATTCACAACGGTTCAAATTTAAGTACCTCAACGGCGGGGCAGTCCAGGTCGATGCAAATGGCGATGGGGTAATTGACAGTGCTGGGATTAAGGTTTCGGGAACTCTGTCCCCCTCGGCCTCCATTCGTGTCGGCAATCAAACTGTATATTATGACAATAATCTCGATGGAACGATAACTAAAACCCTGGGGCCAGTTTCCGGTGCGCCATTCAGAACGTGGCGCGTGCTGCCACAAAGTTACTAATTCATTTCGCGATAGAGGCATAAAATGATCATGAAAAACATATCATCAGAAGCCGGCTTCACCCTGATAGAGGTTATGGTCACCGTGATCGTGATCGGCATTCTCAGTGCGATAGCCATTCCTAATTATTCGGAATACGTCAAGCGCGGCGCTCGCGCCGAAGCGATGGCCGCGCTGCTGCAGGGGGCGGCGCAGATGCAACAGCAATTCACTTTGAGCAACTCCTATTCCGCTACGACGCCAACCTTCAGCAGTACGACGAAATACAACGTGAGCCTGGTTGCGGGAACAACGGCGAGCGCCTTTACGCTACAGGCTGTGCCTATAAGTGCCGATGCTAAGTGCGGGACGTTCACTGTAGACCAATCAGGGCAGCGCGGCCTGTCGGGAAGCCATACTTTCAGCATCGCCGATTGCTGGGCGGGAAAATAGTTTTTCCTAAAGGAAAAGCCGGGTATCCTTTCATCTGCGTAAACAATTTGCATGAAGCCGCAGATGGAAACCTTGCCAGATGAAACCGACCTGAACTACATGCGGCGCGCGTTGCGCGCTGCTGCCCGTTGTTCGCCTCTTGCAGCACCCAATCCCCGCGTCGGCTGCGTCATCGTCAAGGGCGGCGTTATCCTCGGGGAAGGCTGCACCCAAAAGCCGGGGAGCAACCACGCCGAGATCCAGGCATTGGCCGATGCGAAGAACAAGGGGCATGACGTGCGCGGCGCGACCGCTTATGTCACTCTCGAGCCATGCAGCCACTTCGGGCGGACCCCGCCGTGCGCCGATGCGCTGATCAATGCCGGGATTGCGAGGGTGGTCGCATCGCTCAAGGATCCCAATCCGCTTGTGGCGGGACAGGGGTATGCGCGATTGCAGGCAGCCGGCATCGACGTGGTTGACGGCATTCTGGCCGACGATGCGCGCGAGATGAACCTGGGTTTCCTGTCCCGGGTGGAGCGCGGCCGGCCGTGGATCAGAATGAAGGTGGCGGCCAGCCTGGACGGCAAGACGGCGCTACACAACGGCCAGAGCCAGTGGATCACATCGGAAGCGGCGCGCAACGACGGGCACGCCTGGCGCGCGCGGGCATGCGCGGTACTGACCGGCATCGGCACGGTGCAGGCGGACGACCCGCAACTGACCGTTCGCGCAATAGAGGTTGAGCGCCAGCCGCGCCGCATCGTGGTCGACAGCGGGCTTGCGATTTCTCCCGCCGCGCGCGTTCTCGCCGACGGCGGAACCTGGATTTTTACCGCCTCCGCCGATTCCCGCAAAAAGGAACAATTGCAGCAGGGGGGGGGCGGAAGTGATTGTCATGCCCGATGCGCATGGCAAGGTTGACCTGGCTGCGCTGATGCGGGAACTCGGCAGGCGCGAAATCAACGAAGTGCATATCGAAGCGGGAGCCGTGCTGAACGGGGCGCTGCTGCGCGCCGGTCTGGTCGATGAACTGCTGCTGTTCCTTGCGCCCAGTCTTTTAGGGGAGGCGCGCGGCATGTTCGATTTGCCCGCAATCGAGCGGCTCGACGAAAAATTCAAGCTGCGTTTCCATGAAGTGGTGCAAATCGGCCCTGATTTGCGTATCCTTGCCAGATTCTCATAATCAAATTCGAGGCAGTCATGTTCACAGGAATCGTCGCCGCAACCGGCAAGATAACTTCGGTTCAACCTCAAGGCGAAGGCCCGGACGCGGGTGTGCGCATCACCATCGATGCTGGCGCGCTGCCGATGGCGGATGTGGCGCAGGGCGATTCGATCGCGCTCAACGGCGCGTGCATGACTGTGGCTGAAAAGACCGAACGCGGCTTTATCGTCGATGTGTCGCGTGAAAGCCTGAACCATACGGCCGGGCTGGATGGGACGAACGAGATCAACCTGGAAAAGGCGATGGCGCTGGGCGACCTCTTGGGCGGTCACCTGGTTTCAGGGCATGTGGACGGCATCGGCACCGTTCGCAAGTTCGAGCCGGTCGCGGAGTCCTGGACGCTGGTGATCGAAGCGCAGCGCGAGCTGGCCAAATATTTTGCCTACAAGGGCTCGGTTGCGGTCAACGGCGTGTCGCTGACGGTCAACAAGGTGGAGGACACGGCAACCGGATGCCTGTTTTCGATCAACCTGATTCCGCATACCATCGAAGTCACGACGCTGAAGCATCTGGCTGCAGGCGCCAAGGTCAACCTGGAAATCGATCTGATCGCGCGTTACGTGGAACGCATGCTGAGCGTCGACAAGGGCAACTGATAAGGTTGCCGATCATTCCGATTAAGTAGAGGGCTCTGCCGGAGCCGTCTCGATTTCCCTCCTGAAATCAGGTGGAGATATTGCGGTTCGCCGAGCAAATTACTGAACTCGGTGGTATCATGCCTTCTGTTCGAGGAGCGTTGCGACAAAACATCGGTTTTGCCAGGCTCGGACACTTACACCGCAACGGCGCTCACGTTACTTTTTTCTACATTTTTAAGGAAAGGAGAGCGTGATGAACGCCAACCTCGATATCAAAACCGCCCGACCCGCAGCTCAAGATTACGTCATTGCCGACATCGGTTTGTCCGGATGGGGCGACAAGGAAATCCGCATTGCGGAAACAGAAATGCCCGGACTGATGGCTATCCGCGACGAATTCGCCGCCAGCCAGCCGCTCAAGGGCGCGCGCATTACCGGTTCCCTGCACATGACGATCCAGACAGCCGTGCTGATCCAGACATTGGAAGCGCTCGGCGCGCAAGTGCGCTGGGCTTCGTGCAACATCTATTCGACCCAGGACCATGCAGCCGCTGCGATTGCCGCCGGCGGCACGCCTGTGTTCGCTGTCAAGGGCGAATCGCTGGTTGATTACTGGGATTACACCCATCGCATTTTCGATTGGCCCGATGGCGGCTATTCCAACATGATCCTGGATGATGGCGGCGACGCCACCTTGCTGCTGCACCTGGGTGCGCGTGCGGAGAAGGATGCTTCGGTGCTGGACAATCCGGGTTCGGAAGAGGAAATCTGCCTGTTCAATTCGATTAAAAAGTGCCTGGCCAGCCAGTCCGGATGGTATTCGACCCGCCTGGCGCAGATCAAGGGCGTAACCGAGGAAACCACTACCGGCGTACACCGCCTTTACCAGATGCACAAGGAAGGCAAGCTGGCATTTCCGGCGATCAACGTCAACGATTCGGTCACCAAGTCCAAGTTCGACAACTTGTACGGTTGCCGCGAATCGCTGGTCGACGGCATCAAGCGCGCCACCGACGTGATGATCGCCGGCAAGGTTGCGGTGATTGCAGGCTACGGCGACGTCGGCAAGGGATCGGCACAGGCCATGCGCGCACTGTCGGCCCAGGTATGGGTGACCGAGATCGACCCGATCTGCGCGCTGCAAGCGGCAATGGAAGGTTACCGCGTAGTGACGCTTGATTACGCGGCCGCGCATGGCGATATTTTCGTCACATGCACCGGCAACTACCACGTGATTACGCACGAGCACATGAAGAACATGAAGGATCAGGCAATCGTCTGCAACATCGGCCACTTCGACAATGAGATCGACGTCGCTTCGCTCAAGCAGTACGAATGGGAAAACATCAAGCCGCAAGTCGACCATATAATCTTCCCGGACGGCAAGCGCATCATCCTGCTGGCCGAAGGACGGCTGGTCAACCTCGGTTGCGGCACCGGACACCCGTCGTATGTGATGAGTTCTTCTTTCGCGAACCAGACAATCGCCCAGATCGAGCTGTTCTCGAACACGTCTGCTTATCCGGTCGGCGTGTATACGCTGCCCAAGCACCTTGACGATAAAGTCGCGCGCCTGCAGTTGAAGAAGCTCAACGCGCAACTGACCGAACTGACCTCGGAGCAGGCTTCCTACATCGGCGTGCAGAAGCAGGGGCCGTACAAGCCGGATCACTATCGGTATTGATCCATGCGCTGACTCCCCCTATCCTGGTCAAACAGCAAATGCCGTCTTTAAGTATGATATCGGTGAATGGCTTTGCACCCGGATCTGCGGCTGCAGGCATGCGGTTGGCTGACCTGATTAGGGGGATATCATGCGTTTAATAGTTGCCTGGCTCATCAATACCATTGCCTTGTTTGCCCTGCCATACCTGATGTCGTCCATAAGGATCAGCGGCTTCGGGACAGCATTGATCGCGGCGCTGGTTCTTGGACTGGTCAATGCGCTGGTCCGACCGGTTCTGGTGATCTTGACCTTGCCGGTCACCATGCTCACTCTCGGGCTGTTCATTTTGGTGATCAACGGCCTGATGTTCTGGATGGTTTCGCGTCTGGTCGAAGGCTTTCAGGTCGACAGTTTCTGGGCCGCGATGGGGGGAGCGATACTCTACAGTGTCATCTCCTGGGCTTTATCTACTTTGTTAATGAGAAGTTAAATGAATCAACACAACTTCAGCATCGAATTCTTTCCTCCCAAGACTGCGGATGGCGTGGAAAAGCTGCGCAGCGTACGTGCCCGCCTGGCCGAATTGCAGCCCAAGTATTTTTCGGTCACTTTCGGCGCAGGCGGTTCGACCCAGCAGGGAACGCACGACACTGCCGTTGAAATTCAAGCCGAGGGCCATGAGGCTGCTCCGCATATCTCGTGCATCGATTCGTCGCGCGCATCGGTGAGGGAGAAGCTCGAAACCTATAAGTCGCTCGGGATTCGCCATCTGGTTGCGTTGCGAGGCGATCTGCCGAGTTCGTATGGTGTGCTCGGCGAGTTCCACTTTGCAAACGAGCTGGTCGAGTTCATACGCGCCGAGACCGGCGACTGGTTTCATATCGACGTGGCCGCTTATCCGGAGATGCACCCGCAGGCCAAGTGCCCGCGCGAAGACCTGCAGAATTTTGCAAACAAGGTCAAGGCCGGCGCCAACACTGCTATCACGCAATACTTCTACAATCCGGACGCTTATTTTCGGTTTGTCGACGATGCGCACAAGGCAGGGGTGGATATACCGATCATCGCCGGCATCATGCCCATCACCAACTACGTTCAACTGACGCGTTTCTCGGATATGTGCGGCGCAGAGATTCCGCGCTGGATCCGTCTCAAGCTTGCAAGCTATGGAGACGATCTGGAGTCGATTCGCGCATTTGGACTCGACGCCATGACCGGCATGTGCGAACGCCTGCTAGCCGGGGGCGCGCCCGGCTTTCACTTCTACAGCCTGAACATGGCCGCCGCGACCGAGGGAATATGGCAGCGCCTGGGACTGACGGAGTACGCGAAGAAGCCGCTTCAAATTATCGGAAGCAAATAGCAGGTTAACGATTCGCGCCGGCACTATTTTCAAAGAATGGCCGCCGGCGCCTCGCTGTCCTGTCCGGCATCGTCCGGACAGGATCCCGATTTCCCGCATTCGCTCGCAATACAGGAATAGTCGGGGCCGCGCTCAGCGGATTAGCGCAGGATAGCGCTCTCAGTAACTATGCAGTCCAGCGGGATGTCGTACTCTTCGACTGCAAAATTAGTTTCCAGACACGAATAGGCAACCCCGAGTGAAAGTGGGCGCGGCGTGGTCGCAAGCGTACGGTCGAAGAATCCGCCGCCGTAACCGAGCCTATAGCGTGCGGAGTTGAACCCGACGCACGGGGCAAGCAGCGCTTCGGGCAAAGCGACCCGCGTCCTGTTCACTGGCACTTTTATGCCGAACGATTCCTCGACCAGAGCGTCCCCGGGTTTCCAGGCGGCGAACTCCAGCGGTGAATCTTTTTCTACCACCAGCGGCAACGCCAGAAGCACGCCCTGCGCCAACAGCTTCGCATACAGTTCGTGCAGGTCGGGCTCGTTTCTGATAGGCCAATACACTCCGAGCGATGCAACCGGCCGGGCCTGGAGACACTCCAATATATGTTTGCCGATCCTTGCATCCCATTTTGCACGCAGTCCGCCGTCAATGGCGAGCCTTGCCCGAATCAGGTCGTTGCGTAGTTCGCGTTTGCCGGAAACAGGTAAAGAAGTTGTGCCTGCAACCGGCTCCGCCGGACGGGGATCATTTCCTGATGGTAAACTCATGGCGTCTATCTGGTTCCGTATCAAAGGAGAGGGAAAGTGAAGTTAGCGGTATGTTCGATTCTACGAAGTCTGTTTCTGCTTGGTTTTGTACTGACAGGGTTGCCGAGCGCTCAGGCTCGGAATCTGGTTTCCACTCCCGGTCAGGATGACGCATTCATTCAATTGCGGACAGCCGTTCGCAAGGAAAAGGCAGGGCGGGCGGAAGAGTTGGCAAGCCAACTGGCCGATTACCCGATACCGTCGTATGTCGAATATTATCGCTTGAAATCACGCTTGAGAGCCGCCGGCGAAGCCGAAATCCGTGCCTTCCTTGCGAAATACGACGGCAGTGCAATAGCAGACCGTCTGCGGAACGACTGGCTGCTCGACCTCGGATACAAGCGCAGGTGGGCCGCCTTCGATGAGCAATATCCACTTTTTGTCCTGAAGGATGATCTGCAGGTGAAATGCTATGCCGTGTTGTCGAAAGCCGTCAAAGGGAAAAGCGTGGCGGCGGAGGCGCGCGGACTGCTGGTGTCGCCCAAAGAATATGGCGATGGCTGCATGGCGTTGATTTCAGCGCTGTCCGATAGCGGGCAATTCACGCCCGACGACCTATGGACGCAGGCACGGCTTGCTGTTGAAAACAATGCCCCAAAGGTGGCCAGGCGGATCGGCGCGCTTTCCGGCTCGTCCGAAAAAGAAGTTGCGCGAGCAATCGAGTTGTCGCCGCTGATCGTCGCGCGCGGCCCCAAGAGTGGACGCGCATCGCACGAAATATACCTGATTGCGCTTGGACGGCTGGCGCGCATCAGCCATAGCCAGGCCGCGAACGCACTGCAGAGCGCATCTTCGAAGCTGTCGGCGCAGGAGCAATCCCAAGGTTGGGCGCAAATCGCGCTACAGGCGTCGATCGGCCTGGCGCCTGCTGCATCCGATTATTGGGGCAAGTCGAAGGGCGCCTCCTTGTCGGCTGAAGGGCATCAGTGGAAAGTGCGCACTGCATTGCGCACAGGCGACTGGGCCTTGGTCCGGCAGGGAATCGATGCCATGCCGGACTCACTGAAAAAAGATCCTGCCTGGATCTACTGGAAAGGCCGCGCGCTGATGGCCGAAGGCAAGCGGGAAGAGGCGCAAAAACTGTTTGCGTCAATCGCCGACCAGACTAATTTTTACGGCCAGCTGGCGGTGGAAGAATCAGGCCGCAAAATCACGATACCGAAGAGCGCCCAGGCTGCGACTGCGGACGAAATCGAGCAGATGGCATCGAAACAGGGTTTCCAGCGGGCTTTGAAGTTTTTTGCTATTGGGTTGCGTTTCGAGGGCACGCGCGAATGGAACTGGGAATTGCGCAAGATGAGCGAGCGGGAATTGCTGGCGGCGGCGGAATTCGCCCGCATCAGTGAATTGCTCGACCGGATGGTCAATACGTCCGATCGTACCAAGACCGAGGTCAACTTCCACCAGCGCTTTCCGTCTCCGCATCACGACCTGATGCATGCAACGACTGAATCGCTAGGATTGGATAAAGCATGGGCATATGGCCTGGTGCGTCAGGAGTCGCGCTTCATCTTTAACGCGCGTTCGGAAGTCGGCGCATCCGGCTTGATGCAGTTGATGCCGGCAACTGCCAGGTACGTCGCCAAGAAAATAGGGTTGAGCGGCTATCAGCAAGAGCAAGTGAACGACATCAAGACCAATATTCTCCTTGGTACGAATTACTTGAAAATGGTGCTTGCCGATCTGGACGGATCTCAAGCGATGGCGACCGCAGCCTACAACGCCGGTCCCGGGCGGCCGCGTTCATGGAGAGCATCATTGCCGCGTTCGGTTGAAGGCGCGATCTTCGCTGAAACGATCCCATTTTCCGAGACTCGCGGTTATGTGAAAAATGTTTTATCGAACGCCACGTATTATGCCGCGCTGTTTGAAAATAAGCCGCAGTCCCTGAAGGAGCGGCTGGGAAGCGTTGCGCCGAAAGGCTTTGTGCAATCGCTGCTGCACTGATACGCTGCAACAACGGCATTGGGAAATCGTTGAATCATTGTTTGCTCAAAAGCGGGAGAATTCGTCCGATGCGTCGTGTAACCATTGAAGTTGAGATATCCGAGGAGACCGCTGCCGCGCTGGCCGAGCTTGCCGCTCGCTGCAACGATTGCTGTTCAATCTCGGATGGCTTTGCCAGTCACGGCTCGGGTTTCAATCCCGCGAAAATGCTGGCGATGCTGGCGGAGGATGCCGGCAAGATCGTTATCCAGCCGGAATCCTGGCAAAGCGCAAACATGGCCAGAGTCTTGGCCGCGCATGGCTACATGGTCGGCAAGCTGCAAGCGATTTAGAGAAGGCCTCGCGACAAGGAGACTGATGCAGACCTACATTGTTGGCGGTGCGGTACGCGACACCCTGCTCGGCTTGCCAGTTCAAGACCGGGATCACGTCGTCGTTGGTGCTACCCCGCAAGAAATGCTCGCTCTCGGCTTCACTCCGGTCGGCAAGGACTTTCCCGTATTCCTGCATCCCGTTACTCATGAGGAATACGCGTTGGCGCGCACCGAGCGCAAGACCGCTCCCGGCTACAGGGGATTCGAATTCCTTGCCGCTCCCGACGTTACCCTGGAAGAAGACCTGATAAGGCGTGACTTAACGATCAATGCCATTGCGATGGATGAAAATGGTCGCCTGATCGATCCGTTCGGCGGCCAGAACGATCTTCGTTCCCGTGTTTTGCGTCACGTTTCGCTCGCCTTCGAGGAAGATCCGGTGCGGATTCTGCGTGTGGCCCGCTTCGCCGCGCGCTTTACCGATTTTTCGATCGCAGCCGAAACGATGGCGCTGATGAAAAAAATGGTCGAGTCGGGCGAAGTCGATGCGCTGGTGCCGGAGCGCGTATGGCAGGAAATTTCACGCGGCCTCATGGAGGGAAAACCTTCGCGCATGTTCCTTGTGCTGCGGGAATGCGGCGCTCTCAGTCGCATTTTGCCCGAGCTGAATGCGTTGTGGGGTGTGCCGCAACCGGTGCGATATCATTCTGAAATCGATGCAGGCGCGCATACGATGCTGGTCGTAGACTATGCGGCAAGAAAGGGCTTTTCCTTGCCAATCCGCGTCTCGGCTTTGCTGCACGACCTCGGCAAGGGAACGACGCCGCCTAGCCAGTGGCCGCACCACCACGCGCATGAAGCGCGGAGCGTGCAGTTGGTCGAAAGCGTCAGCCGGCGGTTGAAAGTCCCAAATGCAATCCGCGACCTTGCCGTTATGGCGGCGCGCGAACACGGCAATATCCGCCGCGGCAAGGAGATGCGAGCCAATACGGTTGTGAGTCTGCTGGAACGCTGTGATGCGTTCCGTAAGCCGCAGCGTTTTCTTGACATGATTTCTGTTGCCGAGAGCGATATGCGGGGCAGGGGCGCCGGAGACGCGATTAACGAAGACGAACCGTTTGAGCAAAGGGATTTCTGGCAGACGGCTCTGGAAGCGGCAAGAGGCGTCGATGCGGGGAAAATTGCTCAAACCTGCTGCACCGGAAAAGGCGGGATTCCGGATGCGATCCACAAGGCGAGAGTGGAAGCGGTCACGGTTGCGGTAAAGGCCGATTCTCGCCCTTAGTTAACTGTTAAGGCTGGATAAACAACGGAGAAGCCAATAGGCGAGATAATGTACCCTCAGACTGTGAAAGGAATTCTAGGGTTATTCAGTTTTCATGATTACAATAGTAAATCGGCGGCGCAGAGGCCGTTGGATAGGAAAATGGCAGGACAAGCTGGGCTCCTGTATTAAACAGGGATAGCTCTGGATAAGCTGCATGCAACGTGGACAAGACATGGACGATAACAAGCCCATCGTATTCATCAAGGAATTGTCGGAGCGTGACCGCCCCTACATGCTGAACCATTTTCTGGCGTTGAGCGCGGAAGACCGCCAGCTGCGCTTCGGTGCCATGCTGGCCGACGAAGCAGTCACCAAATACGTGAACAACATCGATTTTACGCGCGACAAGATATTCGGCGTATATGAGAGTACGTATAACATGGTGGGCGTCGGGCATCTTGCCTTCGCACCGCCCGAAACCTTGCCGGCAATTACGGATAGCCCCAAAGTCGAACGCGTAGCCGAATTCGGCGTGTCGGTGGCGGCGCCGGTTCGCCGCATGTGCGTCGGCACCAAGCTGTTCGACCGCGCTGCGATTCACTGCCGCAACAATGGCGTAGACACCTTGTATATCCATTGCCTTGCTTCCAACCGTCCGATGCTGTGCATCGCAAAGAAGGCGGGCATGGAGATCCACCGCGACCACGGCGAGGTGGACGGCTACCTGAAGCTGCCGGACCCTAACTCCGCCACTCTTCTGCACGAAGCTGTCGAAGAAAGAGCGGCCTCCGTCGATTACGCGCTCAATCAGAAATTCCAGCGGGTCGTACATTGGGTGAGAAACCGCCTCAATCCGAAGAATCTCTGAGCGCCGTCTTGCCGTTTTGGCGGACGCAATGCTGGGCAACCGCCTTTTAGTGGCCGGCGAAACAAGCGCGAATAACCATCATCTATAAATCCCTGCCGGGCTGCCGGGAGCAATCCCGCATACCAGCCTGAGGCACCTTCGTTCGCCAGAAGCAGAGGACGACAGCACTTCGCTTGATCTAAGTACAGGGAAATACGGATATATCTCTCGCGTTGCATGTCCAATTCATCTTTGATAACCCTTTTGCCTTTACAAAGAAGGATGACCCCATGAACAAAATATCCGAAAAGCTGGCTCCGTCCGCCACCGACATGATCAGGATGGATCACACCCGCGTCATTGCACTGTTTCATCAGTACAAAGGGGATGCCGATCCCAAGGTCAAGCAAGCCAATGTGAATGCCAATTGCCTGGCTATTGAAATTCATGCGCAGGTTGAGGAGGAGTTTTTCTACCCGGCATTGCGCGAAGTAGTCGGTGCAGAGCCCGTGCTGAAAAAGAGCGTGCCGGAACATGACGAACTGCGCCAATTGATGACTCAGCTTCGTTCAATGGAGCCGACCAATGCCGCTTACGACCGCACATATATGGAATTGCTGCGCAAAGTCATGCACCATGTCGCGGATGAGGAATCGGTTCTGCTGCCGGAGGCCGAGCGGATGCTGGCAAGCCGCCTGCACGAAATTGGCGGTCAGATGATGAAGCGGAGAATGCAATTGATGGCCCGCCATGCAGGCCAGGCTGTAACCCACAAGGTGCGCGCACAGCCAGTCAAGTCCATGTTGGTGCTCGGCGGCGCATTGCTGGCAGGCGCTTATCTTGCAAGACATTCTTTGGGCAGAGCAAAATCGGCAGTGGCATCAATGACGCCGAGTTCACTGGCGCCGCCGGCGCTGACGCCTTCGGCAATGGCGGCCGAGAGAGCCAGTTACAAGCTGGGGCGTCTGATGGGGATCGGCAGGGGCCTGCTTTGGCGTAAGCAGGCCGGAATCTGACGGCAGTTAAAGCAGGCCTCGAGCCCGGGCCTGCTGTTTGCCTGTTTCTGGCCTCGTTTTTATACAAGATCAGGGTAATTAGACCACGCGAAATGCGGAACCGGGGAAATGAGTTGACCTAATGGATAATGTCACTCATTCGATAGTCGGCCTGGCCGCAGGCGAATTGGTCCACCGTGCGTTGCCCGAAGAAAAAGATGTCGATCGACAACGGATGCGCAGAAAGCTGCTGCTGATGTCGAGTTGGCTCGCCAGCAACGTTCCGGATCTTGATCTTGTCCTTACTCCTCTTCTGCCCGCTCCTCTTGGCTATCTGCTGCATCACCGCGGCCATACTCATACCCTTCTTTATTCGATCCCTCAGGCGCTGTTGATCTGGGGGGCGATCTGGGTGCTGTGGCCTTCAGCCCGCCGTCTCTTGAAAGAGAGCGCAAGCGCGCGCCGGGGTTTTGCGATAAGCCTGATCGTCGGGCTCATAATCCATCTGTTGATGGATTACCTGAATTCCTATGGCCTGCATCCGTTCCACCCTTTCGATTCGCGCTGGATTTACGGCGACATGGTATTCATCGTCGAGCCATTGTTCTGGGTGGCGCTTGGCGTTCCTCTCGTAATGACGATACGGCGCCAATGGTTGAAAGGTCTGTTGTTGTTTTCGCTTATTGGCGCGCTTTCGTTTTTTACTTTAGCCGGCTTTCTGTCGTGGATGTCGCTGTCTTTACTTGCCTTGTTGGCTCTGGCGCTGGGAATAGCACAGCATAAAGCCGCAACGGGCGGAACAGCGGCTTTAGTTCTTGCCGTCACTGTCAGCATCGGTTTTGTCGGCGTTCAGAACATGGCGTCAAGGAAAGCCAGGGCGCTGATAACAGCTGACGCTGAAAACAGGGACGTATCAAGCGAAGTGCTGGATATCTCCTTGAATTCATTCCCAAGCAATCCGGTCTGCTGGATTTTCATTTCCATAGAAAGCAAGGAAAGCGCGGGGTTTTACCGGTTGCGGCGAGGCGTATTGAGCCTGGTTCCGGAAATGCTGCCGGTGTCAAAATGTCCTGCGGGCTTCTTGGAGCGCCCGCATCAGCTAGAGGCGACATCCGCCATCGCTCTGCTATCGGAACAAAAGGACAGTCTGGACAGTATTCGTCGACTTAGGGCCGAAAATTGCTATTTTGAAGCATGGCTGCGTTTTGCTCGAGCGCCTTCAATCAGCGAAAGCCAAGCTTCCGACATGCGCTTCGACTTCGCTCAGAGAGAGAATTTCACTACAATAGACTTAGAGGAGCTCAAGAACAGAGATTGTTCGCCCTATGTTCCTGGATGGGGTTTTCCGCGAGCCGACTTGCTGGATACTCCTCCCGTACAGGAATAACCGTATTTGAGGACACTCGGTTTCCTTGCCAATTACGCCGGCAAATACTGCCTTTGAACCTTCCCGATACTTCAAGCGATGCGGAGAATTAGCGCTCTCATTCGCGCGCAGGCGGTTTTTCATCGCTGCAGGATGGATGATTTTCTTTTGGCGCATGGCTCTCTATGCTAACCGCTATCGGGTCGCTTGCAGGAAAACTTTCCCTCAACGCTTCATCCAGGGCTTTGTCCAGATCGTCCTTCACGAGCGAAGCGGGCTTCTTTGAAAGTGAAGTAAATCCAGCAGGAAGTTTCATGTCTTCTTGGCGCCTCTGCCGGACCCCGTTTTTTTTCCACCGCCAGAAACCTTGTTTTCAGTCGCCCAAGCGCGCCGGGCGGCTTCTTTTTCTGGAACGCCGCGCTGTTCGTAGCCTTCCTCGATGTGTCGGGCCTGCCGTTTCTGCTTGTCGGTATAAGCCGATTTGTCTCCTCTTGGCATGACGCTCTCCTCATTTGAATGCATATGACGTATCAAGACGGACCACTATTTTCAATTCGAGCGCTACTTGCGTTGATAGTTCCGTATTACTCCCATTCTGCCGTAGCGCCAAGTTGGTTCCGTTCCAAAAGAAATGCCATCTTCAAGCCCGACTCGCATGATTCATATATAAACCCCTGACTTTCCGGTTAGAATCTTTCCGAAATAAAAAACCAAACCGCCTTAACCATTCACTTCGGGATAACAGGAACAGACATGTCGCAACTCAGCTTTCCCTTTGATAAAAAGATGCCCGACGTCGCGGGCACCATGGAGGTCGCGCCCGGGATTCAGTGGCTGCGCATGCCGCTTCCCTTTGCGCTCAACCACGTCAACTTATGGCTGCTGGCCGACGGCGACGGCTGGTGCGCGGTCGATACCGGCCTGACATGGGACAACATCAAAGAAGCGTGGGATAAGCTGCTTCCGAGCTATCCACTCACGCGCATGCTCGTAACCCACTATCATCCCGACCATATCGGCCTCGCCGGATGGTTGCAGCAAAAGACCGGCGCGCCGCTGTGGACGACGCAGGGAGAGTACGTGTCGGCGCTGGCCTTCGCTGAAGAGGCGGGAAATTATTCGGTGGATGCGATGATCGAAATGTTCCGTCATCACGGACTGGACCGGGCTCGGCTGGATGCGCTCAAGGTGCGTGCCAATGTATACCGGCAGGGCTTCCCGATCATCCCTCCGACCTATCATCGCCTGTTCGACAATCAGGTGTTCCGTGTTGGCGACCATGACTGGCGCGTCATCATAGGCTATGGGCATGCCATGGAACACATCTCGATGTATTGCGAATCGCTGAAGGTGCTGATTTCCGGTGACATGCTGCTGCCGAGTATTTCGACCAACGTTCCGGTGCTTGCGGCCAATCCCCTCGGAAATCCGCTCAAGTATTTCCTTGACTCTATCCAGCGCTACCGCGAACTGCCGCAGGACACATTGGTGCTGCCGTCGCATGGCCGTCCGTTCGTCGGTATCAATACCCGCATCGATCAGCTTGAGGAACACCACAAGAATCGCTGCAACGTCCTGCTGGCAGCGGCGCAAACGCCAAAGACCGCATGCGAACTGCTGCCTGCGCTGTTCGACCGCGACGTGACCGACACGCACCAGTCGATGTTCGCCATGAGCGAAACCATTGCCCATCTCAACTATCTGGAAGAGCAGGGGCGGCTAAAGCGTGCCGTGCATGACGGGATAGCGCGCTTCACGGCTGTTTAAAAGGGGTGTGATTGCTATCGGCGGGCGTCGGCATGAAGATGCCCGCCGATGGAGTAAATCGGATCAATTGATCGTGCAGTCGACATCCGCCATGCCGCCGGCCCTGCGCCAAGCTTAACTAAAAGTTAAGTCTGCGCAAACCGGACGCGGCAAAGATGCGGATTCTTGCCGGGCTTCTCTTTACGCCTGCCGGTTGTCTTCGTCGGCTGGGAGTGTAAGCCTGCCAGTGTGGTAGTCGTACTCGTACACTTCGCCGTATCGTCCCCATTCGACCGCCACGCCGAGAACGCGCTTGGCTTCATCGGCCTTGAGATATTCCTCCAACAGATCCAGGAACGGTTTTTCCGGCAAGCCGCCAGACGGTTCCTGCTCCAGGCTTTGCCGTATATGCGCGGACAAAGGGACATGCGCCAGCAATTGCTGGCCGAATAGCTCCTGCCGCAACGCCTGTTCTGCTTGCACGTAGCGTCGGCCGACCGGGGTCAGGGACAAGTCGCCTTTTTCGGCGTGCGCCAGGCCGAGCAGACCGAGCGCTTCGAAAGTAGGGAACAATTTGTCATCAGGAAGTTCCGATTCTTCGGACAATTTCGGCAGGTCGGCGCGCCCATGGAAAGGCGCATCGGCCAAGAGTTCCAGAACGCCTTCGATGAGACTGATGTCGGTGTCGGGCAGACGGTAGCCGAGGTTTGCGGCGGGCGCGGCACCTGCCGCGGCTTCCGGTGCCGGGCGCATGGTCATCAATCCGTAAACTTCGTCGATCAGCCTGCGGACTTCGATCGACTCAACCTTGCGCGGACGGGGCAGGTTGATTTGCACTTCGTTGCGTATGCGTCCGGGATTGCTCGACAGGATGATGATGCGGTCGGCCATCATGACCGCTTCTTCTATATTGTGGGAGACGATCAGGATGCCTTTAGTCGGGACACGGTCGCTATCCCACAGTTCCAGGATGTCGTCGCGCAAGGTTTCGCCAGTCAGTACGTCGAGTGCGGAAAAGGCTTCGTCCATCAGCAGGACATCCGGATCGACAACCAGGGCACGGGCGATACCCACGCGCTGCCGCATGCCGCCCGACAATTCCCTTGGCAATGCGCCGCCAAATCCCGACAAGCCGATCATTTCCAGCATTGCGTCGGCGCGTTCCTCCCTGATATCCGGAGCCACGCCTTGCGCTTCCAGTCCCAGCTCCACATTCTGCTGGACGGTTAGCCAGGGAAACAGGGCGAACGACTGGAACACCATTGCGATTCCGGTAACCGGCGCGTCTATTTCCTGACCCCGATATACGGCATTGCCGCGGTCAGCCGGAATCAGTCCCGCCAGTATGCGCAGCAGTGTGGATTTGCCGGAGCCGGACTTGCCGAGCAAGGCGACAATCTCTCCTTCGGCCAATGCGAAGTTGACATCCTCCAACACCGTGCGCAGGGCGCCATCGGCCGTCGGGAACGTTTTTGCAACGTTATTCAACTCGATTAGTACGTTTCGTTTCATTCCGTTCTCCTAACTGCGATTTTCCGCCAGCAGGTACAACCTGCGCCAGAAGAATCGGTTCAACAGCATCACGAATATGCACATCACGCCGATACCAAGCGCAATCCGATGAAAATCGCCTGCATCGGTCATCTGCTTGATATAACTGCCCAGCCCCTCGGCCATGAGCGTCGTATTGCCCCAAGTCACATATTCGGCGACGATACTGGCGTTCCACGAACCGCCGCTGGCCGTGATTGCGCCAGTGATGTAGCTCGGGAATATGGCGGGAAGATAGACCCGCTTCCATTTCAGCCAGCCTTTCAAGCCGAGGTTGCCTGTTGCAAGCCGCAACTCATTCGATATGGTCGATGCGCCGGCCACGACGTTGAACAGGATGTACCATTGCGTCCCGAACACCATCAATGGACTGAGCCAGATAGTCGGGTTGAGCCTGAAAGTCACCAGCAGGTAGACAACCAGCGGAAACAGCAGGTTGACCGGAAACGCCGCCAGGAACTGGGCAATGGCCTGCACGCGCTGGGCATATTGCGGACGCAGGCCGATCCAGACCGCAACAGGCACCCATATCAGCGACGCCAGCGCGATCAACAGCAGGACGCGTATCAAGGTAATCATGCCGAGCATGACTACATGCAGCACCTCTTCCAAGCCGACGTCGCTATGAACGAACACCACCAGCTCATAAATAGCCAGCAGGAATGCGGCAGCCAGAAGCCCGTACCACAGCCGCGCCCACACCGGGCTGGAAAATCGGGAGCGTTTGCGTGCTCCCGTGTCGGCATTGCTTTTGACGTACCACCCCAAGGCAAGCCGCAGCATGGCCCAGAAGCGGTCGCTCAGCATGCGTATCAAATGGCTGCGGCGTCCCCAGTCCAGCAGCCACGAACGCTGCGCAGTGTCGCCTTGCGATTCCTCGAACCGGAACTTGTCGGCCCAGGCGAGCAGCGGACGAAAGAATAACTGGTCGTAAACCAGGATGCCGGCCAGCATCGCGCCGATCGCCCAGGCAATCGCCGTGCCGTTCTCGGCCTCGATGGCGACGGCGATGTAGGCGCCGATGCCGGGCAACTTGATGTCTTGTCCCGCTACGGAGACGGCTTCTGCTGCGACCAGAAAAAACCAGCCGCCGGACATCGACATCATCATGTTCCACAGCAGACCCGGCATGGCATAGGGCAGTTCCAGCCGCCAAAAACGCTGCCATGACGACAGGCGGAACACTTGCGATGCTTCATTCAGTTCCTCCGGTACGGTACGGATGGATTGATAAAGACTGAAAGCCATATTCCATGCCTGCGATGTGAATATGGCGAAAATAGCCGCGCATTCGACGCCCAGCAAATTCCCAGGGAACAGGGCGATGAAAGGCGCAATCGCAATCGCCTGAAAGCCGAGAATTGGTACCGATTGCAGAATATCCAGCGACGGAATCATGATTTTTTCCGCTGCGCGGTATTTAGCGGCAATCGCAGCGAAGGCAAAGCTGAACAGAAGCGAAAATGCGAGCGCCGTAAACATCCTTAGAACAGTTCGCAGCAGGTAGTACGGCAGGTAGACCGGATCAAGCGTAATTGACGTCGCCTCGCCGACCACGAACGGACGGCTCATCTGCGTCGCGCCGAATGCGATAGCGACCAGAACCGCCAGCAGGAGCGGCAACAGCGCCCAGTCCCAGCGGTTGGGCGATACGTTAAGCAGGGTGCGGCCTGCGCGTCGCTGGTCAAATACCCCGAACATGATGTCCCTTTTCAATGCTGCTCGCGCAAAGCGAGCGCCTTGGCCCGAAGGCTGAATGCGTATCTCTGCCGCAATTGCGGCATGAGGATGTTTCAAAAGGGTAAGTAGAGAGCCTGTTGCGAAACAACCGACTTTGAAAGCTACTTCCCGCCTTTTCGGCAAAGAAGTAGCAGGCGAACCTGTGGACTACCTTGCCAGTTTGTTTTCGATGGTTAATCGACAACTATGACTGTCCATAAATAAGCCCGGTAAAAAGAATGCTGGCACTTTACCACTCGGCATCGACCAGTGCAATCCAAGTAAGGAATTTCAAGAGGTTTTCGATGCATCAAATACCATGCGCGCGCATGGTGGAACGACAGGTCAGCATGCAATGCTCATGATTGTGCGTACTGACAAGGCATAAAAAAGCCCGGAAAGATTCCGGGCTTTTTAAAATGGTGGAGGCGGCGGGTTTCGAACCCGCGTCCAGAAGCACTCTACAGACAGTTCTACATACTTAGCGCTGCCATTTGATTTAGCCCTTTCGACGCGGACGCGCACGCTGCGGTTGGGCGAGTCACCTTAGTTTTAGTCTCTTGCCAAGTGACCCGACTTGAGACGATTCCCTGTAAATGACCCTACGTGCCGTTAAGCCTACCCCAGGGAAGAGATAGTGTAGGGAAAGCCGGGTTTAAGCGGCTTTAGCGTAAACGTTATCGTTTGCGTTTAGTTTTTTTCTGGATGTATTTACGAGGTAACCAGTCCTCGGTATGCCCTGCACTGCTTTGCAACCCCTGTCGAATCCAAGTCGCCCCCGTATTCGTTAGATGGCAAGTTGCGTTACCAGTTCACGTATTCTACCAGTTCCTGAAAATCTTCGCGGGATACGGTTTCTTTTATCGTCGTGTTCGGTTGCGAGGGTATCAAATGCAATAAGGAATTCGACTTCATTGGCAAGGGTGGTAGACTGGAGAACTTTTTTAAAAAATCTGCATTATGAATCCGGATTCAGAATCACTTATAGAACAACCCGCCGAAAGCGTAGCCAAAGCCAGCACTGTTTCTGCTGCGAAAATTGCGCAGGAAGTGAAGCGCAGGCGTACTTTCGGGATCATTTCCCACCCCGATGCCGGCAAGACGACCCTGACGGAGAAGCTGCTGCTGTTTTCAGGCGCTATTCAGTTGGCCGGCACGGTCAAGGCGCGAAAAAGCGCGCGCCATGCCACTTCGGACTGGATGGAAATCGAGAAGCAGCGCGGCATCTCGGTCGCCAGTTCGGTGATGCAGTTCGAGTATCGCGACCACGTGATCAACCTGCTCGATACCCCGGGCCACCAGGATTTTTCCGAGGACACCTATCGTGTTCTGACCGCGGTCGATTCCGCGCTGATGGTGATCGATGCCGCACGCGGCGTCGAAACCCAGACGATCAAGCTGCTGGATGTGTGCCGCATGCGCAACACGCCGATCATCACGTTTATGAACAAGCTCGACCGCGAAACCCGCGATCCGCTGGAATTGCTGGACGAGCTGGAGTCGGTGCTGAAGATTCAATGCGCGCCGATCACCTGGCCGATCGGCATGGGCAAGGCGTTTCGCGGCGTCTACCATTTGCTGCGCGACGAGGTCATGCTGTTTGCGCCCGGCAGCGAAAAGGCTGACCAGACCTTTGAGGTCATCAAGGGCATCGACAACCCGCGCCTGGCGGAAATGTTCCCGCAGGAAATCGAGCAATTGAAGATGGAAGTCGAACTGGTGCATGGCGCCTCGAATCCGTTCGATCTCGACCAGTTTTTGGCGGGCACGCTGACGCCGGTGTTTTTCGGCTCCGCAATCAACAACTTCGGCGTGCGGGAAATTCTCAATGCGCTATTAGACTGGGCCCAGCCTCCCGGCGGACGCGACGCGACTGTGCGAACGGTCGATCCGACCGAAACGGCCTTTTCCGGTTTCGTGTTCAAGATCCAGGCCAACATGGACCCTGCGCATCGCGACCGGATCGCCTTTCTGCGCGTATGCTCCGGTCATTTCGAGCGCGGAATGAGAATTCGGCATCTGCGTCTGAACCGCGACATCAAGGTGTCGAGCGTGGTTGCCTTCATGGCATCTTCGCGCGAGCAGGTGGAAGAGGCCTACGCGGGCGACATCATCGGGCTTCCGAATCACGGCAATATGCAGATCGGCGACAGTTTCTCGGAAGGCGAAATGCTGCAGTTCACGGGCATTCCATACTTCGCGCCGGACTTTTTCCGCTCGGTCCGCATCCGTAACCCGCTCAAGATCAAGCAGTTGCATAAGGGCTTGCAGCAATTGGGCGAAGAGGGCGCGGTCCAGGTATTCAAGCCGGTGCAGGGCGGAGAACTGGTGTTGGGCGCGGTCGGCGTGCTGCAATTCGAAGTGGTCGCAAGCCGGCTGATGAACGAATACGGCGTCGATGCCGTGTTCGAGGGAACCAGTATCAGCAGTGCGCGCTGGGTCAGCAGCGACGACAAGCGGATGCTGGCGGAATTCGAAAAGACGCTCGGCCACAACGTTGCCTACGATGCGGCCGGCAACATGGCGTACCTGGCAACATCGGGCGTCAATCTGCGGCTGACTCAGGAGCGCTGGCCGAAACTGACCTTTCACGCGACCCGCGAGCATGCGGCCAAGCTGGATCAGTAGACGAGGATTTGTACGGCACGCTTGTATTCAAGGCTATCTTTACCAACCTTTACACTAAAGATTTCCTTGCAATTGTCGATATCTTTTGTGGGTTCTAATTCAGTCGAGAGAGGCGGGGCAAATGGAGATCAATAGCTTGAGCCGAGCATCATTGGCGCCGGTGACGGAACGGAGCAGTTCCGCTACAGACAGAACCCTATCCCGGGCCGTTGTTTCGCCGGAAGCCGACTTGAATTCGACAATGGTGCGAAACGATGCCGTCGCGCAAACCAGCGCGGCTCAGGAGGCCGGATCAAAGTCAAAAGAGGCTGACGCAAAGGAATCTTCCGAAAAGTCATCTGAAGCAAAGTCACTCGTTTACGGCGCTTTGGGGCTTGCTCATCCCGAGGAAGAGGAAAAATATAATGATGGGTACTACACAGCCGGTAAAATGATCGCTGGCGCATTAGCCGTTGGCAGCATCATTTCAGTATTGGTATAACTGCTCCTATCCTTCCTCTACAGTATTCTCAACTATAGCCGAGCCGACCCGCGTCCGATAAGCGCCGCCGGTTCCGCTCACCCAAGCTCAAGATGAAATCTTCAAAACTGCTCATTCTCTATCTGGTCGCCGCGCTGATCCCCTTCTCGGCATCGGCTTCGTCAACTGCCTCCCTTTCCTTGTCGGAAAGCGTAAGCGCAAGCGTTGAAGGCGTCAGTAAGGGTTCCTCTGCTGCGGTCAAGGTGGTGGCAGGGGATTACAAAGTCACGGATATTGCAGAGGTGACTGACCATGCCGAGAAAGTGAGAATTGCGCTGCAAGCCGTCGAGACGAACCGAGAAAATTTTTATCTCTATATGTCTCATGATGAATTTGCCGAGGCGCATTTGAGTGCCGGCCAAGTGGTAACCGCCTTGAAACGCCCTTATGGCGTATCGTTCAAACACGTCGATGCCACTGAAGCCTTTGTTGTGGTGCTGGACGATGCCTGGATCAAAGACCTTCGATCCAATATTGTTTCCGGTTAATCAGTCCGACGACGCTGCCTGTGTCGATGCATTGATCGTCGGGACAGGCAACAGGATTTACACGTTTAACTTGAATGCCTTTGTCACGATTGCCGTACTCTTGCCGACAGTGTTGCCTTAAGCACCGGTTTTGGCTCGCTACTCCAATATGCTTCAGCTTATGTCCAGCGCGGGATCCGCGTTAAAAAGGCCGTCTGGCGGGTGCCCAAGACTGCTATTCATGGTTTTGGCGCTGCTGGCTCTGATTGCAGGCGGGCAGGCACATGCCAATTCCTTGATATTCTGCGACCAGAATATCTCACTGACAGCGAACCAACAGAACAGGATTCTCCTCTTTAGCAGCAAGATCAAGGACCTGCTGGATAATTCCGGCAATAAAGTGGCGATCATTTCTCGCTCAGGCATCGATCTGGATCGATTCAATATCCGCTATTCGCATTCAGGCATCAGTCTGAAGGACAGCAATAATACTTCCTGGTCTGTCAGACAGCTCTATTATGGCTGCAAAGAATCCAAGCCCAGCATTTATGACCAAGGCCTGTCGGGATATCTGATGGACCACGAGAATGCTTCCAGCCAGTATGTTTCCATCGTCCTGATTCCTCCGCCCATGGAAGACTTGGTGGAGCAGGCGGCATTGGACAAACAGATTTCCTTGAAATTGCTCGGGGCTGATTACAGCGCAAACGCCTATCCTTTTTCCACTGATTTTCAAAACTGCAATCAGTGGGTCATGGAGTTGTTGGCCCATGCCTTGGGCAAGCTGGACAGGCATGGGGATTTACGCTTGGTTGCTCAGAAGTGGCTGAAAGCGCAGAACTACCAGCCAACCGACATCGAGATCAAGTACGCTTACATGATGTGGGGCAGCCATTTTCTGCCGTTAATTCATAACAACGATCATCCTGCTGAAAATATTGAGAAAAAACTATATCAAGTGAGCATGCCTGCGTCCGTTGAGGCCTTTATCAAAGCGACAGTTCCCGGAGCAAGCCGATTGGAGCTGTGCCTGAACAAAGACGCCATGGTCGTTCATAATGGCTGGGATTCAATCCGCGAGCACTGCCAGCCGGGACCTGATGACGAAGTAGTGCCGCTACTTTGAATTCGGATGTAATGTAGTGTTTGCTAAACATCCGATTGTTGGTGTTTCCCTGTTCAGATACCCCATATCGCGGTCAATGTAGCCAGCGCACTCATTCCGGCCGTTTCGGTGCGCAATATGCGCGGCCCCATCGAAACCAGTTGCGCGCCCTTGGATAGCGCCAAATCCTCTTCATTCGTCGTGAAGCCGCCTTCGGGTCCGACCATCAGGGTCAGCGCCTGCTGTTGGTTGCTTCTTGCCCAGCCGGATAGCGACAAACTGGCGCGCGGACTGAGAAGAAGGCGTGTTTTTTGAGCCGGCTGACTAATCCAGTTTTTAAAGTCGGCCAGATCGTGCAAATGAGCGAGCCGGTTGCGTCCGCACTGCTCCGATGCGGCGACGATGATCTTTTGCCAGTGCGCCAGTCTCTTTTCGGCTCGTTCGCCGGACAGCCGCACTACGCAACGCTGCGAAAGAATCGGCTGAATGGCCGCGGCGCCCAGCTCGATTGCTTTTTCGACGATCCAGTCCATCTTCGATGACTCCGGCAGCGCCTGCGCTATCGTGAGCGCAAAGGGCAGCTCGGCTTCTCTGGCGGAAAACGACAGAATTTCAGCATGTGCCCGTTTTTTTTCAGCGCCGGCAAGGCGCGCCGTATACTCGCCCCCCTCGCCGTTGAACAGAGTGAACGATTCGTCTGCTGCAAGGCGCAGTACATGGATGTGGTGCGCCACATCGGGGGGTAGCTCGATTGTTTCCCCCAAGGAAAGGGGCATATCGCAGTAAAAACGGGGCATCAGGAGATCATCTTAAAGTTTGTTGATTTTAGTCTAGTGACAACTGTCTGGTAAAATACCGGGCCTAAGCCCATATGGGCATAATATATGTCTTTGGCTCGCCTTTTCCCTACTGTCTTACAAGCAGACAATCATGAATACTACGCTCCCCACCACCAAAATGGCCAATGCAATCCGTGCATTGGCAATGGACGCCGTCCAGAAAGCCAACTCCGGGCATCCCGGCATGCCTATGGGCATGGCCGAAATTGCTGTCGCATTGTGGTCGGGGCATTATCGCCACAACCCGGACAATCCGCACTGGACCAACCGCGACCGTTTCGTATTATCCAATGGGCACGGCTCCATGCTGCTTTATGCGCTTTTGCATTTAACAGGCTATAACCTGCCGATGGAAGAGATCCGCAATTTCCGTCAGTTCAAATCCAAGACGCCCGGCCATCCGGAAGTGCATGTCACTCCAGGGATCGAGACGACTACCGGTCCGCTCGGACAGGGAATTTCGAATGCTGTCGGCATGGCTCTGTCGGAGAAGTTGCTGGCGCAGGAATTCAACAAGCCCGACTTTAATGTTATCGACCACCACACCTATGTTTTCCTGGGCGATGGATGCCTGATGGAAGGCATTTCGCATGAAAGCTGTGCCTTGGCGGGAACGTGGCGCTTGAACAAACTGATAGCGATGTACGATGATAACGGCATATCGATCGACGGGCACGTCAGCGGCTGGTTTACCGACGACACGCCAAAGCGCTTCGAAGCCTACGGCTGGAATGTGATCCGCGCAGTCAACGGACATGACGTCGCAGCAGTCGATGCCGCGATCATGGAAGCGAAGAAATCCGACAAGCCGACCCTGATCTGCTGCAAGACCGTGATCGGCAAGGGATCGCCGAACATGGCGGACACGCATAATGTGCATGGCGCCGCACTGGGCGACAAGGAAGTTGCCGCCACGCGCGAGTCCATCGGCTGGCCCTATCCTCCTTTCGAGATACCGGACGACGTCTATACAGCCTGGGATGCAAGAGCGAAAGGCCGTTCCCAGCAGGCTGACTGGGATGCCCTGTTCAGTGCGTACCGCGCGCGTTATCCGTTGGACGCTGCAGAGCTGGAGCGTCGCATGAAAGGCGACTTGCCCGAAAAATTCGGCGAAGTGGTCAAGAGCTACATCGCAGCCTGCAACGAGAAGAAAGAAAACATCGCAACCCGCAAGGCCAGCCAGAACGCGATCCAGGCATTTTCTTCGACCTTGCCGGAGTTTCTGGGTGGATCGGCCGACCTGACCGGGTCGAACCTGACCAACTGGAAAGAGAGCGTGCCGGTGCGCGCGAACCAGGCCGGCAACTATATCAATTACGGCGTGCGTGAATTCGGCATGAGCGCAATCATGAACGGCATAGCGCTGCATGGCGGCTTCATTCCCTTCGGCGCAACCTTCCTGACCTTTTCCGACTACGCCCGCAACGCCCTCAGAATGGCTGCGCTGATGCAGATACGCTCGATTTTCGTGTTCACGCACGATTCGATCGGACTTGGCGAAGATGGGCCGACGCACCAGTCAGTCGAACATATATCGAGCTTGCGCCTGATCCCGAACCTCGACAATTGGCGTCCCTGCGATACGGTGGAATCCGCTGTTGCCTGGGCGCATGCGGTCAAGCGCCACATCGGTCCGAGCACGCTGATCTTTTCGCGCCAGAACCTGCCCTACATGGAGCGCAACGACGAGCAGATCGCCAACATCAATCGGGGAGGTTACGTGCTGCGCGACGCCGCCGACGCGAAAATCGTGCTGATAGCGACCGGTTCCGAAGTGGAGTTGGCGATGAAATCGGCGGACGAACTGGCGGCAGCGGGAATCGCCGCGCGCGTCGTTTCGATGCCATCCACCGATGTGTTCGACCGTCAGGATGACGCTTACAAGGCGAGTGTGCTGCCCAAGGGCCTGCCTCGCGTCGCAATCGAGGCCGGAGTCACCGGTTTCTGGCACAAGTACGTCGGGCTGGAAGGCGCGGTAGTGGGTATCGATACTTTTGGCGAATCCGCTCCGGCAGGAGTATTGTTCAAGTATTTTGGTTTCACTACAGAGAATGTAATCGCCAAGGCGAAAGCGGTTCTAGGCAAGTAAATTTATTTATTTTTCAGGTTTTATTGATGCAAAAATCAAATGGCGGATCGACTGAGGGCGGATTTCTTGCGCAGAGCAGGATTGCTCCACCCTCAATTTGTGAATTGACAAAATAATAATTCGCTCGCAGCAACTTTTTTGTATCCTGAAAACCAAGTCTTTTGATCCATTCAGGAGTTAACACATCATGACAATCCGTGTAGCAATTAACGGCTATGGCCGTATCGGCCGTAATATCCTCCGCGCTCATTATGAAAGCGGCAAGACCCATGACATCCAGATCGTTGCGATCAACGACCTCGGCGATGCAAACACCAATGCCCATCTGACGCGCCACGATACCGCGCACGGCAAATTCCCCGGCACCGTTTCGGTCGAGGGCGACTACATGATCGTCAACGGCGACAAGATTCGCGTGCTCGCCAATCGCAATCCTGCGGAATTGCCATGGGGCGAACTCGGTGTTGACGTCGTACTCGAATGCACCGGCTTCTTCGCCAGCAAGGAACGCGCTTTCGCCCACCTGAAAGGCGGCGCCAAGAAGGTCATCATCTCCGCGCCAGGCGGCAAGGATGTCGATGCAACCGTCGTATTCGGCGTAAACGACAGCGTGTTAAAGGCGTCCGATACCGTCATCTCGAATGCTTCCTGCACCACCAATTGCCTGGCTCCGGTTGCACAGGCCTTGAATGACAAGCTCGGCATTGTTTCCGGCTTGATGACCACCGTTCATGCCTATACCAACGACCAGGTGCTGACCGACGTCTACCATGAAGACCTGCGTCGCGCCCGTTCCGCCACCATGAGCATGATCCCGACCCGTACTGGCGCCGCCATCGCAGTCGGCCTCGTTCTGCCGGAACTGAACGGCAAGCTGGACGGCTTCTCGATGCGCGTGCCGACCATTAACGTCTCGGTGGTCGACCTGACTTTCATCGCGTCCCGCGCCACCACGGTTGACGAGGTGAACGCGATCATGAAGGAAGCGTCGCAGAACTCGAAGAACGGTATTCTTGGCTACAACACCGAGCCGCTGGTTTCGATCGACTTCAACCATAACCCTGCTTCCAGCACCTTCGATGCCACGCAAACCCGCGTCAACGGCGGTACCCTGGTCAAGGTCCTTGCCTGGTATGACAACGAATGGGGCTTCAGCAACCGCATGCTCGACACCACTGTCGCGTTGATGAGCGCCAAATAATTCCTGGTTTTACACCCTGCTTCAATAAAAACGCCTCGTAAGAGGCGTTTTTTATTTCCCTGCCCATACTGTTCGGCGAATACTGCCTGGACTATTTTCATCGTCTGACCTGACTATTTCTTCCCGGAATGGAACTGATTGCGAATCATGATCGCAAATGTTGACGGCCGGCGTGTTAATCGACAGTTTTTCTCTCCTCCGACCTCAAGCTTGGATGCTTCCTGCCGATAGTGAAGATGAGCTGATTCAATGTCTTGGCCGAGATACTTCAGGCTTGTCCGGTATTCTCCGCAAGCATATGCCCGCCGCCAAAATGGCGGGCAAGAATCCGGCTTCGTCATAAGGGATTAATAAAACAATTATTCCCTTCAAAAAGGGTTAAGGGCAAGGCCGTTCTCATGAGTAAAGCATGCTGCGGATCACGAGCTTTTCGGTTTACACAGTAAGGGCTTTACATGAAGAAAAAGGCGGAAATTCTCGAAAATGCCCGTTTGCCTTGGCGGATTCATTCCATGCTATGCCTGTTGTTCGCAGCAACCGCATTTCCTGGCGCTGCCCGGGCCTTTCCCGATCAGGCAAATGCGGATGACCTGACGGCCATCCCAATTGAGAACCTGCTGAACATGGAGGTGTACAGCGCTTCCCGCTTTGTGCAGAACATCAGCGACGCGCCCTCGGCCGTATCGGTTTTGACGGCAACGGAAATCAAGACCTTCGGCTGGCGCACTCTGGCCGAAGCGCTTCGCAGCCTGCTAGGGCTTTATGTAAGCTATGACCGCAATTACAGCTATCTCGGAGCACGCGGCTTTTCGCGCTCAGGCGACTACAACCCGCGTTTTTTGCTGATGGTCGATGGTAAACGCATCAATGATCCGATTTATGACCAAGCGGCTATCGGCAGCGAGTTTGTGCTGGATATTGATCTGGTCGAGCGTATCGAATACGTGCCGGGCCCGGGTTCTTCGATATATGGCTCAAATGCTTTCTTCGGCGTAGTCAACATCATTACCAGGAGAGGCCGCGATTTCAAAGGATTAGAGGTTTCAGGAGAAGCAGGAAGTTACGGAGCGCGAAAAGGGCGCATGAGTTACGGCCTGCAAAATGAAAACGGCGCCGAACTGCTGATCTCGGCTACCGGATTCAACAAGAATGGCACGGATTTTTTCTTTCCGGAATACTCAACCGACAATAATCACGGCGTGGCGCAAGGTCTGGATTATGAGCGCGGTCAACAACTGTTCCTGAAGGGCGCTGCCGGCCCATTCAATTTTTCTCTGGCCCACTCCGAGCGTAACAAGGGCACTCCGACCGCGTCGTACGGGCAAGTTTTTAATGCGCCTGGCTCGAAAGTCGTGGATGAACAAACACTGGTTGACTTCGGTTACCGGAAATCGCTCGCGCCGCAAGCCGATCTCAGTACCCGGTTTTATTTCAACAACTATAAATTCCTGGGAAATTACATTTATTCGAATGCGGGCGGGTCGCCAGCGCTGACCGTGAATCAGGATGAAAGCGCGTCCAATTGGTGGGGTGGGGAAGCCAAGCTGGTAACGACCCAACTGGACGGGCACAAGCTGGTGGCAGGAGTTGAATACCAGAAAAGCAGCCCGATCGAGCAGACCAACTTTTACATCGATCCCTATGTAAGCCAGTTGAACAGCCGCCGGCATAACAGCCGTGCCGGCATGTACGTGCAGGACGAGCTTCAGTTGAGCGCCGATCTGATGTTGAGCATGGGGCTCCGTTACGACCATAACTCTGCCAATGCGCAGCATGTGGCTAATCCAAGGCTGGGGCTAATCTACCAACTTTCTGCAGCTACCACCTTCAAGACCTTGTACGGCACGGCATACCGGCTTCCCAATGCGTACGAACTTTATTATCAGTTGCCCGGTGCAGGAGGCCAAAAGATAAACCCGGACCTGCAAACCGAGCATATTCGAAGCTACGAAATGGTGCTCGATCACCAGATCGCGAGAGACAGCCGGATCAGGCTGTCCGCCTACGTAAACAAGGTTACCGATCTGATAAAACTGGTGCAGGATCCGGCGGATAATCTATACGTTTTCCAAAACATCGACCAAGCGACCGCCAAGGGGATCGAGATCGTGCTGGAAAAGGCATGGAAAAGCGGCTCAAGGCTGCGTACCAGCTATACCTGGCAACAAACCAGGGACGACTCGACCGGGGCTACACTGGAAAATTCTCCCAGCCACCTTGGAAAGCTGAATTATTCCATTCCTTTTCACCATGATATATGGCGGGCCGGCTTCGAGGCGCTGTATGTCAGCAAGCGAAACACCATGAATAGCCAGACAGGCGGCTATCTGCTTGGTAATTTGACCCTGTTTTCCGATCGCTTGCTGAAGAATGTGCAGATATCGGCAAGCGTTTATAACTTGTTCAATCGACGTTATTCCGATCCGGTGGGCGAGGAGCTTCGGCAGGAAGCGATAGCCCAAGATGGCCGGAATGTTCGCCTAAAATTGACATACAGTTATTAAGCTGATCATGAAGAACCGTTTGCATGGAAGAATAGTCTGCTGGTTGCTTGGCGTTTTTTTCGCTCTGCCAGCAAGCTTGTCTGCGGCTCCCGTGGAAGAAAATGCATTGAAAGCGGCATTCATATACAACTTTATCAGTTTCACGGAATGGCCTGCCGGCACTTTCGGCGCCGGCGGCGCCATCAATTTGTGCGCCGACTCGCGCAGCCCGATGGCCTCTTCCATGGCGGCGCTCAACGGCAAGCATATCAAGGCCATGCGATTGAATCTGCACCTGCTGGATTCGCTGCAAAGCGACTTGTCTCCATGCCATATACTTTACATTGATCGAACTGACAGGCAAAACTGGACGCCGATAAAGAAAAAGATCGACAATGCCAGCATTCTTACTATCTCGGACGATAGTGAAATTAATGCAAGCGGTGTAATGATTGCGCTTTCGACCCTGAATAATAAGATCGTTTTCGATATCGATATGAATGTAACCCAAAGGGCACGCCTGGCCATGAGTTCAAAGCTGCTTCGTCTGGCGAGGACAGTGCGATGAAGGAAAACCGTTTTTTCCGTTTTCTGTGGCGCAACTGGGAAAATGGCTTCAGCAGCCGGTTTTCCGCCGGATTCGCCTTGCTTTTTTCCAGCGTCATGATGATCGTTTTTCTTTCGCTGATGATGCGTAGCGATATGATCAGCGACCGTTTGATCCAGGCCAGGATCATCGGGGCGAACAGTACGGCGGTCGTGCTTTTTGCGGATCGCGACGCAGGCAAGGAACTGCTTTCTTCATTCGCTGCTTCGCAATCCATTGAGGTCGCCTATCTTTTTTCCGGCAATGGCGAACTTCTGGCCGAATACAAGGAAGAAAACGCGCCTTCGACCGGCATTCTTCCTGAGGATATGAGAAGGAATGGCTACGAGTTCGGCATGCAGCATCTGAGAGTGGTGCAGGCCGTAACGCATAATGGCGACGATATCGGGTTCGTTGCTCTTCGGTTCGGATTGAGGAAGTTTTATCAGCGCCTTCTTGGCTATGTGACCATGATTATGGTCGTGGCGCTAGCGGCATTTTTCATCATGAAGTTCCTGTTGTTCCGAATGGAAAAGTTGGTGGACAAGGCGGAATCGCATCTGGATTATCTGGCGCATACCGATCCGGTTACGCAATTACCCAACCGTCATGCCTTCAACAAGAAGCTGGCCGAATCGCTTGAGTTTGCCGATCAGTCCGGCAGCGAAGTCGGCCTGATCCTGCTGGATCTGGATAACTTCAAGGTAGTAAACGACACCATGGGCCACCAGTGCGGCGATGCGCTGCTGCACATGCTGTCCCAAAGACTTGCTCTTGCCGCCCGCAGTACAGACATTGTCTGCCGTATCGGTGGCGATGAATTCGTTGTCATCATGAACAGTATCAGCAAGGCAAGCGTAGACGTGAATAGCATAGCGAACCGGATTCTGGACGTTCTGGCCGAGCCGTTCAGATTCGACGTGCATGAGTTCTTTCTGACGGCTAGCGTAGGCAGCAGTCTGTATCCGACTGATGCCGAGGATAGCGAAACCTTGATACGCAAGGCGGATACCGCGATGTATTCAGCCAAACTGAAGGGAAAGAATGCATTTGAAATATTTCTTCCCGAGATGGACCGTGTTGCGCAAAGGCGCCTTGCTCTTGAAAGCAGCTTGCGCCGTGCGTTGGAACGGAATGAGATGGTTTTGCATTATCAGCCGCAAATTGACCTGCGCAGCCGCACAATCATCGGAGTTGAGGCGCTGATGCGCTGGGATCACCCGGAATACGGCCTGGTCAGCCCAGCCGAATTCATTCCCGTGGCTGAGGAGAGCGGCCTTATCGTCCCACTAGGGAAATGGGCCCTGCGCACCGCCTGCCTGCAAAATGCCGGCTGGAACGACGCGGGTCTTAGCCCCATCAGGGTTGCCGTCAATCTGTCGGCCCGGCAGGTTAGGGAGCCAGGCCTGATGCAGGACATCGGGCAAATTCTGGAGGAAACCGGTTTGCCGCCGTCGCAGTTGGAACTGGAGATTACCGAGGGCATCATGATGGAGAACGTGGACTCCAACATTCAATTGCTGCACAGTCTGCAACAGGCAGGCATTTCCCTCTCAATAGATGATTTCGGCACAGGCTATTCGTCGATGGCTTATCTGAAGCGTTTCCCTATTGATCAATTGAAAATCGACCGCAGTTTTGTGAATGACATTCATCAGGGCGGGGAAGCCATCATAGGTGCGATCCTGGCAATGGCGCATAGCCTGGGTCTTTCGGTGGTCGCCGAGGGAGTGGAAACCGAGGCGCAACTGACTTTTTTGGAGAGCCTTGGATGCGATGTCGTGCAAGGTTTTTATTTTTCGCGACCTATACCGGCCGACCAATTCCTGGCACTTCTTCGGGCGAATTCGAAGAAGGAGCCTTCAGATTGGGTTGCCGGGTAAAGTCATGCAGGACGAGACTAGAATAATAAAAAATATCATGGCGGCGTGAAATTGATCAACACCTAGTGATGCTGGATTTTCAATGCAGGCATAAAGGCAGTGTGATCTGTTGTTCTCGCTTTTTATGTGAATAAATAATTACAGAGCTATTCACGCACAAAGGTTTACGTTTACTTAATCCGGAGACAGGAATGATTACCAAGGATGAAGTTCTGGCGGCATTTCATTTTCGCCACGCTTGCAAGCAATTCAATCCCGAAAAAAAGATATCCGATGAGGATTTCGAATTGATATTGGAGACGGGGCGTCTCTCTCCCAGTTCTTTCGGCTTCGAGCCGTGGCGCTTCGTTGTCATCCAGAATCCGGAGTTGCGCGAAAAATTACGCCCCGTAGTGTGGGGAGCTCAAGGCCAACTGCCGACCGCTAGTCATTACGTCGCCATCCTGTGCCGCAAGGGCGATATGCGTTTCGATTCCCGCTTCATCGCTCACCTGATGCGTGATGTGCAAAGGCTGCCGGAAGAGGTCGTTCAGAAAAAAGGCGAAAAATTCAGGGTATTCCAGGAAAACGAGTTCAATCTGCTGGAAAGCGAGCGCGCCCTGTTCGACTGGGCCTGCAAGCAGGCTTATATTGCGCTTGGCAACATGATGACTGCCGCCGCATTGATCGGCATCGATTCATGTCCGATCGAAGGATACGACATCAAGGCAACGGAGGACATACTGTCAGTATCCGGCGTGCTCGATAAGGAAAAGTTCGGCCTCGCAGTGATGGTGGCGTTCGGTTACCGCATCAATCCCCAGTCGGCCAAGGTGCGCCAGCCAAGCGAGGATTTGACGGTGTGGGTCAAGTAAAATGAAATAAGAGAGCGGTCTCAAATTTCTGGTTCGCCGCTGAACACCGCATTCCACAGTCGTTTAACCTCGGCAACTTGCGGCGCCACCTGTTCCTGCTCCACGCGGGCCAAATTTTCTCCCTGCAGGCGTATCTGGTGCTGCAGCCTGCGAAAATCGCGGTATGCGTCGGCCACGGCACTACCCAGCCCGGCAGGGATCAGCCCTAGTGCTTCGCACAGCCTGAGCAAGGCGATATTGCCGATGTTGTCCGTGAGCTGCGGATAATTGACCGCCTGTTCGAGCACCAGGTATTGAACGATGAACTCGATGTCGATCATGCCGCCGGCATCGTGCTTGAGATCGAACATGTGCGAACGGTTCGGATGGGCATCATGCATCTTCGCACGCATTGCCAGCACTTCCCGCTTGAGCCAGGCTGCGTCTCGTTTCTTTCGCAGGATGCTTTCGCGAATGGCCTCGAAACGAATCCCGATTCCCTTATCACCGGCACAGAATCGAGCCCGAGTCAGGGCCTGGTGTTCCCAGACCCACGCCGACGAGTTTTGATAGCGTTCGAACGAAGACAGGCTCGATACCATCAGGCCACTGGCCCCGTCGGGCCGCAACGCAATATCCACGTCGAACAGGATGCCGGCGGAAGTAGGGGTGCTCATCCATGTGATGAAACGCTGCGCCAGACGGGCGTATAACATCGGCGCTTCCGCATGGTCGTCGTCGTACAGGAAAATCACGTCAAGATCGGAGGCATACCCGAGTTCCTTGCCGCCGAGTTTTCCGTAGGCTATGACGGCAAATTGAGGAACCTCCCGATGTCGGTTGGGAATGGCTAGCCATACTTCCCGCACTGTGGCGGAAACGATCACATCAGCCAGCGCCGACAGGTGGTCGGCCAGTTGTTCCACCGTCAGGCCGCCTTCAAGATCCTGTGCAAGCAGACGGAACAGTTGGGCATGATGGATTTCGCGCAGTATATCCATCTGACGCTCCACGTCGCCGCGCAAGGGGGTAAGCTGCTGCTCCAATTCCTGTTTCAGCGCGGACCAGTCAGGCGGCGCCATCAGGGTGCGAACGTCGAGCATTTCATCGAGAAGTATCGGATGGGAAGTAAGATATGCCGCAGCCCATTCGCTTGAATCCAACATGCGGACCAAGCGCTCCTGTGTGGGCGGATATTCGGTCAACAAAGCTAGATAAGAGGCGCGCCGGGCAATGGTTTCAAAAAAATTCAGGAGTCGTCCGAGCGTTGCAATATGCGTATGGCTAGTCTTGGCGATCAGCGGCAATGCGGCATTGATCAGAGCCATCAGCCGGATGCGGCTGGCCTCCGGCAACGACTGAATACGGTTTGTTTGCCACACCGACATCAGGCGCTGAGCCGCTTGCTCCGGCTCGCTGAACCCAAGGGCGACCAGCTTTGTTTCCATGATCTCGCGCTGGTCGCTATCGGGCATGTCCACCAGGATCTGCTGGCTGGCAGTCGCTTCTTGGCCGGACGAGGAGGATTTGCTCTTGTCGCTAAAGATTTCTTCGAACTGGGTTGCAACAAAGTTTCGGTGCGCCTGAACCTCGTTCAAAAGCTCCGCCGTGTCCACAAACCCCATCATATTGGCTACGATCAGCCGGTCAGCTTCGCCGGGAGGCAGCAGATGGGTTTGCGCATCGTCCATATACTGCAGCCGGTGTTCCAGGTTGCGCAAGAAAGTATAGGAATCGAGCAGTTGCGGGCCTACCTGGTCGCTCAGCAGTCTTTTTTTCACAAGTGTGTGCAGAGTGCGTCGCGTGGAACGGTCTCGCAGTTCGGGGTCTCGCCCGCCGCGAATTAATTGAAACACCTGCGCCAGAAACTCGATCTCGCGGATGCCGCCTCGTCCCAGTTTAATGTTGTTGTTGCGCTCGGGATGCAGCTGTTCCTGACGCGTGACTTCGGCGCGGATTTGCTGGTGCATATTGCGGATCGCGTCGATTACGCCATAGTCGAGATAGCGCCGGTAAATGAAAGGCCGCACGATCTCTTCCAGCGCGGCAATGTCCTGCTCTCCTCCGGTGATTGCGCGCGCCTTGATCCACGCATAGCGCTCCCATTCCCTGCCTTGTACTATCAGGTACTGTTCTACCATGTCGATGCTGGCGACCAAGGAACCGGAAGCGCCGTTTGGTCGCAATGCCATATCGACGCGAAAAACGAAGCCGTCCTCCGAAATTTCCGATAACGCGCCGATCAGCTTTTTCCCGAGCCGGGTGAAGAATTCATGGTTGGACAATATCCGCTGGCTGGCCTCGGCCGCCTGCGTTTCGCCTTCTTCGGGATAGGCGAAGATAAGGTCGATGTCGGACGATACATTCAACTCGCCGCCTCCTAATTTCCCCATCCCGATCACGATCAACTGTTGCGGAAGTCCCGATCGCGCTCCAATCGGCTCGCCGTGAATGGCTGCCGCTTCTTCATGCAGGTGGCAAAGAAGAGTGCGGACAGCAAATTCAGCGAACGCCGTCATCGTATCGACTACCTCGGCCAGATCGGCCTTGCCGGAAAGGTCGCGCTCGATCAGCGTGGCGATCAGCAAGTTGCGTACCCTCCGCATAGCGCGCGGAAGCGGATATCCGGCAGTTGTTTCTCTTTGTAACACATCAACAAAGTCGGATGAGCTCAGGGATAATTCTGCCAGAGACTCCACTTGCTCATTTCTGGCCAGGTCGGCATTCGCCCAGTGCCGATAAAACCTGGAAGCGTCTTTACTGCTAAGAATGGATGGTTTCATATGGCGGGCTGCATCGGCTAGGTTGACTGCGGTTTGCGGGGAGGCTCAGACACTGCGATTAGTAGGGAAATGTAAATCTTTTCCCACTGTTGGCAGGAAGTCGTATATTGCAAGAACGACATACTCAAAAAGCCGTCTAATCATGATATTGTACGCCGGGACTATTTTAATTCCCCATTGATGGCGATCGATCCGCAAACCCCCAACCAGCCGGAAAACCGCTTCCGCGCGTACTTGCTGCGCGCACGTGCGGCATATTGCCGTCTTGGGCCGATACCTCGACGTCTTATCCGGGTACTGGCGGGGCTGTCGCTCGCCGCGTTCCTGGTTCTCAGTGCGCTTTTCCTAAGCCTGCATTATCTGATCATGCCCAACATCGGCCAGTACAAAGGCGATGTCGAGCGAATTGCCAGCAGCGCTATCGGCAGAAGCGTCTCGATCGCCCGCATCGAGGCATCGTGGCACCGCTTCCGGCCGCGCCTGGTGCTTGACGACGTGATCGTGCGCGACGCTGACGGGCGCACTGTCTTGGGATTGCCGAACGTAACGGCTGTCATATCATGGAGTTCGCTGCCAGCAGCAGATCTGCGCCTTGCTTACCTTGAAATCAGCCGGCCTGACCTGGATATGCGGCGTGAGGCGGATGGCAAGCTGTACATAGCGGGGATATTAGTCGACACCCAGAAAAAAACCGATAGCAAGGCGGCCGACTGGATCTTCCGGCAGGATGAAATCGTGATTCGGGAAGGAAGGCTGCGCTGGACTGACAAGCTCCGCGGCGCACCCGAATTGTTGCTGGAACAAGTTGATTTTGCATTGCAGAACAACTGGCGGCGCCATCGTTTCCAGCTTCGCGCATTGCCCCCGGCTACGCATGGGAGTCCGGTTGAAGTGTCCGCCAATTTTGTCCATCCGCATTTTGCCGAACGAATATCGGACGTTTCAAAGTGGAAAGGCGAACTGTTTGTCGACTTGCAGAATACTGACTTGGCTGCGTGGAGGCAATATGTCGATTATCCATTCGAGATTCAGGGGGGCGAAGGTTCAGTGCGAGCCTGGCTGGACTTCGACCGTGCGAAAATCGCCGATTTTACCGCTGAGGTAAAACTGTCCAATGTAGCGGCAAGGCTCGAAAAAGGCTTGCCGCTACTCCAGTTGACCCGTGTTTCCGGGCGGATTTCGGCTCGCGAGGATTTTGACTTCTCCCAAGCAGACGATGAGCGCACATTTGACGAGCGCGGGCATGCAGTCGCATTGAGCGACTTTTCACTTCAGACCGCCGACGGCATGGTGCTGCCGGAGACGATGATTGCCGAAACCTTTGTGCCTGGCAAGGACGGCAGTCCGGGAAAAACCGAAATCCGAACAAGGCAGCTTGATCTTTCCATTTTCTCCAAGCTGGCTCAATACTTGCCGTTGTCCAAGGATCAGCGCCAGTTGCTGGCGGATTTTTCTCCTGGAGGACAACTGACTGATTTTTCGGTGCAATGGCAGGGTTCCTATCCGAATCTGGTGTCGTACGCCGTGAACGGACACTTTTCAGGATTGTCGATGAAGGCGCAGCCGCCGCGTCCGTATCAGCCGAAGGAGGGAAAAAGACCGGCGCAGGCGGCTGTTCCGGGTATTCCCGGTTTCGAGAATCTGACTGGCAGCGTAACCGCCGACGATAACGGCGGCAAGGTTAACCTTGATGCCGCCGGAGTTAAGCTGCAATTGCCCGGCTATTTCAGCGAAGCGGCAATGCCTTTCGAGAAGTTGCAGATGCAGGCGAACTGGAAACTGGCCAAGGATCAGCTCCAGTTTCAAATAGAAAAGATGGATTTCGTGCAGGATGGAACTGTCGGCTCGATATCGGGCAAGCACGTAAAGCCGCTGGCGCAGCAAGGGCAGCCTTCAGGCACCATGGATATGACGGCAAGAATTGCGCGCTTCGACGTAAAGAAAATAGGCCGTTACCTTCCTCTGCAAACGCCGGCAGGATTGCGTAGCTGGCTGAGCGGCGCGCTGGAAGAAGGATTTGCAAATGATGTGACGATCAGAATCAAGGGCGACCTGGAACATTTCCCCTATCAGCCGGACAAGGCGGGCGGCAAGCCAAAAGGCGAGTTCAGCGTCAATGCGAAAATTGACGGCGGCACGCTGAACTATACGCCCGGCCGGTTCGCGAAAAACGGCAAATCGCCGCTGTGGCCGCAGGCCGAAAAGATCCAGGGTTATCTGAAGATCGACAACACGCGCATTGTCATCCATGCCAACACGGCTATGACCAGTGGGGTTGCCCTGTCGAATGTAGAGGCGGTAATTCCCGACATGCTGTCGGATGACAGGCAACTCGAGATTGTTGGCAATGCTGAAGGCGCCTTGCAGGATTTCGTGCGTTACGCAAACATCACGCCGGTCGCAGGATGGATCGAAAACCTTACCGAAGACACGAAGGCGACAGGAAATGCGAAGCTTCTGCTGAAAATGCAGATGCCGCTGCAACGGCTGCCCGATTCAAAAGTACAGGGGACGCTGCAGTTCATGAAAAATGACGTGCAGCTATTGACGGATCTGCCGCAGTTGCTGAATGCGAACGGCAAGCTGGACTTCTGGGAAAAAGGTTTCAGGCTGAATGGCATCAATACGCAGTTTTTAGGTGGGGGCGCCATCCTGTCGGGAGGAACGCAGCAGAATGGAAAATTCCAGGTCAAGGCCAGCGGCAGCGCCACCCCCGACGGGTTGCGCAAAGCTTATCCGGCTGCCGCGATGCAGCGCCTGGCAAGCCGGATGAGCGGAAGTGCGCGCTTCTCGGTCGAGGTCAACGAAAATGGATCCAAGCCCGATATCATAGTCGAGTCGAATCTGCGCGGTCTTTCGCTCGATTTTCCCGCGCCGCTTGGAAAAAGTGCGAATCAAAATCTGCCTATGCGTTTTGTGCTGACCGGATTGCCCTCCTTGGGGACGACTCAGTACGACGACATGAGATTGACGCTCGGACCGGCGATGGAAGCCCGCTATCTGCGTCAGAAAAACAGCAGGAATTCCAATTGGCAGGTCATGCAGGGCGTCATCAGCGTCAATATGCCGATATCGGGATTTACCGAGGCGATAATGAAGCTGTTGCAGGGATCCGGTATCGCCCGCTATCCATATCAAAAGGGGAGCAGGGACTCCACAAGGCAACTTGCCCAGGGGACTCCTCCATCTTTCGGACGCGCAGAGGGATTGGCGCTCAACGTTAATCTCTATTCGCTTGATCTTGACGCATGGAAGGCCGTAGCAGAGTCATTCGAGAGCAGTCAAAATGCAGCAAAAGAGGCATCGATAGCTCAGGGAAATGACGATGCATTGAGTATCGGGCAGTACATCGAGCCGACTTCCTTTTTCGCGCGATCAAACGAACTGCGCGTGATGGGCGCAAAGCTGGCAAATGCCCAGGTGAATGCCAGGCGCCAGCCAGGAGGCTGGCAGGCGAAAGTCCAATCCGAGCAGGTGAACGGCCAGGTTTCCTGGGTCGACGCGGCATCCGGCAGCGGCGCCGGAAAGCTCAGCGCGCGTCTTACTTCGCTAAGTATTCCACAATCCGTTACATCGGATGTCCCCGGCTTTTTGGGTGGGGCCAAGGGTTCGCCTTTGATCCCCGCGCTGGATGTGGCGGCGGACAATTTCGTATTGTTCGGTAAAAAGCTGGGCCATATCGAGCTTGTGGCGAACAATACTCCCGCCGTTGTCGGTCGCGAGTGGCGCATCGACAGGCTTAATATTTCCAACCCGGATGCAACCCTGAAAGCTGCGGGAAACTGGATTACCACGCGCAACGGCGCGCATACTACGACGCTGAACTACACGCTAGATGTCGCCAACGCAGGTAAATTGCTCGAACGCTTCGGCTATGCAAACGTACTGCGCCAAGGCAAGGGAAAAATGGAAGGCAGCATCAACTGGAATGGCTTGCCTTTTTCGATAGACATTCCCAGCCTGTCGGGAAAAATTCAGCTCGATATGCAATCCGGGCAGTTCCTTCGAGTTGATCCCGGTGCTGCCAAGTTGCTCGGCGTATTGAGCCTTCAGTCGTTGCCGCGCCGTCTGGCGCTCGATTTTCGCGATGTATTCTCCGCAGGGTTTGCTTTCGACGGCATTACGGCAAACGCAACGATCACAAACGGAATGGCGCAAACCGACAATTTGAAAATGCGCGGGGTCAGCGCTACGGTGTTAATGGATGGGGTTGTGGACATAGCAAAAGAATCGCAAAACCTGCACATTGTCGTGCTTCCGGAAATTAATGCAGGCGCTGCTTCGGTCGTGTATGCACTGGCGGTTAATCCAGTTATAGGTCTGGGGACATTTCTTGCCCAACTGTTCCTGCGGGATCCGCTGATGCGCGCGTTCACTTACGAATATCAAGTTACCGGGCCGTGGGCCGAGCCGAATGTGACCAAGTTGCCGCGCAATACGGGCTATGCAAAAGAAGAACAATCTCCACAATCTCCTTAACGAGTTCATATCAAGAGGTTTTACATGACGCGAGTCGCCGCACTGCAAATGGTATCGACACCGGCAGTCGAGGAAAACATCGCTGCTGCGCGCCGGTTGATCGCCGAGGCCGCCGGACAAGGGGCACAGCTCGTATTGTTGCCTGAATACTGGTCGAGCCTTGGCCGGAGCGATTCGGAAAAGTTGGTGGAAGCGGAAAAACCCGGTTCCGGGATGATCCAGGATTTCATGGCAAGTGCCGCGAGAGAACATGGAATCTGGCTGATCGGCGGAACCTTGTCCTTGACTGCGCCCGTAGCCGGAAAAGTTATGAATACGGCGATGGTCTACAATCCGAAAGGTGAAAATGTCGCTCGTTACGACAAAATCCATTTGTTCGGTTTTGCGACTGAAAATGAATCGTATGACGAATCGGCCATCATCTCGGAAGGTTGCGACGTGGTCGGGTTCGAGACGCCTTTTGGCCGGGTCGGACTGTCTATCTGCTACGACTTGCGCTTTCCCGAGCTTTATCGCGCGCTTGGAACATGCTCGCTGATCGTGGTGCCGGCGGCATTCACATACACGACCGGCAAGGTACATTGGGAAATTCTGCTGCGCGCCCGCGCTATCGAGAATCAGTGCTACGTTCTGGCCGCAGCCCAAGGCGGACGCCACCCGACCGGACGCCGTACCTGGGGGCACAGCATGTTGATCGACCCATGGGGCGAAATCAAGAGTGAACTGCCCGAAGGGGAGGGCGTTGTTCTCGGCGATATTGATGTCGACGTTATTGCCGCCATTCGCACAAGGCTTCCTGCCCTCAAACACCGAAAATTGTAAAGTATTAAGGGTTGAATGGTTTAAATTGCCCTTTCCGGATTTGAGAACGGCCGACCGATTTGCAATTCGCCGCGCCATACGCTTAACCATGCGAGGGCGTCAGCACGGCTTTTCGCACAATCCACTACAATTGGTCATTACTATAATTAATTGCTTTTCCAAAGGCATGCTTCCATGACAAAATTTGAACCGAACACAAGTACGTTGGCCATTGCACGTAGTGTGCTTCTGACGCCGTTTGGTATTGACGACGCAGTCTTGCTCAAGACTTTAGGGGCGCTGTTCACCCACAAGGTCGATTATGCCGACCTCTATTTTCAGTTCACCAAGAGCGAAAGCTGGAGCCTTGAAGAAGGGATCGTCAAGACCGGCAGTTTTTCAATCGACGAAGGCGTCGGCGTGCGTGCCGTATCGGGCGACAAAACCGCATTTTCCTATTCCGACGACATTTCCTCGGCAGCGCTTTTTGACGCGGCCGCGGCCACGCGCACCATAGCGCGTCAAGGCGCGGGCAAGGTCAAGGTTGCCTCAAGCATGAGGCAAGCCGGAGGCCGTTCGCTGTATTTGCCGCAGGATCCGCTGGATTCGATCGGCGCGGCGGAAAAGGTGGCGATGCTGGAAAAAATCGAAAAGATTGCCCGTGCCGCCGACCCCCGCATAGTGCAAGTAATGGCTAGCCTCGCGGGTGAATACGACGTGGTGCTGGTCGTGCGCAGCGATGGCGTGCTGGCGGCTGATGTCCGGCCTCTGGTTCGGATTTCGGTGACGGTAATTGCCGAACAGGGTGGAAGGCGCGAGATGGGAACCAGCGGCGGCGGCGGACGCTTCGACTATACGTGTTTCAATGACGCGCTGCTGACCAAGTATGCGGACGAAGCGGCGCACGCGGCGCTCGTAAACCTCGATGCGCGCCCGGCGCCGGCCGGTCCCATGACCGTGGTGCTTGGCCCCGGCTGGCCGGGCGTGTTGCTGCACGAAGCGATTGGGCACGGCCTTGAGGGCGATTTCAACCGCAAGGGTTCCAGCACATTTTCCGGCAGCGTGGGGCAGCGCGTCGCAGCCGAGGGCGTGACCGTGGTCGATGACGGCACGCTCGCAAGCCGGCGCGGTTCGCTCAACATGGACGACGAAGGTAATCCGACCCAGAGCACCATGCTGATAGAAAACGGAATTCTGAAGGGCTACCTGCAGGATACGATGAATGCGCGGCTGATGAAGACGCACATTACCGGCAATGCTCGTCGCGAGTCGTTTGCGCATTTGCCGCTGCCGCGCATGACCAACACCTATATGTTGGGCGGCGACAAGGATCCCCAGGAGATTATCGCTTCGGTCAAGCATGGGCTGTACGCAGTCAATTTCGGCGGCGGCCAGGTCGATATTACCAACGGCAAGTTCGTCTTTTCGGCTAGCGAAGCTTACATGGTCGAGAATGGCAAGATCGCCTACCCGGTCAAGGGGGCGACACTGATCGGCAACGGTCCGGACATCCTGCGCCGTGTATCCATGGTCGGCAATGACATGGAACTTGATTCCGGCGTGGGCGTATGCGGCAAGGAAGGGCAGAGCGTGCCGGTGGGCGTAGGCCAGCCGACCCTGCGAATTGAAGACGTGACGGTAGGGGGCACAGCCTGAGCTTTTGTTGCTCCCAACCATTTTGTCATAACGTACTATTTCGGCTACAATGCAAATTACGAATTGTTATTCATGATTTTGCGTACTCATTACCATGTCCTCTGCTCGCTTTTACTTTAGCTTTTACTTTAGCTATTCCAGCCCAACGGCGGTGGAGAAGCGGCAAGCGCACGAATAAAGAGCAAACCGAAATCCAGATAAAACCGCCAGCGATGGCGGTTTTTTATTTACATTACATTTTTAACCGGAAAAATCATGCAACGCACCGACGACTTACGTATTCTGGCAATGAAGGAACTGACCCCTCCGTCTCATCTGATACGCGAGTTTCCGTGTACCGAAAAGGCCGCCGCCACAGTGGCCAATTCCCGCACCGCAATGCATCACATCCTGCACGGTCAGGAAGACCGGCTGATCGTCATAATCGGCCCCTGTTCGATTCATGACCCGAAGGCGGCGCTGGAATATGCACATCTTCTGGTCAAGGAACGCGAGCGTTTCGCAGGGGAGCTGGAGATCGTAATGCGCGTGTACTTCGAAAAGCCGCGCACCACCGTCGGCTGGAAAGGGTTGATTAACGATCCGTTCATGGATAACAGTTTTCAGATAAACGAAGGCCTGCATATCGCGCGGGAACTGCTGCTCAAGATCAACGAACTCGGGCTTCCCGCCGCCACCGAGTTCCTGGACATGATCAGCCCGCAATATATTGCCGATATGATCAGCTGGGGCGCGATCGGCGCGCGTACGACCGAATCGCAGGTGCATCGAGAGCTTTCGTCGGGTCTTTCCTGCCCGGTCGGATTCAAGAACGGCACCGACGGCAACGTCAAGATCGCAATCGACGCGATCAAGGCCGCGTCGCATCCGCATCATTTCCTGTCGGTGACCAAGGCCGGGCATACCGCGATTTTCGCAACCGGAGGCAACGAGGACTGTCACGTCATACTGCGCGGCGGTAAAACGCCGAATTATGACAAGGCCAGTGTCGACGCTGCCTGCAAGGATATAGCGGCGGCTGGCCTGGCGACGCATCTCATGATCGACGCGTCGCACGGCAACAGTTCGAAAAAGGCCGAAAATCAGGTTCCGGTTTGCGCTAGTATCGCTCGCAGCGTTGCGGAAGGCGAACCGCGCATTGTCGGCGTGATGATCGAATCGCATCTGGTGGGCGGACGCCAGGATCTGGTGCCGGGCAAGGAATTGACCTTCGGTCAGTCGATAACCGATGCGTGCATTGGCTGGGAAGAAAGCGTCGGCATACTGGAAGGCTTGGCGGAAGCGGTCAAGCAGCGCCGCGCCAGGAGTAGCGAAGAAGAAGAGTAATTGCGGCGAACCCTGTTGCGCACCAGGATTCGAGCAGTTCCGTTCAGTATCGCTTTCGCAGCGACATGGAGTCGCCGTCGCGGCGCATCTCGGTGCGGTTCAGAAAAGACATGCCGAGCAATGTAAGCGACAGGCCTTGTTCCAGAACTATCCCATCGACCTGGTGCAGCACCAGGTCGCCTATTTTTACTGTATCCAGCTTGACGCTATAGGCAGGTACGGTTCCGTTCGCGGTGCTGACGAAACCGGGCTGTCCTTTCTTGTAGTTGATGCCGAGACGTACGGCGTCGGAAGCAGGCAGGGCGACCTTGCTGGCTCCCGTATCGACGAGCATCCGGATCGTGCCGCCGTTGATCTGGCCTTGCGTGATGAAGTGGCCGCGCCCGTCCGCGGACAGGGTCACGCTTCCATTGTCCGATGAGGATCGGTTGCTGGCGGCATGCTGGCCTATTGCCAGTATTTCCTGCTTGCCGTTGTTCGACAGGATTGCCCCGGATTCGCTGGCCGCAACCAGCCTTATTCCTGGGGCAACGGTGCTGCCTATTGAATAAGATCGCGGTGCGGCGCCATCGACCACAAGCACGGCCTTGCCAGGGAAAAGCCCCACTACGCCGACATCTGCCGCATAAATCGCCGGGGTGAAAAAAACCAGAAAGACTGCGAAAATGGCCGGGCGCATGCGGAGATGGCGCCGGCTAATCGCGAAAATTGTTGAATTCGAGCGGCAACTCGGCCACTTCCTTGCGCAATAGCGCCATGGCTGCCTGCAGGTCATCCCTTTTTGCGCCGGTCACACGTACCGCGTCGCCTTGAATGCTGGCTTGCACCTTCATCTTGCTGTCCTTGATGGTGCGCACTATTTTTTTCGCCATGTCGGTCTCGATGCCGTTCTTGACCTTGATCACTTGCTTGACCTTGTCTCCGCCGATTTTCTCGATCTTGCCGGAGTCGAGAAAGCGCACATCGACATTGCGCTTGGTTAGCCTGCCCATCATGACGTCGCGCAGCTGGTTCAACTGGAATTCGGAATCGGCATACGCAGTCAGCTCATGCTCCTTTTGCTCAACTCGCGCCCCGCTGCCCTTGAAGTCGAACCGGGTAGAAATCTCCTTATTGGTTTGATCTAGCGCGTTTTTCACTTCGACCATGCTGGCTTCGGATACGACGTCGAACGATGGCATGTTTATTCCTTTGGGTTATTGCCGCAAATGGCGTGTTGGACAAACGTGGTTCAAAATGCAATGCAGGCTATTGTATCCAACAAAAAAACGCGTGGCTACCCGGACGGCCCGCTTTCCTTTTATAATCACCGCGCCATGACAGCCTCTCTTCTTATCCAGCGCGATGTTTCTCTACGGAAATTCAATACCTTCGGCATCGATGCGAAAGCGTCAGCGTATGCGCGCATCATGTCGGCGGATGACCTGCAGGCAGTTCGCAGTGACGAGACTCTGGTGCAGATGCCGCGACTGGTGCTTGGCGGGGGCAGCAATATACTCCTGACCCGGGACTTTCCCGGACTGGTATTGCATATCGGTCTCCGCGGACTGGAGATCGTCGGGGCGGATGAAGATGCCACCTATGTGCGTGCGGCCGGCGGGGAAAACTGGCACGACCTTGTGAATTGGACATTGGAGCACGACCTGGGCGGACTGGAGAACTTGGCCCTGATCCCGGGTACGGTTGGCGCCGCGCCGGTGCAGAACATCGGCGCGTACGGAGCCGAGCTGAAAGACTGCTTTCATTCACTGCAGGCTTTCGATTTCAAGACAGGTAAAACCGTGACGTTTTCCAGAGCCGACTGCGTGTTCGGTTATCGCGATAGCGTATTCAAGCATGCGTTCGGCGATCGCGCAGTGATCATGGAAGTGACTTTCGCATTGCCGAAACGCTGGAAGCCGAATCTGGAGTATGCGGAACTTGCGCGTGAATTGGCGGAAACGAAAAAGTCCGTACCTGACCCGCGCGACGTCAGCAATGCGGTGATCGGGATTCGCCGCCGCAAGTTGACCGATCCGGCCGTTATGGGCAATGCAGGCAGTTTCTTCAAGAATCCCACAGTGTCGGCCTCGCTACGAGACGCTCTGCTGAGGAGTCACCCCCAACTTCCCAGTTACCCCCAGCCCGACGGCAACTACCGGCTTGCCGCCGGATGGCTTGTCGACCAGTGCCATTGGAAAGGCAGGAATCTCGGCGCAGCCGGAGTCAGCGCAACGCAGGCTCTGGTGTTGGTCAACCGCGGCGGTGCGCATGGCGCGGATATTGTGCAATTGGCGAATGCCATTCAGTCCGATGTGAAGAGCCGGTTCGGCGTGCAGCTGGAAGCGGAACCGGTTTTCGTTTGAAGGAGAGGGCGGCCTGCCCTAATCCTTGCGCAATGTCTGGTGTTAGCCGAAGTGGCAGACGTAGTCCACGGTTTCCAGCGTTTCAATATCGAAACTGGAGTTGCCCGGCACTTGGAAGCGTTGCCCTGCTTCATAAGTGGCCCACTCACCGCCACTGGCTTGCAGCACGCGGCATTTGCCTGACACGATCTCCATTGTTTCCGGCGCGCCGGTGGCGAACGTCAGCTTCGACGGAAAGATCACGCCTATTGTTTTCTTGGTGCCGTCGGGGAAAATGATGTTGTGCGAGATGCATTTGCCGTCGAAATAGATGTTGGATTTCTTGACGACGGATACGTGGTCGAATTGGGTGCTCATGGTTGCCTCTTTGTTGTTGTCGTTAAGGAATCGCTGAATAGATGGCTGCGCGTGCGGTCTGCTGCGTTGCTCGGCACTCGCTCCCTCATCTCTTCAGTGCTTCCATTGGTTATCTTGCGAATGTTGCCAGCGCGGGGTAGGCCAGGTTTGATATTGGTTAACTTCAAAAAGGACAGCGCCGTTTTTGCGGCGCTGTCCTTTAAGGTCGGCGTTATTTGTCGCTGTTTTTGCCGAGGCGCGGCAGGGCAACGGACGAGTCTGCATTGAGCAGGCCGACATTGCTGTAGATGCCGAGTTTTTGGCGGGTGTCCGCGATGTCCAGATTGCGCATAGTCAGTTGGCCTATGCGGTCTTGCGGCGAGAAAGGCGCATCCTCGACCTTTTCCATCGACAAGCGCTCGGGAACGTAGGTCAGGTTGGCCGACTCGGTATTCAGGATCGAGTAATCGTTGCCGCGGCGCAGCTCGATCGTCACTTCGCCGGTGATCGCGCTCGCAATCCAGCGCTGTGCCGCTTCACGTAGCATGATCGCCTGCGGGTCAAACCAGCGGCCCTGGTATAGAAGGCGGCCGAGCTTGCGGCCGCTTTCACGGTATTGCTCGATGGCGTCTTCGTTGTGGATGCCGGTCACCAGGCGCTCGTAGGCGATGAATAGCAGCGCCAGGCCCGGGGCTTCGTAGATGCCGCGGCTCTTGGCTTCAATGATGCGGTTTTCGATCTGGTCGCTCATGCCCAAGCCGTGGCGTCCGCCGATGCGGTTCGCTTCCATCATCAGGTCGACCAAGCTGGAATAGACGATGCCATTCAGAGCGACCGGGCGACCTTCTTCGAAACGCACGGATACTTCCTCGCTCTTGACTTCCACATCGTCTCGCCAGAATGCCACGCCCATGATCGGCTCGACAATCTTCATGCCTCTGTTCAGGTGTTCGAGGTCTTTCGCTTCGTGCGTCGCGCCCAGCATGTTGGAATCGGTCGAATACGCTTTTTCTACGGACATCTTGTAGTCGAATCCGGACTTGATCAGAAATTCCGACATTTCCTTGCGGCCGCCGAGTTCCTGGATGAAGGCGTCGTCGAGCCATGGCTTGTAGATGCGCAGTGCCGGATTTATCAGCAGGCCGTAACGATAAAAACGTTCGATATCGTTGCCTTTGAACGTGCTCCCGTCGCCCCAGATGTCGACGTTGTCTTCCTTCATTGCAGCGACCAGCATGGTGCCGGTCACGGCGCGTCCCAGCGGCGTGGTGTTGAAGTAGGTGATGCCGGCAGTGGAGATGTGAAAGGCGCCGCTTTGCAGGGCTGCGATGCCTTCGGTCACCAGTTGTTCCCGGCAATCGATCAGGCGTGCGAGTTCTGCGCCGTATGCCTTTGCTTTTTGTGGGATCGCGTTGTAGTCCGTCTCGTCCGGTTGGCCAAGGTTAGCGGTGTAGGCATAGGGAATCGCGCCTTTCTGGCGCATCCAGTGCAGTGCCGCGCTGGTGTCGAGGCCGCCGGAAAAGGCGATGCCCACTTTTTGATTGACGGGAACGGATTGAAGTATGGTCGACATGATGTTTGCTTCAGATGCTTTGAATGGAATGATGATTAAAATGGGGCCGGGACGAACTCAATTGAGCTTGCCCAGGACTAAATTCTCAAGCGGCGCCTTTTGCATGTTCAGCCGCTTTTGGCTTCGGCCGGGTTTAAGCGCCTTAACTTGGCAAGCCAAGTTGGCCTGCGCCGAAACCGCCTGCTTTGCTTTCATAACTAACTGTTTACCTTGCCCAAAACCAGATATTCGAGCAGGGCTTTCTGCACATGCAGGCGGTTTTCAGCCTCATCCCAGACCACCGATTGCGGGCCGTCTATCACGTCGGCGGTTACTTCCTCGCCGCGATGCGCGGGCAGGCAGTGCATGAACAGGGCATCGGGCGCGGCTCTGCGCATCTTGTCGCTATCGACGACCCAACCCTCGAAGGCTTTCATGCGCGCGGCGTTTTCCTCCTCGAAGCCCATGCTGGTCCAGACATCGGTAGTAACGATATGCGCGCCTTCGCACGCATCGGCGGGATTGTCGAATTGGGTGAAATGGTTGCGCTTAGGCGAAACCAGGTCCAGGTTGATATCGTATCCCTTGGGCGTCGATACGTTTACATGGAAACCGAACACTTCGGCCGCCTGCAGCCAGGAGTACAGCATGTTGTTGGCGTCGCCGACCCAGGCAACGGTCTTGCCGTCTATGGGGCCGCGGTTTTCGATGAAGGTAAACACGTCGGCCAGCACCTGGCATGGATGATGTTCATTGGTCAGGCCGTTGATCACGGGCACGCGCGAATTGGCGGCAAAGCGCTCAATGATCTCATGGCCAAAGGTGCGTACCATGATGATGTCGCACATGCGCGACATCACCTGCGCCGCATCCTCTATGGGTTCGCCGCGTCCGAGTTGGCTGTCGCGCGTGTTGAGGTAGATCGCCGCCCCGCCGAGCTGGTGCATGCCGGCTTCGAACGACAGGCGCGTTCTGGTAGAGCTCTTTTCGAATATCATCACCAGCGTACGGTCGATCAGCGGATGATGCGGTTCGTAATTCTTGAACTTGCGCTTGATTATCTGCGCCCGCTCGAACACATACTCGTGCTCTTCGCGCGTGAAGTCGGAGAATTGCAGAAAGTGTTTGATTGCCATAAATTGCAAACAGCGGCCGAGTTACCCGACCACCGTAGTGGGTAATTTATTGATTATAGAAGATTTTTATAAAATACCGATCAATTTAGCCTGAAAGCAGGCTCAAAAAAGGCGGAATCCCCCGTGATTTTGAAAAATCAGTACAATTTCTGAGCTGATTCATGCACAAGTTGCGCAAAAAGCTGCTGCCGCATTTTTGAAATTTCTCCTTTTTCGACTGCGGTCAGCACCGCGCAGCCTGGTTCGATCAAATGATGGCAATTGTAAAATCGGCAGTGCCCCAGATAGGGGCCGAATTCACGGAAAGCGCGCTCCAGCATGCCTTCGGACAGGTGATAAAGGCCGAATTCCTGGAAGCCGGGGGAATCGATAACGGCGGTGTTCTTGTCTATAAAATAAAGATGGGTAAACGTGGTGGTGTGCTTGCCGGTATCGAGCGCGGCCGAAATCTCTCGCGTGGCAATGTCGGCGTCGGGCACCATCAAGTTGATCAGCGATGATTTACCCATTCCGGACTGGCCGATGAAAAGGGTAGTCTGGCCAGTAAGCAAGGTCGAAAGCTTGGCTCGGGTTTCCTCCGGCTGCGCAAGCACCGACACTTCGTGGACCGGATAGCCGAGTGCGGTGTACTGCTGCACCCGTGCGCGCGCTCTTGGCAGCAGTTCGGTCACGTCGATCTTGTTCAGTATGATGTGAACTGCGACGCCGGCCGCCTCGGCGGCCACTAACGAGCGCGACATCAGGTCGTCGGAAAACCCCGGCTCGGTTGCGACCACAATGAATAGCTGCGTGACGTTGGCGGCCAGCAGCTTCGACTTGTACTGGTCCGAGCGAAACATCAACGTTTTACGAGGGCCGATTGACTCGATCACCGCCTGTCCGGGCGCGGTCGACTTGATGCCAACCTGGTCTCCGACGGCCACATCGCTTTTCTTGCCGCGCGTGACGCAATGAAGCAGCTTGCCGTCAGCCTGCGCCACATAATGGCGGCCATGTGCGGCAATTACGGTTGCGGTCGTCTTCGTCATGCTGTTCCAAGAAGTCTGCCGGTGCGGATGGCGGCGGGCGGGTGCGAGTCGTAGAAGGCGGAATGCAGGGGATCCGGGGTCAGGGTCGAGGCATTGTCCCCATACATCTTGACCAGGGCCGATGCCAAGGCGTGCGCATCGGCGTATTGCGAGGCGAATGCATCGGCCTCGAATTCATGCTTGCGCGAACTGATCGACATCAGCGGCGAGAAAAAGAATGTGAACACGGGCAACGCCAGCATGAACAGCAGCAACGCCATTGCATTATTGCCGAGCGCTGGATCGACGCCTAGCCCGGCATAGAACCAGGGTTGGCCTTTCAGGTAGCCCAGCAGCCACAAAAAGCCAAGAGACAGCGCAAATGAAAGGGCCATGCGCTTGATTACATGCTTCAGCTTGAAATGGCCGAGTTCGTGGGCAAGTACAGCCTCGATTTCGACGGGATCCAGGCTGGATAGCAGGGTATCGAAGAATACGATGCGCTTGGCTTTGCCGAAGCCGGTGAAATACGCGTTTCCGTGCGCGCTACGCTTGGAGCCGTCCATCACGAACAGTCCTTTCGCCGCAAAGCCGACACGCTTCATCAGCGCTTCTATCCGTGCGCGCAGGCCGTCGTCCGCCAGCGGCGTGAACTTGTTGAACAAGGGCGCGATGACGGTAGGGTACAGTACCAGCATTAGTAGCTGCACCAGGCTCCAGAACACCCAGGCGTACAACCACCACCAACTGCCGGTCTTATCCATCAGCGTCAGGATCACCCAGGCCAGGGGCAGGCCGATAGCGGCGCCCAGCACGCTGCCCTTGATCATGTCGATGATGAAAAGCTTCAGCGTCATCTTGTTGAAGCCGAACTTCTCTTCCAGCACGAACTGGCTGTAGTACGAGAACGGCAGATCGACGATGCCCGATATGACGGCGAATGCCGCCAGCAGGCCGATCTGTTGCGTCATGCCCGGACCGGTCAGCGCTAAAACGTGCCCCGATAGCCATTGCAGCCCGCCGAAAAGGGTAAAGCCCAGCAGAACCAGGGCGTTCACGAGCAGCATGATCAGCCCGAATCGGGTCTTCTCAACGGTGTAGTCAGCCGCCTTCTGGTGCGCAGGAAGAGGTACTTTTTCGGCAAACTGCGCGGGAACGCTCCCGCGGTGCGCATTAACGTGGCGCATATGCCGGAGTGCCAGCCATAGGCGTACCGCCAGCGTCGCAGCCAGAAAAAAAACAAACAGTAGCGTGAAAGCGTGTGATGACATTCTGTCCTTGTGAGAAAATGACCAATTGCTTCCATTTCAAGGCATCCATGGCTTGGTCGGCTTCGGCTTGCCGGTCCGTCGCAGTTTTGCCGGAATCGCATTATTCGCGGTTTGGGCTCATCTGCGCGCACAAATGATTTATAAATGGAATAACAAACAGAGGAAAGAATTATGTCACAAGCGGAAGAACCACAAGTACAGGATACTCAAACAATCGTTCCGGGACGCCCGAACGAATTCAATCTGATCTGGGTCGACATGGAGATGACGGGCCTGGATCCGGATACCGACAGGATTATCGAAGTTGCGGTCGTCGTCACCGACTCCAACCTGAATATTCTCGCGGAAGGCCCTGTGTTCGCAATTCATCAGCCCGATGAAGTGATGAATAAGATGGATGCGTGGAACAAAGGCACGCACGGACGATCCGGATTGATCGACCGGGTCAAGGCGTCGACGGTGACAGAGTCCGACGCCGAAGCGGCGCTGATCGATTTCCTTAAGCATTTTGTGTCCAAAGGCAAGTCGCCGATGTGCGGCAACACGATCTGCCAGGACAGGCGTTTCATGGCGCGGGGCATGCCGAAACTGGAAGCATTCTTTCATTACCGCAACCTCGACGTTTCGACCCTGAAAGAACTGTGCCGACGCTGGAAGCCGGAGATTGTCGGGGGCTTCAAGAAGCATCAGAAGCATACTGCGCTGGCCGACATTATCGAATCGATAGAGGAATTGCGCTATTACCGGATCCACTTCATTAAGGAGTGACCCGTTTTCTTTGCGGCTTCCTTGACTTCCATGTGAGGCAGGGCGAATCAAAAAATCGGTTGCCGTGTTGATAACAAAAGGTATTTTGTGTATGCTGGTTTCTGATGCTTTTATGCAAAAGTGCGCGCTTTCATGGCGTTAAATCCGGCGGGCCGGGTCGCTTAAGCCCGCCCAGCGGAAACTTGGATGGCAGATTTGCGTGACGGTTTGATAGCGACCCTTGCCGCAATCTCATCCAGGCTGAGCTTGCGCCCGGAGTCGACGCTGTAGTCGTCGGTGGATATTTGCCGGCTTGCTTCTGTTTCGATTGACTCGGCAGCGCATTCATTTTGGTCAACTGCTTTTTATTTAAAAGGATGAATCGGGAATTGACCTCGCTCGGAAAACATTACAAGAATGCGTTTGACGCCAATCCTTCGATAGCCTACATAATCGACCCGGAAAGTGGCGAGATCGTGGATGCCAATGCCGCGGCGCTGCAGTTCTGGGGCTATACGCTTAAAGAATTGTCAGGGTTGAAAATAACGGACATCAGTCTGGCTTCGCCTGATAAGCCTGATAATTATCGCGATTACCTGAATCAGGCGCTGAACAATACCTCGCAACGGCTGGAAATGCGCCATCGGCTTAAGAATGGCGAGATTTGCGATGTCGATGTTTACAGCAGTCAAATACCTTATCAAGACAGAAATTACATCTATTCGACCGCACACAACATTACTGACCGCAAGCAAGCGGAAAGCATGCTTCGCGAAGAATATGATGTGCTGGAAAGCGCAATAAAGGAACGTACCTCCGGCTTGATCAAGGCTAATGAACGACTGAATTCGGAAATTGCCGAACGCACCCAGATGCAGGACGCGCTTCAGCAATCGCAGGAACTGCTGCGTGAACTGGTTGAGCATCAGGAGCGCATTCGCGAGGATGAGCGTAAACGCATCGCGCGTGAAATTCATGACGAACTGGGGCAGCATCTGCTGGTGTTGCGGATTGACGTTTCCCTTCTGAAAAATCGCAAAAACAGTGCGCATCCGAAACTTGATGAGAGGGTAGACGCTTTGCTGCAGCATATCGATTCGACGATGAAAAGCGTGCGCGCGATCATCAACAACCTACGCCCCGCCGTGCTGGACCTCGGGCTGACCGCGTCTCTCGAATGGCAGGCCAAGAATTTCCAGCGACTTAATAAAATCGAATGCGAATTCGTCGCTGAGGATGAAAACCTGGAGTTGGACGATGGCCGTGCAACCGTCCTGTTTCGCGCTTTGCAGGAGGCGCTAACCAACGTTATTCGCCACGCGCAGGCGACCATGGTCAAAATCGAACTTTACCGCGATGACAGTCTTGTGATCATGCGCGTAGCCGATAACGGCGTAGGCATGCCGAAGGTTAGAAACAGAAAAGACAAGTCATTCGGTTTGGCCGGAATTCGAGAGCGAATCGGCATGCTTGGCGGCGATTTCACAATCAACACCTGCAGCGAAGGAACCACGCTGAAGTTCTCGATTCCGCTGTAGCCTGACGCTTACGCCTGATCGCAGCATTTTTTACTTTTTTTGCCGCTGCCGCATGGGCATTGTTCGTTGCGCCCGACCTTGGCCGATTCGCGCTTTTCCGGCGCGACCCCGGTTTTGCGGTGCGGCAGCCAGAAGCGGTATATGAGCGGAATATTGGCTTCGACTTCGATGGCCAGCTTGTGCTGTTTTACAGGATCATCTACCAGCGCGGCTTCTTCCTCTTCTATTTCATCCGCGCCAAGCAGGTAAATCGGCTGAAGCAGCGCCGCCGCGTCGGACGACCACAGAGGTTCCCAAGCTTCAGGCCGCAGTTTCATTCCTTCCCAGAAACCATAGGCCCAAGCCTCGCCATCGATCAATGTCTTTCCTTGCCATTCATGTTCGCAAAAAAGCGGTTCAAACTCCTTCGGAGCAACTTCAAAGGTGATCGCAATCTCGTTCATGAAGCGCATGATCAATTGCAGAATGCGCTTGCTTTCCTTCTCTGAGCGAAATTGAAAAGCAACGTCACTGCTTTCTCCCCACACTTTTGGCAGCCACTCGGACATCGGGATCACTTCCGGCCCGACCGCGATTGCAGTCAGGTAGCCGTGCAGACTATCCATCGTCATGGCATCTTCGGGAGTCTGATCCGACAACAGGAACTGGTCGAGTTCGTCGAATTCTTTATCGGACAAGGGCTGGTCGAGGTTCATGGGGTCGCTCGCGGGTAAGAAAATTGGATTGCAGTGTAACTCCTTGCCATCCAATTCGCGATGAAATTCGTGCGGAACACTGAGGCTGAACAAAATTTACCAAATACTGTCTTATGCATTTTTCAATGCAAGGGAATGTGGCAGAAGGATTGCCTTTACAATAGAAGCATGTCTACTCCTGAAACGTGTCCTTTTTCTGCGCTGACGCCGGATTTCGTGCTTGATGCCCTCGACAGCATCGGCGTGCGCGGCGACGGGCGCCTGCTTGCACTGAATAGTTACGAGAACCGCGTGTATCAGGTCGGAATCGAGGATGCGCCTTCGCTGGTGGTTAAATTCTATCGCCCAAACCGCTGGAGCGACTCCGCAATTCTCGAAGAACACGCTTTTGTTCACGAATTGCATGAAGCCGAGATACCCGTTGTCGCCGCACTGTCCATGGAGGGGCGCACGCTGCACGAGTTCGGCGATTTCCGGTTTGCCGCGTTTCCGATGCGCGGCGGGCGAGCTCCGGAACTGGAAGATCCGGCTACCCTTGAATGGATCGGGCGTCTCATCGGGCGCATCCATGCCATCGGCGCGCAGCGCCGTTTCGAGGCGCGTCCCACGCTCGGCTTGCAAAGCTTCGGAGTCGAGCCGCGCGAATATTTGCTGTCGCATGATTTCATTCCCGCCGGGCTGCTTGCCGCCTACGAAAGCGTGACCTCGCAGGCGCTGAAAGGCGTGGCTAATTGTTTCGAGCGCGCGGGAGCGGTTGCGTTATTGCGTCTGCATGGGGATTGCCATTCCGGCAACATGCTTTGGACCGACAGCGGCCCGCACTTTGTTGATTTCGATGACAGCCGCATGGGGCCGGCAATACAGGATTTGTGGATGCTGCTTTCGGGCGAACGCGCCGATATGGTGAGCCAGCTGGCCGATATTCTGGCCGGCTACGAACAATTCTTCGAGTTCGATACGCGGCAGCTCCATCTGGTCGAAGCGTTGCGCACGTTACGCCTGATCCACTATTCCGCATGGCTGGCCCAGCGCTGGAGCGATCCCGCCTTTCCGGTGGCGTTTCCATGGTTCGGCACCGAGCGCTACTGGCAGGACCGGATTCTGGAATTGCGCGAACAGATTGCATTAATGGATGAGCCCCCGCTTTGGGCGGCGTAAGCCCGTCCTGTCATCTCCCGGATTGCTCGGGCTGCCATTAATTTTCGTTTCTTTTGTCTTTTATTCTTGCAGGGGATTCGCAAGAGAGCGGCGCAGCCATGCCATGTCTCGTCTTTGCCTGGCACGGCTAATTGGCGCCGTCCAGGTAGAGATTATTTCAACAGCATTTGCAGCAATTCCATCGTTCGTCTTGTCGCGCCGCGCTGTTCAAGCGCAAACGCCAATGCCTTTTCGCTCATTTCAGCGCGCAAAGCATCATCGCCTATCAGGCGATTAGTCTGCCGCACCATGTCAGTTGCATCATCAACCCGCCGCGCGGCGCCGATGGCGATCGCATCGCGGGTGACGGCTTCGAAATTGAAAGTGTGCGGGCCTATCAGCACCGGTTTGCCGAGCGCGCAAGCCTCGATCAGGTTCTGCCCCCCGAGCGGAAGCAGGCTGCCGCCGATAAATGCGATATCGGACGCGGCGTAGTAGGTGAACATCTCGCCCATCGAGTCTCCCAGCAGGATGCGCACGTCCATTGGCACTGTGTCGGCATCCGACATGAGAGACGAACGGCGGCGCATCGGAATGCCACGCTCCACGATCATTCCTGCCACCTCGTCAAAGCGCTGCGGGTGGCGCGGGACGATAATTGCCAAGGCTTTCGGATCCAGCTCAGCCATCGCCCCCAGGATAAGAATTTCTTCTCCTTCGCGGGTACTGGCACAGACCAGCACCGGACGCTGGCCGAAGCGGGCGCGAAGCGCATGTCCACCCGCTGCCGCATGGGCGGACGGCGCCACATCAAACTTGATGCTGCCGGTAACATGCACATTTTGCGCGCCAAACTGGCGCAGACGCTCAGCGTCGGCGGTTGTTTGCGCAGTAACAAGCGCAAAACCGCGCGCAGCTTCTATCATCAGCGACGGCAGGCGCAATCCTTTTTTTAGCGAGCGCTCCGAGAGTCGGGCGTTGACCAACGCGACTGGAATGGCGCTAGAACGGCACAGTGCGATCAAGTTGGGCCATACTTCCGTTTCCATAAGGATGCAGATGCGAGGTTTGTAATGCCGTATCAGCCGACCCATCATCCAGCCGGTATCGTATGGCAGATAAGCCTGCACGACGCGGGGCTGCTGCGCAAAAAGAGCCTGCCCGGTCGCGCGGCCGGTCGGGGTCATGTGAGTAAGAAGTATGTCGTGCCGCGGATATGCTTCAAGCAGGGCCAGAATCAGAGGCTCTGCGGCTCGCGTTTCCCCAACTGACACCGCATGCACCCATATGCGCGGCCGGTCTGCTTCAGTTGTTCGATAAAAGCCGAATCGCTCGGCTACATGACGTCGGTAGCCGGGCTCCCTGCGCCCCCGACGCCAAAGGCGTGCCGCCACCACAGGCAGCGCCAGCCACCATGCAAGCGAATAGAGAAGACGCATCATGAAAACGTAAAGGGGGAAAATTTCATCGGACCCATTATCGCGGAAATGAAGCCGTTACGCAGCAGAAAGAGCGCAGAGTCCGGTATGGAAATCAGAGTGGCGCGCGCGGGAAAAATTTTTACGCAGTACAATATTTCACAGAGATGTCCTTGTTTCCAAAAGGAAAATTACAGAAGGATTAACAGCAAAAGGATCCAATTTCACCAATATGACCATGAAACTACGTATTGCAACATACAACATTCACAAAGGGATGTCGACGGTCGGCAATCAGCCCCGTATACGCGATATGAAGCAATCTATGTCGGCGATGGCGGCAGATGTATTGTTTTTGCAGGAAGTGCAGGGTCGGCACGATTTGCTGGCAACCCGGCATGCATCGGAATGGCCCGCGCAGGCGCAGCATGAATTCCTGGCTGGCGAATCGCACCACTCCGCGTATGGAATGAATGCAGTGTATGGCCATGGTCATCACGGCAATGCGCTTATCAGCGCTTTTCCAATTCTTTCGCAAAGCAATCAGGACGTGTCGGATCATGCCTATGAATCGCGCGGGATATTGCACTGCATTGTCGAGACGCCCGAAACGCCTGTTCATTGCTATGTGATCCATCTCGGTCTTTTCCCCGGAAGCAGAAAGCGCCAGAATGACTTGCTGATCGAAAAAGTGCTGAAAACCTCGCCGCGTAATGCTCCAGTGATCATTGCCGGCGATTTCAACGACTGGAGCAACGATCTTTCCGCTTCCCTGCGCGAGTCGCTTGGCGTGAAGGAGGTTTTCGACTATAAGATTCCGACACGCGGATTCGGCACTTATTTCCGCCGTCTCTCGGGACGCGGACCTAAGCCGCAACCTGCGCGCACCTACCCGGCGGCGATGCCATGGCTGCGGCTGGATCGCATATACGTGCGCGGCTTCAAGGTGGAATCGGCGACAGTGCTGCATGGCGCACGCTGGGCCCGGCTGTCCGATCACGCTCCCATCGTCGCTTCCTTGCAGACGGAATAAGATCGATTCACGGCAAGAATCGCGATATCTGTTTTCATGGGTTCTTCCTTTTATAAGATCCCGATGTCTTTTGCTGAGCATCAAGGATCCCTCCCTCCGCGCTGTTACGTTCCAGGATAGGAACGCCAAAGGTTCTCGCTTCGGGTAATATCCGTGAAATGAGTTCCTATCCTATTGCCAACATGCCCGAGCCGAAGATGACGGTATATTCATCCTGATGTAGAGGGGCTATGCGCGATCTCCAGTTCACTGTCGACAACCATCTGACCCTGCTGCATGGGGGGGCTGCCTATTTTCCCGCGCTGATAGAGGCAATCGACGCGGCGCGGACTGAAATATTTTTTGAAACCTACATTTTCTCTCCTGACGACACAGGCACTCTTGTGCTCAACGCTCTTGTAAGGGCCGCGGCGCGAGGCGTGCAGGTACACGTGATTACCGACTGGATCGGCACAGGGCCTAGCCTGACCAAGCTGCTTGACCGTGAATTCCAGGCCGGAGGTGTTCTGCATCGCACCTTCAATCCGTGGTTTCGCCGGGGCGTGGCCCGCTCGCACCGCAAGCTGTGCGTTATTGACCTGCAGTATGCGTTTGTCGGCGGGCTGAACATTATCGACGACCTGCGCTACGACTATAACGTCAAACTGACTCTTCCGGCTCCGCGCTGGGATTTTGCAGTTCAGGTCGAGGGGCCTTTGGTAGGGCTGATCCACCAGGAGGCCGAGGACCAGTGGGAACGGATCGGTAAGATGCCGCTGTACGCCCGTTTCGAGATGTACCGTGACATGCGCACCAAACGAAAAATAACCATTGCCAAGGTTGCGTTGGCCGGCTTTGTCGTCCGCGATAATTTCCGTAATCGCCGCACCATTCAGCGCGCTTATCTGCGCGCGATAGGCAATGCTCGCAAGAGTGTTCTGCTGGCCACGCCCTATTTTGCCCCGGGCCGAAAATTTCTCAACGCGCTGGCGACGGCTGCCGCGCGCGGAGTGGAAGTGACATTGTTGATCGGGGCAGGAGAATTCCGGATACAGGATGCAGTCGCCAACGCTTTCTACCCCAAGCTTCTGAAAAGCGGCGCCACAGTGTACGAGTTCAGCAAGACGCAGATGCACGGCAAGGTTGCCGTAATCGACGGTGAGTGGGCGACGGTAGGATCGAGCAACTGCGACGGTCTGAGCCTTTTTCTTAATCACGAAGCGAACGTAGTAGTTCGGGATGCCGATTTTGCCCGCGAATTGCGCAAGCATATCCAGGATGGAATCGCTCAGTCGGTCGCCATCAGGCAGGAGGATTTCAGCAATATACCCTGGTACAAGCGGCTGTGGCACAACGCCGCCTATCTGTTCTATAAAGCTGTTCTGCGAACCATCACCCTAGGCGACTACAGTTGACCGTTTTAAAAGCCGTGGCCTCACTCCTTTTCCCCTGCGCGAGGTACAATAGAAGCGAAAGCAAGTCAGACAGCCGCTGGTCGCATTCGTGTATTCGGATGCGGCGGGAGGAAGGTCCGGACACCATAGGGCAGGGTGACGGTTAATGGCCGTCCGCCGAAAGCCGCAAGGTATAAGGCGAGGAATAGGGCCACAGAGACGAGTCTTTGCGATCTGCAAGGGGCGAAAGCCGCTTGCCTGTCTCGCAAAGGGTGAAACGCGGCAACCTCCACCTGGTGCAATTCCAAATAGGCACGCGATGAGGCGGCCCGCGGAGCGTGCGGGTAGGAAGCTCGAGCGCCGGAGCAATCCGGCGCCTAGATGAATGGCTGTCATAGCGTAAGGTTGCAAAACCGGTCGCCGTAACAAAATCCGGCCTATCGGCTTGCTTTCACTTTATTCTTTCCATGCTTTTTGCCTTCACGGCAAAGGATGGTCAATACCGGTGTTCACCGCCAATTCCTCTTCTGTTCGGCTCTACCGGCCTATCAAGGCTTCTGAAGTTCATTTTCCACCCCGGGCATATCCTTTTGAAAGAGCGAAAGCTGACTGGAGGATGCAACTCCGTCCAGGTTGATGCGCGGCTGCCGCCATATTGGCTCGCGCGTCGCGGTAAGCTAGCCGTCTGGATCTGAACAAACCATGGCTAATCGCTCAAGCAGTGTAAATCGCCGCTGTTCCGAACTAATGCGCAGCACGCTTGTCCGGCGCAAACCGCATGCGGCTTGCATGCGACATATATTTTTCCTAAACACATGTGTTTAAGTGAGACAAAACATTCAGTATGTTTCCTAAGTTCATAATTTATAGAGACATTTGCGTTATACGCGTTTTAATAATGACGGCTAAGTCGTTGACTTCATTAAGAAAATTTACATTTCCCCGATGAAATCGCTTGACCAGGAATATTGCTTCTACTAAAGTGGATAAAAGTGTGAAAAAGTGTCTTTTTGTGGGAAGTATTTCTCATGACTTGATCTGTTTCCATCTTCCCTATTCCAATAATGGGCAACTTGAAGGATCTCATCAGTGTTCCAAGGTGCGTCAGCAATCAATCTCGATGCGAAGGGCCGGATTTCAATACCGGCCAGGCATCGCGATGCACTATCGCTTCAGTGCGAAGGACGCGTCACGCTGACGAAGCATCCTCATGGCTGCCTCCTGTTTTTTCCGCGCCCGATCTGGGAAAGCCATCGCGAGCAGATTGCCGCATGGCCGATGTCGGCACGTGCCTGGCAGCGTATTTTCCTCGGCAATGCGTCGGATGTCGATATGGATTCGGCCGGCCGCATTCTGATAACGCCGGAACTGCGCAGTGCTGCCGGCCTGTCGCGCGACGTGATGCTGTTGGGCATGGGTAGCCATTTCGAAATCTGGAATGCCGACAAGCTCGCCGAAAGCGAAGCGGAAGCAATTGCGACGGGCATGCCCGAAGTGTTGCGTAATTTTTCTTTCTGACGGTTGCGATGAAGGCGGAAGCAGTGCCGGAGTTCGAGCATCACACGGTGTTGCTGAATGATGCAGTCGATGCGCTTGCGATCGAGGGCGAGCGCGCGAACGGCATCTTTATCGACGGCACGTTTGGACGCGGCGGCCACAGTCGCCTGATACTGGAAAGACTCGGTAGTCGTGGCAGGCTGATCGCCTTTGACAAGGATCCGCAGGCAATTGCCGCAGCGGCCTTGATTTCCGACAAGCGTTTCGAGATCGTGCACGACACTTTTGCCGCGCTTGACCGGGCGCTGGCGGATCGCGGTATTTCGGCGGTGGATGGCATTCTGCTGGATTTGGGGATTTCTTCGCCGCAGGTAGACGATGCCAGCCGCGGATTCAGCTTCCAGTTGGACGGTCCGCTCGACATGCGCATGGATACGACGCGCGGCATTTCGGCTTCTGAATGGCTTGCCACCGAAACGGAACAAAAAATTGGAGAGGTTATACGCGACTATGGGGAAGAACGGTTTGCTTTTCGGATTGCAAAGGAGATTGCTGCTCGCCGGGCAATTGAGCCAATTACAAGGACGAGGCAGCTTGCGAAGATCGTGGCAAACGTCGTCAAAACCCGCGAGACCGGCAAGAACCCGGCCACTCGCACTTTTCAGGCTATACGGATTTACATCAATCAGGAACTTGAAGAACTGGAAATAGGACTGGCTAGCGCATACCGGCATCTGGCTCCGCATGGGAGGATGGCAGTGATCAGTTTTCATTCGCTGGAAGACCGCATCGTCAAGCGATTTGTCGCGTCGAAGTCTATTGTCAGTCAGCCTGACCGCCGTCTGCCGATTCGAGCTGCCGATCTGCCGGTTCCCGAGATGGTGCAGATTTCGCGGAGTAAGCCTTCAGAGGCGGAGATCGCTGTCAACCCGCGCGCCCGTTCAGCTATTTTGCGCGTTGCCGAACGCTTGCCTGCGGCGCATTCGAGCGGGAGTGCGTCATGAGCGGCCGCATCAATTTCATGCTGGCAGTAGCCTTGGGGTTTTGTGCCCTCATGCTCGTCAATTCCCAGTATCAGGCGCGGCGTTTGTTTATCGAGCTGGAGCGCATTCAGGCGCAAGCGCGCCAACTTGAAATTGAGTGGGCCCAGTTGCAGCTAGATCAATCGACGTTGGGCAAGCACGCCCGAATCGAAGCGAATGCCCGTCGCGACCTGAACATGGTACCGGTCACTCCGGTGCGAACCCAGTATCTGATGGGGACGGCAAAGTGAAGCGCATTGTCAATTTGCCGAAGAGCCCGCGGGTGGCTGCTGCGAAAGGGGTTCCCTTTTCTTCCAACCCGGAGCTGAAAGTTAAGCTGCCGGTATGGCGTTCGCGCTTCGTATTATTTGTCTTGTTTCTGGCATTTGTGGCGTTGACCGGGCGTGCATTGTGGCTACAGGCATTGTCAACCGAATTCCTGCAGAAGCAGGGTGAGTCGCGCTACGCTCGTACCCTGGAACTGCCGGCTACGCGCGGAAAGATAACCGATCGCAACGGGCAGGTGCTGGCATCCAGCGTGCCTGTGAGAGCGATCTGGGCGATTCCGGAAGACGTGCTGGAAGCCCCCAAGGAAAAGCTGCGTGAACTGGCGAAGCTGCTCGACATGAACGAGCGCACTTTGCGCAGCAAACTTGATTCGGACCGAAGCTTCGTCTACCTGAAGCGTCAAGTGGAACCGCAGGTTTCCGATGCGGTGGTCAAGCTCGGCATTGATGGTATCCAGACGCGAAAGGAGTACAAGCGCTTTTATCCGGAAGGCGAAGTGATGGCGCATGTGGTTGGCTTCACGAATGTCGAGGATCTGGGTCAGGAAGGGATGGAACTGGCGTGGCAGAAGACGCTGTCGGGCGTAATAGGCAGCCGGCGCGTCATCAAGGACAGGCTCGGGCACATCGTTGAAGATATGCGGGCTGTCCGCGAGCCGCAGGACGGCAAGAATCTGGCGCTGTCGATCGACAGCAAGATCCAGTACATCGCCTTTACCAAGCTGAAGGAAGCGGTCGAGCAGCACAAGGCCAAGGCAGGCGGAATCGTCGTCCTTGACGCAAAGACCGGCGAAGTGCTGGCGCTGGCAAACTTGCCGAGCTACAACCCGAATGAACGTAGCGTTCTGACAGGAGCGCAGTTGCGTAATCGGGTGATGACCGACACCTATGAGCCGGGCTCGACGATGAAGCCTTTCACCGTTGCGCTGGCGCTGGAAAGCGGACGCGTCACCCCTGAAACATCCATTCAGACCGCCCCCGGAAAGATCACGATCGGCAACGCGACCATCGGCGATGCTCACGCTCACGGCATTCTCTCGGTGGCGCAGGTAATCGAAAAATCGTCGAATGTCGGCACCGCCAAGATGGCGCTTCAGATGCAGCCTCAGGAAATGTGGGAAATGTTCACGACGGTCGGGTTCGGCCAGCAGCCGAAGTTCGGATTCCCCGGCGCGGTTGCCGGCCGCGTTCGCCCATACAAGTCATGGCGTCCGATTGAACAGGCGACGATGAGCTACGGGCATGGCATTTCCGCCTCACTGTTCCAGATGGCGCGCTCATACATGATCTTTGCGCGCAACGGCGACATCATTCCCTTGTCTTTTGTGAAAATCTCCGACCAGCCGATAGGGCAGAGAGTGCTTTCGGAAAAGACCGCTCTCGCGATGCGGCGGATGCTGGAATTGGCGGCCGGTCCGACCGGAACCGCTCCAAAGGCTCAAGTGCCTGGCTATCGGGTAGCGGGAAAGACCGGCACCTCGTACAAGCTGGTTGGCGGCAAATATGCGAACAAATATGTTGGTTCTTTCGTCGGCTTTGCTCCTGCGTCCGATCCGCGCGTGATTATTGCCGTCATGATCGATGAGCCCTCTAACGGGCAGCATTATGGCGGTGACGTGGCCGCACCGGTTTTTTCCGCGGTAGCAGCGAATACGTTGCGAGCGATGAACGTTGCGCCGGATTCTACGGTGACCGACATCATTATTCCAGCCAATAGCACGAAGGAGAGCGTGTGATGACCTGGCTGCGCGTTAATCAGGCGGAAATTCTCACATGGCTGCAGGCAGCTGGCACTGCGGCCCATCTGCATTCCGACTCGCGCTCCATAGACGCCCAGCACGATGCCGTGTTTTTTGCGTATCCGGGCGATGAGGCCGATGGACGCAATTTTATAGGCGCGGCGATTAAAAACGGAGCGAAGGCGGTTGTATTCGATGCGACTGCGTTTGCCTGGAACGAAAACTGGAAAGTGCCGCATCTGGGCGTGCCGGGCCTGAAAACACTGGCCGGGCCGATCGCGGCCGCCTGGTATGGGCAGCCGGATACAGGCATGTTCACTGCGGCCGTAACGGGGACCAATGGCAAGACATCCTGCTCGCAGTGGATTGGCAGCGCGTTGTCGCGGCTTGGAGAGCGGACGGCTGTAATCGGTACGCTTGGAATATCTTCATTCGACGGCGGCCTGAGCGGTGAGCCGGAGAGCACCGGATACACGACGCCGGACGCCGTCATGCTGCAGAGGCTGCTTGCACAGTTGCGCAAGCAGGGAGCAACCTCGCTTGCGATCGAGGCGTCATCCATCGGTCTGGCGCAGGACCGGCTCAACGGCATGCACTTCGACGTGGCGCTCTTTACCAACTTCACGCGCGATCATCTCGACTATCACGGCGATATGGCGTCTTATGCCGCGGCCAAGAAGAAACTGTTCGACTGGCCGGGTCTTGCGCATGCAGTGCTCAATCTTGACGACGAACTGGGGCGTGAACTGGCCGAAACTCATCGGGGACGAATGAATCTGATCGGTTATTCGCTGGAAGGCTCATTGTCGGCAGGCGTGCCGGTTCTGCTGGCCTGCGATATCCGCCATCGTTCGTTCGGGATGGAATTCCGTATTGAATCGCCATTCGGGTCGGCTCGAATGAAATCGCATCTGGTGGGCCATTTCAACGTCAGCAACCTGCTTGGCGTACTCGGCGTGCTTCTGGCCAAGGGCGTCGAATGGGATGCCGCCGTTGCTGCGCTCAAGCATCTTGAGCCTGCGCCGGGGCGCATGCAGCAAATGGGCGGACGCGATGCGCCGCTGGTCGTGATCGATTACGCCCATACGCCCGATGCGCTGGAAAAAGCGCTCGAAGCGCTACGGCAGATTGCCGATGAACGGAACGGACAGTTATGGTGCGTGTTCGGTTGCGGCGGCGACCGCGACTCGGGAAAGCGTCCGCAAATGGGACATGTAGCAGAAGCGGCGGATCACGTCATCGTGACCAGCGATAATCCCCGCGGCGAAAGCCCGCAGGAAATCATCGAGCAGATTGTCGGAGGAATGAGCGCAGAGCATCAGAAGATAGAGGATCGCGCATCCGCAATTTTGCTGGCGGTAAAGCAGGCGGCAAAGAATGATGTGATTCTTCTGGCAGGGAAAGGCCATGAAGCATGGCAAGAAGTAATGGGCGTCAAATTCCCGTTTATCGATGCAGAGCATGTGGCGCTGGCGCTGGCGGCGCGCGCAACCGTCAAGAGGGCTGAAGAATGAGGGCGACGCTGAAAGAACTGCAGGGCTGGGTCGAGGGCAGTCGCGCAAATGGCGCTGCCGCATTCGACGGGGTCGTAACCGATAGCCGCAATGTGGTTCCCGGCAGTTTATTCGTTGCTTTGCGCGGCGAGCGTTTCGATGCGCACGATTTCCTGGCTGATGTCGCTGCGAAAGGAGCGGCGGCCGTTGTCGCCGAGCGTATCCCGGAAGGACTTTCGGTTCCCGCCCTGATCGTGCCGGACACCCGCTTGGCACTGGGCGAAATTGCTCGTCATTGGCGTCGCCGCTTTATATTGCCGGTGATCGGCGTGACAGGTAGCAACGGCAAGACTACGGTCAAGGAAATGATCGCGTCGATCCTGAGTGCTGCTTTCGGGGAAGAGAATTTCCTGGCGACCCGAGGCAATTTCAATAACGATATCGGCGTTCCGCTGACCGTGTTCCGGCTTGCCGCCGGGCATCGGGCCGCAGTCATCGAGCTGGGCATGAACCATGTCGGCGAAATTGCCTATCTGGCATCGATTGCGCAGCCGACGGTGGGGCTGGTAAACAATGCGCAGCGCGAACACCAGGAATTCATGCAGAGCGTGCAGGCGGTCGCTGAAGAAAACGGCGCGGTCATACGTGCATTGCCTGAGAGCGGGGTTGCCGTTTTCCCGGCGGATGATCCGTTCGCTTCGCTGTGGCTGGGCTATGCGCGCGAAACCGGCCAGCGTCAAACCGTGACTTTTGGATTGTCCGCCGATGCGGACGTGACAGGACGCTATTCGCCGAGCCAGTCGGGAAGCGAGCTCGTCCTGATCATGCAGGATCGGGAATTTCCGGTGACGCTGACGACCATCGGTTTGCATAACGTGCGCAATGCACTCGCCGCAGCCTCCTGCTGTCATGCGATAGGGGTCGAACCGGATGCGATTGTGCGCGGGCTTGAGTCGTTCGCTTCGGTCAACGGACGTTTGCAACGCAAGACCGCTCCGAATGGCGCGGTCATCATCGATGACACTTATAATGCGAACCCGGATTCAGTCCTGGCCGCCATCGATGTGCTGGCGCAGGCAGCATCGCCGCGCATTCTGATATTGGGCGACATGGGCGAGGTAGGTCAGCAAGGCCGGCGTTTTCACGAGGAAGCTGGCGAATATGCAAAAAAACGTGGCATAGACCATGTTTACACGATGGGCCAGCTTGCTCGCCATGCCTCCGACACGTTCGGCAATGCCGACCATGCCGATGATTTGGCCACACTGATGAAGTTGCTGGAAAAAACGATAACTCCAGCTGCAACGGTACTGGTGAAGGGCTCGCGCTTCATGAAAATGGAGCGAGTGGTTCACGAGCTGATTAATCAACAAACAAGGGAGCACGGCTGACATGCTGCTCTGGATAGCACAATATTATCAACAGGATATCGGCTGGCTGCGTGTATTCAGCTATATCACTTTCCGCGCGGTATTTGCCGCCATGACTGCAATGGCGATCGGCTTGTCCGCGGGCCCTGCAGTAATCCGCATGCTGACGCGCATGAAAGTCGGACAGGCGGTACGCCAAGACGGGCCGAAAAGCCATCTGATCAAGTCGGGCACGCCGACCATGGGCGGCGTGCTGGTTCTTATCGCGATCGGCGTCTCGACATTGCTTTGGTCCGATCTTTCCAATCGCTTCATCTGGGTGGTGCTGGTGGTCACGCTTGGTTTCGGCGCGGTCGGCTGGGTAGATGATTACCGTAAGGTAGTCCACAAAGACCCGAAGGGAATGTCGTCGAAGGAAAAATATTTCTGGCAATCCCTGATCGGCATTGTGGCGGCCTTATACCTTGCTTTCTCCGTATCCGCGCCGACCAACACCAAGGTGTGGGAGTTATTCCTGGCGTGGGTGCAGTCCGGCTTCAACATCGACCTGCCGCCCAAAGCCGACCTGATCGTGCCTTTTTTCAAGACAGTAAGCTATCCGCTTGGCGTCTGGGGGTTCATTGCGCTGACCTATTTCGTGATCGTCGGCACCAGTAATGCGGTTAACCTGACCGACGGCCTGGACGGCCTGGCGATCATGCCTACGATCATGGTCGGTACCGCGCTCGGCGTATTCGCTTACCTGACCGGTAACTTTACCTATGCGCGCTACCTGTTCATTCCCTACATTCCGGGCTCGGGCGAATTGCTGATATTTTGTGGAGCAATGGCCGGGGCCGGGCTCGCTTTTCTCTGGTTCAATGCGCATCCGGCCCAAGTTTTCATGGGCGACGTCGGCGCGCTCGCATTGGGTGGCGCTCTTGGTACCGTTGCCGTTATCGTGCGTCAGGAAATCGTGCTGTTCATCATGGGCGGCATCTTCGTGGTGGAAACGCTTTCGGTGATGATTCAGGTGATGTACTTCAAGTATACAAAGAAAAAATTCGGCACGGGAAGGCGCATTTTCCTGATGGCGCCGCTGCACCATCATTTCGAACAGAAGGGATGGAAGGAAACGCAAGTGGTCGTGCGTTTCTGGATCATCTCGATGATGCTGGTTCTGTTCGGCCTGTCCACTTTGAAACTACGTTGACATGAACTACGCAGGCAAACACGCTCTGGTACTCGGGCTCGGCGAATCGGGTCTCGCGATGGCGCAGTGGCTTTCCCGCTGCGGCGCCTCCGTGCGTGTTGCCGATACGCGGGAAAACCCGGACAGGCTGGGCCAGTTGCGCGAAAGCGTTCCCGGAGCCGAGTTCCTGGCCGGCGCATTCTCGGCGAGTCTGCTGGAAGGAATCGACTTTGTTGCGGTTAGCCCGGGATTGATGCCTAATCGCGAACTCGCTGCCATTATTCCTGCTGCCTCCGAACGCGGTATCCCTGTCTGGGGCGAGATTGAGCTGTTTGCCCAGGCACTGACCGTGTTGAAGAGCGAACGCGGCTATGCTCCGAAACTGATCGCCATTACCGGAACCAACGGCAAGACGACGGTTACCAGCATGGTCGGCTTGTTGTGCCGCCGTGCCGGATTGACGGTTCAGGTCGCCGGCAACATCAGTCCGGCCGCGCTCGATGTTCTGCGCAAGGTGCTTGAAGAAGATGCGTTGCCGCAAGTGTGGGTGCTCGAACTGTCCAGCTTTCAGTTGCACACCACGTTCAGCCTGAATCCGGACGCGGCGGCCGTGCTGAACCTGACGCAAGATCATCTCGACTGGCATGACGGCATGGATGATTACGCCGCGGCCAAGGCGCGCATTTTCGGCGACAGTACGGTGCGCGTGCTGAACAGGAACGACAAGAGGGTCATGGAGATGAGTTCGCCGGCGTCGCCAGCGGTGACATTCGGCACGGATAGTCCGGCACAGCAGGGCAGCTTCGGCCTGCACATGGAGCGCGACCTGCAGTGGCTTTGCATAGCGGTTGCCGCCGAGAGTGACGCAAAGCCGCGCCGCAAAGGCGGAATAATCAATGAACAAGCCCCGCTTGTGATCAATCGGCTGATGCCTGCCAACGCACTGAAGGTTCAAGGCCAGCACAACGCATCCAATGCGCTGGCGGCTTTGGCGCTGTGCCGCGCTATCGGCTTGCCTCTGGCGCCCTTGCTGCATGCGTTGCGCGAATACCAGGGTGAACCGCATCGAGTAGAGCTGGTAACGACGGTCGGAGGCGTTGCCTGGTTCGACGACAGCAAGGGCACCAACGTCGGCGCCACGGTAGCTGCATTGCAGGGCCTTGGTGCGAGCCGCCGTGAAAAGCCGAAAAGCATCGTTCTGATTGCCGGCGGTGACGGCAAGGATCAGGATTTCAGCCCTCTCGCCGAGCCGGTGCGGCATTATGTTCGCGTGGTGCTGCTGATCGGCAAGGATGCAGACCGGATACAGGCTGCCTTGCTGGATACGGGTGCTGAATTGATCCGTTGCCGTACTCTTGAGGAAGCGGTGCAGCGCGCCGGGACGGCCGCGCTAACAGGCGATATCGTACTGCTGTCCCCTGCCTGTGCCAGCCTCGACATGTTCAGAAACTATGCTCACCGCGCCCAGGTATTTGTTGATGCGGTACGGGAAATCGCCCTATCGCGCGGCGAGGTGATGCCATGAATTTCGCCAAGCAGCTTCTGCGTTTCAGTTTCTCGGCCCCGGCCAAGCCGCGTTCCCAAGGCGGTTTAAGGCAGCGGTCGAAGATGATGGAATTCGACCAGCCGTTGGTGTGCGTGACATTGGCGCTGATGATGCTCGGCATGGTAATGGTCTATTCGGCATCGATTGCATTGCCCGAGTCGTCCAAGTATGCAAGCTACAAGACCACGCACTTCCTGGTGCGCCAGGCAATCTTCATCACGCTTGCGCTGCTCGCAGGACTGGTGGTTTTCCGCGTGCCGATTCAGACTTGGCAGAAATTTGCGCCGCATCTGTTCATCATTACGCTCGTGCTATTGATGCTGGTGCTGGTTCCGGGCATCGGCAAAGGCGTGAACGGAGCCAGGCGCTGGCTGTCGTTCAAGGTGTTCAATCTGCAGCCGTCGGAATTGATGAAGCTGTTCATGGTCCTGTATGCGGCCGATTACACCGTGCGCAAGCAACAGGTCATGCACAAGCTGACCAAAGGTTTTTTACCGATGGCATGCGCGCTCGGGCTGGTCGGACTGCTGTTGCTGCTGGAACCCGATCTGGGTGCGCTCGGCGTGATCGTCTGCATTGCGATGGGCATTCTTTTTCTTGGCGGATTCAACGGTGTCTGGTTCGGAGGCATAGGCGCGACACTGATCGGCATATTCGGAATGGTGATCATGCTTTCCCCTTGGCGGCGGGAGCGGATTTTCGCTTACCTGAATCCGTGGGTCGAAGAGAATGCTCTCGGCAAGGCGTACCAGCTTTCGCATTCGCTGATTGCATTCGGCAGAGGCGAATTGTTCGGAGTCGGATTGGGCGGCAGCGTCGAGAAGCTACATTACCTGCCGGAAGCGCATACCGACTTTCTGCTGGCGGTGATAGGAGAAGAGCTGGGCTTCGCAGGCGTTATGGTCGTTGTTGCGATGTTCTACTGGATCGTCAAGCGCTCGTTCGAAATCGGGCGGCAGGCCATAAAGATGGACCTGATTTTCGCCGGGCTGGCGGCAAAGGGCATCGGCATCTGGATCGGCGTGCAGGCGTTCATCAATATGGGCGTGAATCTCGGCCTGCTGCCGACCAAAGGACTGACGTTGCCGCTGATGAGCTACGGCGGATCCGGCGTGCTGATCAATTGCATGGGCCTGGCAATCCTGCTGCGCGTGGATTATGAAAACAGAATTCTCATGCGCGGAGGTGGCGCATGAGAATTCTGTTTCGGTGCAGGCTAACTTTGCAAAGCAAAGTTAAGGGAGTTGTGGCGACCGGCCGCAGCCAAAACTCAACAACCATGCGCGGAGGTGGCGCATGAGCGGCGGCAAGCGACTGTTGATCATGGCGGCAGGAACCGGCGGCCATATCTTTCCCGGTCTGGCAATTGCGCGGACGATGCTGGAGCGCGGTTGGCAAGTGAGCTGGCTTGGCACCCGCCATGGCATGGAACAATCGATCGTGCCTGCCAATGGCATCGAGATGGATTCGATCGATTTCGCCGGAATGCGCGGCAAGGGTTTGCTGCGCGCGGCTACCGGTTGCTTGCGGCTGGTGGCCGGCTTTGCCTCCTGCTGGGGCATAGTGGGCCGACGCAAGCCTGACCTGGTGCTGGGCATGGGCGGATACGTGACGGTGCCGGGCGGAATGGCGGCTAAGCTGCGCGGCATTCCGCTTGTGCTGGTCAACGCCGATGCGGCGCTATTGCTGTCGAACAAGGCGCTCGCGCCCTATGCAAACCGCGTGCTGTTCGGGTTTCCGGCAGACTTTGGCGTTGCGGCAGGCAAGGCGCTGGTGACAGGCAATCCGGTGCGCAAAGAGATTAGCGCCCTGCCAGCTCCGGAACAGCGCTACGCAGGCAGAACAGGCCCGTTGCGGCTGCTGGTTGTCGGCGGCAGCCTTGGCGCGAAGGTGCTCAACGACACGATTCCGGAGGCACTGGCGCTAATTCCTTCAGGAAGCCGGCCGCAGGTGGTGCACCAGACCGGACGGCAGCATATAGACGTGGTGCGGGCCGCCTATGCAAACCGGCAGGTCGATGCCGAGGTAGTCGATTTCATCGACGACATGCCGCGCCGTTATGCGGAGGCCGACCTGGTCTTGTGCCGCGCCGGCGCTATCACGGTGTCCGAACTGGCTGCTGCCGGCGTTGCCAGCGTACTGGTTCCGTTCGTGGTTTCCAGCACCTCGCATCAACGCGACAATGCCCGCATGATGGCTGAACATCAGGCCGCGGTGCACTTGCCGCAGGCCGAACTATCCGCCGAGCGGCTGGCGTCGCTGCTGCAGGGCATGACGCGCGAAGAATGCGTGACGATGGCAACGGCCGCGTATGCGCTCGGCAAGCGCCAGGCGAATGACAGAATTGCCGATGTACTGGCAGAAATAGTAGAAAGTCGCGACTGAACAGGTAAATATGAAACACAAGGTAAAAAACATCCATTTTGTAGGTATAGGCGGCAGCGGAATGAGCGGCATAGCCGAGGTGTTGCTTACGCTCGGCTATACGGTATCCGGCTCGGATCTGTCCAGTAATCCCGCCACCCTGCGGCTGGCGAGCCTGGGCGCGCGCGTTATGCTGGGCCATGCTGCCGAAAATATTGAGGGCGCGGATGCGATCGTTACATCCACTGCCGTCAGACAGGACAATCCGGAAGTGATGGCGGCGCGCAAGAAATGCATTCCAATCGTGCCACGCGCCCTGATGCTGGCGGAACTGATGCGCCTGAAGCGCGGCATCGCAATTGCCGGCACCCACGGCAAGACCACCACCACCAGCCTGGTCGCGAGCGTTCTGGCGCAGGGCGGGTTCGATCCAACTTTCGTGATTGGCGGGCGACTTAATAGCGCCGGGGCGAATGCGAAGCTGGGCGCCGGCGATTTCATCGTGGCCGAAGCGGACGAGTCGGACGCCTCGTTCCTGAACCTGCATCCGGTGATCGAGGTGATAACCAACATCGACGCCGACCACATGGAAACATACGGCCACGATTTTGCGCGCCTGAAACAGGCATTCATCGAGTTCACGCAGCGGTTGCCGTTTTATGGCCGCGTCATGTTATGCATCGACGACGCCAACGTGCGCGAGATCAAGCCGTTTATCTCCAAACCGGTCACTACCTATGGGTTTCACGAGGATGCGGATGTGCGCGCAGTCGATGCCCGGGCGGTTGACTTGCAAATGCAGTTCACCGCACTCCAGAAAGGGTATGCGCCGATGATGGTGCGATTGAACCAGCCCGGCATGCACAATGTCCAGAATGCCTGCGCCGCGATCGCGATCGCACGCGAACTGAGCATCAAGGACGTCGATACGCAAAAAGCGCTGGAGGAGTTTACCGGGGTGGGGCGCCGCTTTACACGCTACGGTGAAATTGCAATCAAGAATTCTTCCGGTGAAGCCGTCGGGTCGTTTGCGCTGGTTGACGACTACGGCCACCATCCGACGGAAACAGCCGCGACGCTGTCCGCAGCGCGCGGAGCCTATCCGAACCGGCGCATCGTGCTCGCATTCCAGCCTCACCGCTACACGCGCACACGCGACTTATTCGAAGATTTTGTGAAAGTGCTGTCGCAGACCGATGTGCTGATGCTGGCAGAGGTGTACGCGGCAGGAGAACCGGCGATTGTCGCTGCCGACGGACGCGCTCTGGCGCGCACGTTGAGGGTCGCGGGCAAGGTCGATCCGGTATTTGTCGAGCACATTGCCGACATGCCTGCGGCCATCCTGAGCGTCGTCCGCGACGGCGACGTGGTCATTACGATGGGCGCCGGATCGATCAGTGGCGTTCCGGCAAAAATTCAGCAGTTGGCGGCAGGTGAAGCATTATGAGCGAGAAAAACATGGTTAATCGGTTGGGCAAGGTCGGTGTGCTGTTCGGCGGTCGCTCCGCCGAGCGCGAGATTTCATTGATGTCGGGCAAGGGCGTTCTGGCTGCTCTTCTCAGCAAAGGCGTCGACGCACATCCGTTCGACCCGGCCGAGCGCAGTCTGGCTGAACTGGAAGCGGAGAAATTCGACCGCGTCTTCATTGCCCTGCATGGCCGTTACGGTGAGGATGGAACGCTGCAAGGCGCGCTGGAACAATTGGGCATTCCTTATACCGGGCCGGGAGTGATGGCTTCCGCTATCGCCATGGATAAAGCAATGACCAAACGCATCTGGACCGCCAGCGGGCTGCCGACGCCAAAATTTGTCTTGCTGACGCCGCAGTCGAACTGGAAAGACGTTGCCGATACTCTTGGCTTGCCGCTGATCGTGAAGCCGACGCATGAAGGATCCACTCTCGGTCTGACCAAGGTGACCGGCGCAGAACAATTGCCAGCGGCCCATGCGCTTGCCGGCCGGTTCGATCAGGTGAGCATGGCAGAGGAGTTCATAGAAGGCATAGAGCTGACCTGCGCGATTCTGGACCGCAACGGCGAATCGGTAGCGCTGCCCCTCATCCGCATCATCGCACCGGGCGCGAACTACGACTTTCACAATAAATATTACAGCGACGAAACGAAATACCTTTGCCCGTGCGGGCTGGAGCCGGAGCTGGAAGCTCGAATACAAGCCCTGGCCTTGGACAGCTATCGTGCGCTTGGCTGCCGCGGCTGGAGCCGTGTAGACGTGATGTTGCGCGCTTCGGATAATCAGCCGTTCCTGCTGGAAATCAACACGTCGCCCGGCATGACCGGTCATTCGCTGGTACCGATGGCAGCAAAGACAGCCGGTCTGGACTATGAGGATCTGTGCGTGGAAATACTGGAGGCGGCGGCGCTCGATCAACCGCCCGCAACCGACATGAAGAAAGACTGAAGACGATCATGTGGCAAGACGCCAAAATGTTGAACGTAATTGCGAATGCGCTGTTTGGCGTATTCGCTCTGGCGTTGCTTGCCGGCGGCTTGTGGTGGGTCGCTCAGAAACCCATGTTTGCTTTGAAGGTGATTCATGTTCATGGCATGGAAAAAAACGAATTGCGGCATGTGAATGCGCTGACTGTCAGGAGCGCGGCCCTGCCCCGGATCAAGGGAAATTTTTTCACGGCCGATCTGGACTCGGTGCGGACGGCTTTCGAGATGGTGCCTTGGGTGCGCAGGGCGGCAGTGCGCAGGGAATGGCCGAACAGGCTGATTGTCTCGATTGAAGAGCACCAGCCGCTCGGTACCTGGCGCGACGACGGACGTCTGGTTTCGGCAAAAGGGGATGTGTTCACCGCAAACATGGCCGAAGCCGAGGAAGACGGCGAGTTGCTCAAATTCTCCGGCCCGGACGGAAGCGAAAAGAAAATGGTTGCCCGGTATGAGGAACTGCGTGCCGGCTTCGCCAAGCTGAACCTGACGCCGGAAGCATTGCAATTGACCGACCGCTATGCGTGGTCGGTCAAATTGAATAACGGAACGACAGTCGAGTTCGGCCGCGAACAGAATTCGACCTCGGCCGAGATGATGGGCCGGCTGGTGAACATCTATCCTCAACTGGCGGCAAGGTTGAGCAACAGAATCGAGAGCATCGATATGCGTTACCCGAACGGATTGGCGCTGAAGGCGAGTGGAATGGTTTTCGCGGCCAATAGTAAACAAAGGAATTAAGCGGAGCGATATGACTAGAGACCTGAAAAATTTGATCGTCGGCCTTGATATCGGCACCTCCAAGGTGGTTGCGGTAGTTGCGGAAGTAATGCCCGACGGCAGGCACGAGGTGATTGGCTTGGGCCAGCATGAGTCGAAAGGGCTGAAGAAAGGGGTGGTCGTTAATATCGAAGCAACGGTCGAGTCGATTCAGCGCGCCCTGGAAGAGGCGGAGCTGATGGCCGACTGCAAGATCCGCAACGTCTACACGGGCATCGCAGGCAGCCATATCCGCAGCTTCAATTCGCGAGGCATGGTCGCTATCAAGGACAAGGAAGTCAGCGCCGCGGATGTTGCGCGTGTCATTGAAACTGCGCGTGCGGTCAATATTCCGACCGACCAGCAGTTTCTGCATACGGTGTCGCAGGAGTTCATGGTCGATAACCAGGAGGACGTGCGCGAGCCGATCGGCATGAGCGGTATCCGACTTGAAGTGAAAGTGCATATTGTTACCGGCGCGGTCTCAGCGGTGCAAAACATTGTCAAGTGCGTGCGCCGCTGCGGACTCGAAGTCTCCGACCTGATCCTGCAGCCGATGGCTTCGGCCGATGCGGTGCTGACGCCGGATGAAAAGGAGTTGGGCGTGGTGCTGATCGATATTGGCGGCGGCACCACCGACATTGCGGTTTTTGCCGAAGGTGCGATTCGCCATACTGCTGTCATTCCGATTGCCGGTGACCAAATCACCAACGACATTGCTATGGCCTTGCGCACGCCGACTGCGGAGGCCGAGGAAATCAAGCTGCGTTATGGCGTCGCAAAGCAGGTATTGGTTGACCCCGCTGAAATGCTGGAAGTGCCAGGACTGGGCGACCGCGGCCCGCGCACGTTGTCGCGCCAGATGTTGGCCGCGGTGATCGAACCACGCGTCGAGGAACTGTTCGCGTTGGCGCAGCAGGTCGTGCGCGAGTCGGGTTTCGAGGAAGTCCTGTCGTCAGGCATCGTTGTGACCGGTGGTTCAGCCATGATGCCGGGCATAGCCGAACTGGCTGAAGACATCTTTTTAAAACCGGCCCGCGTCGGCGTGCCTCAGTACCGAGGCCAATTGGCGGACGTCGTACGCAGCGCACGCTATGCAACCGTTCACGGACTGTTGCTGGAAGCGAAAAAACAATATTTGCGCGGAAATGTGATTCACAAGCAGCAAGGGTCGGCAAAAGCTGTCTGGCAGCGCATGAAAGAATGGTTCATGGGAAATTTTTAGTAGTAAATAGAAACTGGGTACCCGCATTAAGCGGGTTTGGAAATCAACGGCAATTAGAATTAACCGCAGTTTTCAGTTGAAAGTTGTCACATCGCGTGAGAATTGCCAACTGGAAAAAGCTTACAAACAGGAGTGTAATCATGGAGTTCGATATGATCGATAATGCAACTCTCGGTACCATCATCAAGGTGGTCGGCGTCGGCGGTGCTGGCGGTAATGCGGTACAGCACATGATCAACAGGGGTGTGTCCGGCGTCGAGTTCATCGCAGCCAACACCGATGCGCAGGCTTTGTCGCATTCGGGCGCCGACAACATCATCCAGATCGGCGATACCGGTCTTGGCGCAGGCATGAAGCCGGAAGTCGGCCGTATGCTGGCGGAAGAGTCGCGTTCGCGCATCGAAGACGCCCTCCGCGGCGCACACATGGTCTTCATCGCCGCAGGCATGGGCGGAGGCACCGGTACCGGTGCCGCTCCGGTGGTGGCGGAAGTGGCCAAGTCGCTCGGTGCGCTGACGGTAGCCGTCGTCTCCAAGCCTTTCTCCTATGAAGGCCAGAAATGCATGGATATCGCGGATGAAGGATTGGAGGCGCTCTCCGCGCATGTCGATTCGCTGATCGTGATCCTGAACGAGAAGCTGGAAGACATCTACGAAGACGACAGCATGATCGAATGGCTACAGCACGCCGACGACGTTCTGAACAATGCCGTCGCCGGCATTGCCGAAATCATCAACGTGCGCGGCCACATCAACGTCGATTTCAACGACGTCAAAACCATCATGGGCGAGCAGGGCAAGGCCATGATGGGGACGGCGACAGCATCCGGCATCGACCGCGCCCGCATTGCAGCGGAACAAGCGGTTGCCTCCCCTCTTCTGGATGGCATCGATCTGTCCGGCGCCCGCGGCGTCCTTGTGAATGTAACCGCAAGCCGCAACCTGAAGGGCAAGGAAATCAAGGAAGTGATGGCTACCGTGCGTGCGTTCGCATCGCCGGAAGCAACCATTGCCCAAGGTATCGCTTACGACGATGCTATGGGTGAAGATATTCGGGTCACGGTGGTGGCTACCGGCCTCGGCCGTGCCAAGAAATCGATGCAACTGGTGCAGACACCCGTGCTTCGTACCGGAACCAACAACGAGTCCGTCATGGCAATGGCCGGCATGGCCCCGATGGGCGCGGTAGCCGGAGCGCCCTCGCAGCAGATGGCCGCGCCTGGCGCACCTTTCGAGGCGGCACGCACACCGGCGGTGTGGCGACGCGAATCGGCTTCGGACACTGTGCGCGCACTGGAAAAGAACGGCATGGAAACGTACGATATTCCTGCGTTCCTGCGCAAGCAGGCCGACTGATCCTTGCGGGTTTTTTCGGCAAATCGCACTATCGGTGTAATAGGTGGGGACGGGAAGTCGTCAAGTTGCCGCGAAGCTGGCAGCAACTTGGCGTCTTCCGGCAAAGATTTTTAGTCTAGGGCATAATCATTGCAAATACCGCAATATTGTCAAATATGACTTTAGGTATTGTTCTGTCACTCACCCTTTACAAGGAATTCATCATGACTATTCAGATAGGCGACCCGCTTCCAGAAGCAAAGCTGACGGAATATAACAAGTTCGAGGCTGAAGGCTGCTCGATCGGACCGCACAATTTCAACGTAAGCGACCTGGTAAAAGGGAAAAAAATTGTCATTCTCGGAGTTCCCGGCGCATTTACGCCAGCCTGTTCGGCGCAGCATCTGCCCGGTTTCGTGAAGAATGCGGACAACTTCAAGTCCAAGGGGATCGATGAAATCTGGTGCGTAGCCGTGAACGACGCATTTGTGATGGGCGCATGGGGCGACGACCAGAAGGCAACCGGCGTCGTGCGCATGATGGCTGACGGCAGCGGATTATTCACCAAGGCGATGGGGCTGGACATGGACCTTACCAAATTCGGCATGGGAGTGCGCTCGCAGCGCTATTCGATGCTGGTCGAGGACGGAATCGTTAAAAAGCTCAATGTCGAACCAGGCAGCAAAGTCGATGTGTCCAGCGCTGAGGCAATGCTGACGCAGTTGTAGGACATTGAAAACGTGACCCTGTATTCGGAGGGAAGAGTGTCTGCGGGGATTTCTGCGCCGGCACTCTTCGCCAAGGCTTTACAGCCAACTGTACAGAATGATATCCGTAGTTATTGTTCTGGCCACTCGAGGCTTTACCTGCTGCCATTGCGGCTATCCGGTTGGATAACCGGACGTTTCCCTGCGGCATTTGTTATACTTGCGGCATGTTAAAGCAACGCACCATAAAATACCTGATCAAGACCACGGGCATCGGTCTTCACTCTGGAACCAAGGTTGAACTGACGATGCGGCCCGCAGCGCCGGACACCGGCATCGTGTTTCGTCGTATCGACCTTGATCCGGTGGTCGACTTTCACGCTTCAGCCTCTGTCGTGGGCGATACCCGCCTGGCCTCGACGCTGGTCAAGGATGGCGCGCGGATTTCCACGGTCGAACATCTTATGTCGGCTTGCGCCGGACTCGGAATTGACAATCTCTATATCGACCTCAATGCCGAAGAGGTTCCAATCATGGACGGTTCGGCTTCTTCGTTCGTTTTTCTTCTGCAGCAGGCAGGCCTTGAAGAACAGGGCGTCGCAAAGAAATTCATTCGCGTCAAAAAGACGGTCGAGATCCGGGAAGGGCAAGGAGCGTCTGAAAAATGGGCGCGACTGGAGCCATACAACGGCTTCAAGCTGGATTTCTTCATTGAATTCAATCATCCCGCCATCGACGCTTGCCAGCACACCGTGGTTGACCTAGGTAATGTTTCATACGTAAAGGATGTGGCGCGCGCGCGCACTTTCGGGTTCATGCAGGATGTGGAAACCTTGCGCGGCATGGGGTTGGCGCGCGGCGGCTCCCTTGAAAATGCAATCGTGATGGACGAGTACCGCATTCTTAACGCGGACGGCCTACGCTACGAGGACGAATTCGTGCGTCACAAGATTCTGGATGCGATCGGCGACCTGTACCTGATAGGGCACCCACTGCTGGCCAGCTATACTGCGCACAAGTCCGGGCACGCCTTGAACAATCAGCTGCTGCGCGCGCTCCTGGCGCAGCCGGATGCATATGAAATCGTCACATTCCCGACGCAGGACGATGCGCAAACCTCCTATTTTCGTCAGTCCGCCCGCGAGTGGGTGCTTACCTGAACCTTGACTAGACAGCCGTTGTTGGGCTAGATTCAATTCGCGGGTCAGGGCGGAATACATACCTTTGAGACGCCTGCGTCGGGGAAATCCCGTTATCGCACATGAGCTTCCTTAAAAAATCCGGATATACGGCACGCAAAATAAGGCGCATGGACGACCGGATGTAAGACAGTATTTAGAGGAAAAAGACCTTAGCCCTGCTATTTCTCCGATACGGAATGCGCCGGCTTATGCCTGCCGAGCATGTCGCAAAGCGCCTTCTTCAGATTCTCGTTCCCGGAGGGCGCGAGCTGGTCATTTAACGCGGCAAGGGCGGAAAGCGCTTGTGGCGGCAAAGGTTTCTGCAGCACCGCCGGCGGACGCTCCGGCATTCTTCCAACCTGCACCTTTACCCGGATTGCATTTATCTGCCAGCCGGACGCGCTCAGTTTTTCCTGAAGCAGCGGCAGGGTTTGCTTTAGTCGTGACGCCGCGGCTGCATTCGGTGCCGAAACCGTCAGCAGGCCATCCTCCAACCGCAACACTTCACACGTTCCGAATAATTGGGGCAGGTTTTGTTTGCAACTTTTTTGCAGCGCAATCAGGCGGGCGGCAGTAGGTAAAACCCCCGCCATCTTGCCGTCGTCTCGCAGGAAATCGGCGGCGGCAGGGCACACTGAATAGGCTTGCCCGTGTTTTGAGGAGGAACTAGAAGAATACTTCATTGTCATAATGCCAGTTACCTTCACAAGCCGGACTTCCCATGCAGATCATTCTAGTGCATCCCGGGTGGATGCAGGATAAGCATTTTACGTTGTCCCGACGCCATTTTGCGTGCGTTTTTCTTCTTTTGCTGACATCGGTTACTCTAGCAGCAACGGCATTGCTATTTCTGCTTCTTCATCTCGGGAATGATATTAAAATTCCATTTTTGCAAGAAAGCGTGACAATCGTCAAAACCGGCGAAACGAGCCCTGGCACAAGCCGCGTCAAGGAAAGCATGGCGGTTATGACGGTCAAGCTGGGAGAGATGCAAGCCCGTATGATGCGGTTGGACTCGCTTGGCGAGCGGGTGCAGAATCTGGCTGGAATAAGGCCTGAGACATTTAACTTCAACGAGATACCGGGCCGTGGCGGGCTTGTCCGGGCCGGCATGTATAGGATAGATGAGCCGGAAGTGACCATTTTCGAATTGCAGCAGACAATGGATGCGTTGGCGATGGATTTGGAGCTGCGCTCGGATTACATGAATGCGGTGGAGGCTGCATTAATGAGCTTGGGAGTCGATGGCAAGCTGCTATCCGCCGTCCCGCCTGTCAATGGCGCCTACAACTCGTCCCTGTTCGGCGTGCGCGCCGACCCGTTTACCGGCCGCCTTGCGTTTCATGAAGGCCTGGATTACGCCGCACCGGAGGGCACTCCGATTGTGGCTGCGGCAGGCGGAGTTGTTGTTGCCGCCTTGCAACATGATCAATACGGCAAAATGGTCGATATTTCTCATGGAAACGATACGGTAACCCGTTATGCCCATGCCTCCCGTTTGTATGTCAGGGCGGGCGATATCATCAGGCGCGGACAGCATATTGCAGACGTAGGTTCAACCGGTCGCTCGACCGGAGCACACCTGCACTTTGAGGTGCAGGTGGGAAATGTGGCACAGGATCCGGCAAATTTTTTATCGAATGGATCTGCACCGATTCGACTGGCCGGCAAAACCTCCAATTGACTCATATCTCCTCGCTTGACCGGGCTGCTCGACGCCAGCCCATCCATGTTTGCGCCCTGCCGCAGGGTTGTATTTTCTTGCTCTATTTGAAGACTTGATTTATAAATTCCCTGGAACAAAACAGGTCTGCCGCCAATAACGAAGTTTCTTGTACTGCCACATGATAAAATGTTCTTTTCTCATGGCTGGCCTTGACTTTATATCAACACAAGAGCCACGGCGGTTTATTACACTGCATTATTTCAAGAACGCAAGATGTCCATACTGACCCGCATTTTTGGCAGCCGCAATCAGCGCTTGCTTAAGCAATACAGAAAAACAGTAGATAAGATCAATGCGCTGGAGCCGGCGATGGAAAATCTTTCCGACGCCGAGCTTAAGGCCAAGACCCCCGAATTCCAGGATCGCATCGCCAATGGCGCGACCCTGGATGAACTGTTGCCGGAGGCGTTTGCCGTATGCCGGGAGGCCAGCAAGCGGGTATTGAAGATGCGCCCATTCGATGTGCAGTTGGTTGGCGGCATGGTGCTGCATCACGGCAAGATTGCGGAGATGGGTACGGGCGAAGGCAAGACTCTGGTTGCGACTCTGCCGGCCTACCTGAACGCGCTTGCAGGCAAAGGCGTGCATGTCGTAACCGTCAATGATTATCTGGCCGAGCGTGACGCCGAATGGATGGGCCGTCTGTACAACTGGCTCGGACTGACTACCGGCATAAACCTGTCGCACATGGAGCATGCCGAGAAACAGGCGGCCTATGCTGCCGACATCACTTACGGCACCAATAACGAATATGGCTTCGACTACCTGCGCGACAACATGGTATACGACGCAAAGGACCGGGTGCAGCGCGGGCTGAACTATGCGATTGTCGATGAGGTCGATTCGATCCTGATCGACGAGGCCAGAACCCCGCTGATTATTTCAGGCCAGGCAGAAAACAATACCGAGCTGTACTACAAGATAAACCAGGTGCCGAAACTGCTGACCGAGCAGATCGGGGAGGAAACTCCCGATGGCAAAGGCAAGATTGAAGTTCCGGGGGACTATACCAAGGACGAGAAAGCGCATCAGGTACTGCTGACCGAGGCCGGACACGAGAAGGCAGAGAAAATCATGGCGCAGATGGGACTGCTGCCGGAAGGAGCGTCGCTGTACGATGCGGCCAACATTACGTTGATCCACCATCTGTACGCGGCCTTGCGCGCCAGCACGCTGTTCCACAAGGATCAGCATTACGTGGTGCAAAACGACGAGGTCGTAATCGTCGATGAATTCACGGGCCGCCTCATGAGCGGGCGCCGCTGGTCTGACGGCTTGCACCAAGCGGTCGAAGCCAAGGAAGGCGTACGCATCCAGAACGAGAATCAGACGCTCGCGTCGATCACGTTCCAGAACTATTTCCGCATGTATGAGAAGCTTTCAGGCATGACAGGCACGGCCGACACGGAAGCGTACGAATTCCAGGAAATATACGGGCTGGAAACCGTCGTTATTCCGCCCAACCGTCCCAATCAACGCCTCGATCGGCAGGACCAGGTCTACAAGAGCGCCGACGAGAAATACAATGCGATGCTCAACGACATACGCGATTGCTATGAGCGCGGACAGCCGATACTGGTAGGCACCACCTCGATCGAAAATTCAGAGCTGATCTCGGATCACCTGACGAAAGCGAAGCTGCCGCACAATGTCCTGAACGCAAAGCAGCATGAGCGCGAGGCCGAGATCATTGCACAGGCCGGGCGGCCAAAGATGATCACGATCGCCACCAACATGGCTGGACGCGGCACCGACATCGTGCTCGGAGGCAACGTCGAGAAGCAGGTTCAGATCATCGATGCAAACGACAGCCTGTCCGAAGAGGAAAAACAGGCGCAGGCGCATAAGATCAGGAGCGAATGGCAGTCGCTGCACGACCACGTGGTTGCGGCTGGCGGACTGCATATCATGGGTACCGAGCGGCACGAATCCCGGCGGGTCGACAACCAGCTTCGCGGCCGTTCCGCGCGCCAGGGCGATCCCGGGTCGTCGCGTTTTTACCTGTCGCTGGACGATCCGCTTTTGCGCATTTTCGCCGGCGACCGCGTGCGTTCGATCATGGAACGCCTCAAGATGCCCGAAGGCGAGCCGATCGAAGCAGGTATCGTGTCGCGCTCAATCGAATCCGCGCAGCGCAAGGTAGAGGCGCGCAACTTCGATATCCGCAAGCAACTGCTGGAATACGATGATGTCGCCAACGATCAGCGCAAAGTGATCTACGAGCAGCGCAATGATTTGCTCGAGTCGCTCGATATCACGGACTTGATCACCTCGCTGCGCCATGGCGTGTTTACCGATGTATTCCATTCGTATGTGCCGGCGGAATCGGTCGAGGAGCAGTGGGACGTTTCTGGTTTGCAGAAGGAACTGGCCGCCGAATGGCAACTCGATGTGCCGTTGGTCGAGATGTCGGAAAACGACAAGAATCTGACCGATGAAGACTTGCTGCAGCGCATCCTGCAGGTTGCCGACGAATCGTACCAAGCTAAAATTGACCTGGTCGGCAAGGACGCCTTCGCCGGATTTGAGCGTAGCGTGATGTTGCAGAGCGTCGATACGCACTGGCGCGAACATCTGGCCGCGCTCGATCATCTACGTCAAGGCATCCATCTTCGTGGCTATGCTCAAAAAAATCCGAAGCAGGAATACAAGCGCGAAGCGTTCGAGCTCTTCAGTCAGATGCTGGAGCTGATCAAGAACAATGTTACCCGCACTTTGATGATGGTGCGCATCCAGTCGCGCGAGGAAATCGAGGTTGCCGAAGAGCGATTGGCTCAGCCGCAATTGGCCAACGTGCATTACCAGCACGCAGCCATGCAGCCCGATGCGGAGCCGGAAGAGCTGCTGGCTCCGGACGCTTCCGAGCCGAAGCCCGAGCCGCTCGTCAATACATTGCCCAAAGTCGGGCGGAACGATCCATGCCCCTGCCTCAGCGGAAAGAAATACAAGCAGTGCCACGGTAAGTTGAAATAAACCGATTCAACTGACCGGAAAGTGTGGCATGAGTTCGAACACGACGCCGTCCCTGCTTGGCAAGGGCTGGCGTCGTGCTCTTTCCGCTGATCAATTGCGGTTTCAGCCTGCGCAGTGCTGCAAATACTGCCTGTTAACCACCTTCTGAAATTTCCATAAGAGAACGTACATGGCCGTCAATCTTTTTCCCATTGTCGCTTCCGATTTGAAGCCCGTCGCTGGCATCAAGCTTGGTTTTGCCAAGGCGGGCATACGCAAGCCGGACCGCAAGGATCTGCTGGTGATGGAGCTTGCTCCGACAGCGACGGTCGCCGGCGTATTCACTCAGAACCGATTTTGCGCTGCGCCGGTTCAAGTCTGCAAGGAGCATCTTAAACAGACGCAAGAAGCCGGGATGCCGATCTGCGCATTGCTGATCAACACGGGAAATGCCAACGCGGGAACAGGGGAGCCGGGCTTGCATGACGCAATGGCAACCTGCACTATGCTGGCTGGCCTTCTTGGTTGCGAGCCGTCACAGATTTTGCCTTACTCGACCGGCGTCATACTGGAATCGCTGCCCGTGGATCGGATTACTGCAGGTCTCCCGCTTGCTCTGGCAAATCTGCAAGAGGACAACTGGTTGAATGCCGCGGAGTCGATCATGACGACCGACACGCTGCCGAAGGCGGCCTCGCGCACGCTATCGGTGAACGGTCAGACGGTCACGATGACCGGCATCAGCAAGGGCGCCGGCATGATCAAGCCGAACATGGCGACCATGCTCGGCTATTTGGCTACCGATGCCAGGATTCCGCAAGCCCTGCTCGACAGGATGGTCAAGGAGGTGGCGGACAAATCCTTCAATTGCATCACGATCGACGGCGATACCTCGACCAACGACTCGTTCATGCTGATAGCAACCGGCGCATTAGACCTCGGAATCAAGGATGCCGATTCGACCGGATATGATCAATTGATGGGAGCTGTAACCAGTTTGGCGCAGGAACTGGCGCAAAAAATCGTGCGCGACGGCGAAGGCGCGACCAAGTTCATCACCGTCACGGTAGAGCAAGGGAAAACTGTCGAGGAGTGTCGCAAGATCGCCTACTCGGTGGCGCACTCGCCGCTGGTCAAGACAGCTTTTTACGCATCCGATCCGAACCTCGGGCGGATATTGGCGGCCATAGGCTATGCCGGGGTCGACGATCTGGATGTGACCAGGCTGAACCTGTATCTGGACGACGTCTTGGTTGCAAAGAATGGCGGCCGCAATCCGGCCTATTCGGAAGAGGACGGCCAGCGCGTGATGAAGCAGAGCGAAATCACCGTGCGCATCAGCCTCGCGCGTGGTGACGCAGCCGCTACGATATGGACGTGCGACCTTTCGCACGATTACGTGTCGATCAACGCAGACTACCGCTCGTAAATGTCCCAGCTGGAAACATTCCTGGCTCGAGCCGAAGCAATGCTGGCGCAATTGGAAACCCTGCTGCCTGCGGCCATCCCTCAGGTCGACTGGAATGCATCGACTGCTTTCCGGTGGCGCAAGCACGGAAAATCGGGTGCGTCAGGTTATTTGCAGGCGGTCGCGAATGTGTCGCGGATTGGATTCGCCGATCTGTACAATGTTGACCGGCAAAAGAACCTGCTCGAACAAAACACACGGCAATTCCTGCAAGGCCGCCCGGCAAATAATGTATTGCTGACCGGTGCGCGCGGAACCGGCAAGTCGTCGCTGATCAAGGCTTGCCTGAACCGGTTCGCGCCGGATGGGCTGCGCCTGATCGAAGTGGACAAGAGCGACCTGATCGATTTGATGGATATCGTCGATATGGTCGCGAAGCGGGACAAGCGCTTCATCATATATTGCGACGACCTGTCATTCGAGGAGGGCGACGGCAGTTACAAGGCGCTGAAAGTCGCGCTCGACGGCAGCATTGCGACGCAGTCCGATAATGTTCTGATTTACGCTACCTCGAACCGGCGCCACCTGATGCCTGAGCGCATGTCCGACAACATGGGATACATGCAAGGCGCGGACGGCGACCTGCATCCGGGCGAGACAGTGGAAGAAAAAATTTCTTTTTCCGACAGATTCGGGCTATGGCTGTCGTTCTATCCGTTTGGCCAGGACGACTATCTGGCAATCGTGTCTCACTGGCTGCGCTCCTTCGGCTGCGACGAAAGTCGGATTGAAGCGGCAAGAGCCGAGGCACTGCAATGGGCCTTGCTCAGAGGTTCCCGGTCCGGGCGCGCTGCGTGGCAATTCGCAAAAGACCACGCCGGGAAAATATAACAGACAGGTTTACCTGTCCGGCACTTCGCGTCTGCCGGACCGCGCCCAAACCTTTTTATCCCGCCCTGCCATAAAATTAGGCAAGTGGATTGACATTGCGCAATCCGCCATCTTCGCGCATCCGTAAAGTTAAGCCGTTGTCAAAATGGGACAGCCATGTTTAACACACGCGCGAGATTGCCATGCTGATGTCATCCCAGGTCAACCGTTACGCGCATCAACTGCTTGATGCGCGTACTCACGGGAAACTGATTCCGCCGCTGTCTTCGCGCTACGCGCTGACGCTCGATGAAGGGTACGAGATCGCCAGGCGCATACTCGATATTCGTATTGCCGAAGGCGAAGTGCCGGTCGGCCGCAAGATCAGTTTTGCAAGTAACCTCATCAGGCCCAACGTTGAGACGGAGGCAACCCCTTCCGCGCCGACCTGGGCCTATATCTTCGACAAGACCGTGCATTATGCCGAAGACAATATCACCGCTTTAAGTTTGCAGGGAATGCAGCAGCCTCGAATTGAACCGGAAATCGTGTTCAAGCTGAGACGGGCGCCTGCAGCAGACATAACCGTCGACCATCTGGCCGATTGCATAGAATGGATGGCTCATGGCGTTGAAATCAAAAGCAGCATATTCCCGGAGTGGAGAGTTGAGGCGGCCGACGCGGTCGCCGCGTTCGGGTTGCATGGCGCCCTGGTCATCGGAGAGCCGAAAATCGTATCCGAGGCCACTCGCAAGAACCTGTCGGTAATGATGGCAAGCTCGAATGTATCCCTTTCTTGCGACGGTCGCTTGCTTGCTGCCGGTTTCGGTAGTGAAGTGCTGAACAGCCCTTTGCACGCGTTATGGCATCTTCATCGGACACTCCAGGGACAGACGCTGTTTTCGCCGCTAATGGCCGGAGAAATAATCACTACGGGTTCGTGGACCGACGCCTATCCGATTTCCTCAGGCCAGACTTGGCAGACCGCCTTTTCCGGATTGCAGATGTCCGGGTTGACGGTTTCCTTCAGCGAGTGATCTTTTTGCTGAAGAGCGAATTGCCAAGACGGCTATAGGCGGGCAGCATTGCATTAACCGCCTGCATGCGGATTCAGCAAGGTTTATTCAGAGGCATGCCGATCATCCGTCGGCGCAACCGTGATTAAGGTTGCGCCGGCTCTATGCCGCTTGAAGCTTTGCGACCTGTTCCCCGACCTTTTCGCGCGTTGCAATGAAGTTGGCAAGCCGCTCGCGCTCCTGCGCGACGACTTTCTCCGGCGCCCTGGATACGAAGCTTTCATTGCCAAGCTTGGCTTCGATCTTCTGTATCTCGCCTTGCAGTCGCGCAATTTCCTTCAACAGGCGTTCGCTTTCGGCGGCCACGTCAATTTCCACTTTCAGCATCAGTTTGGACGTTCCGACGACCGAAACCGGCGCGGGCGACTGCGGCAGCGCATCCATAACCTGCACTTCGGACAGCTTGCCCAACGTCTGCAGGATAGCCGCGAAAGACTGCACGCGCGTCTTGTCGAACGAATCGGAAGCCTCGACGAAAAGCGGCACGCGTTGCGCCGGCGACAACTGCATCTCGCCGCGCAATGTGCGGCAGGCATCCGTCATCGCCTTGCATTGAGTCATCCAGGCGTCGGCCTGTTCGTCGATCTTGTCCGTCTGGGGCAACGGATACTCCTGCACCATGATGCTATCGCCTTCCGGCTTCGGTTTCCTGTCGGTCAGCGGCGCCACGGTTTGCCACAACTCTTCGGTGATGAAGGGGATTACCGGATGCGCAAGACGCAGTATCTGTTCCAGCACGCGCAAGAGCGTGCGGCGCGTGGCGCGTTGTTGCGCCTCATTGCCGTTCTGGATCTGCACTTTCGCGATTTCCACGTACCAGTCGCAGTATTCATCCCAGACAAACTGGTAAATGGCGGAGGCGATGTTGTCGAAGCGATACTCGGCGAAGCCCTTTTCAACCTCGGCGGCGGCGCGCTGGAATTCCGAAACGATCCAGCGGTCTGCCTGCGAAAAATCAAGTGTTCCGCCCGGCGCGCAGCTGCATGACTCATCTTCAGCGAAGCCGCAGTCGAAGCCTTGCGTGTTCATCAGCACGAACCGGGTTGCATTCCACAGTTTGTTGCAGAAGTTGCGGTAGCCTTCGCAGCGGTTCAGGTCGAAGTTGATGTTGCGTCCGAGCGATGCGTAGCTGGCCATCGTGAACCGCAGCGCGTCGGTGCCAAACGCGGGAATGCCCTTGCCATAGTCGCGCCGCGTCGTTTTCGCGATTGCCTCCGCCTGTTTCGGGTTCATCAGCCCGGTAGTGCGCTGCTTCACCAGAGTTTCGACATCCACCCCGTCGATCAGATCAATCGGGTCGAGCGTGTTTCCCTTGGATTTCGACATTTTCTGTCCGCTCGCATCGCGTACCAGCCCGTGCACATAAACAGCGTTGAACGGAACCTTGCCGGTAAAGTGCGCAGTCATCATGACCATGCGCGCGACCCAGAAGAAAATAATGTCGAAGCCGGTTACCAGGACCGAAGATGGCAGGAACATCCTGTATTCCGGGGTTTCCTCCGGCCAGCCGAGCGTCGAGAAAGGAACCAGGGCTGATGAGAACCATGTGTCGAGCACATCCTCGTCGCGGCGAAGGGTTTTGCCGCCGGCCTGCGATTGAGCTTCCGCTTCGGTCTTGGCTACGTAAATATTCCCTTCGTCATCATACCAGGCCGGAATCTGGTGGCCCCACCAGAGTTGACGCGAGATGCACCAATCCTGTATGTTGTTCAGCCACTGGTTGTAGGTGTTGGTCCAGTTTTCAGGTACGAATTTAACCTCGCCGCTTGCGACCTTCTCAAGCGCAACTTCAGCGATCGACTTGCCCGGGAAGAATGTGCCCTCGGGAGCAGGCTTGCTCATGGCGACAAACCACTGGTCGGTCAGCATGGGTTCGATTACGACGTTGGTGCGGTCGCCGCGCGGCACCATCAGCTTGTGGGGCTGAACGGACTCGAGCAGACCCTGCGCGTCAAGATCGGCTACGATTTTTTTGCGTGCAGCGAAGCGATCCAGGCCGCGGTAGGCTTCCGGCGCATTGTCGTTGATCTTCGCATCCAGCGTCAGGATATTGATCTGTTCCAGATTGTGGCGTTGGCCGACCTGGTAGTCGTTAAAGTCGTGCGCCGGGGTGATCTTGACGCAGCCGGTGCCAAACTCCTTGTCTACATAGTCGTCCGCAATGATGGGGATTTCACGGTTACAAAGCGGCAAGATCAGCATCTTGCCGATCAGGTGCTGATAGCGTTCGTCTGTTGGATCGACGGCAACTGCGGTGTCGCCCAGCATGGTCTCCGGCCGCGTAGTGGCCACCACCATGCTGCCCGAGCCGTCGGCGAGCGGATAACGGATGTGCCACATCGAGCCGTTTTCTTCTTCCGATACCACTTCCAGATCGGAAACCGCCGTGCCCAGCACGGGATCCCAGTTGACCAGGCGCTTGCCGCGATAGATCAGGCCCTGCTCGAACAGACGCACGAATACGTCGGTTACAACCTTCGAGCGATCCGCGTCCATGGTGAAGTACTCGCGCTCCCAGTCGGCCGACGCGCCCAGGCGGCGCATCTGGCCGGTGATGCTCGATCCGGATTTTTCCTTCCATTCCCATACTTTTTCAAGAAATTTCTGGCGTCCGAGGTCGTGGCGCGAAATATTTTGCGCGTCGAGTTGGCGTTCAACGACGATTTGCGTCGCAATGCCTGCATGGTCGGTGCCGGGAATCCAGGCCGTGTTGAAGCCGCGCATTCTGTAATAGCGGGTCAGCCCGTCCATGATGGTCTGGTTGAAGGCATGACCCATGTGCAGGGTGCCGGTCACGTTCGGTGGCGGCAACTGAATCGAGAATGAAGGCTTGCCCTCGTTCATCGTTGCGCGGAAATATCCGCGCTGTTCCCATTCGGTGCGCCAGAATTTTTCAACGTCGGCGGGCTCGAAAGACTTAGCTAATTCCATGATTGGGTATGATTTTTTGCAAAGGGTACATTATAAAGGACGAGATCACGGGCGAATATTAAAGTTGGCGTTATAATTAGCTCATGTAGTAATATGATGTCTAAACGCTAGGGGTTCTGGCAAAACACTGCCGGGCGAGAGATACCCTCTGAACCTGATCTGGATAATGCCAGCGAAGGGAAGCAATCAAGACTGCGGCCATGCGCCCCACATCTTGAGATTCCTTTGCCGGCCTAATAATGCAAAGGAATCACATGAACGCCAATCCTAAATTTTTGTCGGCGACCGCCACTGTAGACGAAGCAGCGGTCAAGCCACTTCCCAATTCGCGCAAGGTATATGTTACGGGTTCGCGCCCTGACATTCGAGTTGCAATGCGCGAAATCTCCCTGTCGGACACGCCGGTTTCGTTCGGAGAAGAAAAGAATCCCCCAATCTATGTCTACGATACCTCCGGCCCGTACACGGATCCCGATGCCAAGATCGACATTCGCTCCGGACTGGAACCGATCCGTTCTGCCTGGATTTCAGAGCGCAACGACACCGAGGAACTGCCTGGCCCGACTTCGCAATACGGACAAGCCCGCCTGAATGACCCGGAACTGGCCGAGCTGCGCTTCAATCTGAAACGCAAGCCCCGCCGCGCCAAGAAGGGCGCAAACATTACGCAGATGCATTACGCGCGCAAGGGAATTATCACGCCTGAAATGGAATATGTTGCGATTCGTGAAAACATGCGCCGCAAGGAATACATCGAAAGCCTGAAAACTTCTGGACCGAACGGAGAAAAAATGGCGGCGCTAATGACCCGCCAGCATCCGGGCCAGTCTTTCGGCGCGCGAATTCCCGATGACATCACACCTGAATTCGTACGCAGCGAGATCGCAGCCGGCCGCGCAATCATTCCGGCCAACGTCAACCACCCGGAAGTCGAACCGATGATCATCGGCCGCAACTTCCTGGTCAAGATCAATGCGAACATTGGCAATTCGGCGCTTTCTTCCGGCATCAATGAAGAAGTCGAAAAAATGACCTGGGCGATTCGTTGGGGCGGCGACAACGTGATGGATCTTTCCACGGGCAAGCACATACACGAAACGCGCGAATGGATCGTGCGCAATGCGCCGGTGCCCATCGGCACGGTGCCGATCTACCAGGCTCTGGAAAAAGTCAACGGCATAGCTGAAGACTTGACCTGGGATATTTTCCGCGACACGCTGATTGAGCAAGCCGAGCAAGGCGTCGATTATTTCACCATACATGCCGGGCTCCTGCTGCGCCATGTGCCGATGACTGCCTCGCGCATGACCGGCATCGTTTCCCGTGGCGGTTCGATCATGGCGAAATGGTGCCTGGCTCATCACACGGAAAGCTTCCTCTATACTCATTTCGACGAAATCTGCGAAATCCTCGCTGCCTACGACGTCGCTATCTCGCTCGGCGACGGCTTGCGTCCCGGTTCGATCTATGACGCCAACGACGAAGCGCAATTGGGCGAACTGAAGACCTTGGGCGAACTGACCAAGGTTGCATGGAAATATGACGTACAGGTGCTGATCGAAGGCCCCGGCCATGTGCCGATGCACATGATCAAGGAAAACATGGACCTGCAACTGGACCAGTGCCACGAAGCGCCGTTCTACACGCTCGGGCCGTTGGTTACCGACATCGCTCCCGGCTACGACCATATTACGTCAGCCATGGGCGCAGCTATGATCGGATGGTACGGCACCGCAATGCTGTGCTACGTAACGCCGAAGGAACATCTCGGCCTGCCGAACAAGGCCGACGTGAAAGAAGGCATCATCGTCTATAAATTGGCCGCGCACGCCGCTGACCTGGCCAAGGGTCACCCCGGCGCGCAGATTCGCGACAACGCTATGTCGAAAGCGCGTTTTGAATTCCGCTGGGAAGACCAGTTCAACATCGGTCTCGACCCGGACCGGGCGCGCTCGTTCCACGACGAAACGCTGCCGAAGGACGCCTCCAAGGTCGCCCATTTCTGCTCAATGTGCGGCCCGAAGTTTTGTTCGATGAAAATTTCGCAGGAAGTGCGCGAATTCGCCGCCAAGAAAGGCATTTCGGAAATTCAGGCTCTGAAGGAAGGCATGGCGGAAAGGTCGGTCGAGTTCGTCAAGACCGGTTCGGAAATTTACCACAAGCAATAAACCATGACGATTCAGATCGAACTGAACGGAGCGACGCATAGCGTCGCCAAGGGCCACAGCCTGCATGAACTGATCGACTCGCTTCAACTGACGGGCCAAGCGCTCGCGGTTGCGGTCAACAGGCAGATCGTGTCGCGTCATATGTGGCAGCAGAAGGTGCTTGAATCCAACGATCGCGTCGATATCGTGCGCGCGATCGGCGGAGGCTGAACGTGTTGTCGCAGGGCAGCAATTTGTTTTACGAAGTAGAATAATTCTGCCCTGAACAAGACTTGTCACGAGGAATAGAGCCATGACGATCGAAATCATCTTGAACGGAGAGGCTTGCAGCCTTCCCAAAGAGCATAACTTGCAAGACCTGATAGAAACGCTCGGCCTATCCGGCCAAGCGGTGCTGATCTCGGTCAATTTGCAGTTGATTTCCCACCGCCAGTGGAAGCAACGGCAACTGAAGCAGCAGGATCGGGTGGATATTGTGCACGCGATCGGCGCTGGCTGATCCGTTCAACGAGGGAAGGATAAAAGCGCGTTTGTGCCGTTATCGCTTTCTTCAGCAAGAAATTAACCAAGCAAACAAAGGAAAAGAAATGAGTTCGCAAGACCATACTTTGACCATTGCAGGAAAAACCTACCGCTCGCGCCTGCTGGTCGGCAGCGGCAAGTACGCCAGCCTCGATCAGACGCGCGAGGCAACCGAAGCCAGCGGCTCGGAGATCATTACCGTAGCGATTCGCCGCGTCAACATTGGACAGGATCCGAACGCACCGAACCTGCTTGATGCGGTTCCACCCTCGAAATATACGATCCTGCCGAACACGGCGGGGTGCTACAACGCCGAGGATGCGATTTACACGCTGCAGCTGGCGCGCGAATTGCTCAATGGTCATAAGCTGGTCAAGCTGGAAGTGCTCGGTGACGAAAAAACCTTGTTCCCGAATATGCCTGAAACGCTGAAGGCGGCAGAAATTCTGGTCAAGGACGGGTTCGACGTGATGGTTTACTGCAGCGACGACCCGATTCAGGCGCGCATGCTGGAAGACCTCGGTTGCAGCGCCGTAATGCCGCTGGCTTCATTGATCGGCTCCGGCATGGGCATTCTGAATCCGTGGAATCTGTCTCTGATTATCGAACAGGCCAAGGTGCCGGTTATCGTCGACGCCGGAGTCGGCACTGCATCCGATGCGGCGATCGCGATGGAACTCGGTTGTGATGGCGTACTGATGAACACGGCCATCGCCGGCGCGCAGAATCCGATTCGCATGGCGCGTGCCATGAAACTGGCAATCGAGGCTGGCCGCGAGGCTTACCTGGCAGGTCGTATTCCCAGAAAGTTTGCTGCCTCTCCATCGTCGCCGATGGCTGGCCGCATAGTGTAAATACGCCTGTTGCCCAAGCTAAAAAATTCCATGATTTACAGGCTGCAGCCTTATGAAGGTTAAGTTGGCAGAGCGAGTGCAGGGGCCGGCGCGCCCCTGCGTACTTGTGTTCGCCGGACTCGATCCGAGCGGCGGCGCAGGCATTCAGGCCGACATCGAAGCAATAGGCGCAGTCGGCGCGCACGCGCTGCCCATTGTCACGGCGCTGACGGTTCAGGATAATGACCGCGTGTTTGCGGTCAATCCGGTCGAGGCAACTATTTTGCAGCACCAGGCGAATGTGCTGACAGACAAGATTCGAGTTGCCGCAGTCAAGATTGGCATTGTCGGCAACCGTGCCAATGCCGAGGCGATAGCCGACCTCATCCACGGGTTGCGCCAGCGCCAGCCGGAACTGCCGGTCGTACTCGACACGGTTCTCGGCAGTGGCCATGGTTATGCGTTGGCCGAGGGCGGCCCGGAGCAGGCGCTTGCTTCGCTTGTCGCGCTGGCGACGCTGATCGCGCCAAATCTGCCCGAGGCCGCGCGTCTTTGTGCAGGGATAAATGGCGTCGAAGAGCAGGCTCGGCACCTGCTTTCGCTAGGTAGCGCAAACGTTCTGATCAAAGGCGGGCACGGCGGAGGCAGCACGGTTGTTAACCGCTGGTTTGCGCAGGGTGAAACACACTCGTGGAACTGGCCCCGGCTGCAAGGCGAGTTCCACGGTAGCGGCTGCACGCTCGCATCTGCGATTGCCGGACTTCTGGCACAAGGAATGACTATGCGTTCGGCGTTGGAAAGGGCGCAAGCATTCTGCCAGCATGCGCTCGCGTCCTCGTACGCCATCGCGCCGGGGCAAAGGGTGCCGAACCGCAGGCACGAAAGATAAGGCTGCAGTCGCGCAGCAGCATCGGTTTTTGAAAGCGCCCGATAGTGCAACGGCATGGGCGACAGCTAGAGACGAATGCTCCAAAATGTAACCAAACAGAATGGATAAAGGAAAGAAATGAAAGGACTCTACATTGTCACACCCGATTGGGACGACACCGCCAGATTACTGGACATAACTGAAAAGGCTCTCAAGGGAGGGGCCGTCATGGTGCAGTATCGCCACAAGACAGCCACGCATGAGCAGCGCCGCGAACAGGCGAAAGCGCTTCAGGCATTATGCCGGCGCTACGGCAAGCCGTTCATCATCAACGATTTCATCGACCTGTGCCTGGAACTTGACACGGACGGCATTCACGTCGGCGAAAGCGATGAGGCGGTTGCCGTCGTGCGCGCCAAAGTCGGTCCGTCGAAAATTGTCGGTGCGTCGTGCTACGGAAATATGGATCTGGTGCGCAAGGCCTATCAAGCTGGCGCCAGCTACGTTGCGTTCGGGGGATTCTATCCTTCGCGCATCAAGAAGTACCCGGTGACCACCGAGCTCGACATCGTTGCGCAGATGAAGAAGGAAATCCCTTCATTGCCAAGCGTTGCCATCGGCGGCATTACGCTGGAAAATGCAGTGCCGCTGGTGAGCCAGGGCGTGGACATGATCTCGGTGATCAGCAGCGTGTATTTTGCCGAAAACCCCGAAGAGGCGGCGCGCGCATTCTCAGCGCTTTTTGAAAAAGCGTAAATGCCCTGAAAACGGAGCGGAGAGCTATAGCTTCCCGCTCCGTTTTTTCTCAGGCCTACTGTGAGAAACCGGCCAGCATCGATTTCGCTTGCGACATGAGATCGTCCTGGTTCTCGGGTATACGACCTTCAGGCGTGAACCGGCTGATCAGTTCCGGCAGAAGCTGCGCAATGCCGGAACTGGCCTGCTCGCCGGACATGCCGAGCTGCGATGCGATGTTCCCGACTTGCGCTGATCCGAACACGTTCTGTACGTCTTCTCCGGAAATTTCTTCATTCGGGCCGGTGCTCACCCATGAATCAGCCTGGCGACCCATGCCATGCTGGCGAAACAGGTCGAGCACTCCGCCGATTCCGCCCATTTGCTGTATCAGTCCCATCACAGCATTCAGCATTTTTCCGCCTTGCTGCTGATCGCCGCCTGCTATCCCGCTCACCAGTCCCATCAGCGGGTTCTGTCCCTGTTGCCGGTTTGAGCCTTCAGCATTGCCAAGCATGTCGTTAAGAAGTCCCATCGTTTTCTCCCATGAGTGTGGATTCGGCCTGTGAAATTAAAATTTGACCGCCGGATTTTCCAGTTGGTTCATCATCTGAATGCATATTTTCCATGGCAAGCTTGCGCGCACGTTTGCGTCCCGTTTGCGAGATAATGATGGTATGCAAAAACTTCTTCACAATCTCAATCCCGAACAGCTTTCCGCCGTTACCCTTCCTCCCCAATCCGCACTGATTCTCGCAGGCGCGGGTTCCGGCAAGACGCGCGTGCTGACCACGCGCATCGCATGGCTGATTCAGACCGGGCAGATTTCGCCGATGGGTGTGCTGGCCGTGACGTTTACCAACAAGGCCGCCAAGGAAATGATGGCGAGGCTTTCGACCATGCTGCCAGTAAACCCCCGGGGTATGTGGATTGGCACTTTTCACGGCTTGTGCAATCGCTTGCTGCGCGCTCACTATAGAGAAGCAGCTCTGCCGCAAACGTTTCAGATTCTCGACATGCAGGATCAGTTGTCGTCGATCAAGCGCATGATGAAGGCGCACAATATCGATGACGAGAAATATCCGCCGCGCAACCTGATGCATTTCATTAACAGCGCGAAAGAGCATGGGCAGCGTGCGTCCAAGGTCGATGCAAGCGATGACTACAACCGGCGCTTCGTCGAGCTTTACCAGATATACGAAATACAGTGCCAGCGGGAAGGTGTGGTCGATTTCGCCGAATTGCTGCTGCGCAGTTACGAGCTGCTGATGCACAACCAGCCCCTGCGCGAACATTACCAAGGACGCTTCAAGCATATTCTCGTTGACGAGTTTCAGGACACCAACGACCTTCAGTATCAGTGGCTGAAGCTGATAGCAGGCAGGAATGCGGCAGTATTTGCGGTTGGCGACGACGATCAGAGCATTTATGCGTTTCGCGGTGCGAACGTCGGCAACATGGCAGCGTTCGAGCGCGAATTCGAAGTGGACAACCTGATCCGCCTGGAGCAGAACTATCGCTCGCACGGATTCATACTCGATGCCGCCAATACCTTGATCGCGAACAACAGCAAGCGGCTCGGGAAAAACCTTCGCACCGACGCCGGACACGGCGAGCAGTTGCGCGTCTATGAGTCGTCGTCCGATTTGCAGGAGGCGCAGTGGATCATCGAGGAGGCCAAGAGCCTGATCGGAGAAGGCATGCTGCGTAGCGAAATCGCAGTGCTGTACCGCTCGAATGCGCAGTCGCGCGTAATTGAGCATGCGCTTTTCGGCGCTGGTATTCCTTATCGGGTTTATGGCGGGCTGCGCTTTTTCGAACGCGCCGAGATCAAGCATACGATTGCCTATCTGCTTCTGATGGATAATCCGCACAACGATTCGGCTTTCTTGCGTGTCGTAAACTTCCCGGCGCGCGGCATCGGCGCCCGTTCGATGGAGCAGTTGCAGGACGCAGCCCGGCAGTACGATATTTCACTGTATGCGGCCGTTCCCTACATGACGGGCAAGGCGGGCTCGGCGCTCGGCGCCTTCGTTCGGATGATCGAGGGCGCGCGCTTTGAAACGCAGCAGATGCCGCTTCCGCAAATGGTGCAAACCGTGATCGAGAGAAGCGGCTTGCTGGCGCATTTCCAGAATGAGAAAGAAGGTGCTGACCGGGTCGAAAATCTGGAACAACTGGTCAGCGCTGCGACCCTGTTCATGTCGGAGGAAGGGTTCGACCCGGAGGCTCCGGCGCTGTTCGGTCCGCAGGCTCAGGTCGCGGCAGGCATTGCCATAGGCGACGATGAAAGCATGCAAATTCTCGATGCGGATGCGCCAATGACATTGATAATGTCGCCGTTGTCGGCCTTTCTGTCGCACGCGTCGCTCGAGGCGGGCGACAATCAGGCGCTGGAGGGACAGGATGCGCTGCAATTGATGACTGTGCATTCGGCCAAGGGGCTGGAATTCGAGGCGGTATTCATAACCGGTCTTGAAGAAGGTCTTTTCCCGCACGAAAACAGCGCCAAGGAAGAAGGAGGACTCGAGGAAGAGCGCCGCCTGATGTACGTGGCGATCACTCGCGCGAAAAAACGCCTTTACCTGAGTCATTCGCAGACGCGCATGTTGCATGGCCAGTTGCGCTATAACGTGAAGTCTCGTTTTTATAACGAGTTGCCCGAAGACGCGCTGAAATGGCTGTCCTCAAAGAAACAGTCACAGTGGTTCGGTCATGGTCAACCGGTGGCGAACTTCGCCCCATCGGCAAAACCGGAGGCTCTCGCGCGTAGCGTCAGCGAAAAAAGCAGCGGCTGGCGGATTGGCGAGACGGTCTATCACAAGAAATTTGGCGAAGGCGTGATCGTCAATATCGAAGGCGGCGGCGCCAACTCGCGCGCCAACATCAATTTCGGCCGGCAAGGAATGAAATTGCTGGATCTGAGCGTGGCGAAGCTGGAGAGGAATGCGGAATCGCTGTCTTAATGAGAATTGGCCCCATTAAGTGATCCAGATGAGCTTTGCCTATGCAACGTTGCCTGTAATCCGTCTAATCGGCGATGGGCCGGCACGATTGACTTCAGCGGGAAGCGCTTTGCGCCAAGAATTGAGCGAACCCGCCTGCAGGAAACGCCTTCATTTATAGGCGCAACTTGCAATCGCTGCGTTCGTCGGCAAATTCAGGCAATGCAACAGGTCCTTTCCTCTATATAACGAGGCTTTCCCGCTCACGAGTTTCAGCTTTTTCTCCGGTTCGGGCTTCGTTTCAGTTTTGGATAAGAGTAAATTTTCGGGTTGCGCGAGCGGCAAGGCAACCTGCTGAACCACGGGTTGGGATGTCACCTCCGAAGCCTGGGCTGCTATTGCTCCCGAGTCAACGGGGCCAGGCGCCGGAACGGCAGGTTGGTCTAAAGGCTGAGTCTTCGTTCGGTCATTAACCGCTTCCGGCTTGTTCGATTGGGCTAACTGGGCCGTGGCCGACGGCACAGGCCGCGGCTGCTGTTCGGACAGGTAGGAGATAAACTTGGTATCGACGCATTTTTCATTAAGAGCCTCCGCCCGCTCGACGTTTGCCCACGCCTTGTTGTAGTCGCCTAAAAATGCGAGCGCAATTGCACGGTTGACGAGAGTTTGCTCATAGAACGGATCGATCTTTTCGGCCTTGTCGAACCATTCCAATGCGCTATCCAAGCCTTTGGCGCGTTCAGCAGGGGCTTGCGACTTGCTCATGGCACGGCGCATGTAGGCTACGCCAACATCGGCTGTCAGCCCAACATTCTTTGGATCCAGAGCGTAGGCGCGTTCGAACAGGGATATGGAAGCGTCGAATTTTCCCTGTAGAGAAGTGGTTGCGCCCATACCCCAAAAGGCGTCTGCATAGTTCGGATCTAGAATCAACGCCTGGTTGAAGCGGCTGGCAGCCGTTGAGGCGTCCCCTTTCTTCAGGTGCTGCCACCCGCGAACTGCCGCATTTCTGGCTGCTTCCTGCTTGGATTCGGATGCCTCGATTTTATCGCCGGCGGGATAACGGCCTGCATCGGTCATTTGCTGCGGTCCCTGTTTTTCGGGAATGTCCTGCGCACTGGCCGATGTAAGAGCCAGCATAAAGGCGATAATCAGTAGACGCATGGCGGTCTCCGGTAACAATGTTGCGTTCAGTTAACAGGTGCCAGCTTAACCATTTATTGCCCATTTGAAAAATAATAACTATCCCAAGTCCAAACTAAAAATAGAAAAATCAAAAATGGTGTGGTAAAAATGCCAAGCGCTGCAGAAACTCGCCGGTACTGAAAAGGTCTCGGCCGGCAAAAAGCCCCGATGCCATAAGCGATCGGGGCTTTTGCGTTCGGAAGGCGCTATTTTTTACTGTCTTTAGAGTCGGAGGCCTGTTTCGGGCCTGGTGCGGGCGACTTGACGCTTTCGCTTTTGGCCGCCTTTGCGGAAGCCGGGGAGGCTCCGGGCCTGCTTTTGCCTCCTACTGTCAAGCCGGCCTGGGATAACTTGGCGGCGCTCTTGTCTCCTACGCCTTTAACTCGGGTCTCGAAGTCAGCCCAATCCTTGAATTCACCTTTCTTGCGTTCCTGGATAATGGTTTTTGACAGTTTTGGGCCGATGCCCTTGACGCCGTCGAGCGCGGCCTGGTCGGCCTTGTTGACATCAACCTGTGCAAAGGCCATGCCCATGGACGTAATTAATGCTGCGATGACAAACAGTAACTTCTTGATCATTTCATCTCCTTGGCAAGTGATATAAAAGTAAAAATAAATATGCGAACTTAAAACAGAGTCCGCAGGAATGCCTGCCTGTGCAATAACGCATACTTTATAACAAGGTTGACTTGAAGCAAAATGTTGTTTTACATATATCGAGCATCGATTACGTTCAGCATCTTGGGGCGCGCGAATTTCGCGGCGCGCCTTACCGTTCCGGGTTTTTATCGCGCTTCATTTTGCCAAGGCACGCTTTAAGCGGGCATCAGGCGAATAAGGTATCTGCAGAAAGAGGATGACGGCACGATCTGCTCAAGCCTCAGCCTTGACCGGGCTGGAGAGTGGCCCGGTCGAAAAAAGTGGAAGTGAAGGGTATGGCCGATATAGCGGAAAATGCGGGATTGCCGCGCTCGCTGACTCGGGCAGGAGGGCGGAATGCGTCAATGGACTTATTTATTCGGAGCCGAAAAGTTCCTCGCGCGTGACCGTTGCCGTGCCGAGCTTGCCGACGACGATGCCGCCAGCCCGGTTCGCCACAATTACGGCATCCGCGATTGACATGCCGGAGCCAAGCATGACAGCCAGTGTGGCTATCACCGTATCGCCTGCTCCTGAAACGTCATAAACTTCCCGCGTGACGGCGGGCGTGTGAATAGTGGTTTTCTCCGAATATAGCGTCATTCCCTCTTCGGATCGAGTCAGAAGCAGTGCATCCAGGTTGAGCCTGGCACGCAGTTGCTGTGCCTTTTCAGTCAGTTCCTGCTCGCTGTTCCATGATCCGACGACAGTGCGCAATTCCGATTTGTTCGGCGTCAGCACGGTGGCGCCCGCATAGCGCGAAAAGTCATCCCCTTTGGGATCGACCAGAACCGTTTTGCCCGCTTTTTTGGCAATGGAAATCATCTCGGCAACATTGACCATGCTGCCTTTTGCATAATCGGACAGCACGATAACGTCGTATTTAGGGAGCAGAGCCTGGAACTGCGCCATTTTCTCGCGCAATACGCTAGCAGTGGGAGGGCTCTCGAAATCGACCCGCAGCAGCTGCTGCTGGCGTCCGATGACGCGCAGCTTGATGATGGTCGAAATGGACGGGTCGCGGTTAAGATAGCTCTCGATGTTTGAATCGGTCAGCATCCGCTCGATGGCATTGCCGCCTTCGTCCTTTCCGACAACGCCCAGCAGACCGGTATGCGCTCCGAGCGCGGCCGTATTGCGCGCTACGTTGGATGCTCCGCCGAGGCGCTCTTCCTGATTTTTGACGTGCACAACCGGAACGGGCGCTTCCGGTGAAATACGGTTCACTTCTCCGAACCAGTAGCGGTCGAGCATTACGTCGCCGGCGACAAGAATACGTACAGAATTAAGATGAGGGTATTGCATTATTCAATATGCCTTATGGAATGACTCATATTTTAGTATGGCACCCTGGAAACAACAAGGATAGGCCACTCAATCAAGCCATCACGTTCAATTCCTCAGTGCGTCGAGGCGGATAGGTTTCCCACTGGCTGCAGCCTGGGCATTGCCAGTAGAATTGCCGCGCCTTGAATCCGCAGTGACTGCACTGATAGCGCGCCAGCTTCAAAGCGTAGCCATGTACCAGGTTTTTGACCATTGACAGGTCCGGCATGTTTTCAGGAGATGCAATCATCAGCCGTCCCTCCAACAACTTGTCCAGACCCAGCAGGGTCGGCGTCCGGCGCAACTCTTCGTGCACCAGCGTATTCGCCGAGTCTACTCCCTCCAGCTTCAGCAACACCTGGAAAACGACTTCCAGCAGGTCGATGGATGGTGCTTCGGCAAGATACGACTTCAGCAGGTTGATCCCTTCCTGCGGGCGATTGACAGCATAAAACCCATCCATCAACCTTTGCGCGACCAGCGCCACATGCGGCATGCTCTGCTTTTCGACTCGTCGCCACGCTTGCAGTGCCTCTTCCGCATTTCCTGATGCCATATGGGCATCGCCGATCAGAATCGCGGCCCGAACGCTGGTGCGGTCAACCGATAACGCCTGCTCAAGCAGCGGCAATGCCTTATCGGTATGGGTCTTGACCAATTCATCCTGCGCCATTTCGCAGTAGAACTGGGCAATTTCCTTCTGACGCCGGCCTGTGCCCGATTCCTGGAGCGCATAGGCGGCCTGGATCGCCCGCTCCCATTCCTTTTCCCGCTGAAAGATCTCCAGCAGGGCGCGCCGCGCCCTTACGTTGTAGTGCGTGCCGGTAAGCTGTTCGAAAACTTCTTCGGCCCGGTCCAGCAGGCCTGCCTTCAGATAATCCTTGCCAAGCTCATATTGCGCTTGAAGCTTCTGTTCCAGGGGAAGGTCCGGACGTGATAGCAGATTCTGGTGCATGCGGATTGCGCGTTCGGTTTCGCCCCTGCGGCGGAACAGATTGCCGAGCGCAAAGTGCAGGTCGGCAGTTTCCGGATCGAATTTAACGATCTCGATGAATGCATCAATCGCCTTGTCCGGCTGTTCGTTCAAGAGGAAATTCAGTCCCTTGAAATAGCCTTGCGGCAGACTGCGCGATTCGGAAAGCAGTTGCTTGATGTCGATACGCGCGGCAATCCATCCTAGTCCAAAAAAGGCCGGAATCCCTAACAACCACCAGATTTCAAATTCCATGGAGTTTCGATTATGCTGAATTTAATAGATAAAAAGTCAGTGGTTGGCGACGCCGTCGGCTTGGGGTGGCTGGGTGCGCGCGCGCTGTTCTGCCTCATGTTCTTCCTGCATGGAAGAGATCAGTTTCCGCTTGCGTGTCAGTTCGCGGCGGTGGCGAAACGCCATCGGCGCCATCGCAAGTACGCCCAGAGCTGCGCCCGCAGCGAAAAATCCGAGCAACAATAGTATAAGCGGGCCGCGTATTTCATAATCCCAGAAAAATTTTATCGCGCTCTCCTGGGTATTTTTTAGAGCGAAACCAAAAAAGACAATAAACAGGATTGCAGCAACAAGTCTGGTTACAATTTTCATGACGCGATTTCCCTCGGTTCTACTATCAGAGAGTGCTCATTTTCGTATTCCTGGCCGCAATGCCATACAAACTATGCATGATGATCTGAATGGCTTTGAGGGGTGCAGGCAGAATTGTACGTGAAAAAAAGGGCATCCGAAGATGCCCTTCCTGTTCGGTAACGAACTTGACTCAGTCGCCATTGCGTATCGGCTGATCGGCCGTAGCATCGACGCGTTCGCGCAAGTCCTTGCCCGGCTTGAAGTGGGGTACCCGTTTTTCAGGCACCATCACTTTTTCGCCGGAACGCGGATTGCGACCGATGCGAGGAGGACGAACGTTGAGCGCGAAGCTGCCGAAGCCGCGAATCTCGATGCGCTGGCCGTTGGCAAGCGCACCTGTCATCGCGTCGAGTATGGTCTTCACCGCCAGTTCGGCATCCTTGGCCACCAGTTGAGGGTAGCTTTCTGCCAGACAAGCGATTAGCTCGGATTTCGTCATTTCGCGCTCAGCAGGCTGATTAAGGCTTATTGTCGAACTTTGCCTTCAGCAGCGCGCCCAGGCTGGTCATGCCGGAAGCAGCACTGGTATCGTTTTGCATCTTCTGCATGACTTCCTGCGTTTCCATCTGATCCTTTGCCTTGATAGACAATTGGATGCCGCGCGACTTGCGATCGATATTGATGATCATCACTTCGACGGTGTCGCCCTCTTTCAGGTGGGTGCCGGCATCTTCAACGCGATCGCGCGAGATTTCGGATGCACGCAGATAGCCTTCGACTTCGTCCGTCAACTGGACGACTGCGCCTTTCGGCTCAACCGACTTGACCGTACCCGCAATAATCGCGCCCTTGTCATTCAGTGCAACGAAGTTGTTGAACGGGTCGCCTTCAAGCTGCTTGACGCCGAGTGATACGCGTTCGCGCTCAACATCGATCGCCAGCACAACGGCTTCCAGATCGTCGCCTTTCTTGAAACGGCGCACAGCTTCTTCGCCGGACTCGGTCCAGGACAGGTCGGACAGGTGAACCAGGCCGTCGATATTGCCAGGCAGGCCGATGAACACGCCAAAGTCGGTGATCGATTTGATCGCGCCGCTGACCTTGTCGCCCTTCTTGTGAGTCAGTGCAAAATCATCCCAAGGATTCGGTTTGCACTGCTTCATGCCGAGGCTGATGCGACGACGCTCTTCGTCGATTTCCAGAACCATGACTTCGACTTCGTCACCCAGCTTGACAACTTTATTTGGAGCAACGTTCTTGTTGGTCCAGTCCATCTCGGACACGTGCACCAGGCCTTCGATGCCTTGCTCGACTTCAACGAATGCGCCGTAGTCGGTCAGGTTGGTGACCTTGCCGAACAGGCGGGTTCCTTGCGGGTAGCGACGGGACAGGCCGGTCCAGGGATCGTCGCCCAGTTGCTTGACGCCGAGAGAAACGCGGTTCTTTTCCTGATCGTACTTCAGCACTTTGGCGGTGATTTCCTGGCCAACGGTCAATACTTCCGACGGATGGCGAACACGGCGCCATGCAAGGTCGGTGATGTGCAGCAGGCCGTCGATTCCGCCGAGGTCGATGAATGCGCCGTAATCGGTAATATTCTTGACTACGCCGGTGACGATGGTGCCTTCTTTCAATGTTTCCATCAGCTTGGCGCGCTCTTCACCCATTGAGGCTTCCACTACGGCGCGACGCGACAATACGACATTGTTGCGTTTGCGGTCGAGCTTGATGACCTTGAATTCCAGAGTTTTGCCTTCATACGGCGTGGTGTCCTTGACTGGACGGGTATCGACCAGCGAACCCGGCAGGAAAGCACGAATGCCGTTTGTCAGTACGGTCAGGCCGCCTTTGACCTTGCCGTTGACGGTGCCCGTTACGATTTCGCCGGATTCCATGGCTTTTTCCAGCGCCAGCCAGGAGGCCAGACGCTTGGCTTTGTCGCGAGACAGGATTGTGTCGCCGTAGCCGTTTTCAAGCGATTCGATTGCAACCGAGACATAGTCTCCGACTTTGACTTCGAGTTCGCCGATATCGTTCTTGAATTCCTCGATTGGAATGAACGATTCAGATTTCAGGCCGGCGTTGACAACCACGAAGTTGTGGTCAAAACGCACTACTTCAGCAGAGATGACCTCGCCGGAACGCATGTCCTGACGGGCCAAAGATTCTTCAAACAGGGAGGCAAAACTTTCCATACCGGAAGTTGGTTGATTGATTGCAGCAGCAGTAGACATAAAGTATTTGAGGTTAGCCAGCAAGTCGCAGGATGCGATTTGAACTGGGTCAGATTAATTAAAACACCTGCTCAAATTATTGTTTTGAGCAGGCACGCTTGGCGACAACAACGGCGCAGTCGTACGTGCACTAAGCCATTTTCGCCCTATACCATTCCAGCACACGCTGCACAGCCGCCTCAATGCCAATGTCCGAGGTGTCAAGCAAGCATGCGTCATCGGCAGGTTTCAAAGGAGCCGCTGCACGCTGTGAATCACGTTGGTCGCGTTCCTCCAAATCTCGGCGAAGATCTATAATATTAGCAGAAAAACCTTTGTCAATCAATTGCTTATGTCTTCTGTTCGCACGCGTATCAACGCTGGCGGTCAAATACACTTTCAGATCGGCATCCGGAAAAATCACCGTACCCATATCGCGACCGTCCGCGACCAGGCCTGGCTCCCGGCGAAAGCTCAGTTGCAGGCTGGTCAGAGCTTGCCGAACGCTTGGCATGGCGGCAATTCGGGACGCCATGTTGCCGGCATGCTCGGTACGGATCGCATCGGATACATCCTCTTCGGCCAACAACACCTTGCCTCCGACGAAGCGGCACGGCATGCGGGCTGCCAGTCGCGCGACTGCTGCCTCATCGGTAGGGGATATGTTTTCGCGCAATGCTGAAAAGGCGGCTAGCCGGTACAGAGCGCCGGAATCCAGATAGTGGAAGCCGAGCCGATCCGCAACCAGCTGGGCTACAGTGCCTTTGCCGGAAGCGGTGGGGCCGTCTATGGCTATTACAGGGATGCGCTTGCTGGATTTGACGGTATTCATGGTAGCGGATTATAACCGCGATGCTGCAGGTTCAGGCGTGGCAAGAAAGGACAGCGTGCAGGCGCCGGTGGGTGTATGCTTCGATAGCTGCAATGGATATGCTGGCCGGTTTTGTGAAAAACATGCCGCCAGCTGGTATGCTTGCCATGCTTATCTATTGACTGCGCTTGAATTTCGCAACTAACATATCCGGATATGACCTCCGAATTCGATCAGCTTTCTGAAAAAATCGGCCTTCTGGCTGAAATGACGCAAAAATTGCGTCGTGAAAATTACGACCTGCGCTTGCAGGTCGCTTCGCTCGCCAGCGAAAACCTGCAATTGGGTGAAAGAATGCAGGAAGCGAAGAAGAGAGTGTCCGCGCTGATCGAGTCGATGCCGGCTGCCATGGATGACCGGGAGATGTCCAGATGATCAGCATTGACGTCGTTATCATGGGGCAGCCGTACAAGCTGGCCTGCAGCAAGGACGAAGAAGCCGTATTGCGTGAAGCGGTTGCCTATCTGGACAGCAAGATGTGCGGAATTCGGGATACAGGCAAGATCCGCGGAAACGATCGGATAGCGGTCATGGCTTCGATTGCGATCGCAGCCGAATTACTGTCATCCAAAGTTTCCGGAGGTCCGCTATCGGACTTGACCTTGTCAGAGGTGAAGCAGAAAATTTCCTCGATGAACTCTTTGCTCGACCAGGCTCTTGCGCCCCAGGAAAATTTGTTCTGATTAAGCGCAAATTACCAGCGAAAAAAGGAGTTGACAGTCATTCCTAATAGGGTAGACTGAATATCCCTGCCGTGTTCGCGAATGCCATATATTCCTTGAACCATTTTTGTGCATAGGTTGCGGAATTTTGTTTGATGGGAGTGATCATCGCTTGTTCGATGAACCCGAAATTGAGCTTACCGTGACCGCCTTGAACCATTGGTTCAGGATGCCGGCATAACGGCACAGGCGGGGAACGATTTCCAACGGTTGCATACTGACAAGGTAAGCAACCGTTTTTATTCGCTTTCCTCTTCCCTCAGCTCGTAGCGCCACCCGTGGTTCGCATCCGTGCCACGCATGGATCATGATCGATTTTCGGCCTTGCGATCTTATTGCATTGCCAGCACGCTGCTTCCGGAAAGCAGGATGGTCAGTTGGCGAGCCTTGCAGCAAGCGCATTGCCTGCTCGGCTGGCTACCTTGCGTCCAAGATGGCCATAAATGAATTGCCCGGCCGCGACCACTGCATTCAGATCAATCCCGGTCTCGATGCCAAGCCCTTGCATCAGATACAGCACATCCTCGGTCGCGACGTTGCCGGTTGCGCCCTTGGCGAATGGGCAGCCGCCCAGTCCTCCGACCGACGAGTGAAAAATAGCCACTCCCACTTCAAGGCTTGCATGGACGTTTGCGATGCCTTGCCCATACGTGTCGTGGAAATGCCCCATTAGACGATCGATCGGGAATTCTCTTGCCGCCAGTTCAAAAGCGGCTTGCACCTTGTGCGGAGTGCCGACGCCTATCGTATCAGCCAAGTCGATTTCGCCGCAGCCAAGGTCGCGCAGGCGGCTCACCACGTCTGCCGCCGATTCAGCGCACACCTCGCCCTGATAAGGGCAGCCGAATGCGCAACTGACCGCGCCGCGCAGGCCTATCCCGTTATGCCTGGCTGCGGCAGCAACTTCCCGAAAGCGTTCGAGTGACTCGGCGATCGAACAGTTGAGGTTTCTTTGAGAGAATGCTTCGGATGCGGAACCGAAGATGACAACTTCATCCGCTCCGGCTGCCAAAGCGGCCTCGAAGCCTTTCTTGTTCGGCGTCAGCGCCGAATACGTGACACCCTGCTTGCGCTCGATGCCCGCCATTACCGCCGCCGAAGTCGCCATCTGCGGCACCCATTTGGGGGACACGAACGAAGCTGCTTCAATGTGGGTGAATCCGGCGCACGAAAGGCGGTTGATCAGTTCGATCTTGATTTCTGCAGGAATAATCTGCTGCTCGTTCTGCAAGCCGTCACGAGGGCCGACCTCAATGATCTTGACCTTTTTCGGTAGCGCCATTCAGTATCCCTTCGATCGGTCGACAATTCCGGAGACCGGTTCGCCCCGCTCGAACGTGAGCAGCTTCTCGGCGACCTGGCGCACGGTCTGGTCGCGCAGGGTTTCGGCGGCCATGTGCGGTGTTATGGTAATACGCGGCGCACGCCAGAAGGGATGGTCCGGAGGCAGAGGCTCGCTTTGAAATACATCGAGCGTCGCCCCGGCGATTTGGCCCGAATCCAGCGCCTCCAGCAAGTCAGCTTCCACCAGATGCGCGCCGCGACCGATATTGACCAGATATGCGCCGTATTCCAGTTTGCCCAACGTTTCGCCGTTCAGCAGTCCGGCCGTTGCTGCGGTCAGAGGCAGCGCACACACCAGCGCCTTGGTGTCTTGCAGAAAAGCATCCCGCTCTTCGTCGCCGACAAAGCATTGCACGCCCGGTATTTTTTTTCTACCGCGGCTCCAGCCGCGTACCGGAAACCCGAAGTGCAGCAATGCCTGGGCGATGCGGTTGCCGAGGGCGCCAAGTCCCATGATGCCGACGGCGAACTCGTGCTTCCGGTGAGGGGCAAGAAATTTCCATTCGGAGTTTCTTGCCTGCATGTCGTATTCGTCGAAGCGGCGAAAATAGCGCAACAGTGAGTGCGTCACGTATTCCGCCATCTGTATTGCCATCCCGGCATCCTCGAGCCGGATGACCGGCACGCCATGCGGCAGCGTATCGCCCATGTCAAGCAGTGCATCGACGCCGGCGGCAAGGTTGAATATCGCTTTCAGGCCTTTGCGTCCGGCGAGCATCTCCGCAGGAGGCTTCCATACCAGGGCGTAGTCGGCAGGCGCCGTGTCGCCCGGAAACCAGAGCCGAAATTCTGCCTGAGGCAGCGCAGCCCTCAATCCGGACAGCCAAAATGCGTTATCTTCGCCTTCGTTATAGTACAGAATGCGCATGGTCGTGCTTGATGCCGGGAAGAGATGCCTTGACGTCGATTTTTTCGCGCGGCTTCAAACCGAGATTCTTTAGTAGCGCACGGTCTGCTTCCGCCTCGGCGTTGTCAGTTGTCAGCAAGCGCTCGCCGTAGAAAATCGCGTTCGCGCCAGCGGAAAAGCAAAGCGCTTGCTCGGCTTCCGACATTTGCTGGCGTCCAGCCGACAGGCGCACGCGCGCCTTCGGCATGGTGATGCGCGCGACTGCGATGGTGCGTGCAAACTCGAACGGATCAAGTTTCGCGACGTTGGACAGCGGCGTGCCCTCGACCGGAACCAAATGATTGATCGGCACGGCTTCCGGATAGGGATTCATGTTGGCGATCTGTGCGATCAGTTCCGCTCGGTGGCGGCGGGTTTCGCCCATGCCGATGATGCCGCCGCAGCAGACCTTGAGGCCGGCGTTGCGCACGCGTCCGAGCGTGTCGAGCCGATCCTGGTACTGGCGCGTCGTGACGACGTTGGCGTAATAATCCGGTGAAGTGTCGAGATTGTGGTTGTAGTAGTCGAGCCCGGCTTCTTTCAGCCTTTTTGCCTGGTCTTCTTGCAGCATGCCGAGCGTGACGCAGGTTTCGAGGCCGAGTCCCTTTACAGCGCGCACGATTTCCTCGTATTTATCCATGTCGCGCTCTTTCGGCGCGCGGCCGGATGCGCCCATGCAGAAGCGGGTTGCGCCGTTCGCCTTCGCTTCTCGTGCAAATTTCAGCACTTCTTCCAGCGCCAGGATCTTGGAAGCCTTGAGGTCGGTATCGTGGTGCGCCGACTGCGAGCAGTAACCGCAATCTTCCTCGCAGCCGCCGGTCTTCAGCGAAATCAGCGTCGCCAGTTCAATGTCGCCTTCGGGAAAGTTGGTGCGGTGGGCTGCCTGAGCGCGAAACAGCAACTCGGGAAAAGGCAGATCGAACAGCGCCAGGATTTCTTCAACCGGCCAGGTGGCGTTCGCCGGAACGGTCGGCTTTGAAACAGTGGCGTGGAAAGTCAGGGGTTGCGACATGATGATGCGTCCTTTTATTCGATGAAACAGATTAGTGTCTTTGCGGCCAGCCCGGCAGCGCGGAAAAATCAAGATAGGCTGCCGCCTGCGCTGCCGAAACCGAATCCGCATATGGAATCGTGCCGAGCAGGGGAGCGGTCAGGCGCTTCTCCAGGGCGGCAATATTTTCGGTGCAATACGCCATGGAAGGATCGATGCAATTCGCGACCCAACCCACCAGCTTCAGGCCGCGCGCGGCGATGCTTTCCGCCGTCAACAGCCCCTGGCTGATACAGCCCAGCCGCATGCCGACCACAAGCACGACAGGCAAGCCGAATTGTAATGCCAGATCGGCGCTGTCAAGCGATTCCGTCAGTGGAACCCGAAACCCGCCGATGCCTTCGACGACTACTGCGTCGGCGCGGGCGCGGATTTTCTGAAAACAGGTGTGGATATAAGCGAAATCAATAGAGACGTGCTCCAGCGCGGCAGCTATATGCGGCGCCGCGGCCGTTTTCAAGAGATAAGGCGTTGTCAGTTCAGCCGGTAGCTTTATGTTCGAGGCCAAGGCGAGCGCGTCGGCGTCTTCGTTATGCCATACCCCCTCGTATTGCGCCGCGCCTGCGGCGACCGGCTTCATGCCAGCTATGCGCAGGCCCTGCTGCGCCTGGGCGTAAATAAGGGCGCAAGAAACCAGCGTCTTGCCGATCCCGGTATCGATGCCGGTGACGAAGCATGAAAAACAGCTCATGCCCTCATCACCTTGTCGAACACGTCCAAGGTTCGTGAAGCCAAGAGGTCGATTTCGTCGTCGCACAGGATGTACGGCGGCATCAGGTACACGGTATTACCTATCGGACGCAGCAGCAGTTCCTGCTCCAGTGCGGTTGTGAAAAATCGACGCGCAAACGAGGCCGATCTGGCGGGATCCTCAATAACTGCGTCAAACGCCAGGATCATGCCGCGCTGGCGAAAATGGCGCACTCGCTTGTCCGAATCCAGCGGTCGCAACGCGGCGGCAAGGCGTGCTGCGCGCTCCCGATTTTTGTTCAGGACATCATCCTCTTCAAAAATTGCGAGCGTTGACAGAGCTGCGCGGCATGCCAGGGGATTGCCTGTATAAGAATGTGAATGCAGAAAGCCGCGCGATACCTCTTCGCTGTAAAAAGCTTGAAAAATCTCATTGCGCGTCATGACCAGCGATAGCGGCAGATAGCCGCCGCTGATCCCTTTCGACAAGCATAGAAAATCGGGACATATGCCGGCCTGATCGAAGGCGAAAAATGTCCCGGTGCGGCCGCAGCCGACTGCAATCTCATCGGCTATCAGGTGGACGCGGTATTCATCGCACAGCTTCCGCACCTGCTGCAGGTAAACAGGGTCGTGCATAGCCATGCCGGTCGCGCACTGGACCAGGGGTTCGAAGATGACTGCGGCGATTTTGTCTGCACTCTGCTGTAGAAGCGACTCCAGATCGGCCGCGGCGCGAAGCGCCACATCAGCGCCGGTCTCGCCCTCTTCGGCAAGTCTTGTATCGGGGGACGCAACGACATGTACGCGGTTCAAAAGCGGCCCGTACGCGTCACGGAAGAGCGCGACATCGGTGACTGCGAGCGCGCCTATGGTCTCGCCGTGGTAGCTGCCCTTGAGGCATACGAATTCCTGCTTGCCGGCATGTCCTGCGTTGCGCCAGGCGTGGAAGCTCATTTTCAGAGCGATTTCCACCGCCGAAGCGCCATCGGACGCATAAAAACAGTGGCCGAGCCGATGTCCGGTCAACGCGGACAGTTTTTCGGACAGCTCGACCACGGGCTCGTGCGTAAAGCCGGCCAGCATTGCATGTTCGAGCCGGTCGATCTGGTCTTTCAGTGCTGCGCCGATACGCGGATTGGCATGGCCGAACAGGTTGGTCCACCACGAACTGATCGCATCCAGATAACGCCGCCCCTGGTGGTCGAAGAGCCATGCTTCGCGGCCATGGCTAATGGCGACCAGCGGAAGGGTTTCGTGGTGCTGCATCTGCGTACACGGATGCCAGACGCTTTTCATGCTGCGGCTGACCCAGTCATTCGGCAGGTTTGTTGTCAACTAAAGCTCCAAAACAAAAATTACTTGCTGCTATTTTCCGGGAAATAACCGTCAAGGTAAAACCAGCGGCAGTCTTCATGCACAAACCGGCTGATTTCATGCAGCCGGCAAGCGCGGCCGCCCAACTTGTAGCGAGCGATGAACTCCACTGTTGCCCAATTGCCGTCCTGTTCATGCTGGCAGACCGTCAAATCGAGCCATTTCATGCCGTCGTTTCCAGAGAACAATGGCTCGGACGGGCGTGTGCTTTTGTACCATGTCGATTTCAGGTATTTTTCGTTGCGTAAAACATAGGCGCTATAACGGGAGCGCATCAATTCCACTGCTGTCTGCGGGATTTCCTGCAACAGGACAAAGCGTCCGCAGCAATCGGCAAACCGCCCGCCGCCGCAAGGACATGCAAGATCGCTGGGGTGTTTTTCCATGTTGGACATGAGTTCAGTGTTAACGCAACTGACAGGATTTTACATGCTGTTGCCGGACTGTCGTAAATGAGCACGGTTTCTTAGGAAGCTCTCACCGCTCGAGCCAGGCATGAAACCATGCCCGGCTCGATAGATAATCCTCAGTCTTGATTCTGAATTCGCATCAAGTCGTCCGGTTCCAGCCAGCGCCATGCGCCTTCCGCAAGAGTTTCCTCGAGGGTGAGTCCTCCGATAGTAATTCGGTGCAATTTTTCGACCCGGTTTCCGGCTGCGGCGATCATGCGCTTGACCTGGTGGTATTTACCTTCAGCCAGTGTCAGGTGCAGCTTGTGTTCGTCGATTTGTTCGCAGCGGATTGCTGCAAGAGGCGCGGGTTCGTCGTGCAACTGTACGCCGGTTTCCAGCGCGTTAATCTGCTCAGGCTGAATCGGGTGCTTGACGCTGACCTCGTAAACCTTGCGAACTTTTTTCCTGGGAGCGCTGTAAGTGTGTATGAATGCGCCATCGTCGGAAAACAGCAACAGTCCGGTCGTGTCCTGATCAAGCCGCCCCACGCACTGCACTCCGCGCTGGACCAGATGCGGCGGCAGTAGTGAAAAAACGCTGCCGTGATGCTGCGGTTGATGCGAGCATTCAATGCCGGCAGGCTTGTTCATGGCAAGGTAGACATGGCGCCTGTATGGCCATGCAATGCCATCGACCTCAAAGATAAGGTTGTCAGTTAGAAAATCGGCGTCAGGATCGGCGCAAACAGCGCCATTCACCTTTATGCGTCCGCTCTTAATCATGCTGCGGCACAGCTTGCGGCTACCGAAACCCTGGCTCTGAATGATTTTTTCCAGTGTCATGCCCATAATAGACAAATCTTTTTGAAAATAAACGAAGCGCTATGGCGGGATGAACATGGAGGAGACGTTACGGCGAATTATTCACTTGACCTGAAAAAATCCGCAAAGCGCCGTCAGCACCATACAATGGTCCACTATAGCCAAAAACAGTAGGAAGAAGTTATTGCAGGGAGCGGTTTAGGTTCCTCGTGCTGGCGATTTCAACGAAATGCTGACTTAGAACAAAGAAAAAGAGATCCATGCGAAGAGAATTGTACAAAAAATTGCACATTCGTTTCGCAAATTAAAAAACCCCACTAACGCGGGGTTTTAAAAGCGCCTGAAAGGATCAGGCTGACTGGATGTTTGAAGCTTGCTTGCCTTTAGGGCCTTGCGTGACTTCGAACTGGACTTTTTGACCCTCTTTAAGAGTCTTGAAGCCGTTCATGTTGATAGCGGAAAAATGTGCGAACAAATCTTCACCGCCGTCATCAGGAGTAATAAAACCGAAACCTTTGGAATCGTTAAACCACTTGACTGTACCTGTTGCCATAAAAAGGGTCTTTCAAATAAGAACTCATCACACGAGCAATAAAAGCAAGAAGTATCGGACAGTACACAACTCACTAGACTAGCTCATTTCTTTTAAAATTAACAAGCACGGGACATTGCACTTATCAATACAACCATTGTTGTGGCAATGATTTTCAAAGTCAAGCGTTTTCATAAAAAACAATGTACCTTTTGATAATAAATAAAGAGATTTGCAGAGGCTTGCTATTATCTCTGCCCATCCCTCAGCAAGCACCAAAAAAATCGCGTAATATAAACTCCTAAATTAGGCTTATTGGCATAATTAACTGACGAGCTAACGGTTTAGAGTAGATTAAATGGCAATGAAGCAGCAAAATGAAACTCTTCTGGAACGGCAAGTGGAAAAACTTGGGCCGCCGCCCCTTTATCAGGTTTTTCTGTTAAACGACGATTACACCCCGATGGACTTCGTTGTGGTTGTTCTTCAGGAGTACTTCAACAAGGATCGCGAGTCTGCAACGCAAATTATGCTTAAGGTTCATCTGGATGGGAAAGGTATCTGTGGAATATTTTCTAAGGATATTGCTTGCACCAAGGTGGAGCTTGTCTTAAACCATGCCCGGAAAGTTGGGCATCCGCTGCAATGCGTGATGGAGGAAGTATGATTGCGCAAGAATTGGAAGTCAGTTTGCACATGGCCTTTGTCGAAGCCAGACAGGCCCGCTATGAGTTCATAACTGTCGAGCACCTGCTGTTGGCGCTGCTGGACAACCCCTCTGCATCCGAAGTTCTGAAAGCATGCAGCGCCAATATTGCCGACTTGCGCAAGACGCTCGGCAATTTCATCGGCGACAATACTCCGGTTGTTCCTGGAACCACCGAGGTGGACACGCAGCCGACACTTGGATTCCAGCGCGTCATTCAACGCGCCATCATGCATGTCCAATCGGCGTCGAACGGGAAGAAGGAAGTTACGGGCGCGAACGTGCTGGTAGCCATCTTCGGCGAAAAGGATTCCCATGCTGTCTACTACTTGCATCAGCAGGGGGTGACGCGTCTCGATGTCGTCAATTTTATCTCTCACGGCGTACGCAAAAATCAGCAGCCGGAGGCGCAGAAAGCCTCGGAAGCCGGAGAAGAAGCAGTAACGGCAGAAGGTCAGCAGAAAGAAACGCCGCTCGATCAGTTTACGCAGAACCTGAACAAGCAGGCCCTCGCAGGTCAGATCGATCCGCTGATTGGTCGGGAAGAGGAGATCGACCGCGTCATACAGATACTGTGCCGTCGCCGTAAAAACAATCCGCTCCTGGTGGGTGAGGCCGGTGTCGGCAAGACCGCGATTGCGGAAGGCCTGGCCTGGCGCGTCACGCAGGGCGATGTTCCTGAAGTATTGCAAAAGGCGGTTGTCTATTCGCTCGATATGGGCGCGTTGCTGGCTGGAACGAAATATCGCGGCGATTTCGAGCAGCGCCTGAAAGCGGTGCTGAAGCAGTTGAAAGATAATCCGAACACGATTCTGTTTATCGATGAGATACATACGATCATCGGGGCGGGTTCGGCTTCCGGCGGCACGCTGGACGCGTCAAATCTTCTGAAGCCTGCGCTGTCGAGCGGCCAACTGAAGTGCATCGGCGCAACCACGTTCACCGAGTTCCGGGGCGTATTCGAAAAGGATCAGGCACTTGCGCGGCGCTTCCAGAAAATTGACATTCAGGAGCCGACCGTCGAGCAGACCGTTCAGATTCTGCGTGGGTTGAAATCGCGCTTCGAAGATCACCATAACGTCAAGTATTCCGTATCGGCATTGACGACGGCAGCCGAATTGTCGGCCCGCTTCATCAACGACCGCCATCTGCCCGACAAGGCGATCGACGTGATCGACGAGGCTGGCGCGGCGCAGCGCATTCTGCCGAAATCGAAGCAGAAAAAGACGATCGGCAAGGCAGAGATCGAAGACATTATTGCAAAGATTGCACGCATTCCTCCGCAGACCGTCAATCAGGATGACCGCAGCAAGCTGCTGAATATGAGTCGCGACCTGCGAAATGTCGTGTTCGGCCAGGAACCGGCGATCGAGGCATTGTCTTCTTGCATCAAGATGGCTCGCGCTGGCTTGGGCAAGGCAGACAAGCCGATTGGCTCTTTCCTGTTTTCCGGTCCGACCGGCGTCGGCAAGACCGAGGTGGCAAGACAGCTTGCTTTCGTTCTGGGCATCGAGTTGATCCGTTTCGACATGTCCGAGTACATGGAGCGCCACGCGGTCAGCCGCATGATCGGCGCGCCGCCGGGATATGTCGGGTTCGACCAGGGCGGCTTGTTGACCGAAGCCATCACGAAGAAGCCGCATGCCGTGCTGTTGCTGGATGAAATCGAGAAGGCGCATCCGGATGTCTTCAATATCCTGTTGCAGGTAATGGACCACGGCACGCTGACCGACAACAATGGACGCAAGGCCGACTTCCGCAACGTGATTATCATCATGACCACGAACGCGGGAGCGGAAAGCCTGCAGAAATCGAGTATCGGCTTCACTGGCAACAAGCAGGCCGGCGACGAGATGGGGGACATCAAACGCATGTTCACGCCGGAATTCCGCAACAGGCTTGATGCGATTATCAGTTTCAACGCTCTGGACGAGGATGTCATCATGCGCGTCGTGGATAAGTTCCTGATGCAATTGGAAGAGCAATTGCACGAGAAGAAGGTCGAAGCGGTCTTTACCGACAACCTGCGCAAGTTCCTGGCGAAGAAGGGGTTCGATCCGCTGATGGGCGCTCGCCCGATGTCGCGCCTGATTCAGGACATGATCCGCAAGGCGCTGGCTGACGAACTGCTGTTCGGCAAGCTGATTTCAGGCGGAACGGTGACGGTGGACTTGGGCGAAAATGACGAGATCAAGCTGGATTTCCAGCAGGGCGGCGACATTTCTCCCTCGACTCCGGTGGAGATTGCCGAAGTCGAATAGCAGGGCCGCTGGTACTTGTCAAAAGCCCGATCCGCAAACGGATCGGGCTTTTTTATGCCGTGATGCGCACAGTCCAGATGTAACACAAGAGCGCGACAGGCAGCATATAAGCGGCGAGTGCCGCAACCCGGCGCGGCGAAGGCCGCTTCATGATCAGCCGCATGCCGATCCAGGCGGAAAACAGGGCGCCCGCCGCAAGCAAGGCCGACTGCAGCCACGCCATCCATTGCAGATCCAATCCTTCCCCACGCAAAAATGAAACAGTCAGTGCCGACAGTCCAAGAAACATGCCGGCTCCCGCAACCGGGATCAGCCCGAGCGTCAAGCGCTGCCACGTCAATTCCGCATCGCCGGCAAGCCGAACCGAAAGCCAGGCGGATATCAAGACCGCTAGCCCCAGCATGCCCCCCGATCCTGCAATGAAGAGCACAAGGGTGAGGCCGTCAAGCAGGCTATAGACTGTATTCGCCTCGGGATAATTGGCGAGAATCCACCAAGGCGCATCGGATTGCAGCAGCGCAAACGCTTCAAATCCCGACAGCCACGCAGACAAGGCGGACTTGAATGACAGAAACAACGGATTGCCTGCCCATTGCATTGCAGCCGTACAAATGCCGATAACGCCGAAAATCAGAGTGACGGCTTCCGCCGTTGAAGTTGCCTTGCTGCCCGCCGCGACAATTTCGCTGTCCGGCGCGCGCACGGCCAGATCCACCGCATTGATGTAGCCGCTGCAGCGGCCGCATGCATGGCAAGCGGAAGCGCTCTTCATTTGACGAATGTTGACCAGCGGAGCGCAGTTGATGCGCGGCGGCGGACCGGAATGGCGCTTCCACTGTTCCTGATTGACCGCAAAATGGAACGGAGCAATCTTTGCCAGCAGCGAAAAGACGCCATTGGCCGGACACAAGTACATGCACCATATGCGTTTGCCGTTCCCATACAGGAACCCGGTCAGCATCGCGGCCAGGGTTGGCAAACCCAGCAACAACAGGGTTGCATGCGGGAAATCGTATACGCCAACCATCTGCCCGTAAACGGTGGTGCCGGACAGCATGACAAACGGCCATCCATGCCAGCGCAGCCAGCGTGGAATCGAACGTTTTTGGCCATGACGGCTGACGAGTTCGGTCAAGGTGCCATCCGGGCAGAATACGCCGCACCAGACGCGTCCGAACAGCATCATGCTTAGCATGATGAAGGGCCAGCCGAATCCCCAGAGCATAAAACGGGAGAAGCGGCCAAGATTGCTGGAAGTGAAGGATTCCATCCCCGGCGCATGATCTAGAAAAGGGGCAAACAGCAGAAACAGATAAAGCGCGACGGCTCCCCACTGGATAGCTGAAGTGACGCACGGATTGCGCTGCACCGCCCGGCCAAAGCGGGCAGGAATGGCCAAGTTCGAGGAAGAGGTGGCTGGGGCTGACGTGGAATCCGTTTGTTGCATGGCGAGATGATACAACGGCGCTGCAATTCCGGTTATTCGCTGCATATATTCATGGTGTTGTTATAAAGCCGGATTGTTTGCCGTACTCAATAGTTAGTGAGTGGCCTTGTTTAAAGGAATTCCTGAAAATGCCTTGTGCGGTAAAAATTATTATGTTCGGCTTGTTGGCGGCTAATGCCGAATGCAATAATTACACATTGGATGTTGCCTGGAAACGGGTAAAGCCGGTAGCCTTGTATCTACTGTTTCGCGTCCTTCCTAGATAGATAACACGACAGAAAGTGAATTATGCTGCAACACAGCCTCGTTCTTTCCAATGGAATTACCATGCCAACGCTGGGCCAGGGTACCTGGTTCATGGGCGAGTCCCATTTGGCTAGGCAAGCCGAAATTGCTGCGCTGAAACATGGCATCGCCCTAGGCATGACGCTGATCGATACAGCTGAAATGTACGGCAACGGCGGCGCAGAAGAAGTGGTGGGCGAGGCAATCGCGGGACAGCGCGACCAAGTATTTCTGGTAAGCAAGGTGCTGCCGAGCAACGCCAGCCGCAGCGGAGTCATCGCCGCGTGCGAACGCAGCCTGAAACGCATGAAGACGGATTACCTGGATCTTTACCTTTTGCACTGGCCCGGCAGCTATCCGCTGCAAGATACCTTCGCCGCATTTCGCGTTCTGCAGGAATCTGGCAAGATCCGCGCTTTTGGCGTCTCCAACTTCGATACGCGCGATATGAAAGAAGCGGCACGGTACGATGGCGGCCAGAATTGTATAAACCAGGTACTTTACAATCTGGGTTCGCGCGGCATCGAATGGGATTTGCTGCCATGGCAGAAAGAACGCAATATTGCCACTATGGCATACTCGCCGCTATACCAGACCCAATTGCTGCGCGACGACGCGCTGCAGCGCATCGCCGTTCAACTCTCGATCACGCCGGCGCAGCTGGCTCTGGCATGGCTGCTGCATCAGGACACGATTCCCATCCCTAAATCCTCTAGTCAGAGCCGGGTGGAAGAAAACCGCAAGGCATGGGATATCAAGCTGACCGGCGAAGTGCTGGCGGCGCTGGATGCCGCTTTCCCTCCGCCGGCACATAAAATGCCGCTGGATATGCTCTAGTGGCCGAGCGCCGTCGGCGCATCGAATCGGCCTTCTGCAGCCAGTTGCCTGATCGTACGCACGGTATCGATATCCGACTCGCGGTAGGCGGAACGGCGATAATCGTTGTAAACCGCATCGGGTCCGGTATCCGGGCTCTCATCCTCGTAGGCAAAGCGCACGAACAGGTAATCGTCATGCGGCTCCTCGATCGTCATGGTCAGGGTCGAAGCCGAAATCTCGCCTTGTGCCGGCACCTGATAGCAAACCTGATGCTGGCCAATAAACAGGACCCGGTCAAGAATGACCAGGTCGCCATAACGGAGCGAGCGCGATAATGTCTCTGACGAGCGCTCCAATATGTCGCACGAGTCCAGATGCGGAACGAATAGCGTAGTCGCTTCGGCGCGCAATACCAGGCCGCGCCACAATTGAATGCGGCTCAAAGGCGCAATCATTGGATTGTTCGGGCTGGTAATTTCAATCAAATGTTCGAATTTCATGCTTGCTTACAAAGATAGGAAATATTTTTATTGGGGGTAATTCTATAGGGCATTAATCGTCGCGTGAGCGAGCTAAACGGACTATCCGCCTTCTTGCAGATAGCCCGTACTTTGCCGCAATGAAAGTCTGTTTTAGGGGTGATTCCTATGCGAAACGCCCGGAATCAAGCGAGAACCCCTTGATGAATTCCACGGCCGGCAAGCGCTTCCCACCCGGCTTTTGCAGTTCGGCAAGGCGCAGCACGCCACCCCCGCACGCGACCAGCACGCCGCTTTGCGCATCTGCCGCGAGTACTTCACCGCTGGCTCCCGAGGTGGCTTCCGTAATCGCTTCGGCGCGCCAGATTTTTACCGGAGTGCCTTCAAACATAGCAACAGCCCCTGGAAACGGATTAAGGGCGCGAATCTTGTTTGCAATTTTCGCGGACGGCTCCTTAAAATCGATTGCGGCTTCTTCTTTGGTTATTTTTGCGGCGTAGTTTGCCCCTGTTTCCGGCTGCGGCTTTGGATGCAGGCCGCTTCGTTCCAGCCGATGCAGTGCCGATACGATCATGGACGCGCCGAGCGCTGCCAGTTTATCGTGCAGGCTGCCGGCATCGTCGCTGTTTTCAATCGAAATGCTTTGCTGCATCAGGACGGGGCCGGTATCCAGGCCTTCATCCATCTGCATTATGGTTATGCCTGTTTCCCTGTCGCCGGCTTCGATTGCGCGTTGAATGGGCGCCGCGCCGCGCCAACGCGGCAGCAGCGAGGCATGAATGTTGATGCAGCCAAGCGGTGGAATATCCAGGATGGAGCGCGGCAGGATCAACCCGTATGCGACGACTACCATCGCATCGAATTGCGTGGCCAGCAGCAAGTCATGCGCCTGTCTCGCTTCAGCGGCACTCTTGCCGTCAAGCCGCAGCGACAGGGGTTGCGTGACCGGAATGCCATGCGCGAGTGCATACTGCTTGACTGCAGACGGTTGCAGACGCATGCCTCGCCCTGCAGGCCGGTCGGGCTGGGTCAGAACAAGAGGAACATCAAAGCCGGCTTCGCAAAGCGACCTGAGCGCAATGGCAGCAAATTCGGGAGTGCCTGCGAATACGATTCTCATTTTATTTCTCCTGTTGGGGCCCCTGTGAACGGGCTCTGCGCTGCAACTATCGTTTGGGCCGGAAAAGTAGCGCGAATCCTCTTTCAGAGGAAAAAATGTTATCGCCTTTGGCTGGCAGGAGAGGCCATGTCGCGCCGTTTTTCGCGTTCTTCCTTCATCATTTTTGCTTTGATGCGGTTTCGTTTCAATTGTGAAAGATATTCCACAAACAAAAAACCCCTGAGGTGATCGACTTCATGTTGCACGCAGACGGCCATCAAGCCTTCAGCGGTGAGCTCAAACGGGTTTCCTTCCACATCCAGCGCGCATACTTTGACTTTGGCCGGACGTTCGACTTCATCGTAGATGCCAGGGACCGACAGGCATCCTTCCTCGAACACAGCTTTTTCCGGGCTGGTCCATACGATTTTCGGATTAATGAATACCCGCAGGTCGGTGCGGGATTCCGATGTATCGATAATCACGAGTTGTTCGTGAACGTTGACCTGCGGCGCAGCCAGGCCGATGCCCGGCGCGTCGTACATGGTTTCGGCCATGTCGGCAACCAGCTTTCTCAGGCGAGCGTCAAACGCCGTGACGGGCTTGGCGACCTTGTTCAGACGTGGATCAGGATAGCGAATAATAGGTAATCGTGACATCGTATTTATCAGTGGTGCAACAACAGGTTGCGTTTTTCTTGCCAGTTCAAGTATTTATGTGCAGAATTTGATGCAACTCAGCAATATCTTTGCGCCTTCGGTTTTGCTTCCCGGCAACTTGCGGTCTCTCGAAGCGATGTTCCTCACATTGGAATCACCATGAAAAAGTTTAGCATAGCTGCCCTCATTCTGTTTTGCGTTCCTGTTTTTATAATGCTGAATTCGCCTGCTGCGATCGCTGCAGACAAGGCAAAATGCTCATTTTCGCCTAATGCGCCAGACCAGCATGTTGTGGTTAAAGGGGATACTCTATGGGGAATTTCAGGAAAATTTCTGGAACATCCCTGGTGCTGGCCTCAAGTATGGGGCATGAACCGCGAAGAAATACGCAACCCCCACTGGATATATCCGGGTCAGGTAGTGTATTTCGATCGTGCCGCCGGGCGCTTGAGGCTGGGTACTCCAGCCGGCACAGGCGAAACACCCACGGTGCGGCTATCGCCGAAGATTCGCAGTGCCGAGATTGGCAAGGAGCCGATACCGGCAATTGATGCCCGTATCATCGAACCGTTTTTGTCGCAGGCGCTCGTAGTCGACAAGGCGGAGCTGGATATGGCGCCGCGGATTGTAGCCACGCAAGAAAACCACGTTACTTTGGGGAACGGCGACAAGGCTTATGTTCGAGGCGATTTGCAGGGCAATACGAAATTTCAGGTATTCCGCAGCCCTGTTCCGCTGAAAGATCCGGTTACAGGCATAATACTCGGCTATGAAGCAAAACATCTTGGTACGCTGATGCTGGTGCGCACCGCCACCGCCACCGCCGTGGACGAGGCGCATACTTTCGTCGTAACTAACGCGCGGGAAGAAATGGGTATCGGCGATCGTCTGATGCCATCCCAAGCCGCTCCGATTCTAAGCTATATGCCGCATTCGCCCGAGAATCAGATCGATGCGCGGGTAGTATCAATTTATGGCGGCGTCAGCCATGCCGGACAGAACCAGGTCGTGTCGATCAACCGCGGGAAGCGGATGGGCATCGACCCGGGCACCGTGCTGGTATTGGCTCGGGCGGGGAAAATCGTTCCAGACCTGACCGACAGGAAGCACCCCGTCAGCCTGCCTGCTGAAGAATACGGCAACCTGTTCATTTTCCGCGTATTCGACAACGTTTCATACGGACTGATCATGCAGGTAAAAGATACGGTTGTGGTCGGCGATGCAGCCAAGTCTCCGGAATGAGCGCATCAGTTCGGACGCGATAGACAAGCATGGATTCTCAGTCGGAGGAACTGTTTTCCTGGCTCCGTCTTGACCAGACCGAGGGTGTAGGGCCGGAAACAGCTCGCAGGCTGTTGGCCGCTTTCGGCCTGCCGCAAAATATCTTTAATGCCCGGTTCTCCGATCTGCTTCGGGTCGTTCCGGAGCGGATAGCGCTGGCGCTGACTTCACCCGCGCCGGAAGCGATTCAGGCGCAGTTCGACAAGACGCAGGAATGGTCTGTTCAGTCCGGCAATCATGTTCTGACACTGGCCGACAGTTGCTATCCAAAGTCACTTTTTGATATTGCCGCCCCACCTATTGTGCTTTATGCAAAGGGAAGGCTGGATTTGCTGCAATCGCCCTCCCTTGCAATCGTTGGCAGCCGTAACGCGACTGCACAAGGATTCGCCAACGCCGAAAAATTCGCCGAAGCGCTGAGCCAAGCCGGCCTGACGATCGTATCGGGCCTGGCGTTGGGCATCGACGCCGCCGCGCATCAGGGCGGTCTGGAAGGGATCGGTTCAACGATCGCCGTGATCGGAACCGGCGCCGACATCGTCTATCCTGCACGGAATCGCGGCCTGGCGCACAGAATCGCTGAAAGCGGTTGCATTATCAGTGAATATCCTCTCGGGACGGCCGCAATCGCTTCCAATTTTCCCAGAAGAAACCGGATCATCAGCGGACTTGCTCGCGGCGTGCTTGTGGTCGAAGCAGCTATAAAATCGGGGTCGCTTATCACCGCTCGTCTTGGTGCCGAGCAAGGCCGGGAAGTGTTTGCAATACCCGGTTCTATTCACTCGCCATTGTCGCGCGGCTGCCATCAACTTATACGTCAAGGCGCCAAGCTGGTCGAGTCAGCGCAAGACGTGCTGGAAGAACTGCCCTCTTTTCGTAATCTCCCATCGGAGAAGATGCCGGACGCCTCGCGGTCGGAATTGCCGGCCGATTCGCAAGCCGAACAAGTGCTTCACGCTATGGGATTCGATCCGGTTGCCATTGATAACCTCGAAGAGCGTTGCGGTTTAAGTGTTGCGACATTGAGTGCCGAACTGCTGAATCTTGAATTGGGCGGGTTGGTGGAAAGTTTGCCGGGCGGTACGTATCGCCGGCTCTTGCTTTGAAAATGATTTGCCGTTTCGCCCGAATCCGTTGTTGCAAGACAATATCCAAGGGAGTATGCTGAAAAGGAACTGTTTTACCCAAGTGAGATAAAATGCAATTCCACATACTCCGGCATAATCCGTCCGGTTTCACTGTCGCAGGCAAAGGCGTTGCGACCCGTTATTCTTTATGTCTTGTATTGCAGCGGACAATGCTGCTAGAGTAATGAGATGTTCGATATTCTTGTTTATCTCTACGAAACCTATTATCGCTACGATGCGTGTCCTGCGCCCGCTACTCTTATGAAAAAGTTGTCGGCGGCTGGCTTTGCACAGGACGAAATATCGGAAGCGCTCGACTGGCTGACCGAACTGGGGGAGACTTCCGACGATTTTGCCGCCGGTTCCCTTCATCTGGCGGCGTTTTCTTCAGGCGTGCGTATCTACGCGGAACAGGAATTATCCGATCTGGGAACCGAGGCGATCGGTTTTATCCAATTTCTGGAGTTGGCCAAAGTGCTGGATCCAATCCAGCGCGAAATTGTCATCGAACGCGGGCTCGCGGCGAACGATGCGCCGCTGCCCCTCGACAAGCTTAAAATCATCGTATTGATGACGCTGTGGAGAGAGGGAAAAGAGCCGGGCGCCATCGTATTCGATGAATTGTTTTTCGGTGTCGAAGATTCCTTGCCTCGCCTTTTGCATTAATGCCTGGCGCACACCCATTTTTCCTCTGTTCGCTATAGTTGCCGCTTGCAGTTTTCGCCGCAACACCCTTATCATTGGCGCGCTACTTGAGCGTGCCTATGGCAAACCAGACGGGCGATGCGAAGAGTGACCGGATTGTATAACACCCTTATTGACCACACTTATGACAAAGACCCTCATCATTGCCGAAAAGCCCTCTGTTGCGAACGACATCGCAAAGACTTTGGGCGGCTTTACCAAGCAGGGTGATTATTTCGAGTCCGACCAGTACGTGCTATCGTCGGCCGTCGGCCACTTGGTCGAGGTTGCCGCGCCGGATGAATATGAAGTCAAGCGCGGAAAGTGGAGCTTTGCCAACCTGCCGGTGATCCCTCCCCAATTTGCCATTCAGCCGATTCCGAAGACTGAGGCGCGCCTGAAGGTGCTGACCCGGCTGATCAAGCGCAAGGATGTTACAACCATTATCAACGCCTGCGATGCCGGTCGCGAGGGCGAGTTGATATTCCGTCTGATTGCCCAGCATGCGAAAGCGAAGCAGCCGATCAAGCGCCTATGGCTGCAGTCGATGACGCCGAATGCAATCCGTGAAGGATTTACACACCTTCGGGAAGATAAGGAAATGCTGCCGCTGGCTGATGCGGCCCGTTCGCGCTCCGAGGCGGACTGGCTGATCGGGATCAACGGCACTCGCGCAATGACTGCTTTCAACTCGAAAGAAGGCGGGTTTTTTCTGACCACAGTCGGCCGCGTACAGACGCCAACGCTCTCGATCGTGGTCAAGCGCGAGGAGAAAATAAAAAATTTCACGCCGCGTGATTATTGGGAAGTGCAGGCCGAATTCGTATGCGCGGCCGGTTTGTACCAAGGCCGCTGGCTGGACACAAAATTCAAGAAAGATGAAGCCGATGCTGAGAAACGTGCCGAGCGGCTCTGGAGCATGGCGGCGGCGGAATCGATCGTCACTGCTTGCCGCGGCAAGCCTGGCAATGTCACTGAGGAATCAAAGCCGACCACCTCGATTTCGCCGGCGCTTTTCGATCTGACCAGCCTGCAGCGCGAGGCCAACTCCCGTTTTGGCTTTTCAGCCAAGAATACGCTTGGCCTGGCGCAAGCGCTGTATGAGCGGCATAAGGTGCTGACTTATCCGCGTACCGATTCGCGCCATCTGCCGGAAGATTATCTGCCGACAGTGCGCCAGACGCTTGAAACCCTTTCCGAGAACAACAATTATCAGCCGTTCGCGGCACAGATATTGAACAAGAGCTGGGTCAAGCCAAACAAGCGTATCTTCGACAACAAGAAAATCACGGATCACTTTGCGATTATTCCGACTACGCAGGCACCGAAAAACTTGTCCGAACCGGAGCAAAAGCTTTACGATCTTGTGACGCGGCGCTTTATGGCGGTGTTTTTTCCGGCAGCCGAATTCATGGTCACGACGCGTTTTACCGAAGTGGCCGGCCACCAGTTCAAGAGCGAGGGCAGGGTGATGACCAACTCCGGTTGGCTCTCGATCTACGGCAGGGAAGCCTTGCTCGACAAGGAGGGCGGCGAGGCCGCAGGCATTCTGGTAGCGGTCGCGCCAAAGGAAAAAGTCAAAAGTGAGAGCGTCGCCGCCAGCGCACTGGTGACCAAGCCGCCAGCACGCTACAACGAGGCGACGCTGCTCTCGGCAATGGAGGGCGCCGGCAAGTTGCTGGACGACGATTTGCGTGATGCAATGGCCGGAAAAGGGCTAGGCACGCCAGCGACGCGCGCCGCCATCATCGAGGGCCTGCTTTCTGAAAAATACTTGCTGCGCGAAGGACGCGAACTGATTCCGACGCCGAAGGCGTTCCAATTGATGACGTTGCTGCACGGTCTCGGCGTCGACGAATTGACGCTGCCGGAACTGACTGGGGAATGGGAGTACAAGCTCTCGCAGATCGAAAAAGGCAAGATCAGCCGCGAAGAGTTCATGCAGGAAATTGCGCAGATGACCCAGATCATCGTCAAGCGCGCCAAGGAACACGATAGTGCGACCATCCCCGGGGATTATGTATCCTTAACGACCCCATGCCCGAATTGCGGCGGTGAAGTGAAGGAAAACTATCGTCGTTTTGCCTGCACAAAATGCACTTTTTCCATCAGCAAGACGCCGGGCAGCCGCCAGTTCGCGGTTCCTGAGGTAGAGGAATTGCTGCGAGATGGAACCATAGGGCCGCTGCAGGGATTCCGTTCCAAGATGGGCCGGCCGTTTGCTGCCATCCTGAAGATTGCCCGCGACGAGGAAAACGATAACTACAAGCTCGAATTCGACTTCGGCCAGAACAAGGACGATGAAAGCGCCGAAGCGATTGATTTCAGTGATAAATCCCCTCTTGGCCCATGCCCGAAGTGCGGAGGCAAAGTGTATGAGCTGGGGTTGGCCTACGTTTGTGAAAATACGGTTGCCAGACCCAAGAGCTGCGACTTCCGTAGCGGCCGCATTATCCTGCAGCAGGAAATACTGCCCGAACAGATGTCCAAGCTGCTGAACGAAGGCAGGACCAACCTTCTTCCCGGATTTGTGTCGCAACGTACCCGCCGCCCATTCAAGGCTTATCTCGCGCTGGGAAAGGACGGTAAAGTCAGCTTCGAGTTCGAGGAATCCAAGGCAAAATCGTCCTCGAAGACCAAAACGGCGGCCAAGTCACCAGCCGGAACAAGCGTGAAGGCGGCAGCCAAACCGGCGGCAATAAAAGCCGCCGCAAAAAAGCCAGCCGTCAAGAAAGCAGCTATCAAGAAAACAGCGGTCAAGAAAACGGCGGTTAAGAAGGCGACGGCAAAGAAATCGAAAGTCGATGGGGAATAACGATTCCCCGGCACCTGTCGGACGGGCTTGCTCAGGAATGCGAATGCAGTTGATGCCTGGATGGACAGGCCGTCTCATTCAGCCGAAGTGAGGCGGGAGGCATCGAATGCCCGCCTCGCTATTGCGTCTTCCAGTAAGCTAAGGCAGCCTACCTGATGCCATATAGCACTGCTGCCTGATCTCCGTTTGACGTCAAGCCGGCCATGACAAGCGTACGGCTTATTGTCGAGGGAGAATAGTCGTATGCCACTCCCGTAAAAGACTGGTTCGGTTGCGTGCATGGAGTGGGGCCAAACGCAATGGTCATATTAAAGATATTCTTTCCGGAAGTACGGGGCGTAAGCGAGCCGCTGAAAGAACATCCATTTGAATATGCGCCGGAAAAAATGCCGGGAGCGGTTATGTTCATTGTCGGCTGATTGCCCAGAAGATCGATCATGACCCAGTCGCCGATCACATCGTTCAGGTTGGCTGGCGTATTGTAGGTATAAACGGCGGCCTGGGGCGCGACGCCTTGGAAGTTCGCCGTGCTGTCTTTTTGCCTGGCGTGGCCGTTGAAAAAATTCCCGGGCTCGAACGAAGCTGTCAGGCGACCGTCAAAGACGGCATCGATCGCGTTATTCCGAAAGAAATGGTCGCTAAGATCATAGGAATAAAAAGTATTGCTGGCGGCGCCGATCTGCCCGGTGCCGTGCAACATGCCATCTACAAAAAAAGTATTGTTTAGCGTCTCTCCGTATACGATGAAAAACTCGCCGGTTTCCAGGACGACTGTTTGCTGATTGAAACTCAGCGAGCTGCCATTACTATATACGATCGTTCCATCGTATAGCCCTTGAGCCGTGGATCTGTCCGCCCTGAACGCAGGGCGCCCGTCGCCGTCGCCTCCGCACCCGGTCATCAGCATGCAGGATAAGAAGGCAACTGCACATGGCTTGTGAATTTTCATTTTCCGTCCTTTGAAAATGAGTGCGTCGGAAAGTAAGTCTACTGAACAGCATGTTCCTGATGATTGCTACCGGGAATGCTTTCAATTTTTAGACATGCTCACTTCGAAACATTTGCAAAGGACGAGAGCGAAAATTCCTGTTATCGCGTTTTATATGACAACGATCAATCCCGACATTCAACGGTGACCCAGTATCGAATGCGGCCGGTACGGTTTTTCCAGGCTGGCGATTTCTTCCTTTGACAGAGTAACGGTCGTTGCGGCAATGGCCTCTTCCAGTTGCGGCAGCTTGGACACGCCGACTATGGGGGCGGTAATGCCCTTGTGCAGCAGCCATGCATATGCAACCTGCGCGTTAGACACCCCTTTGGCCTGAGCGACCTTTTCCAGCGCATTCACAACGGCAAAGTCTGCCTCGTTGTAATAATAGTGCAGCGCCATTTCATCGGTCTTCGCGCGCGAAGTGGCTGAATTGTTTGCGCTCGCGTCCTTGTCCTCGAGTTTTCGGTTGCCTGCCAGAAAGCCGCGCGCAAGCGGGCTCCACGGTATCAGCGCGACGCCTTGATCATGGCACAGCGGAATCATCTCGCGCTCTTCTTCGCGGTAAGCCAGGTTATAGTGGTTCTGCATCGACACGAACCGCGTCCAGCCATGCTCATGCGCGACTTGCTGGGCTTTTGCGAATTGCCACGCCCACATGCTGGACGCGCCGATATAACGCACCTTGCCCGCCTTGACGATGTCGTGCAGTGCTTCCATTGTTTCTTCGATAGGCGTGGAACGGTCCCATCGGTGGATCTGGTACAGGTCGATGTAATCAGTGCCGAGTCGCTTCAGAGAAGCGTCGACCGCGCTCATGAGATGCTTGCGCGACAGGCCGCTGGTATTCGGCGGAATCTGGCTGGCAGAAGCCGAGGGAGCATCGAAGGCCATATCTTCCGAAACGTGGAAATAAACCTTGGTTGCAATCACAACCTCTTCGCGTTTCGCAAATTCTTTCAGTAACTTACCAGTTGCGATCTCGGACACCCCGTTCGAATACATGTTGGCAGTGTCGAAGAAATTGATTCCCGCATCGAGCGCACGCTTTACGAAAGGACGGGCGGCTCCCTCGTCCAGCACCCAGGGCCGCCATTGCGGTGAGCCGTACGTCATCATGCCCAGGCAGATACGGGAAACCTTGAGTCCGGTCAAACCAAGATTGACGTATTGCATCATTCATCCTTTCATGAACAGGGGCGAAATAAACTGAATTGGCAGCGACCCGCGTAAAGGGCAACGGGCACGCTAAAGTCCCCGGCTGACAGCAGGTAATTGAAAACTTTTCAGGTCGGTAATGCAACCGGCCAGATCAGATTTCGGAAAATAGTCGGGAATTTAAATTATGGAATGATTGTTGCAAAAAAGAGACAAATTCTCGAATGCCTGAATTCATCCGTTCTTTTTCGCCACACGGGAAGGTTCAACTCCCAGTTGTTTCAGCTTCCGATAAAGATGCGTTCTTTCCAATCCGGTTTTTTCCGCGACACGCGTCATGCTGCCCCCTTCCTGAATGAGATGATGCTCGAAATATATCCGCTCAAAAGTATCGCGCGCTTCACGCAGAGGCAAATCGAAAGACAAGTGAAAAGCAGGACTGGTCGACACGGGCTGTGTCGGTTGAGATGGATTGGAGGATGAATTCGCGGCTGATGGGGTCGCCGGGGCAATCGAAGCATGGTTGTGTCCATCGCCACCCTGTATCGGCATGCGAGTGACGGTGGGTGGCCGCAATCTCTCCTGTCCTTTCATCAAGCCTTGCTGAACCGCCTTCAACAGCTTTTGCAGGGCGATCGGCTTTTCGAGAAAATTCAGGGCGCCGATTCGGGTGGCTTCGACGGCGGTATCGATCGTGGCATGCCCGGACATCATTATCACAGGCATCGTCAACAAACCCTCGCGCTGCCATTCTTTCAAAAGGGTAACTCCGTCAGTGTCGGGCATCCAGATATCAAGCAGCACCAGATCAGGTGCCTCCGAAAGCCGAGCCTGTCTGGCCTGGCGTGCATTTTCCGCCGTTTGAACGACGTGTCCTTCATCGGAAAGAATTTCCGAGAGCAACTCGCGTATGCCCATTTCATCATCGACTACGAGAATACTTGCCATATCTGCTTGCCTTTGTTGTTTCCCTATTACTGCGCTTCCGCGCTTTGCTGACCAGTCGTTGCAACCAAGAATCAATTACTCCGATGATGCCAACTTTAACAGCAAAATGGATACTTTTGCACCACTTGTGTCCAACCTGTTTTGAAGATCGATGCGGCCGCCGTGTTCATCGACAATTTTCTTGACCATGGCCATTCCCAACCCGGTGCCGCGAGCCTTGGTTGTCACGTACGGCTCAAACACGCGCGACATTATTTTCGACGCAAACCCCGGCCCATTATCCATGACGGAAAGTCGGACTGCAACGCGAACCTGATTGCCTGCGTCCTGGTAGCGTACCTCTTCTGTCAGCACATCAATGCTTGGTTCGTAATCTGGGCCCGTTTTTTCGCTTACGGCATCCTGAGCATTTTGTAGCAGGTTGTGAATCACTTGCCGCAACTGCGTCGCATCACCCATTATCTTCGGCAGACCGGGGGTCAGAACAGTATGAATGATTCCCCGTATGTCGCTGCCCGTATATAAATGGACGATTTCCTCGACCAGAGCATTCAGGTTGAGCGGTTCCAGAGTAGCCGGGGGCGTCTTTGCATATTCACGAAAATTATCGACCATCTTCTTCATCGACGCAACCTGATTCACGATCGTGGCGGTGCTCTTTCTTAGCATGGATGCGTCTGTCTGTTCCAGCTTGTCCTGCAGCTTCATCTGCAAGCGCTCAGCCGATAATTGAATCGGAGTCAGGGGGTTCTTGATCTCGTGCGCAAGCCGTCGCGCAACCTCGCCCCAGGCAATCGAGCGCTGCGCGGAAATAACGTCGGATATATCATCGAACACGACGATGTATCCTGTGCCCTCTCTAACCGGTAGCCGCGAGCCGCGCGCCAGCAGCGTGATGTCCTGATCGTTTTCAGACTCTGCGCGGGGAACCTCGATCTGCTGCTGCCAGTGTTGGCCGTTCTGATTTTTTCCGCTGGCGGCAGATTGTGCGCTCTGCTCGGAAAATGCCCTGACGATGGCGGCGGCAAACGGGGCCAAGCCGTCGATTGAGGATAGTTCCATGCCGAGATGGGGCTTCAGATCCTGGCGCAAAATATTTTCCACGGCTTCATTGCAGCTTACCAGGCGAAAGTCGCGGTCGAGGACCATCACCCCGGCTGACATATTCGCCAGTACCGATTCCAGATAGATTTTTGCATTTTCCAGTTCGGCGCGGGTTATTTCTGCTGTTGTGCGCGCATCGAAAAGCTGCCTCGTCATCGTATTGAAAGACTGAGTCAATATGCCCAGTTCATCGGAACTGCTTACGATGGGACGAGGCGACAAGTTGCCTTCGGCTACCGCTTTCGTTCCTTCGGCCAGCAGCAACATCGGCTTCGCCAGGTTGGTCGCAATCTGAAACGCGCTGGCGATAGCTCCAAAAATAGCAAGCAGCAGCGTCAGGCTAAGGGTTACGATGTAAATCTTGCGTAATCCGGTGCGGGCAAGAGATCGTGTCTGGTATTCGCTGTATGCGATGCGCAATGCTTCGGCGTTGGCAGCCAGGCCGGCAGGAACAGGCTGCAGCAATTGCAGGAAAAGCGAGTCGCCATGCAAGGAAAGGCCGCGTCTTGCGCCCGGAATCGGAACGACCACGCGAAGGCGCAGCCCGTCGCCTTCTATCTCCGCGGTTTCCGGAAGGTCGGTTTCGCCTTCGAGCGTGGAAAAACGGGAAGTCAGGCGCGCCTGCTGCATCATGGCCGAGGTTGGCAGTTCCGGAATCAGCTTGGACAGTTCCCCGCTGGAGGTGGCAATCGCTTTCCCGCTCGAAGTGACGATGGTCGCTTCCAGAGATTGGGGTTCGTCGCGCAGCCGCGACAGCCTGAGAGTCTGCTCCGAAGGCGACATATCGGACAGTTCTGTTGCCAGAGCCTGCGCGCGCTTGTTCAGCTCGGAGAGCGACGAGTCAAGTACCGCACGCCCAAGGTGGAGGCCGGATTCCAGTGCGGCCTCTACCCTTACGTCAAACCAGCTTTCGATCGAGCGCGAAACGAATTGCACCGATACTGCATAAATCACCGCGCCCGGAAGGATGCCCATGATTGCAAATAAAAGCACCAGTCTCGCCATCAGCTTGGAGCCGAACTTGCCCCGCTTGTAGCGCCGGTACAAGCGCACCAGCATCACAATTACCAGTACCAACAGCGCGGCGGCCACCAATCCGTTCAATAGCAGCAGCCAGGAATAATTTTGATCGAAGAAGTCGGTATTGGATGAGGCGGAGGCGAGCAGAAAGAGCAGGATGCTCATTACCGCGCCGCCAACCACCCACATATAGCGTAACGCCCTTGTCACTTATATCCTCTTCAAGGTCTGTACAGGAATCGCTTCCAGTCGGAGGAGAGACGCCAGTCCCGGTTGTTGAGCGCGTCCACCTGGAACGGCTTGGGCAATTGCGACGTATCGAGCACCATTCGCACCGATACCGTATAGGTTTGTCCTGTGCTCAAGGAGCCTCTGCCTGCGACCTTCCAGCGGCCAGGGCGGCGCACCAGGAACAGGGCCTCGTCCAAAGTGCTGAAATTCCGTTGCAGGCTGCCTGGAATTGCCGCGCTGTACTGGCGCGTCAGGACATTATAGGAAATTCGCACGGTCTGCGATGCTTCGATCGATTTCTCGTCGAACCAGTACCAGCGCGGACGGGACATCTCCACCACAGTGGTGAAATGGAGCGGGATTCCATGAAGTAGGGCGTCCTCCAGCCCGCGTCCGAGTTCAAGATCAAAGCTGGCGGCCAGCTTATAACCATCCTCGCTGCTCACAAGATTGGCCTGGTTTAT
>Ga0366791_1001_pt1 | contig 192124 bp, 172 predicted proteins | sample TotcelN113001N10_FD_207039 | JGI IMG/M metagenome (GOLD analysis project Ga0366791, IMG submission 207039) | Enriched cells from coal bed in the Powder River Basin, Montana, United States - Total cells N11 rep2 HSBNCT.N11.300.1.N10 ... | reverse complement strand
GTTCAAGGCGCGGATCGATAAACAGGCCGGACGCTTCTCTATTGCCCGGTCCGGTGTCCTAGCCAACCTCATATAACAGATGAATCCGCCTCTTTCCTATAAGCGAGTCTTGTCGACGCTATTATCGCTGGCTACGATTGCGGCTCTTTTACTAGCAGGGCTGCTGCTGACGTTCAGCATCGGGGTTCCGGTCGACCATCAACTCCTCGGCATTTCTGCCGCCGCTACGGTTATTGTGCTGCTGTTTGCTCTTGCCGGATCTGTTTTCCTTGTTCTGAGTCTGGCTCGGCATTCTGCCGAGAAGCCGAAACTTGATGCCCGTGAGTTGCGACTAATAAACATACAACGAGCCCTGGGCGAAACCAACGACGCCATTATGCGACTGGAAAAGGAATATGCACTGTTCCCGCTGGTTTGCCGGATCGCCGTCGAGTATGGCGGCATGCTGCATGCATGGGTCGGCGCTATCGATAAATCCGGGAAGAGAATAATTCCGGCCACGAGCTATGGCAAAGACATCAGTTATATTGACGGAATAACGATCTCAGCCAGTGCGGATGAGGCAGGAGAAAGCGGACCCGTCGGCATTGCCTTCCATGAGAAGAGGCACGTCATCGTCAATGACTACGGCAGCGACGGGTTCCTGTCGCCTTGGCGTGACAGGGCCATGCGCCAAGATATACGGTCCGGCGCCTTCTTCCCTGTTTTACGGGGTGGAAAGCCCTATGCCGTGTTCGTCGTTAATAGCGACCAGGTGAATGCGTTTGATCAGGATATAGCCCACCTCCTGAAAGAAATGGCAGCCAATATCAGCTTTGCCCTGGATAACTTCGACCGCGAAGCTGCACGGCATCAGGCAGAAGTAGCCCTGCGCGAAAGCGAAGAACGCTTTCGCTTGATAGCGGACGAAGCTCCTTTTCCGATGCAGATTCATGCCGAAGACGGTGAAATACTACTGATCAATCGTGCCTGGACCAGCCTCACGGGTTATTCATTATCCGATATTCCTACAATATCGCTCTGGACTCGGAAAGCTTGCGGAGAGCATGAATCCGATGCGCGGGCCAGCATCGAAAATCTGTACCTTTCATTGAGAAAAAGCAGCGAAGAACACCTTATCCGCTGCAAAGACGGGACGGAGCGCATCTGTTACTTCAATTCAACATCTCTAGGGAAATTGCCTGACGGAAGACGTACCATAATCAGCATGGCGATGGATGTGACCGAACAGAGGATGGCGGAAAAGGCGCTGCAGTTGACGCAGTTTTCAATCAATCAGGCATCGGATCCGCTGTTATGGCTAACGCAAGACGCCCGCATCCATTTTGTGAACGATGCTGCCTGCCGCATGCTGGGCTACACGCGGGAAGAGTTGCTAGCGCTTTCCATCGAGGATATCAGTCCCACGAAAACTTTTGAGATCTGGAATGAAAGATGGCAGGAACTGCAGGCGAAAAGATCAATAAGCCGCGAAACTGCCTTGCGCACCAAACAGCAGAAGACAGTTCAGGTTGAAATCACTTCCAATTTCATAGAATTCGATGAAAAAGAATACAACTGCGCCTTTATCCGTGACATCACGGAGAAGAAAAGGACAGAAGAACTAGTCTGGCAACAGGCCAACTTCGACGCATTGACCGGGCTGCCCAACCGCAGCATGTTCCTCGACCGCCTGGAACATGAAATACGCAAGGCAAAAAGAACCGGGATTCCGATGGCGCTGATGTTTCTCGACCTGGATCACTTCAAGAACGTCAACGACACACTCGGCCATAACATGGGCGACCTTTTGCTAAAGGATGCATCCGAACGACTGCGCAGCTGCGTGCGTGAAACAGACACTGTTGCCCGTCTGGGAGGTGACGAATTTACTGTTATTCTGCCTGAACTGCAAGAATTGAAAAGTATCGAACGCATAGCCAGAAACATCCTGGGAAAACTATCCGAGCCGTTCCATCTTGGGGAAGAAGTCGTCTACGTCTCTGCCAGTATCGGCATTACGTTTTACCCGGAAGACGCGTCTGATACGGCGGATTTGCTGAAAAATGCGGATCAAGCCATGTATGCGGCCAAGCAGCAGAGCCGAAATTGCCACCACTATTTTACGCAATCCATGCAGGAAGCGGCTCAGGCCAGGATGAAGCTGATCAAGGATTTACGCATAGCGCTGGACGGCAACCAGTTTGAGGTGGCATACCAGCCGATCGTCGAACTCTCGACCGGAATCATCCATAAAGCAGAGGCACTGATCCGCTGGCGGCATCCAACCAGAGGAATCATCAATCCCGCGGAATTCATTCCTTCCGCCGAGGAGACCGGACTGATTCATGAAATCGGCGACTGGATATTTTGGGAAGCGGTGGATCAGGCTGTCGTATGGAGGGAAAAACATCATCCGCAGTTCCAGATCAGCGTCAACATGTCGCCGGTTCAGTTTCGCGAGAACGATAAAAGCCGCGCCGCATGGCTCCAGTATCTGCAGTCGCTTGAAATCCCCTGGCTGAGCATTGTCGTCGAAATCACCGAAGGACTGCTTCTGGACGCTACCCCCGGCACCACCGAGCAATTGCTTGCGTTTCACGATGCCGGCATGCAGGTGGCCATCGATGACTTTGGTATCGGCTACTCATCGCTGTCGTACCTCAAGAAATTCGATATCGACTACCTGAAGATCGACCGCTCGTTTGTCAGCAGCCTCGCATTGGGATCGCATGATATGGCGTTGTGCGAAGCGATTATCGTGATGGCGCACAAGCTCGACATGAAAGTGATTGCCGAAGGAGTGGAAACCGAAGAGCAGCTCGTCCTTCTGGCTAATGCCGGCTGCGACTACGCGCAGGGCTTCCTCTTTTCCAAGCCGGTATCAGCGGCAGTATTCGACGATCTTTATAAAACCGGATTTCCCAATATCAAGGCCGTAGCGGCCCTTCAATGCGCATCCCACCATTCAAACAAGCAATTGGCTTTTTGAAAGGCCTTTTCCTTCTCCGATTAGCGAAATGGGTTCTACAATAGAGGCTAATGGCAAAACAGGGCGTTTCTGAAATAACATCTGTAATTGCACGCTTTTCCAATCCGATCATTTCAATTGCTTACAATTCGTTTTCCGTGCGAGAGTTATCGTATTAACTGCGACTGGACAGCTTTCCAACCGAATTTCCATGAACTCATCTCGCCCTATTCCTGAAACGCAGCAACCCGATCCGGCATTCGCCAAGCAAACTCCGATGATGCAACAATACCTACGCATCAAGAGTGACTATCCCGACATGCTCGTGTTTTATCGAATGGGCGACTTCTACGAATTATTCTTCGAGGATGCGGTCAAGGCCTCGCGCATTCTGGGAATCACGCTCACGCAACGCGGCGTTTCGTCGGGAGCGCCGATCAAGATGGCAGGCGTGCCCTATCATGCGATGGAGCCGTATCTTGCGAAGCTGATCAAGGTGGGCGAATCGGTCGCCATCTGCGAACAGATCGGCGATCCGGCCAGCAGCAAGGGGCCGGTCGAACGCAAAGTAATGCGGGTCATCACACCGGGAACCCTGAGCGATTCAGATCTGCTGCCGGAAAAAGCTGACCGTCCGCTATTGACGATTTTCAGGCGCACGCAACGCAAGACGGCAACGATCGGGTTGGCATGGCTTTCAATGGCAAGCGGCTTGCTGAAACTGATCGAATTTAGTGTCAATGCGCGCGATGCGGAGGCCCGGCTGAAACAGGAAATCGAACGCATCGATCCGGCGGAAATCCTGCTTTCCGAAGATATGGCGAATGAACTGACAAGCATCATGCCCGGCAAGGTCGTCGCTGTTCCAGACTGGCACTTCGACCCCGCCAGCGGCAGGCAAAGTCTATTGGAACAATTGCAAGTCGCCACGCTCGACGGTTTCGGCGCTGAAGGAATGGAGGCTGCCACCGGCGCGGCCGGTGCGCTGCTGCGCTATGCCCGTTCAACGCAGGGCAAGGGACTACAACACGTACGCACCCTGACGGTCGAAACGGAGAACGACTTCGTTGGCATGGATGCGGTGACCAGACGCAACCTGGAACTGACCGAAACCATCCGCGGACAAGAGGGGACGCCGGCCTCGCCTACCCTGTTTTCGCAACTGGACCGTTGCCGTACGTCGATGGGTTCGCGCTTGCTGCGCCACTGGCTGCATCACGCATACCGGGATCAGGCCGTGGCGCGCGCGCGCCATGCCGCTATTGGCGCGCTGACCGATGCCAACGCCACTGACGGGCTATCGACCGCGCTCTCGTCCATTCCCGATATCGAACGCATAACGGCGCGAATCGCGCTTCTGTCCGTCCGTCCGCGCGACTTGGCGGCTCTTCGCAGCGGACTGCAGCAATTGCCGTCGCTACGCTCGTATGTCGCGCAGTGCGGTATGAACGATGGCGCGCCGCTGCTGAAATCGATCCACGATGCTCTCGCCACCCCCACCGAATGCCTGGATCTGCTTGAACGGGCAATCGCGCCCGAACCGGCTGCCGTGGTGCGAGAAGGCGGAGCAATCGCCCGGGGGTTTGATGCCGAACTGGATGAGCTGCGCGCGCTAGCGGAAAATGCCGGCCAGTTTCTGATAGATCTGGAGACGCGCGAGCGAACGCGCACCGGCATCGCCAACCTGCGCGTCGAATACAACCGCGTGCATGGATTCTACATTGAAGTCACTCACGGCCAGACTGCCAAAGTACCGGACGATTATCGCCGCCGCCAGACGCTGAAGAATGCCGAGCGCTACATAACGCCCGAGCTGAAGACCTTCGAAGACAAGGTATTGTCCGCGCAGGATCGCGCACTGGCGATGGAAAAGGTACTGTATGAAAAACTGGTGCAGGATCTGGCGCCTTACATAGGCACGTTGCAATCGATTGCGCAAAATTTGGCGCAGCTCGATACGCTGGTTACGTTGGCAGAGCACGCAACCCGCTATGACTGGTGTTCGCCTAAACTGGTTGCCGAGCCTGCAATCCAGATCATGCGGGGCCGTCACCCCGTGGTGGAGAACCAGATAGAGCGCTTTATCGCCAATGATTGCGAACTGGCGGAGGCAAGCAAATTCCTGCTGATCACCGGCCCGAACATGGGCGGCAAGTCGACCTATATGCGCCAGGTCGCGTTGATCGTTCTGCTCGCCTACGCAGGCAGCTATGTGCCTGCAGAATGTGCCGTGATCGGTCCGATTGACCGTATATTCACCCGCATAGGCGCGGCGGATGACTTGGCGGGCGGACGCTCGACTTTCATGGTCGAGATGACCGAGTCGGCCGCCATCCTGAACGGAGCGACTGAAAACTCGCTGGTCCTGATGGATGAAGTCGGGCGCGGCACTTCGACTTTCGACGGCCTGGCGCTGGCTTGGGCCATTGCGCGCTTTCTGATCGAGACCAGCAGGAGCTTCACGCTGTTTGCAACCCATTACTTCGAGCTGACGCAGCTTCCCGACTCGCTTCCGTCCGCAGCAAACGTCCATCTGTCCGCAATCGAGCACAAGGACAGCATTGTATTCCTGCATGCGGTTCAGCCAGGCCCCGCGTCGCAAAGCTACGGCCTCCAAGTCGCGCAACTGGCCGGTGTTCCTGAAGCGGTAATCCGTGCCGCGCGCAAGCACCTGGCAACGCTGGAGTCGCAGTTCATGCCGTCGACAGCGCAGCTCGACATGTTTTCCTCAACCATGCCGGCGGCGCCTGAACTCGCAGCCGAAAGCGAAGCACCGCATTCGGCTGCAGACAAACTGGTTGAGGCAATGCGGCAGCTCGAGCCTGATTCCCTCTCGCCGCGCGAAGCGCTCGATGCGCTGTATGCCCTCAAGCAATTGAGCGCAGGCCCCGAGTAAGCTATGCGCATCATAAGAAACTGCCTGCTGTTGCTGCTTTTTACAGGCTGGGTAGTTACGCCTGCTCATTCTTCGCCTGTCGCGCAGAAAGTGCGGCAATTCCAGTTTGGCGTGCTGCAGCAGCATGCAAAGGGAAGCGATGCGTCTCTGCTGGAAGAAATCGAGCGCGCAAACCAGAAAAATCTTGCGTTCCTGGTCATCAATGGCATCAAATCGAATGACGAACCCTGTTCCGACTCTCTGTACCTGCGGCGCAAAGACCTGTTGAATAGTGCGGCGAAAGAGCAGGTCGTTTCCCTTGCAGGCAGCGACTGGGTTGACTGCAAGAACGAAGACGGCAAGCCGCTTGCAGCCGAACGCTTGCAGCGGCTGCGCGAATTATTCTTCGACCATGAACCGCCAGCCAACGCAGGAAAATTAAGGCTGGTGCGTCAATCGGTAACCCCCCAGTTCCGGAATTTTCCGGAAAATGCATATTGGCAGCGCAGCAAAATTATCTTTGCCACCATCAATATGCCGGCAGAAAACAACCACTATCTGTCGGCAGCCGGGCGCAACAGCGAGTTCGAGGACCGGTTGATAGCAAACCGGCACTGGCTGCAACGCATCTTCAGTCTTGCCCGCCTTCACAAAATGAGAGGCATAGTACTGTTCACCGATGGAAATCCGCTTGCGCCGCCAAACCGGCCAAGCGCGGGACAACGCGACGGTTTCCTGGAAATGAGAAAACAGCTTACGCAGCTGGCGGCCCGCTTCCCCGGCAGGATATTGCTGGTTCATGGACATGCCTCATCCACCGCCAAGCAGATTCTCTGGCGCGACAATATGGGTTCGATCGGGGCCGGCAGGACTTTTCTCGAAATAACCGTCAACCCCGCCTCCTATCAAGTATTTTCCCTTATGCATGCCGGTTCCGGCAGAAAATAGACGATTCTCTTATACGGCATGCCAACGCCATTCCCCTCGAATATAGCCATAACATGGAAGGCGGGAGGAGGAAGCGCCCGACAGGAGAAGCGTACCGCGCCCCTGTCCGGTTGAATAAGGCATGTACGGTGGCCGATGCGTCAATTCCCGTTATCAGAACATTGACCAAGTTCAACATCGAGGCTGGTCACGTCGAAACTTTTTGAGTTCGTCATATAATTACATGAATGTGCCTTCCGGCATATCGATCGATATTCAGCGATAGAGACGTATCGGGATTCTCCATGAGCGATCTGCTTCTTACAGGAAAAACAACGTTTCATGCGCGGGCGATTCTGGTTGGAAACCGTCTCGACCTGCGTGCAATGGAAGAAGGCGAGGCGCTTGCGCTGACTCCGCTGACGATTGAGGTCGAGGGCGGCGTCGCTGTGCTGTACCGGTACGGCGTAATCGTACTTTTCGGCGTAGATCCCTTGCGGGAAACCCTGCTGCTGACACACATGAAGCCGTTGATCGGCAGCCCCTACACCGATCATGAGGTCGAAGACGTCTTGATACGCATAGATCCGAACGCGCGCGAAGGCATGCGCGCCAATACCGTCATCATTAACCGCGTCGATGTGGAGCATCTTCAGATCATCGCCGACGTAATCGCAAAAAGCGCCATCCTTGCAAGGTACGAAGCGCGGCTGACGCAGAATATCGACCGCATCGAACCTTTGGCGGTCGAACTGGAACGACATGGCCGTATTGGCGGCTCCGCCAAGGAGTTTTTGCGGCATATCGGCTCCATGCTGCTCTCCGAGCACACCATGGTAGGGCGAGTGACCATCACGGAAAAACCGGAGGTGCTTTGGGAAAAGCCCTTTCTGCAAGGCCTCTATAACCGGTTGGAGGATGAGTTCGAAATCCTGGAACGCCACTCTGCGCTGGAACGCAAGCTGAACCTGATTTCGCGTACCGCCGAGACCCTGCTCGACCTGCTCAATACGCGCCACGCTCTCCGCCTTGAGTGGTACATCATCTTGCTGATCGTCGGAGAAATCCTGCTGACCCTGTACCAGATGTTCATGCAGTAACGTCTGCGTTTCCGAGTGCGCAGCCACTTAATCCGTTTCGTAGCGCCGGGCGTCCCTAAATGACTTTAAGGATGATCTTGCCGATATGCTCGCTCGATTCCATCAAACGATGGGCCTGAGCAGCCTGCTCCAGCGGAAATACCTGATGGATTACCGGCCTGACCTGGCCGGATTCGAGCAGCGGCCAGACATGTTGCCGCAAATTGCGCGCAATCGCAGCCTTGAATTCGACTGAGCGGGGACGAAGCGTAGAACCGGTCAACGTCAAGCGCCGGTGCAATATCTGCCCCAGATCGACAGTACCTTTTCTGCCGTCCAGCAATGCAATCATGACGAGGCGGCCATCGTCTGCCAGACAATTAATTTCTCTTGGCACATAACTGCCGCCCATGATGTCGAGGATTACATCGGCCCCATTGCCCGATGTATGCGCATTTACAATCTCGACAAAATCCTCGGTGACGTAGTTGATGCCGCGCTCGGCTCCCAGCGCTTCGCAGGCGCGGCACTTGCTGTCGGTCCGGGAAGTGGCGAAAACGCGATGGCCGCGCGCCTTGGCGATCTGAATCGCGGCGACGCCGATGCCTGATGTTCCGCCCTGCACCAGAAATATTTCGCTGTTTTTCAACCCGGCACGGTCAAATACATTGCTCCAGACGGTGAAATAGGTTTCCGGCAGCGATGCTGCCTCGACCGCATTAAGCCCTTTCGGGATGGGAAGGCACTGCATAACCGATGCGGTGCAGAATTCGGCATAGCCGCCGCCCTGAAGCAGCGCGCACACCATATCGCCCGCCTTGAACCCGCCGCCGCCCAAGTCCCCGCCGACAATTTCGCCCGCCACCTCAAGACCCGGCAAATCAGACACGCCGGCGGGAACCGGATAGCGCCCCATTCTCTGCAATACATCGGGCCGGTTCACTCCGGCAGCGTGAACCTTGATGAGAACCTCTCCCGCCTTCGGTTGAGGAATATTCCGTTCGCAGACCTGCATCATTTCTGCAGCGCCCGGCTGCCTGATCTCAACTGCCCTCATAAGCAAAGCCTTTATCCATTGCAATTCTATCTGCCCATGAAAGCATGTATGGCCGCGCCGAATCATTGACCGCGCGCATATTTCCCCAATTGCGTCATCAGCGATAGGGGCATTGTCGCTTTTTATTCCATCTGGGCAATAAAATACCCGCAAGCTTAAGCAATCCGGCAAGCGCAGCCATAAAAAAATCCTCTCGTATTGCTATCGAGAGGATTTTTTGTGATTCCCAACTTTGTCTGAAAGATCCCGGCGCTTCGAAAATATCGCCGGAATCAATCTTTACTCGCTTATTGTGCTGCGCCTTCTTCCGTTGCCGCAGCCTTCATTGACAGTTTCATACGGCCGCGATCGTCGGTTTCCAGTACTTTGACACGTACTTTCTGCCCTTCTTCCAGATAGTCGGCAACGGCATTTACACGCTCGCTGGCGATCTGGCTGATGTGCAGCAGGCCATCCTTACCTGGCAGAACCTGTACGATTGCTCCGAAATCGAGCAGTTTCAACACGGTGCCTTCGTAAACCTTGCCTATTTCGACTGACGCGGTCAATTCCTCGATGCGACGCTTGGCTTCCTGTCCTGCGGTTGCGTCAACCGATGCAATCGTTACGATGCCTTCGTCGGTGATGTCGATTTGCGTACCGGTTTCTTCAGTTAGCGCACGAATGACCGCGCCGCCTTTGCCGATTACGTCGCGAATCTTCTCGGGGTTGATGCGGATCGTGATCAGGCGCGGCGCAAAATTGGACAGCTCGGCCTTGGAACTCGGCATCGCTTCCTGCATCTTGCCCAGGATGTGCATGCGGCCTTCTTGCGCCTGAGCAAGAGCTACCTGCATGATTTCCTTGGTGATGCCTTGGATTTTGATGTCCATCTGCAGCGCGGTAATACCGTTGGAGGTGCCGGCAACCTTGAAATCCATGTCGCCAAGGTGATCTTCATCGCCAAGAATATCGGACAGGACAGCGAACTTCCCGCCTTCCTTGATCAGGCCCATCGCAATGCCGGCCACATGCGCCTTGATCGGCACGCCGGCATCCATCAGCGCCAGGCTGCCGCCGCAAACGGAGGCCATTGACGAAGAGCCATTGGATTCGGTGACTTCCGAAACCAGGCGAATCGAGTAGCTGAATTCTTCCTGTGGCGGCAAAATTGCAACCAGCGCACGCTTTGCGAGGCGGCCATGACCGATCTCGCGGCGTCTCGGGGAACCTACGCGTCCGGTTTCGCCGGTGGCAAACGGGGGCATGTTGTAATGCATCATGAACGGGTCGCTGTATTCGCCCATCAGCGCGTCAATCTTCTGATTGTCGCGAGCGGTGCCGAGCGTGGCGACTACCAGCGCCTGGGTCTCGCCGCGCGTGAACAGCGCGGAGCCATGCGTACGCGGCAGGATGCTGTTGCGAATTGAGATCGGGCGTACCGTGCGGGTATCGCGTCCGTCGATGCGCGGCTCCCCTTCGAGAATCTGCGAGCGCACTATTTTCGACTCCAGATCGAACAGGATGTTTCCGATTTCGACTGAATCGGGAGCATTTTCACCCTTGGCGACAGCCTGCTGGGCCATGGCAGCTATTACATTGTCAGCCACATCCCTGAGTTTTCCCTGACGGGACTGCTTCATCTTGATTTGATAGGCTTCGCGCAACAATGGTTCGGCCATGGCGGAAACCGCGGCAACCAGCGCCTCGTTCTTCGCCGGCGGGTTCCACTCTTCTTCCGGCTTGCCGCCATCACGCACCAGGTCGTAGATCGCATCGATCACGACTTTCATCTGGTCGTGGCCGTATACGATGCCGCCCAGCATGATCTCTTCCGACAGTTCCTGCGCTTCCGACTCGACCATCAGTACGGCATGTTCAGTTCCGGCAACGACCAGGTTCATCTTGGAAGATGCGAGTTGCGACGTGTTTGGATTCAAGATGTACTGACCGTCGATATAACCGACGCGAGCGGCGCCAAGCGGTCCATTGAATGGAATGCCTGCCACGCATAGCGCAGCTGAAGCGCCGATCATCGCCGGAATATCCGGGTCGATTTCAGGATTAACGGAAAGCACGTGAATGATAACCTGCACTTCGTTCAGGTAGCCTTCCGGGAACAGCGGACGAATCGGCCGGTCGATCAGGCGCGAAGTCAGCGTTTCCTTCTCCGAAGGACGGCCTTCACGCTTGAAGAAACCGCCGGGAATACGTCCTGCGGCATATGTCTTTTCTATGTAGTCGACTGTCAGCGGAAAAAAATCCTGGCCAGGGCGAACATTGTCTTTAGCAACCACCGTGGCGAGCACGACAGTATCTTCCATCGACACCATTACGGCGCCGGACGCTTGCCGTGCGATCTCGCCGGTCTCAAGGGTAAACTGATGCTGGCCGTACTGGAAGGTCTTGGTAATCTTGTTGAACATGGTAATCCTTTCTATTTTTGCCGACAGAATTTCAGGCGCTGTCGTTCACCTCATTACAAGCGGCGCATTCATATGCCGCCCTGCTATTTGCTGCTGAAACCTATAAGCGGACTGCTCTTTGAAACGTGAATAGCGAAATGCCCGCGGCAGAAACCTGGCGCAGGCATTTTATCGAGAACCGAAACGTAAAGTCGCAACGATAATTATTTTCGCAGACCGAGTTTTGCAATCAGTTCGCGATAACGATTAGCGTCCTTGTCCCTCAAATAGGCCAGAAGGCTCTTGCGACGGTTCACCATCATGATCAGGCCGCGACGGGAATGATGATCCTTGGCGTGGGCCTTGAAATGCTCAATCAGATCGTTGATCCGTGCGGTCAACAGAGCGACTTGCACTTCCGGTGATCCTGTGTCATTGGTGCTACGTGCGTTTTCTGCAACGATTGCTGCTTTGCTTTCTTTCTGTATTGCCATGATGCTTACCTTTCACATGCGGTATGCAGAGTATGAAACCCCGAGTACCGTGAACAAACAATTAATAAACTGGTCAAAATGACCGGTAGCGCAGTATATAGGAAATGACGACAGCATTCAATTGCTACTGGCTTTTGTCCATATTTTAACTTTTTGGTAAAAATTATGAAAAATCTCCTTTCGTGCCTGCTGTTGTTGATCCCGCTACTGCTTTCAGGATGCGCCACGCCCTTCGGCGCCTTGCCGCAACCGGGAACGCCTCAACAGGACGTCGTTGCCAGAATGGGAACGCCAGCCCATCGCTATCAATATGGCGACCAGACCCTGCTGGAATATCCGGGAGGCTATTACGGCCAACAGACATATATGGCTCATATCGGGCCTGACGGCAGGCTGATCGATTACGAACAGGTTAGGACCGTTGAGAAATTCGGCGCGATCAAGATAAACGAAGCCACCAAAGCCGACGTGTTGCGAACCGTTGGAACACCGTCAGAAACTTCCTGGCTGTCGCTGCCGCAACTCGAAGTCTGGTCCTACCGCTACAAGGAGAACAACATCTGGAACTCGATGATGCACATCGAATTTGACAGATCCGGCGTTGTAAGAAAAGTGGAGAACGGTCGCGACCCGCTTTATGACAATTCGGAAAGTCGAAAATAATACGAATTTACCGGCGATAGGAAGAGCCTGCGTTCCACCATTGCCATAAATTGCAGCGTGATGCGGCTTTTCAGATTACGCTTATGAATCACCATTTCCGCTGTTAAACGGAGGACACGATGAAATCGCTTCTTGTTTCACTGCTGATGCTGGCGTCCTTGATTCTGGGCGGTTGTGCGACCGCTTTCGGCCCGCCACCCATGCCGGGCGAATCCGAACAGGACGTGGTTGCCCGACGGGGCGTTCCCGCCGGACGCTACCAGGAAGGCGACCAGATTCTGCTGGACTACCCGGGCGGCACGTATGGGCAATATGGATACATGGCCCGTTTCGGGCCTGACGGCAGGCTTATCGATTACGAACAAGTCCGGACAGTGCAGAAATTCGGCATGATCAAGTTAAACGAGTCGACCAAAGACGATGTACTGAGAATTGTTGGCAGGCCGTCCGAGACTTCCTGGTTGTCGCTGCCGCAACTCGAAGTCTGGTCCTACCGCTACAAGGAGAACAACGTCTGGAACTCGATGATGCACATCGAATTTGACAGATCCGGCGTTGTAAGAAAAGTGGAGAATGGTCGCGATCCGCTTTATGACGACAGCGATTTTATGTTTCGCAACAGATTCGGAGGCGGCCGGGGACGACGCTGACAATAAAATAAAAGCAGCCGGAAGCGAATCGCTTCCGGCTGCTTTATTTCGTCATTTCGGCACTGTTTTAAACCACTTTTGAAACCGCATCGATATATGCCTCTACTGAAGCGGTAATGATGTCGGTGTTGGCAGAAAAGCCGTAGTAGACGCTACCGTTGTTTTCAACCTGAATATGCACCTTGCCCATATCGTCGCTTCCGCGCGTGATCGCCTGAATCAGGAATTCTTCCAGGTTGACCTTCTGCGTGATAAGCTCCTTGACAGCGTTCAGGGCGGCGTCGATCGGGCCGTTTCCTGCCGCTGTCGCGGTATGTGCCTCATTATGAATAATGAGACGGACGGTCGCCATGGGAATTGAATTCTTGCCGCAGACGACTTGCAGGTAGTCCAGCTTGATCGGCTTGGCATTCTCTGCGTTGCCGCCTCCCGCAAGCACGCGCAGGTCCTCGTCAGAGACAGACTTCTGGGCATCGGCAAGGACCAGAAACTTGGTGTAGGCAACGTCCAGATCTTCGGTACTGAGCGCAAAGCCGACACGCCTGAGGTGATGATCCAGCGCGGCACGGCCGCTGCGAGCGGTCAGGACGATCGACGAGTCGCTGATGCCCACATCCACCGGATCGATGATCTCGTAGTTATCGCGATTTTTCAGCATTCCATCCTGGTGGATCCCGGACGAGTGCGCAAACGCATTCCGTCCGACGATTGCCTTGTTCGGCTGCACCGGCATGCGCATCAGGTTTGAAACCAGACGCGAAGTCTTGATGATCTTGGTGGTATCGATGTCGGTATAGACCGGAATGTCCTTGCGGCACTTCAGGATCATCACAATTTCTTCAAGCGCGGTATTGCCGGCGCGTTCGCCAATGCCGTTGATCGTGCATTCCACTTGCCGCACGCCGTTCATGACGCCCGCCAGCGCGTTTGCCGTCGCCATCCCCAAATCATTGTGGCAGTGCGCGGAAAGTACTGCCTTGTCTATGTTGGAAACATTGTCCTTCAAATACTTGATCTTGGCGCCGTATTCATAGGGCGTGCAATAACCTGTCGTGTCCGGAATATTGATGACGGTAGCACCGGCGGCAATCACGGCTTCGACCACGCGCGCCAGGAATTCGTTGTCGCTGCGGCCGGCATCTTCGGCAAAAAACTCGACATCGCCGATGAAGCGGCGCGCGTAGGCAACGGCTGTTACCGCACGCTCAAGGATTTTTTCCGGAGTGGAATTGAATTTCGAATAAATATGGTACGGCGACGTCCCAATGCCGGTGTGGATCCGGCCTCTCTCAGCAAATTTCAACGATTCGACGGCAACGTCGATATCTCTTTCCTGCGCGCGGGTCAGTGCGCTGATAATAGGCTTTCTGACCACCTTCGATATCTCGACGACCGACTTGAAATCGCCTGGGCTCGATATCGGAAAACCAGCCTCGAGCACGTCAACGCCTAGGGCTTCCAGCGCTCTCGCCACTTCGATTTTTTCCACCGTGTTCAGCTGACTGCCGGGAACCTGTTCGCCGTCGCGCAAGGTGGTATCGAATATGATGAGTTTTTCTGCTGGATTGCTGGCCATGGTGTGCTCCTTTGAAATAATTATGTAATCAGTAGGTACTTGTCGAACGGCTTTTCGTCCGCCCTTGCCTGCCTGGCATGAGCCCGAAATTGCACTAATTGTGGGGTAGAGGATTTAGCGCGCTTAGCGAGCTAGGAATAGAGATAGCGGCAGAGCGGGTAGCGGGCTGCCGATTGAAGCGACTGCGGAAAAGAAATTTATGCTTGACATTGGGAAACTATATGCTCATTTTCAGATTAACGCAACATTCCGACTATAGAATAGCATTTTTTGCATGCGCGCGTAGCAGAGACGGATTTTCTCCTTTTTCCGTCCCTGAACACCTTCAGTGAGTCTCGTCTGTCGCTTCCACTTTTGTCTGTACGATACTGACCGGCTTTCCTTTGAGCAACCGCCAGAAATAGACGGCATAGCCCGACAGCCCATAAAGTACGAACAAGCCGAACAGCACCTTGGGAGGATCGGACGCTATTGCGATATAAATAAGAACAATCAGGAAAACGGCGATGAAAGGAACCGACTTCCGAAAATTGATAGTCTTGAAGCTGTAAAACGGCACGTTCGTGACCATCGTAAGCCCTGCATACAACGTCAGCGCCCACGATATCCAGTAGAAGTCGCTGCCTATGAAATTCAGGTCATCCATGAGCCAGATGAACCCTGCCACCAGCGCGGCGGCGGCAGGGCTTGGCAACCCCTGGAAATAACGTTTGTCAACTACAGCAATATTGGTATTGAAGCGAGCCAGGCGCAGCGCAGCGCAGGCGCAATAGATGAACGCCGCCATCCAGCCCAGCTTGCCCATTCCCTTCAAGGACCACTCGTACACAACCAGCGCGGGCGCTGCGCCAAAAGAAACCATGTCGGACAAGCTGTCCAACTGCGCGCCGAATTCGCTTTGCGTGTTGGTGAGGCGTGCAACCCGGCCGTCCATGCTGTCGAGAACCATTGCAATGAATATGGCAATAGTCGACTGGTCGAATTTCATGTTCAGCGACATCACGATTGCATAAAAGCCGCAAAACAATGCCGACAATGTGAAGGCATTGGGCAAAAGATAAATGCCGCGGCGCCGATACGGGGAACGGTGAGGAGCTACCCCGTCTATTTCCATGTCGGAATCAGGCTGCGCCGTCTTGTTTGTACGCCACCCTTTAGGAATATGCGGCCATGCGCTTTTGGGTCTGCGGCGTGGAAAATTAGGCATAGAGCTTTCCAGTCGATGCTTGTCGTAAGGGGTTCAAAATTCAGCCAGAACCGTTTCGGTTGCAAATACCTTATCTCCTACGGTCACCTTGGGTTTCGCTGTTACCGGCAGGTAAACGTCGACACGGGAGCCGAAACGAATGAATCCGTAGCGCTGGCCGCGTTTCAATACGTCTCCGCTGGCAACGTAGCACAGTATGCGGCGGGCAATAAGGCCGGCAACCTGGACACAAGTCACCAACTGGCCGTTCGACGTGGTGATGATCAGAGCGTTGCGTTCGTTTTCCACCGATGCCTTGTCAAGGTCGGCATTGACGAATTTCCCCGGAAAATATTGCACGCTATCGATTCTTCCATCTACCGGCGCCCGATTGGAGTGAACATTAAAAACATTCATGAACACGCTGATCTTGAGCGCCGTGCGACCGGCATACACGTCCTCTACCTTTTCAACAACGACAATTCGGCCGTCTGCGGGAGACAGCACTACGTTATCGTCTTGCGGAACAGTGCGTGCCGGATCCCGGAAGAATTGCAGGATGAAAAGGGTAATCAGCCACAAAGGGGCGGACCACATCCCCCAGAAAATAGTGACGCTCAAGGAAATTACTACGGCTATACCTAAAAAAGGCCACCCCTCACGTGCGATGAGGGGATGAGGATAAGTTTTCAATATTGCTCCGGTTGCATCAAATAATTGGGTCTATTTTATTCTAATTTAGCCATATCAATAAGACTTCCGACCCTTATCAATAGTTTCCCGCCTCTTAAAAGGCGAAAAGATTCTTCCCGCGCTCCTTTTCAGTGCGCGTATTCCAGGATAGAAACAGGATGGCCTTCAAAACTTCTGCCCTAAAGAAAGAAGTGCGTGTTTCATCCTGAACCGCAATTAGTAAATATTTCGCATCTGGAAGAGTACAGCGCCTCCAGGTGCGGCCACTCTGGACATTCCGGAAATCAATATTGATGACGTCCCGCTTCTTTGGCGGTTTGCAGGAAGATCCTGCCTTTCCTTAAAGCCATGCCTCGCTCCGGATCGCTAAGGCTCTCTTCGCAGTCCCTCCCGTTTATGAAACTAGTTCTAATTTGTCGCAGCGCAAATCGTTTCTTTTTTGAGTGTGACACTGTCTTTATCACCATGAAGCTGATCAGCTTTTTACAAACTGGTCAGATGCACAGAATTATTCCGACAGATGAATTGGGCATGGCGGGACGACCCTTTTTTCAAGTCTATGCCGGCAACACAAAGCTGGGGCTTGTAAATGAGTTATCTCGACCATAAAACTAAGCGGAACATGCCCGCACTCTTTGAATTTTGCTTGCAAAGACAACGTTTATGAAATTTCGCGACCCAACCAAATCCATGTGGACTCATGCACTGGAAATGCTTGATCAGGCTGACAGGTTGCATCGCCAGTTTTTTCAACTAGGCAAGGTTCAGTCACGGCTTCCTTCGTGGGAGGCCCCAGTGGATATTTTTGAAACCCAGGATGAATTATCGATACTAGTAGCCCTTCCGGGCGCATCCCCCTCGGAAGTGCAGGTGATCATCGATAGCGGTGCTTTATATGTTGTAGGAGAAAGGCCGATGCCTGCTTCTGCGGGGGCAATGATTCGCAGACTGGAAATCCCGTATGGCCGTTTTGAGCGCCGTGTCGACTTGCCGCCCGGTCATTTTGAAATCAGCAAGCGGGTGCTTGAAAACGGATGCTTGCTTTTGACCTTGAAAAAACTCGGATGACAGGTGATCTATGAACATAGAACAACCCTACAATTTCTTCTTTCTCCCGGACAGCGGCAACGCTACAGTAACGGAAGCTGCAGCAACGGGGATTGAACAGCCCAAATACCCTGACCTGCCCAAGGACGCGCTTATTATCGTTCCAGTGCGCAATCTTGTATTGTTTCCGGGAATGGTCGTTCCCGTGACAATAGGCCGCGAGAGTTCGGTGGCGGCTGCGCAAGAGGCGGTCCGTAGCGATAGCCAGCTTGGCATCCTGCTTCAACGCGATCCGGATACATCGGCTCCAACCCCGGACGAGCTTTATCAGGTAGGAACGGTGGCAAGCGTATTGAGGTATGTGACCACGACATCCGGAGCGCACCATATTGTTTGTCAGGGAGAACAGCGTTTTCGTGTCATCGATTTTATCGACGGCTATCCTTTCCTGGTTGCACGTATAGAACGCTATGCCGAAGCTGAAGAAACGAATATCGGCATCGAAGGGCGTATGGTCCAATTGAAGCAGCGCGCAACGGAAATATTGCAGCTTCTGCCGCAGATACCGGGCGAACTGGCATCAACCGTCCAGAATATTTCTTCCGCTGCCTTACTGGCGGATTTGATCGCCGGCCTCATCGACATCAAGCCGGAAGAAAAACAAGATTTGCTTGAAACATTCGATCTCAGGATACGGCTGGACAAAGTACTTACCATGCTTGCCTATCGCATCGAAGTATTGCGCGTCAGCCAAGATATCGATCAGCAAACCAAGGAGCGACTGGAAGACCGCCATCGCGAAATCCTCCTGCGCGAGCAATTGAAGACCATTCAAAAGCAATTGGGCGAGGCGGAAGACGTTGCCGGTGAAACCGCCGAACTTGCCGAAAAAGTTGCCAAGGCAGGCATGCCGGAAGAAGCGGACGCGCATGCAAAGAAAGAGCTGAAGCGCCTGGAACGCATGCCTGAGGCTGCTGCGGAATACTCGATGTTGCGCAACTATCTGGAGTGGATGGTCGAGTTGCCGTGGTCAACCATGACCGATGACCGCATAGATATTGCCGAAGCCCGCAGGATTCTCGACGACGATCATTACGGCCTGCAGAAAATCAAGCGGCGCATTCTTGAATATCTGGCAGTTCACAAGCTGAACCCTCAAGGCAAGAGCCCGATTCTTTGTTTTGTGGGGCCTCCGGGGGTGGGCAAAACATCGCTTGGCCAGAGCATCGCCAAGGCCACCGGGCGAAAATTCGTTCGCGTCAGTCTGGGCGGCGTGCACGACGAAGCGGAAATCAGGGGCCATCGCAGAACCTACATAGGCGCATTACCGGGCAATATCGTTCAGGGCATACGCAAGGCGGGGTCCAGGAATTGCGTGATGATGCTGGACGAAGTGGACAAGCTGGGAAGCGGCGTGCAAGGAGATCCGTCCTCTGCGCTGCTTGAGGTTCTCGACCCGGAACAGAACGGTACGTTCCGCGACAATTACCTGGCGGTTCCATTCGATCTTTCAAAGGTGATGTTCATCTGTACGGCAAACATGCTCGACACCATCCCCGGTCCGCTACGCGACCGCATGGAAACTATCGAACTTCCCGGTTATACGGAGCAGGAAAAGGCGCAGATCGCGCTGCGATACCTGGTCAAGCGTCAGCTGGAGGCAAACGGTCTGACCCAGGAACAATGCCAGATCACTGAAGCGGCCATTCACGCCATCATCAACGACTATACGCACGAAGCGGGCGTTCGAAACCTGGAGCGTGAAATAGGAAGCGTGTTTCGCTACGCGGCCATGCGCATAGCCGAAGGCTCCACGGAGCGCGTACTGATTGACGCGACCGATTTGCATGCAATCCTCGGCCCGTCGAAATTCGAGAGCGAGTTGGCGATGCGCACCAGCGTCCCGGGCGTCGCCACCGGGCTGGCATGGACACCGGTCGGGGGCGACATCCTGTTTATCGAGGCAAGCCGGGTGCCGGGTAAAAACAAGCTGACGCTTACCGGGCAGCTTGGCGAAGTCATGCGAGAGAGCGCGCAGGCAGCGCTGACTTTGCTGAAAGCCCGTTCAGTCGAGCTCAAGGTGGACGCCGATTTGTTTGAGAAGAGCGACATTCATGTGCACGTCCCGGCGGGAGCGACCCCGAAAGACGGTCCCAGCGCAGGCGTGGCGATGTTTATCGCGCTGGCCTCGCTGATGACCGATAAGCCGGTTTACAGCGACCACGCAATGACAGGCGAAATCAGCCTGCGCGGTCTGGTATTGCCGGTTGGCGGCATCAAGGAGAAAGTGCTCGCCGCATTGCGCGCCGGGATCAAGACCGTGATGCTACCGTCGCGCAATAAGAAAGACCTAGAGGAAATACCGGAAGAGGCACGCAGCAAACTCGAATTTGTATGGCTGGAAACGGTGGATGACGCGATTCGAAACGCCCTGATCAATCCTGAAATGCCGAAATGAACGAGGCGCAGGCAGGCATGCGCCGCCCTGCCTTGAATTGAACAGCCGAAAGAAGTTTATTCGGAAACGTGCTGGCGCCGATACAGTCCTATCAGTTCCGAATGGGCCAGAATATGGCCCTTCATCGCTTTTTCCAGCGCCATCTTGGTCGGCACATTCAGGTCTGGAAGCACTGCGTCCAGCGCATACAGCTTGTGAAAATAGCGGTGTGTTCCGATGGGAGGACAGGGACCGGTATAACCGACGTGCTTTCGGTCGTTTATTCCGATCCGGGTTTCGGCCGGCAGCGCCGCATCCGCCACTCCTTCAGGCAGACTGCCGGCAGCAGGCGGAAGATTGTACAGAACCCAATGCACAAAGGTCATCTTCGGCGCTGCCGGGTCGGGCGCATCCGGGTCATCGATGATCAGAACCAGGCTTTTTGTCCCCGCCGGAGGAGAATTCCATGAAAGCGGCGGTGAAATATTCTTGCCTTCGCAAGTATAGAGCGCCGGGATCGGGGTGTTGTGGTCGAAAGAAGGTGAAACAAGGGCAAAGGACATTGGCAAAGAACCCTTTCTCAAGGCAAGCAGTAAAACCCGTCGTTCGATAATTGCATTAAGCGCATGAAGGCACGGCAAAGCCATCTGTATGTTTACGCACAGATGGCTGCGACCTGTACTGGCCTACGTTATGTTTATGGTCTTGCCCATCTCGGCGAGCAGCTTGGGCATGCGGACGATTAGCACGCCATTCCTGTAAGCAGCCTCAGCCTTGTCGGCATCCACGTTGCGCGGCAACGCAATGCTGCGCTCGAATGTGCCGTAAGCCCGCTCCATTACATGATAACGGCTGTCGGCCGTTTCGCGCCGGCTGCGCTTTTCTCCGGTCACAAACAAGGTGTTGCCTTCGATCCTGATGCGGCAGTCTTCTTTTTCCACTCCTGGAATTTCGATGCGCGCCACAACTTCGCTCTCGGTTTCCTCCAGCTCTCCCGCCAGCAGGCTCCAGTGCGGGAATTTTTCCATCTCGATGTCGCTCGCCGAGTCGCCATCGCTGACGCGGGAAAAATTCGTAAGCGCATTACCGCTACGGCTCAGCAGCTCGCGCCATCCCTCGGACAGACTTTCCCAAGTCCGATTCAGTTCTCGTCCAATGTTCTTTCCTGCCTGTTTCAAGGAATCCAGCATGATCAGTCCCCCAGTTTTCGCTCCAACGGCCTGTAACGTTATTAGGTTTGCCTTCGCTGCAAATGATGAATCGCACCCTGTCCCAACTCTATATTTGTCAATAAATCAACATATAGTCAATATAGAGTTGGGTAGTGAGCATTGCAAGAGGAAAATGCACTATTCATGCGTCCCCGCAATTATTCAATTAGCGATTGGACTGCTCCTGACCGATTTAAATTTCATAAGATGGGCAGTTCTCATGGGAAGGACGGAAAAGCACACCGTCCTTTGGCTGACCGGCCGGTTACTCCTCGGGCGGCTTGTAACCGGATGCCAGATCGGCGCCTTCGCCAAAAAATTGCTTTTCCATTTGTAAAGCCAGGTACTTGCGAGCATGCGGATCGGCCAGATTCAACCGATATTCATTGACTAGCATGGTCTGAAGCTTGAGCCAGCCCGCCCACGCCTCCTTGGACACATTTTCGTAAATCCTCTTTCCGAGTTCGCCTGGATATGGAGGAAAATCAAGCCCTTCGGCTTCTCTGTTCAACTTGATGCAGTGGACCATGCGTGCCATCTGTTTCTCCTGTGACGTCGTTCCCATAGGACGGGAATCAGGTTCTTAAAGCAGTCATTCTACGACCGCCGCGAAAAACGTGTTAAAGCCTTTTGGTGAGGACCAACGACTTGCGCTGCCAGTTGTACATGCGCTGCCGGTCTTTTGGCAGTTCGTCCACGCTGGCGTAGACAAAGCCGCGGTTCAGAAACCAGTGCGCGGTTTGCGTGGTCAGTATGAACAATTTATTGAATCCGGCTGCGCGGGCGCGGTTCTCCATGTGTTTCAGGATACGGTCGCCGTCACCCTGGTTCTGCACCTCGGGCTTGACGATCAGGCAGGCCATTTCGGCCATTTTCTCCGCCGGGAACGGATAGAGTGCCGCACAGCCAAAAATGACTCCGTCGTGCTCAACCACGGAGAAGTTTTCAATTTCGCGCTCAATCAACTCACGTCCGCGCTTGACCAGTGTCCCGTTTGCCTCATAGGGCTCGATCAGCCTCAGAATGCCGCCCACATCGGCGATTGTCGCTTCGCGCAGGCTTTCCACGTTTTCATACGTGACCATGGTGCCGACGCCATCGTGTGTAAACAGTTCCAGCAATGCTGAACCATCAGTCGCAAACGGGACAACGTGAACTCGCGGCACGCCCCCGTTGCATGCCAGCATGGCTGCATCCAGATAATATGCCGCGTCCGGTGCCAGAAAATTGGCTTCCAGGATCGCTTCCGCCTGGTGCGAAGACAATTCACGGATTTCCTCTCCGGCCTTGTCCTGCATCATCGGGGTTTCGGTAATGAAAATCAGCTTGTGCGCATGCAACGCGAGCGCGGCCGAAACAGCGACATCTTCCATTGCCAGGTTGAACGCTTCCCCAGTGGGAGAAAAACCAAGAGGCGACAGTAGCACCAGATCGCCCGACGCCAGAATCGAATGTATGCTGTCGTATGCAATTTTCCGCGTTTTACCGGTCCATTGCAGATCAACGCCATCAATCACACCTATCGGGCTGGCCGTGACGAAGTTACCGGAGATGATGCGTATCTCTGCATGCGCCATGGGCGTATTCGGCAATCCCTGGCTGAAGGCTGCCTCAATGTCCAGGCGGAGTTCGCCGGCGGCTTCCTTCGCGCACTCCATCGCGATCGGATCGGTGATGCGCACGCCTTCGTGAAAAAGCCCTTCTACCTTGCGGAGCGCCAGCTGCTCGGCTACTTGCGGCCGTGATCCATGCACGATGACGACCTTTATTCCGAGGGCGTGCAGTAGAGACAGGTCGTGCGCCAGAACGGGCAGCGCGCCGGCCATCACCAGTTCGCCTGGAAAAGCCACCACGAAAGTCTTGCCGCGAAAAGCGTGGATATACGGTGCGACGGAGCGCAACCATTGAACAAATTGCAGAGGGGTTTCCATGTTGCGCATTATCCCGGAAAAGAAAGTAAAACAGACATGAACTTGTATTTTTCACGCTTTTTAGCGTTGTAGTTATGCAGTAGATTGCCCGAATCGCTGGATAAAACTGCAAAATTCAATTAAATCAATACCTTACCAAACAGAACTATAAGACAAAAAGCCATTCGGGATTATAATTCGCTCCGTCATGACAGAGTCCGAAATCACCAAAAAAAATAAGCCGGCGCCAGTCCGCTCTTCCAGCAAGCCTGCTGCGCCCGCCTTTCGCAATCCGCTCCCGCCTATTGTCTATCCGGAAGAACTACCGGTTTCGGGCCGACGGGATGAGATTGCCGCCGCCTTGAGAGATCATCAGGTCGTCATCGTGTCCGGCGAAACCGGCTCCGGCAAGACGACGCAATTGCCGAAGATATGCCTGGAACTGGGGCGCGGCCAAACCGGGCTGATTGGACACACCCAGCCGCGCCGCATTGCCGCAACGGCAACCGCGCGACGCATCGCTCATGAGCTGGGATCGCCGCTGGGCGAAAACGTCGGCTACAAGATTCGTTTCTCCGACAAGCTGACCGCCGGCGCGTCGATCAAGCTGATGACCGACGGCATACTGCTGGCTGAAACGCAGAGCGACCCACTTCTGAAGCAATATGACACCATCATCATCGATGAGGCTCATGAACGCAGCCTGAACATCGACTTCATGCTCGGCTACCTGAAGCAATTGTTGCCCAGAAGGCCGGACCTGAAGCTCATCATCACATCCGCCACAATCGATGCCGGCAGGTTCGCGCGCCATTTTGGGACGGAAAAAGCCCCGGCCCCCGTAATCGAGGTATCGGGCCGGTTGTACCCGGTCGACATCCGCTACCGGCCAGTAAACGATGCATCTTATTCTCCCGCCGGACAGGAAACCAGGCAGCCCACAAAGGCGGCTGCAGCCAGGGAGCAGCGCGACCTGATCGAGGCAATCGTCGATGCGGTGGACGAGCTCTCGCGCCTGGGATCGGGCGACGTGCTGGTGTTCCTGCCCGGCGAGCGCGAAATCCGGGACGCCGCCGAGGCATTGCGCAAACACCATCCGCCGCATGTAGAGATACTTCCCTTGTTCGCGCGTCTTTCAGCGCAGGAACAGGAACGCGTGTTCAAGCTGACTAATGCGCGTCGCATCGTGCTGGCAACCAATGTCGCCGAAACGTCGCTGACCGTACCCGGCATTCGCTTCGTGGTCGATTCCGGATTGGCACGCGTAAAGCGCTACAGCTACCGCAACAAGGTCGAACAGTTGCAGATAGAGCCGATCTCGCAAGCAGCCGCAAATCAGCGCGCAGGACGCTGCGGCCGCGTTGCCGCAGGCGTCTGCATCCGCCTGTACGACGAGCAGGATTATGCGCAACGGCCTGAATTCACCGATCCGGAAATCCTGCGTTCGTCGCTGGCGTCGGTGATCCTTCGCATGAAGTCGCTGAGGCTTGCGGATGTCGAGACTTTCCCTTTTATCGAGCCGCCGCTTGGACGGGCAATAGCCGACGGCTATCAGTTGCTGCATGAGTTGGGAGCAACCGACGACGACAACCAGCTTACCAAGGTTGGCCACCAGATTGCCCGCTTGCCGCTCGATCCGCGCATTGCCCGCATGATTCTGGCCGCTCAAGACAAGGTCTGTCTGACCGAAGTCCTTATTATCGCCTCGGCCTTATCGGTCCAGGATCCGCGCGACCGTCCGCTGGATGCGCACGAAGCCGCCGACAATGCGCATCGGAAATTTGCAGATCCGCGCTCGGAGTTCCTCTCTTATCTGAAAATCTGGAAGTGGTTCGACGACGCGGTTGAACACAAGAAGTCGAACCGTCTTTTGCAAGAAAATTGCCGCTCCAATTTCCTGTCGCATCTGCGGCTGCGCGAATGGCGCGACGTGCATTCGCAACTGCTGACCATCGTGCGCGAGCAAGGCTGGCGTTTGAACGAGGCTGAGGCAACATACGAGCAGTTGCATACCGCCCTGCTGACCGGCTTGCTGGGAAATATCGGCTTCAAGGCAGAAGACGAGCCCCATTACCTGGGCGCGCGCGGCATCCGCTTTCATATATGGCCGGGATCATCGCTCGGCAAGAAAGCCGGCAAGTGGATAATGGCAGCCGAGCTAGTGGAGACCACCCGGCTTTACGCGCGCTGCATCGCGCAGATCCAGCCGGATTGGATTGAAAAAATCGGCGCGCACCTGCTGAAGATATCCTGGGGCGAGCCGCGTTGGGAAAAACGCGCTGCGCAGGTTTCCGCGTCCGAACGCGCCGTCTTGTACGGATTGGTCGTGTACAGCCAGCGCCGCATCAACTATTGCCGGATCAACCCGGTTGAGGCACGCGAGATATTCATTCGCGACGCACTCGTCGGCGGCGATTTCGAGACCCGCGCTCCTTTTTTCGCGCATAACCAGAAGCTGGTGCGCGAAATCGAAAACCTGGAGCACAAGTCGCGCCGGACCGACGTCCTGGTGGATGATTCCCTAATAGCCGCCTTCTATGACAAGCTGCTGCCCCAGGACGTATGCAACGGCATCGCATTCGAGAAATGGCACAAGGATGCGACCGCCAAGAACCCGAAACTGCTGTATCTCAACCGCGACGACCTGATGCGGCATGAAGCGGCCGGCGTGACTACCGATCTGTTTCCGAAACGAACGACCGAAGCCGGCACCGAGATGTTGCTGACTTATCATTTCGAGCCGGGCAGCGTTCGGGATGGCGTAACGCTCGCGGTGCCGCTGTACGCGCTGAACCAGGTATCCGCCGAGCGCAGCGAATGGCTGGTGCCGGGCATGCTGAAGGAAAAAGTGCATCTTCTGCTGAAATCGCTGCCGCAGAAACTGCGCCGCCATTGCGTGCCCTTGCCGGACTATGCGGCGGGATTCCTCGATCGTGTCTATGAGTCTGCCGGATTTGGCAAAGGATCACTGATGGACGCGCTCATTGCCGACGTGCGCGAGCAAACCGGCATCGCACTCAAGCACAGTGACTTCAAGCTGGAAACGTTGCCGGCGCATCTGTTCATGAACTTCAAGATCGTCGACGAACATGGCCGCCAGCTGGAAATGGGCCGCAATTTATCCATGCTGCAGAATGACCTGGGCGGCAAGGCACGTGAAAAATTTCAGAAGCTTGCCGAAACGGCAGAGGTATCGCCGGTCGGGGGCGCGCGCGTTCAGGGCAATCGTTCCGACACCGGACGGGAACCGGCGTTGGCAACCTCCGCGGATAAAATCACATCTGATGCCAAGCATGAGAACCTGACGAACTGGAGTTTCGGAGAACTGCCGGAGCTGCTTGAAATCACGCGAGGCAAGCAGTCGCTGATCGGCTATCCGGCGCTGGTCGACAAGATCACTCATTGCGAATTGGAAGTGTTCGACGAGCCCGCAATGGCGGAGCGCACTCACCGTATTGGCTTGCTTCGTCTGTTTTCATTGCAAATGAAGGACCAGCTCAAGTATCTGGCAAAAAATATTCCCGGTCTTCAGCAGATGGGAATGCAGTACATGGCGCTCGGCACACAGGAAGAACTGCGTGAGCAGATTCTGCATGTTGCGCTCGATGCGGCGTTCATGCGCGATCCGTTGCCGAAAAATGCCGATGAATTCAACGCCCGCAAGGATGAAGGAAAGACGCGCCTGGGTCTTCTGGTCAATGAGATTGCGCGGCTCGGAGCGCAGATTTTATCCGAATACCAGGGACTGCAAAGAAAACTGCAGGGTGCCAAAGCGCATGCGCAGGCATATGCTGACATGCAAATGCAGCTGCAAGGCCTGATCGGTAAGAATTTTCTGGTCCAGCACGAGTTTGCGCGGCTGGTACATTTCCCGCGCTATCTGAAAGCGATCGGAGTGCGTATCGATAAACTGCGCGCCGACCCTGCGCGCGACGTAAAACTGCTCGGCGACTGGAACCAGGCTGCCAGCCTATACCAGCGCGCGCTGAAGGAGCGCAAAGGCACAGCCCAGGACGACCCCGGAATGACAGAATACCGATGGCTGCTGGAAGAACTGCGCGTATCGCTTTTTGCCCAGGAATTACGCACGCCGATGCCGGTTTCGCTCAAGCGTCTGCAAAAAGTATGGGAATCGATGCAGCGCTAGACGCATGCACGCGGCAGGCGCGTTTGCCGCAATTGTGCGTGCAAGCTGAAAATCAGGAGGTTGCCGTTCAAGTCCGCTTTTACAGTTCGTAGGTGCTGCTTTCTCCGCTAATGGCTTTTTCTATCATTTTGCGGTTAAGGCTCTGCGACAGCAGCTCGGTGAACGAGTAGACATAACTACGCAGATACGATCCTTTCTTTATCAGCAACCGCGACACATTCGTACCAAACAGATGCCCGACTGGAATTGCCTGAAGATTTCGGTCGCGTTCGCCGTCGAATGCTATGCCGGCGATAATGCCCACCCCCATACCGAGTTCGACGTACGTCTTTATCACGTCGGCATCAATCGCTTCCAGCAGGATATCCGGTTTCAGACTGCGCAGCGTAAACGCCTGATCGATCTTTCCGCGCCCGGTAAATGCGCTATCGTAGGTAATCAGCGGATACTGGGCAATTTCCTCCAGCGTGATCATTTTCGACTTGGCCAGAGGATGGTTTGGAGTGACCACGATAACGTGTTCCCACTGATAGCACGGCAAGGTAATCAATCCCTCAGTGTCCTCGATCGCTTCGGTGGCAATCGCCAGGTCGGCCTGATCGCGCAATACCATTTCGACGATCTGTTTCGGACTTCCCTGCAGCAGCGAAAGCCGCACCTTGGGAAATCTCTGCATGAACATAGGCACGATCTTGGGCAGGAAATAGCGCGCCTGCGTATGTGTGGTGGCGATGGAAAGGGAGCCGGAATCCTGAGCGGCGAATTCCTTGCCGATACGCTTCAGGCCGTCTATTTCCTGCATGATGAGTTCGACCGACTTCAGGATGACACGCCCAGGCTCGGTCAGGCCGCGTATACGTTTGCCGTGGCGGCGAAAGATATCGACGCCCAGCTCTTCTTCAAGTTCAATGATCGCCTTGGAAACACCCGGCTGAGAGGTAAAAAGCGTTTTTGCCGCCTCAGTCAGATTGAAATTTTGCCGTACGGCTTCGCGAACGAACCGGAGTTGATGCAGATTCATAGAAGTCCCTGTCAGTCTGCCCAGCTATAAGAGTAGGGTCTTTATAGCCGGATGATATATAACCAGACGATTTTCTTGCAATATGGATATATTGCATTCTATAACCATTTTGCTGCTTTGCGCCAGGCAATTTAATATCGGAGGCAACCAGGAAGGGAACCCTGGAATTTACAGTCCGAACAAATGCAGGTCCTCGCCTTCAGCCCCCTGCCCTGTGCAGGTATGCCAGCAGCTCGTCCATGAGGGAGTTGATCGCCCGATAGTTCCCAGGATCGATGTCTCGAATGTCCTCCTCGGATTGAACATATTCCGAAGGCTGGAGGTCGCTTCTGCAGTTCAGGATGAGTTCCAGTGCGGTTTCAGGCGTAGCTTCAATATGGAATTGCAAGCCGATGACTGATGTACCGAGTTGGAACGCCTGATTCTCGCACGCTTCGCTACGGGCGAGCCGGACGGCTCCGCTGGGCAGTTCAAAGGTTTCTCCGTGCCAGTGGAATACTTTCAATGAAGGCGGAAAACGAAACACAGATACGTTCCCTGAATCAAGCGCTTGCACCGGGAACCAGCCGATTTCCTTGACACCGTTCGGGTACACGCGGGAGCCCATCGCATTTGCGATCAACTGCGCGCCCAGGCAGATTCCCAGAACACGTTTTCCCGCCCTGATGGCATTTTGTATGAATTGCTTTTCCTGAACCAGCCAAGGGAAAAGTGATTCATCGTTCACGCTCATGGGCCCGCCCATAATCACAAGCAGGTCGAATTCCTCAATTCCGGGAAAGATCGGGGATTCAAAAAGCCGAGTGCAGGAAATAGCGTAGCCGGCGGCATCGAGCCATTTCTCGATGCTGCCAGTGCCTTCGAATGGGACATGCTGAAGATAATGGGCGCGCATGATGCGAATTTTCCAATTTAGATTTACGCCAGCCCCAATATTGCAATCGGTTAGTTCATGCCGATGACCATATTGGAGCAATAAGCATGCAGATCATTTCGATCCATGTCCATCAGGCGAAGAATTTTGCTAATGCCTTTCCACCCACCGCAACGCGCCGAGAGCGGCAGTAAAGAACAGGATGCTGGGCGTAATTGCGGTTATAAACGCAGGCCAGGTGTTCAGCAGGCCAAGATGCGAGAAGAGATTGTTTATCAGCACAAAACTGACGCCGATCATGATGCCCGAGAAAATTTTCAGCCCAACGCCGCCGGAGCGAAAATGCAGATATGCAAACGGCAGAGCCAGCGCCACCATCACGAACGCGGAAAATGGATAAACGACCTTCTTCCAGAAAGCGATATTGTGACGCGCCGTGTCCTGGTTGTTTTCGGCAAGATGCTTCTTGTAAACATAAAGGTTATAGGCCGACATCTTGCCGGGATCGACAGCAAGAACCGACAGAATGTTGGGGGTTATTTCGGATACCAGTTCCTTGGACTCAATCTTCTTACTGGTGATCAGTGGAGGCGAACCGGGTTGAACCGGCTTTGGATCGGTCGCGTCCCTGTTTAGCGTCGTCTCCGATACGTCGAGCAGGCGCCAGGTATTGTTGCCCAGGAATTGACCGCGCGCAGCGGAGGTCGTCGTCAGCAGATGAAAGTCGTTGTCAAACTCATATACCCTGATACGCTGCAGCTCTCCATCTGGACGCATTGTGCCGACGTTCAGGAAGCGGGATCCAATTATCGCGCCGCTTGAGCCGTATTCCCGTATGACATCCTTGCTCCACATTCCGCTACGGAATTCGCTCGCCACATTCGTGTCCTGCACATTCAATTTGAATTGGGCGGCCATCTTGGATGTAATGGGAGCAATCCCCTCCCCGACTATAAAAGTCAGGACCACAAAGAGCAAGGCGATCTTGGCCAGCATGCCGCAGGCCATGAGCGTGGACATGGATGAGGCGCGCATGATCGTGTATTCCGAGCGCGCGGCAAACTGCGCTAGCGCATAGATGGTGCCAATCAATACGGCAATCGGCATCAACTCATAGATGTAGCCCGGAATGCCCATCACTATGTAAAGGAAAGCGTGCTGCAGACGATAGTTGCCTCGCCCTACCGCCTGCAACTCACCGATCAGGTCGAAAAAGGTAAAGAGCGCGATGAAAGCGACGAGCACGAACAGTACAGACTGTACGATTTGAGATACGAAATATCGCTGTAGAATCTTCATTCCGGCTTTTCCGATCTTAAAATTCGGTTATGCCTGAAGGATGACCAAATAACCAGCGGATGGTAGCGGCTGTTAACACCCAGACGCCACAAGAACAAGATCACGGTGATCGCGGCGACAAGAAGGTGCATAGGCCACCATGCCATCGAAAACGCTGACTTTCCCTGTGCTACCGATGCCTGGAAAACACTGACCATATTGCTATAAGTAACATAGAGCAACAAGGCAATTATCAGATTGACCGACCGTCCGGCGCGCGGGTTAACAAAACCTAGTGGAATTGCGAGCAGCATCAGAAAGAGGCACATGAATGGGGTGGACAACCGCCACAGCAATTCGCCCATGTTCAGGCGGCTTTGATCTTTTATCAATACCGATGAAGGAAGCGCGCGCGAAGAGGGATCGCCGAGCAGGATGTTTGCCTTGGAAGCCATGAACACGGTATATTTTTCGAATCCCATGATTCGAAAATCCGACTGACCTGGAGTTCCGTCATAACGCTGGCCCTTTTCCAGCACCAGATAGCGGTCGCCCTTCTCGTCCGTATCTATTTCCCCTGCCTTTGAGACCACGATGCTGGCCTGCTCGTTATGGATCGTATTGATAAAAACATTCTTTACCTTGCCGGCGTCCTCCGCCATGCCTTCCACGAAAAACACCCGGTTCGAGGACGCCGATTCCTGAAATTTACCAGGCGCGACCTTGGCTAAATCCTCCCTTTTCTGGAAACGTTCCCTATATTCCGCACTCTGACGATAAGACCAGGGGGTCGCAACGAAACTCAGTAGACCGGTCAGAACCACGATAGGAACGGCGAAGCCCAGCACTGGGCGCAGCCAGTTGGACAGGCTTAACCCGGACGCGAACCAGACTACCATTTCCGAGTCCTGGTAGCTTCTAGTCACTACCAGCAATACCGAAATAAAACCGGTCAGGGTCAATATGATGGGCAGGAAATTCAGGGCGGAAAAGCCTATCAGGGCAATGACGTCAGCGGACGCGACGGCACCTTTTGCTGCCTGGCCCAGAATCCGGATCAGCATCACTGTCAAAGTGATCGTAAACAGCGTCATAAAGACTGCGCCGGCTATGCTCACCAATTCTCGCCTGAGCGCACGCTTGAAAATCATGGAGGGCTATAATAACAAATGATTAGGAGGAAAAAACAGATGGACTTTAGCATAAAAACAGCCAGCGAAAAAAACACGCTGATGACGACCCGGGCTGGCTGTATTGCAGTCGGCGTATTTGAAAACAAACAATTATCGCAAGCGGCGGCCGAACTCGACACGGCCGGCGAGATTACCGCTGCGCTGCAATCCGGCGATATCAGCGGCAAACCCGGCTCAACCTTACTGCTGCGCAATATCAAAGGCGTCACCGCGCAGCGGGTGCTCCTGGTTGGCCTTGGCAGCGAAACATCCATCAGCGCCAAGGATTTCTCAGCCTCGGCCAAATCAATCGCACAGGTATTTTCCTCTCTTGGCGCTAAAGATGCCCTCATTGCGATACCGCTTTTCGATATAAAGGGAAAAGATATATCCTGGGCTATGCGCAGCCTGGTTTTTTCCTTGTACGAGAAAGCCTATCGCAGCGATTCACTGAAAAGCAAGAAAGAACCCGCTCAGGGTGGGGTCGATAAGGTCGGTTTTCAGGTGTCAGGCTCCCAGGCAGGCGCAGTCAAGACGGCTCTGGCGCAAGCAACCGCAATAGCTGACGGCATGAACCTGACCAAGGATCTGGGCAATCTGCCGCCGAACATCTGCACGCCGACCTATCTTGCGGACACGGCAAAGGAACTTGCTGCCAAATACCGGTTCAGCATCGAAGTGCTCGACCGCAAGCAGATGGAGGCGCTCAAGATGGGCAGCCTGCTGGCGGTCGCCAAGGGTAGCGATGAACCGCCAAAGTTTATCGTGCTGAAACACATGGGAGGAAAGGCGAAAGAAGCCCCGATCGTTCTGGTCGGCAAAGGTATCACATTCGATTCGGGCGGCATCTCGCTGAAGCCGGGCGGCGCCATGGACGAGATGAAATTCGATATGTGCGGCTCGGCATCCGTGCTAGGAACTTTCCTGGCGATTGGCGAAATCGGGCTGAAGCAGAACGTCATCGGCGTCATCGCTTCGTGTGAAAACATGCCCTCCGGCGGAGCCAACAAACCGGGCGACATCATAACGTCGATGTCCGGCCAGACCATCGAGATCCTGAACACCGATGCTGAAGGACGCCTGATCCTGTGCGACGCGTTGACCTATGTCGAGCGCTTCAAGCCAGCCGCAGTGGTTGACGTCGCAACATTAACCGGCGCCTGCGTCACTGCGCTCGGGCATTACAATTCCGGGCTGTTCTCGCGGCATGACGACGCACACGACCAGCTCGCGAATGAATTGCTGGCTGCGGGCAGCATGACTGACGACCCCGCATGGCGCATGCCGATCGATGACGCCTATCAGGAACAGCTCAAGTCCAATTTTGCCGATGTCGCCAATATCGGCGGACCGCCGGCCGGCGCCATTACGGCCGCGTGTTTCCTGGAGCGCTTCACCAAGAAGTACATATGGGCGCATCTTGATATTGCCGGCACAGCATGGAAAAGCGGCGCTACCAAAGGAGCAACCGGCCGGCCCGTACCATTGCTGACCCTGTTCCTGCTCAACCGCGAGAAAGCTGCAAGCAACAGAAAAAATTAAGTAGAAGGAGGAAGCGGCCTGGATACTTGAGTTGCATACCGGCTCAGTGTGTATGGCTGCGCAAATGCCGCAATGTTTTTTTGGCGAACCTGACCGCGAAGCGGTCTTTGCGTTTCGGATCGAGCAGCCACAGCCTGATCTGGCGGGATCGGCCATTGATCGCGGTCTTTACCGCCAGCCGGCCATGCCGCGCCATATGCAGCGCCGAGCGGTAAATGACCAGTTCGTCCAAGTCGCGCTGCTCGCCCAGGAACCGGTACTTGAATTCCTCTCTTCCCCATAGAAAATGGAATTCCTTGCCGCCGCGGGCAATGCATTCGCAGATGGAAAGGTAGTTGCAAAGCGTACCCAGCCTGTACTCGTTAAACTCAGGGGAATGGGCATTCAGAAGAGAGAAATAATTTGCGCCTGCCTGAAAGCATATCTGACCGGCGCATATCCTGTTATCAATCGTTATTATCGATACCAGGCCGCAGGCTTTCACCAATCTCAGTATATTCTCGGTTTCTTCCTCGCCAGTGCCGGGCGTCTTGTTCTTCTCTGTCATTCTTTCCTGATTGAACTTGATAAGACTTTTGATTTGCTGCTCGTTAGCGTCCTTTTTTTCGTAAACATTGAAAGCAAATGAAGGAAAGCGGCGTTTCAGCTTGTTCATATTTTCGTTGATGGTTTTGCGCATGTTCTTTCCAAGGCTCGACTGGTATGCCGGCGCCGAATCAGGCAACGCAAGCACGATATCTTCAGTGCAATTGAATTGCTGGTAAGGGTAGTTCAAGCTAAGAACGGGCGTTTCGACTGCGCGAAACGAAATCGCGCCAACGGCGGGGTAATGAGAAAACATGTCGTCGGCAAAACGATTGATTTCTTCATCGCTGATTTTTATGAGTTCATTCAGAACCCGCACCCGCTCGTTTTCCAGGCTGAAAAGAAACAGCGTAACGATTTCTTCATCGCTGCAAGCGGCATACGTATTTTTCTTGTCGGCCTCGCCCATCAAGCCAAGTCTGGCGGGGGAACAAAAAAAGTTTCCATAAAGCCTGTTCATTTCCGGTTCGACAAACTCGGGAATCTCATTCTCGAATATTCTGACAGAAACCTCCTCAGGACCTGCAAACCTTTCTACCCCATGACTTGGCACGGAAGAACCTGTACTGCTTTTCGGAAGGTTCTTTGTAGCTGACTTCATCTTCCATCTCCTGAATAATATGTTCGTTTTCAGAGCATGGGAGAGTAAAGATATAGAACCTCTTCCCATTGATTATTGTCATCTCTTTGGAAATTGAACCCATTGCAAAATTGACGACAATAGATTGAAAACATGGTGTGCAAGCAAGAAAGTACCGTCTACCTTTCCTGCTTTAATTGGAATCGGCGAGTTATGCCGCGACAACATCTACGCGCCTTTTTGACAACCATCAGCACACAGTGGGCTCTGCGTTTCGGGGATGAGCAAATACGAGGAGTAATTTGATCAAGCTTTGCTAGGAGTCGTGAATTGCCCGGCAAGTTCAGAAGGGATAAAAGCTTGGCGAGACTTTCGTTGATACTGCTCAAGTCCGCTTGTGGAACAGCACGACTTCGCCCAATGGAATTGTTGACCGGATAAGGAACTTATCCGGTCTCTATAGACGATCGTGAATGAAAGGAGTGTAAAACGGAGGGCAAGCGCGGTCTGTACAGGCATCCATGCCATGACCGGCAGCATTAGTGGAAACAACTGAACTGCGCAAACTGATAACCGCGCGCTACCGTATTGAGGAGCACACGCTTATGGCCGTCCCGTAAAAAAGATATATGTTTACAATCCCCGGAACTGCGCGCACGCCTGGAACACGGCAACGGAGGGCTCCACCTTCTTTTGACGGCACCATTTTGCCGTCAACTTCAGCAATTCTTTGATGTCGCGGCCGGAAACGCCAGGAAAACAGCAGATTAGTTCATCTATTATTTCGGCGGAAAGCGGAAATTGAAACTGGTCGGAAAGAACTCTCCATATTTGCTTTGCGTTTTCCTCTCCCGGCGGCTCATAACGAATGGTTGCGATGCAGCGTGACACTATGGCATCGTCCACATCATCAGTCCGGTTCGTGGTTAAAAACAGCAACCCATGAAAATACTCCAGCGTCCGCAAGAAGGACGCTACAACTGCGTTATGGTCTATGTCATTGCCGCGCTTCCGGATATAGACGTCCGCTTCATCGATCAGCATCACTGCGCCCCATCGTTGGGCGCGCTTCAATATTTGGGCCAGACTCCTGTCGACATCTTCCGAAACGACGCCCAATTGTCCTGAGTGAACCCTGTACAGCGGGCGCTGCACAACTTCCGCATACACTTCCGCCGTCAAAGTCTTGCCCAAACCGGGCGCGCCCTTGCACAAGATCGTAGTTCCGCCTGACTTGCCTATGATGATATCGTCCATCAGCACATCCATGTCCTGCGTAAGGATGTCGATCAGATCGCGGTGATGCTGCGGCAAAACCAGTTTTGTTCTCAAGCTCGATGTGTACTGGTACTCGGCAAGGTTATCGGCATGGATCCACATATTGGTATGCGTTTCCAGATTGAAGCAGAATATTTTCGGATGCATCGGGATGTCCGAATAATCGCGACTTTGCATGTTCCAGAAAGGAGAGTCGAGCTTGGAAAAGAATTTTCTGCGGATCAACCCTTCATCGTTAATCACTTTCATGGGAGCATCGAAGAAAAGCCGTTCCGGAGTCTGGTACAGATTCACCAGATCGATTTCAAGTCCACCGCCTGTGGCAACGAACTGATGATTCATTTGAGGCAAGAACCGGGTAAAAGACGCCATCGACGCGACATAAGCCTTTTTTAATTCCGGAGTTTCTTTCATGAAGCCCTTGACAGCGAGAACTTCGGAGATCTTCTTGTTCTTGATGTCTTCATGAAAGAAATAGGTGACCTTGGTCGATGGTCTCGCACTATCCTCACGATTCAGCGTAGCGCTATTAGCCGCCAAGTACATCGCTACGCATGGCGGGGCATTGGATGTTTCCTGGTACAACACATTGGTTACCAGCCACGGCAAGTGCTCGCCATGCTCTCCGATGGTGTATATCCATCCGTCGATAGCGTCCCGCTTGATGTATTCGCCTATGATTTTGGCTAGAACCAGCAAATCGAAAATAGGCGAATTGGCAGGATCTCTCTCCGCATTTCTCAGCGCCGCCATGGTGCTGGCCATAGTGCGGTGCCCGGCATCCTGCAGCCTGTCGTGCAACCAGTCCTTTGCTTCCTCGTCTAGCTCGTTATAATAAATGCTGACTTCGTCGTCATTCCGCAAGAGCAGATATCCGGGTATGCTTTGAGCCCAGTCTGCAATGACAAATCTTGCTTTTGCTTCCCGGGCAATGGCAGTGGATACCGATATAGCGACGCCCTGACTCGTTTCATTCTCCATCGTTCTCACTCATATCTAGATCAAACAATCTTATTCTAACGCACAGCGGCTAATATTTTTTTCTATCGGCCATCCACGTCAAATACCTTTATTCCTGAATAATTTCGAAGTAGCTTCATTCATGATCATAATATGAATCTCACTGATCCGGTTTTGTTCATGAAAGCGGATCAGTTATGCTCAAGTGGCACTGATTTATGCGAAGGCAACCTTCCAGCCCATCTTAAAAATGGGGCAAGCGACGCTTCTGCCGGCCCCTTGACAAGCAACGCATCTTTGACGTGCGCCAATATCACGGCAAGGTCAAGAGTCGACACTGTACAAGCAAGCACTTCCTAAAAAATGCCCTTGCTAAACGATAGAAGCCGACACATCCCGATAAAAAATTCAAATTTTTCATTTTTCAATTCGATATTATGCTTATCAGGTTTTATGTGAAGATGGCATTTCTTTCATGGTTATCCTTGGCTGCCGCCACGCCCGGAAGTGCCCATGCAGATCCGCAATTTTCCTGGGAGGAAAGCCAGCCTCTCTCCGAACTCTGGCTCAATCCAGGCATGATCTCCTATCATTACCAGCGCAACAAGAATCTTAACGACTTCAACCCCGGCCTCGGGTTCGAGTATCGCTACTCGACGATAAGCTCAGTCACGGCAGGATTTTTCTATAATAGCGACAGGGAGTACTCCCGCTATGCAGGCATGTACTGGCAGCCGGCGAAGCTCGGCCAAGTCCGACTTGGTCTTGTTGCCGGCGGTTTTGACGGTTATCCAAAAATGAACCACGGCGGTTGGTTCTTGGCGGCAATCCCTATAGCGAGTATTGAATCAGGCAATATCGGATTTAATTTTGCGCTAATTCCAGCTTATAAGGACAGGCTGTACGGAGCCCTGACTTTACAATTGAAATACAAGTTCCAAGGCAAATGAGAACACTTGCCTGGCACACTTGCTGGCTTCTTTTTCACTATTCTTCCGCACCAGCCCGGCGTTAGGCCGGGTTTGATTATGTTCGGAATAAGCATTCTTCCAAGCATCCCTACCGCCAGAATCGGTATCAACATGTTTCCATCAGCAATCCTGGCTAATCCTTATAAGCATGTAAATAGTGCTTTCTTTGCTTAATGCAATTATCTCATCAATTATTTATCTGCTTATCTATTGACGAGTAAGCCTGCGCTACATAATTAATCCATCTCTGCATAATGGAAATTCATTACTTATTTTCATCAGGAAATAGCGCCTCAAGGACGATTGACTCTATTTGTCATACATCAACCGCTTCCATTTTCTTAATCAGATAATGAAATCCACAGTAAATCCATTCTGCATTTAATACTTATGCATTACCTGAGCAGCAATCCATGTGTCATCATTTATTTTTCAAATAATACATATGTCATTTAGGTTTAATTATTAATTTGTAATTAATCTGAAATTTACAAATATATTATTGAATTAATAAATAATAAATTCTATGTGAGAAAAAGAATCCGCTCTAATTGCGTAATTTTCAACTGAGCATATTAATCGTTGCATTATCCGAGTGCAGTTTCTTGAGCATGCCTGAACCATTTTGGCTTTGCCGAAGAGTTTGTTTTGGCTAAGCGTTTTTCAACCATATGGGCACATCAATACACTCTATTCAATATAAAAATGCATCTTGTCGACATTACGCTTTTTTATGCCCCGGAAAGTGGTGGAGTGAAAACTTATCTAATGGCCAAGACAAAATGGCTATCAAATTTTTCCAGTCTCCAGCACAGCATCGTAGTTCCGGGTTTGAAGGACGTGCCTTACGACGATAGTGTCGTTAGCATACCCAGCGTGCGCGTTCCATTTATGCGCGGCTATCGCATGCCTCGATCGAGAAAATACATCGCATCCGTATTGTCAAAATTGCAGCCGGACTGTATAGAAGTCGGCGACCCGTTCCAATTTGCATGGGCGGCGTTGGAGGTCGGACGACGGACGAATATACCTGTTGTGGCGTTCTACCATTCCGACCTGCCTCAGTCGATCGGGCTTCGTTTCGGGAAACTTGCGGAGCGGGCTGCCATGAAGTATTTATCCTACCTGTACCGGCAATTTGATCTGGTTCTTGCCCCAAGTGCAACTATGGCTCAAAAATTACGTGATATTGGAGTCAGCCGTGCACGCCATCAACCATTGGGGGTCGATACTTCATTGTTCAGTCCTGCCTGGCGAAACCCCGGACTAAGAGCTCGTCTCGGATTACCCGAAAGCGCGCGCCTGCTCGTCTATGCGGGACGCTTTACCAAAGAAAAAAATCTGCCCCTTCTCATAAGAGCCGTGGAAGAGCTAGGGCCGCCTTATCACTTGCTAATCATCGGGAGCGGCCCGGCGCTTCCCTTATCCAAACAAGTCTCGCTCATGCACTTCCAGCAGGACGCTTGCACGTTGGCGACCCTGATGGCCAGTTGCGATGTATTGGTCCACCCCGGGCTACAGGAAACTTTCGGGTTGGTCGTCCTGGAGGCAATGGCATGCGGACTTCCAGTTGTCGGCATGGCATCGGGAGGAGTTGCAGAACTGGTTGACGATAAGACCGGGATATTGGTCAAGCCCGGCAGTATGGAGGATCTGGCTCAAGGCATCCGTCATGTCTACAAAAAAGGAATCGCCGAACTGGGAAGAAATGCCCGGCGCAAAGTAGTACAGCAATATGACTGGGACCATATCATGCCGCAACTAATGGCCCAGTACGTCAGCCTCATCGCCAGCAGGGGCCAGCGAGCCGCCTCATCTCCCGCAGAGGCATCGTTTGTCAATCACTAAATCCCTGTGCGTCTCCATACATGACGTTGCGCCGCATACGTGGGAACTATGCGAACGCTGGAGACAAGCGATCCATGCAGTAGCCCCAATTCCGCTTACGTTTCTGGTTGTTCCCTATTATCACCGCCTTAAAGTCGTTAATCCGACTCAATACGCATCCAAACTGGAGAATAGGCTTTCTTGCGGTGACGAACTTGCACTGCACGGGTACACCCACCTTGATGAAAATCCGCCTGGATACGGATTCATAAATTACTTAATTCGGCATGTATATACACAAAGCGAAGGTGAGTTTTTTTCTATAAGCGCCGCGATGGCTAAGCGACGCATCGAAATGGGGTTGGAATGGTTCGCGCAAAACAAGTGGCCGGTATCCGGTTTTGTGGCTCCAGCATGGCTTCTCGGTTCCGAAGCCAGGAACGCGCTAAAGGAATTTTCCTTTCAATACACGACAACGCAGCGCCGGTTTCATCTGTTGCCCTGGCATGACTCGATCTTCTCGCCCAGCCTGGTTTATAGCGTTCGCTCTGATTGGCGCCGTCAAATCTGGCGCAGATGGGCCTCATTTCTATGTCAAATGCTGGACAGCAGGGCGCAACTTGTACGGTTCAGCCTTCATCCGGTAGATGCAAACTACCCCGGCATTGTCAGGCATGCGCAGACCTTGATAGAAAAAATGCTGCAGAACCGGCAAGCAATGACAAAAGCTGCTTTTGCCAATTCCTGGGTTTCGACTCAGGCCATGTCTTATCCGGACATGACAAACCCTTGACGAAAAAATCAGGCTATTTTCAGGTTCCAATAAAATTGAAATTCAGCGGATGGATTTTCTGCATTCAAGATAGATCAGGCCGCCTTCCCGCCGACAACGATTAATTTTGAATGACACCTGAGAGGAGGAATGGAGATGAAGCACTCGATACCTCGTCATGTCGGCTTTATCCCTGACGGCAATCGGCGCTGGGCCCTTAATAGGGGACTCAATAAAGAAGATGGCTATAAACATGGAATCGCTCCCGGGCTGGCGCTTGTCGAAAGATGCCGCGAGCTTGGTATCGAAGAGATATCCATTTACGGGTATACCAAGGACAATACAAAACGTCCTATGGCTCAAAAGATGCAATTCAGCAAAGCATGCGTGGAGTTCGGCCAGGAAATAGCACTAAAAGGGGCCGCTTTGTTGATTCTGGGAGATGCAGAATCAAAGCAGTTTCCTGAAAATCTAAAATCCTTTCTTACCCGGCAGAGTGGCGACATAAAGGTCAACTTGCTTGTCAATTACGGATGGGAATGGGATCTTAACGGCTTAAGGAGCGGGGAACTGCGATCGCAGTCCATATCGCAGATTGACCTGATCGTTCGTTGGGGTGGAGGCAGGCGCTTGAGTGGATTTCTGCCTGTGCAGTCGGTATATGCCGACTTCTATGTAATCGATGAATATTGGCCTGATTTCGACATGTCTCAATTTGAGCAAGCTCTTGCCTGGTTCAGGGAACAAGATCAAACCTTGGGTGGATGAATTGCATGCATTTGACGTTTAGCGCAGCTCATCCGGTCATCCGGTCATCTGCGATTCAAACCATACCTATGCCCTATCATCAGTCTAAATAAATGCTTTTACTTCATCTATATTGTCCGCGCCGCAGCAGGTATTAATAGCATTTCAATGCCCTTAATTATGCTCATTAAAGATGAGTATATCTTCTGGAAAAACGATGAATCAGTCTCACCTCAGAAGATGCGTTTATTTGATTCGATCAGCGTATATTCAATGGAACTTTGGAAAGCATATTGTTATCTAACATGCACATTTTTTGATAGTAAACCAGGAGAATGACATGAAAAAGATATTTGTACTTTTAGCCGGCGTGATGCTTTCATTAGCATCTTCACTTGCCTTTTCCCAAACTGGCGCCATAGACGATTCTGAAATTGCCGCCATAATCCATACTGTGAACCAGGGCGAGATAAAAGCGGCCACAAAAGCACAGGGAAAAGCCTCCAACCCGGATGTTCGAAAGTATGCGCAACTTATGATCTCGGACCATCAAAACGCTGAAAAGACGGCGTCTTCGGTTTTTAAAAAGCTAAAAATCAGGCCGCAGCCAAACATGTACAGCAAGAACCTTAAAAAAGAAAACAATGCTGCAATGAGAAAAATGAAAAAATTGCAGGGCAATGCATTTGATCAGGCTTACATGGAAAGTCAGGAAATGATGCACCAGAATGTCTTGAACCTCATAGATAGCACGCTCTTGCCAAGTGCCTCCAATGCAGAGTTAAAGACCTTGATTACAAATTTGCGGCCTGTAATCGATGCCCATCTGCAGCAAGCGAAACAATTACGTTCCACCTTAAAATAAACTGCGCTTGTTTATGTGAGGAAATATTGATAGAAATGCTCTAATAATCCCAGTCTTTTTTGATTTTTAAAGTTTAATATCAAAGCTGACTGGGATTTTTTTACTTGCATGAATAGGCTATTAAATCGCTTACCTCTTTGTTTCAATTTGACTGATATCGACCGTAACAAACTATAGAAATTAATCCTCTATCCTCTCATCACAATCGACAAAACGCCGAATCTTTCTTTCCCGTATTTTTCCATAAAGACAACGCATACCCATCGGATTGGCGACAAATCCATGCCTGGATGTACTTTTTCCAGAACTATGGATAGGGAAACAAACCGCCACTAGCCATACGGCATCAACTAATAATTTATTTTCCGTTTCAATTAATAAGAACACTTCCCAGATATGCCTGCATTAACCGCAAATGCCTTTTACAATCGCATATGAAAATATTTATTTTTCTACTTATTATTAAATAATTTAATAAATTGGTTTGAATTTTAATTAATTAAAAAGTTAAATAATCTATTGATCGTATAAAACGTAATCGACGAAGCATGTTTTTCAGTGCGTCGCTTTTAAAACAAAATATATATTTTCAATTGCCAGTATATAAGCGAAATTTTATAAAGCCGGTTATGCAGCGGTTTCATTTGTGAAATATTTCCAGGCGACAATTATATAATAAATTCTTTTTAAGAAATAATGTATCTTTATAACTCAAGCCGTCCGGTTATCAGTTAATTTTGACTTTGTTTAATCTATCGCAAATTAATTATAAACATCATATTGAATGATAATATTTACTTCACGGACATGATTTTTATCTGGATGATTCTGCGATTTTTTCTTAATAATACTAGCTCAACAAATATATAAAATTTACTTCGGCGCATATTCCAGACATCACATATTTTTGCTTTAGGTTAACGTATAGGGCCGAATTATCGGATCACTTTCATTCATGTGAAATCCAGTTTTGAAATAATTTTTCTAATCTTATAAGGAAACACTTATGGAACCCTCTAAAAGTTCAACCAAATCAGAAACCAGATTAAATGACAGGCCGATAGCAGCAGCAACTGATGCTGAAGCAATGGACAGGATGGTTCAACGTGAAGATATCGACAAGGATAGCGTGCTTGACCAAGCTGGCTATGACCAGCTTGCCAGGGATGCCAAGCCGACCCAATCCGGTTCGCAATCAAGGGCAGGAACTCCGGATGATGAACCGATGGACATATTGGTTCAGCGCGAAGATAGAGGTCCTGACGATTTGCGCGACCGCTCTGACGTTCCCAGACAGGCTGGTAGCGCCAAGCAGCAATCATATGGTCAATCCGGCAAGGATGAAATGTCCAAATTGAGAGCCGACCTGGATGATCTGGTTGCCCGTATTCCCGGCTTGTCCGAAATGGACTTGAACGCAGCAAAGGAAAAACTGCTTTCGAGTATCTCCTCTTCGAGACAGACAGCCATGAATTACGCAAGCGAAGCGCGTCAACAGATCAACCAGCGCGTCGAAGCTACTGGCGAGTATGTCAAAGAGAAGCCTATGCAATCGGTAGGTATGGCGGCGGGAATCGGATTCTTGCTGGGTCTGCTTCTTTCCCGCCGCTGATCGGCACTGTTCATTTTTACTTGAAGGAGTGCTGCTGTGTTTGAAGCCATTGAAAAAACAAAGAGGGTTGGCGTAATCCTGCTGGAGCGTATTGAGGATTATCTTGAGTTGTTTCATCTGGATTTACAAATACAGCAGCTCAGCTTTATTCAAAAAGCCATCAGCTTTGCGATCACAGGGGTTTGTTCTTTTATTGCTTTTGTCTTCTTCGGTTTTGCGATTGTCGTATCTTTTTGGGAAACCCCTTATCGCATCCTCGCTGCATGGTGCGTGGTTGCCCTATATTTGGCCATGGCAGCCATCGCTTTTTTTTGGGCGAGAAAGCACGCGCATCGTGCGTCTGCAGTTTCCACTTTAAGCCATGAATTGCAGCAGGATATCAAGCTGATAAAGGATCTGCTATGAATAAAGCCACGCGTTTAGAGAAGCAGAAAGTGATCCTACTGGAGAGAATAAGGAGAAAGCGGGAAGAATACCGACTTCAACTGATGCCAGAGGACAAGAGAATCAAGGAGCGTTATGGCATCCATGAGGAAGATGAATTCCCTCGCAGTACTACTTTTAAAATTCTCACGCGACATCCCTATTTTCTCTTGATTGCGGTTGCGGCCCTTACATTTGCCGGTCCGCGTAAAAGTCTCATAGCCGCGCTTACCAGCACGGCTATGGCGGCACTTAAACGTTATGGAATGAGTTATCTATTCAGCTTCGGCAGGTAAAAAGCCTGACTTCGCAAACAATTGTGCGTTAGATCATGTGTATTTAAGCATTGACATGGATGACTACCGATTCCCTCGCTTGCCAGCAGGCGCGGCGATGGTTGACGGTTATCAAGGCTGGAATTTGATGGTGTGGTTAAGTTTGGGTATCCGAATTCTCTTTCGGCGATGAGACATTCCGATTCCAGGTCATCTGCGGCAAAAGGACGGGCCGCAGGCAAGGCTGGCGCACGGCAAGGCGATGTCGACAAAGTTACGGATGATCTGAAATCGTAATCAATTATGAGAGGAGAACAGCATGAGCTATCTGGAACGCGACGTATACGGCATGTACAAATGCGATGTGCCATCCGGCCGCTGCCTTATGGGCGCGGACACACTGATCGGAGAACAGGTCTACAACAAGAAGGACGAAGAACTGGGCGAAATCAAGGAAATCATGCTCGACATGCGCACCGGACAGGTCGGCTACGCCGTCCTGGGCCTGGGCGGCTGGTTCAGCTATGGCGAACGCCTCTTTGCCGTTCCCTGGAGAGCACTGCAGCTTGACGCCGCCAACCACCGCTTCATCCTGGACATCGACCAGAACCGCCTGCAAAGCGCGCCCTCCTTCGACAAGGACCAATGGCCCGACACCGAAGACCCGAACTGGATCAGGGAAATCAACTCCTTCTATGGAACCGAGCCGTATCTGATGGGCATGTAGCCAGGCCCGGCAAGCCGTCCCCCCGACAAGGAGGGGCGGCTTGTCATTAACAAAGGAGAAGCGCATGCAATGGGACACCATCGAAGGGAACTGGAAACAGTTCAAGGGCAAGGTCAAGGAGCAGTGGGGCAAGCTCACCGATGACGACTTAGACCGGATTTCCGGCAAGAAGGATCAGCTCGCAGGCCGCCTGCAGGAGGCCTACGGCATCGGCAAGGACGATGCTGAAAGGCAGATCAGGGAATTCGAAGACAAAAACAGCGACACCCGTCCTTAACCGACCGTTCACTTATCAAGGAGCAGACATGAAGACCACCACGGCAGGCATCGTTCTTTTACTGGCAGGCATCGGCTTTTCCTCGGCCGCCTTTGCCCAGCAAAGCACGCAGAGCACCACCACCCAGCAGACCACGACGCAAAAACCCGACCGGGCCACGTACCGGGCAGCCAAGAAGCAGGCCGATGCCGACTACAAGGCCGCCAAGGCCCAGTGCGACGCGGCGAACGCCTCCGGCACCGCACGCGAGGACTGCAGGGGCATTGCCAAGGCCGAGCAGCGGCTTGCCAAGGCCCAGGCCGAAGCCCAGTACAAGGACACGGACAAGAACCGCATGAATGCGAGCATGGCCGCAGCCGAAGTCGATTATGCCAAGGCAAAAGCCCAGTGCGACACGATGCCGGCCCAGGTCAAGGAGACCGGACGCGACGTGGATGCGTGCCTGAGCAAGGCGGCGGCTACGCGCGACCAGGCCGTGGCCAACGCCAAGGCCGGCAAGAAGGGGGTCATGAGCACGCGCGGCGACATCGGCAAGAAGTAGGGATTGCCGGGTCTTGTCATGAAGGCGGCATCGTCACGAACGGGAGGCATGATGAACAGATCGACAGCATTGGCAGCGGCAGCGTTGGCGGCCGTCCTCATGGCGGGGTGTGCGAGTCCCGGCTATGGGCCCGGTTATGGTTCCGCTTCGCCACAACCGGTGGCGGGACAGGCTTACCCGAGTCAGGGGCAGCCGGTTTATCCGGGCCAGGCGCAGCAGCCTTACACGGTTGCGTACGGTACGGTTGAATCGATCCAGATGGTCAGGGTGAACGACAGCGGCGGTATTGGCCTGGGGACGATTGCGGGCGGCGTGGTTGGCGGGCTTTTGGGCAGCCAGGTCGGCGGCGGGACGGGCAAGACGGTGGCGACGGTTGCCGGGGCGGTTGGAGGGGGTGCGGTTGGCAACAGGATGGAGGACAGGACGAGGAATGTGTATCAGATCGGCGTGAGGCTGGACAACGGCAGCTTTGTGACGATCACCCAGGATTCGGCCGCCGACCTCCAGGTCGGCAGCCGCGTCCGTATCGACAACAACAACCGCGTCTATCGCTATTGACAGAGACAGACGCTGGCCTGATCTGATCAGGCGGATCGATTTTATTTATTATTCATAAGGGGGTGTACGATGAAGCTATCAAGCCGTATCTTAACTATTGTTATGGCCCTGCTGCTTGTAGGCATGGCAGGCTGCTCTTCATTTAGCGGCAAAAAAGACACGACCAGCAGAGAAAGCGCCGGAGAATACGTGGATGACGCAACCATAACCACCAAGGTAAAGGCCGCGATCGTTAATGATCCGGACGTAAAGGCAACGCAAGTGAAGGTCGAGACCTACAAGGGCGTGGTGCAGTTGAGCGGCTTTGTGGATTCGCAGGCCAATATAGACAGGGCTGTTGAAATCGCGCGTTCGGTTAACGGAGTCAAGTCCGTCAAGAACAATATGAGCGTGAAACAGAGGTAGCCTTAAGACCATGGTTGTATGCCGTCAAGGCCGTGCCGGGAATAATTGCCCGGCACGGCCTTTTTACATACGGCCCGAAGGCAAGGCCTGGTTGTCTGTGAGTACAGGCTATTTTACGCGCTCGTAAACGGCAAAAGCATAAGGAATGGAAGCATCGACTTCTTCTTTGGATACTTCGCGAAATTGCCCTGGGGGCAGTTCAGGGAAAAATGCATCGCCCTCGAAGTCGGCATGAATCGTCGTCAGGTAAATCACATCGGCGAGCGGGAGCGTCTCCTTGAATAACTCGCCTCCGCCTCCTATGGCAATGTCACCGCCGATTTGCTTTGCCAATGCAAGCGCGTCCTGCAGGCTATGCACGACGTGAGCGCCTGGAGCCTGATACTCTTTTTGACGGGTGACGACAATCGTGGTTCTGTCCGGAAGCAGGCGTCCGATCGATTCATGCGTTTTCCTACCGAGTATAAGGACCTTGCCGATGGTCAGGCGCCGAAAAATCTTTTGCTCGCCTGGAATGCGCCAGGGAATTTCACCCTTGTTTCCTATTGCGCGATTTTCTCCCATCGCCACCACGATTGACATGACCATTTTCTTGCTCCCCGGCACCATTAGCTCATTTACAGGAAATACTCTTGTGGTTGTGCCTCTTGCAGAGCGATACGGCGCTTACGATAAAGATCAAATCCACTCCGCCAATCCCGGCAAAAAGCCAAAATAAAAGCGCGCAAATCCTTTACGCGCTTGTCTAAGACATCGTCCTGCCGCATTTTAACTGCAAAAACAGCGATCATCAGCGCCGATTTCCTATTTTGTTGCCGCTTTTCTGCATGCGCTTCATGAATCCACGCCGGTATAAGACCTTGCCGCCCCCAAACCACTTCTCGCAATCGCCGACTGGGCAAACTGGACAAACTCGCTGACATATTTTCGAAGCTGCTCTTCAACGTTCTTGTCCGCGATGGCGCCATTCTCATCAAAAATAGCCGCAGCATTGGCCACCCGCAGTCTTTCCCCGCCCCACACCTGCGTTCCCAGAATATGCAGAACGGGAAGCCATGAATCCTGCCCGAGAATGGCGCCAAACCTGCCGGGCGAAGCGCCAATTATCCCCACCGGCTTGCCACCAAAAACTCTTCTCACATCGGATGGCGGCCTCGAAAGCCAGTCAACCGCGTTCTTCAATACGCCCGGCATGGAATTGTTGTACTCCGGAGTGGCAATGAGGATCCCGTCCGCCTCCGCTATGACCTCCTTCATTTCTGCCACAGCCTTAGGTATACCCAGTTCGTCTTCCACGTCTTGGCTATAAAGGGGGATATCGGCAATCGAGTACACGATCAATTCCACCCCTTCAGGCATCATCCCGGCCGCCGCCCGCAATAGCGCGGTATTGTACGATTTGGTTCGCAAACTGCCTGAAATACCTATTATCGTTACCATGGCGATGGCATCTCCTCATCAATGATTATGTAACTTGCAGGCTGAACCGCCTGATACGCGCCAATCGGCTTCCTGTTCGCGCCGCCAATGCAGCGCAGAAAAGAGTATTGAAGAAAATCATTGTTGCAATCCACATCTCTTGCTGTGCAAAGGCGCCTCAACCGCAACCATGAAAGCGGGCGATGCGGCTAAATAAGTTTTGCATTGAATGTTCTGATGCAACCGTCCGGCGCCTGTTTTAAACAGGCGCACCATGTCACAACTTATATTCTTTTATCTGCAAAATTTTGAATTTAATCAAACTGACGCGATATCTCACGGCATGAGCATGCAGATTCAGGGAAGAGGAATTGCCTGCTTGGAATCGCAAAGCATTGCCTGCCGGCGCGAGGGAGCGAAAGCTGCGGCAGCTGATGACGGTTAGCGCCGCAGCTACATCCGGGAGCCGAATGACTGATCGGCGCCCTATCAATCAAGGGCGCGCAGTGAACCTATTCAGTGTCTTCTTCAGGAGTTCGTTGTTCGGCTCCTTCTTGCCTGCCTCGGCCCATAATTTTTGCGCCTCGTCTTTTTGGCCGGCGACCCATAGCACTTCACCAAGATGAACCGCAATTTCGGCATCAGGCCGCAGCTTGTAAGCCTGGCGCAGTCTTTTTTCGGCTTCAGGCAAGTTTCCCTGACGGTAAAGCACCCAGCCCATGCTATCCATGATGAAAGGATCGTCCGGTGCAAGCTTCAAAGCCTTGGCTATCAGTTCAAAAGCTTCATTTAAGCGAACGTTGCGGTCGGCCAGGGAATAGCCAAGCGCGTTATAAGCTTGATAATTGACCGGATCAAGCACAAATATACGGCGTAGCGCACGTTCCATAACGTCAGGCTTGCCTACGCCTTCAGCTGCAAGCGCGTAGTCGTATAGCAGGTTGGCATTGTCGGGAATTTGTTCGACGCCGGCGGCCAGAACTGAAAAAGCTTCCTGTGGCAATTTGGCCTCGCGAAGTATCTGCGCTTCAGCCAATATGATCTGTTCGTGTTCGGCCGTGGTTTCGGGGTGCAATCCGGCAAGCAATTTGCGAGCGCCGGTTACATTTCCATTTTTAGCGATTATCTGCGCGCTCTTGAAGCGTGCGCGAAGATAAGCCGCGCTGTCGCCGCTTTCCCGTTCAACCTTGTCCAGCCACTTGAGAGCGGTTTCATGATCGCCCTGATCTTCCGCAATCTGCGCCAGCAAAAAGAACACTTGGTAAAAGTCTTGGCCGTCTCTCTGTTGCTGCGTTATCACTTCCAGATACTCGTTGAGATAGCGTTCAGCACTCTTGACGTCGTTTACCTGCAAAGACAGTATGGCGAGGGAATACAGCGACACCGGATCGCGCGGTTGCGATGCCAACAACGTCTCGAACTCCTTGCGCGCAGGGCTGTATTGCTTTTGTGCGATAAGCATTCGGGCATATGCTATCCGCACTTCACGCGACTTGGGATAAGCAGCCAGGAACTGGGCGAGCGACTTTGTCATTTCGGCCGGGTCGCCAAGCGCCTGCGCCCGAGCCAATGCAGCAAGTTCAGAGCTGGGCTTGATAGCCAAAGCCTTGTTTGCTTCTTCGATGGCACGTTCCTTGTCGCCGATAGAAAAAGCCGCCAGAGAAAAAGCGATGTGCGACTCCAGCATTGACGAGTATGGAGCCAATACATCTTCCAGCACGGTAAACGCGAGGCCTTTGTTTTTGGCGACGGATAGAAGATGCTGAACCTGCAATATCTGAACGCCGCGTTCTTCCGGCGGCGCATTTTTCAGGCGTTGCGTAAAAATCGGCCTCGCATCCAGCAGATCGTCCCCAAGAACGAGAAAGGCAAGATAATAGCGTTCGGCATCTTCCGAGCTCGGCGCCAACTCATGCCACAGTTTGGCCGCTGCCAATGATTTATCTATATGGTGCGCCTTGATTGCCATTTCAGCCGCATGCTTTGCAATGCGCGGATCGCGGGTCTTTTCAGCCAGTTCCATTTTCGCGGCGTAGGCGGGCTGCCAATAGCCGCCTTGATAGGCAAAATCCGAGGCAAGAATTGTGTACAGAAGTTCACTTGTCAACGGAATGGACGGCAATGTTACGTCTTCCTCTGCGGACTCATCCGGCGAGTCCGCGTCGGCTTCCTCCGAATCGTCAGCCGGTTGCTTAGTAGCCGCGGCCTTTGCGTCGGCTGAAGCCTGCTGCTCTTGCAGTGGAACAGGCACAGGCTGCGACTCCTGCAAAGGGACGCGTGCGGCGCAGGCCGACAGCAAGATGGCGAATATGAAAGTTATCGTGCTTTTCAATGATTTGTCCTGACAGATAAACCAAATTCGGAAAAATTCTGATTGTACGCTCAACCTAGACCGCATGGGAATGGCACACCAATAGCAGGCACGATTCCGGGCAGGACCGCGTGCTCTCCGCTGTGATCCGGCCAAGATACCTACTTGGCGCCTTACCTATCCTATGCAATGCCGATAGAATATCTGTTAAATTATTAACAATAATAAAAATTTCTCTTCCACTGCAATAAAATAGCAGTGGAACTGCGAAGGATTTTACGTTATAATTTCCTTCTTCGCGGCTGTAGCTCAGCTGGATAGAGTACTTGGCTACGAACCAAGGGGTCGTGGGTTCAATTCCTGCCAGCCGCACCAGTATTAAGTAGAAGTATAAAAGGGTCAGCGTTCACAGCGCTGACCCTTTTATATTTCCGACTTGCTGCTGCAGCTAAATTTCAACCGTCATTGCAGACCCAATCCACTCATTGCGCCAGGTTGTGCAACTGAAAATGGGCTACCGCTACCCCGTTTCCATCGTTTTCAACACGCCCGGATCTTTCAGAATATGCAGCGGCGTTCCGCGCCAGACGTGCCAGTTACGCACATATGGCGCAGATCGTGCCAACAAAAGATTGATCCAAAGCTTGGTCAGCGCCATTCTTCCATGACCCGTTCCAGTTTGAAGCACTAATCACTTCGCATTGGTTATCGACCGCATGAGCATGCGGATGCGGATGCGGATGCGCGCGATTCGATCTCAATCGCCTCGGCTTTGCGCCTCTCCTGCGCGGTCAATGCGGCGGAAGAGCGGATTCTTCTCGTCCCAAGAGGCTTGGTATTTCACCGAGAAATCGCCCAGGCCTTTCAATGCGTCCTCGATACTGCGGTCCGCACGCGGCGCAAAGGCATCAAAGCCGACCCGCGCCATATAAAACAACTGGTCGCGCAGCACGTCGCCGATGGCGCGCAGTTCGCCGGCATAGCCGAGATGATCGCGCAGCGTAAAGGCGAGCGAATAGCCGCGCCCGTCGGCAAATTTCGGGAAGTCGACCGCAATGACATTTAGCCGGCCAAGGTCCTCCTTCAATTCTTCCGGCCGCTCTTCGCTTGCGAGCCAGACGCCGATGTTGGGGCGTTGCCGCAAGGCCTGCTTTTGCGCTTGCCAGACGGCCAATGGCACGATGACCTTGCCTTCGGGCACGTTCACGCTTCCCGGCTGCTGTTCCTTTTCCGGACGCAGCACGACCCAGTCATCCGCTACGATCGCGCCGTTCCTGATGATCCTTGTGGCCGTATCAGGCATTTCGTTTCTCCGCGGCAGCTTGCTTCGATTCGATCGGCGTAGCGAAAACATGATCGCGGAACGGGTTGTTGCCAAGGCGGTGCACCGTATCAATGAAGCGTTCCTCGCCGTTGCGCTCGCGCAGGTACACTTCGATGATGCGTTCAATGACATCGGGTATCTGGTCGGAGGCAAACGCCGGGCCGATAATCTTGCCGATGGCAAGGGTATTACCCTGGGATCCGCCCAGCGCCACCTGATACCACTCGCTGCCGTCCTTATCGACGCCGAGAACGCCAATATTGCCGATATGGTGATGACCACAGGCATTGATGCAGCCGGATATGTTGATCTCGATTTCTCCGATGTCGTGCAGGTAATCCAGATTATCGAAGCGCTCGGTGATGGCCTGGGCAATCGGAATCGACTTGGCGTTCGCCAGTGAGCAATAGTCGCCCCCGGGGCAGCAGATAATGTCGGTCAGCAGGCCGATGTTCGGCGTTGCCAGCCCGGCAGCTTTGGCCTGTTCCCACAGTTTGAACAAATCCTGGTTGCGCACGTCGGCCAACACCAGATTCTGTTCGTGCGTGACGCGCACTTCGCCGAAACTGTATCGATCCGAAAGATCGGCGATCACGTCCATCTGCTCGGCGCTGGCGTCACCCGGCGGCACGCCGTTTTTCTTCAGCGACAGCACGACGGCGTTGTAGCCAGCGATCTTGTGCGGCTTGACGTTGCGCCGGTTCCAGGCGGAGAACGCCTTATTCTCTTGCTTCAGTTTTTCCAGCGCGGCATCGACCGCAGGCAGAATTTCATAGGACGGCGCGCTGAAATAGCGCGCCACGCGCTGCAATTCCTCGACGGTCAGCGTGGCAGGGCCATCTATCAGGCGCGTCCATTCCTGCTCGACTTCCGTGGCGAACTCTTCGCTGCCGATCGCCTTGACCAGGATCTTGATGCGGGCCTTGTAAATATTGTCACGGCGCCCGTACTGGTTGTACACGCGCAGGATCGCCTCGAGGTAAGTCATGACATGCTGCCACGGCAGGAACTCGCGGATCACGCTGCCGATGATCGGCGTGCGTCCGAGTCCGCCGCCGACCATGACGCGAAAGCCGATCTCGCCGGCTTCGTTATGGGTCACGGTCAGGCCGATATCATGCGCTTGCGTGACCGCGCGGTCTTCCTCGGCGCCGTTTATGGCAATCTTGAATTTGCGCGGCAGGTAGGCGAACTCCGGATGGAAGGTGCTCCATTGGCGCAGGATCTCGGCATAAGGCCGGGGATCGATAATCTCGTCGGCGGCGACGCCGGCGAATTGATCGGATGTAATGTTGCGTATGCAGTTGCCGGAGGTCTGGATCGCGTGCATTTCGACTAATGCCAACTCTTCCAGGATGTCAGGCACCTGTTCCAGGTTCACCCAGTTGAACTGGATATTCTGGCGCGTGGAGAAATGGCCGTAGCCGCGGTCGTAGGTGCGCGCAATGTGCGCGAGTTTGCGCATCTGATTCGATGCCAACAAGCCGTACGGAATGGCGACGCGCAGCATGTAGGCATGGCGTTGCAGGTACAGCCCGTTTTGCAGGCGCAGCGGTCGGAACTCGGCTTCGGTCAGTTCGTCGGAAATACGACGTCGAACCTGGTCGCGGAATTGCACGACGCGTTCATTGACGATGGCCTGGTCATATTGGTCATAGCGATACATGGTGAAAATCCTCAGTAAACCAGTTTTACTGCAACGCCCGTCAGTGCGGTAGCAAGCATTGCACGCAAGGCAACAGCCGGAATGATGCGTGAAGCCAGCGAACCGAGGGTAATGCCGGGCACCGATCCGAGCAGCAAAGTGGCGAGCAGTTCCCAATTGATGGTGCCCAGCCACCAGTGCCCGAGCGCGGCAATTGCGGTCAATGGTACCGCATAGGCGATATCAGTGCCAGCGACTTCCACAGGCGTCAGGCGCGGATAAAGCAGTATCAAAATGGTCGAGCCGATGGCGCCGGCGCCGATGGAAGAAACGGTAACCAGCGTGCCCAGAACCGCGCCGGTAAAGATAGTGGCAGCAGTCAGGTTCCTGCCTTGCAGTTGTTTCTCCGGATGGGCATCGAGCCAGGCAATCATGCGTGCGCGGAATAGTATCGCCGTCACGGTAAGCGCAATTGAGATCGCTATCGTATAACGGATGAACTGACCGATGTCCTGATTGAGCGAGCCAATCCGTTGCAGAACTAACGTGGCGATAGCTGCTGCCGGCAGAGCGCCAAGGGACAGATGTTTGACGATTTGCCAGCGGACGTTATTTTGAAAGCGGTGGGCGATGGTGCCGCTGACCTTGGTCAGAGATGCAAAAGCCAAGTCGGTGCCAACAGCTACGGTTGGAGGGACGCCAAAGATCAGCGTCAGAATCGGCGTCATGAGCGACCCCCCGCCTACGCCAGTCAAACCGACCAGTAAACCCACAAAGAAACCGGATGCAATAAATGTCCACGTCATGTTAATCCTCACTCGCTGAGCCTGGATCGTAAGGGGCAAGCTGGTGATTCCAAACTACAATGAACTTATTTGCTTATATCGATTTGATAAGTTGAAGCATCCGATGAGGAGAAATCCGAGGAAGGTAAATCGGAAGTTGTTTTTATTTGCTGCACTTGCCAAGCAAGTTTGTCTTATTCTGTTTGGTAATTAGCGTAGAAAATATAAATACTTTGTGAAACATTCAATGTATTGAATACTCACTTATGTCATTCATATCAAAGGGCAAGACCGTGACAAACAAGACCATCAAAACAGAAGACGCCGATGCATCGATTGACTTATTGGAGCTAGGGCGCCAGCGTGCGCAGAATTCGGGTGTGCTGTTTGCCGGCCTGCTATATCCGTCCGAAGCTTGGGCTTTGTTTCAGGAAGACAAGGCCGTACTGATCGACGTGCGTACTGCCGAGGAGCGTAAATTTGTCGGACGTGTACCGGGAACGCCGCATGTAGCCTGGAAACATGGGCCGGACATGGCGCAAAACACCCGGTTTGTGCAGGAAGTCGAGGCGATTGCTCCAAGACACGCCGTAATACTGCTCTTGTGTCGTAGCGGCGTTCGCTCTGTAGCGGCGGCCAGAGCCTTGACGCAAGCGGGTTTCACGAATGCGTTCAACGTGCTTGAAGGGTTTGAAGGCGAACTCGACAGTTACCAGCAAAGAGGAAAGTGTAATGGCTGGCGCTGCGCCGGGCTTCCTTGGATGCAAGATTAAGCATCCGATAGCAGTCAAGCTAAAAACCCAAACCGGTTTGAAGACAAGACAATTCTCTTTGAAGGGGATCTCTGATTCGTCTGAACTGCGTTGTTGGCACTGCCATGGCGGCTGTGCTGTTCAAGAGCAAGACGACAATGCGGCGCATCCGGCAAGGCTCGCATTGGCGTACGGCTGCCCAATGCCTGCCGACGAGACTGGCAAAGGGCAGCGTGGTATGCCGACGCGACGGCGCCAACGACCATATGCATTTTCGATATAAGTAAATTAAAATTTAATCGTTTCAAATATAAGTGCCACTGCCTAGAATCGATCCCATCAAATTTAAGAAAAGGGATCGCCATGAAATCCATAGGCAAACTTCTGATTGCGTTGACAGCAGCCTTATCCGGCGCCGCATTCGCGCAAACCTCGCTCCTCAATGTTTCCTACGATGTTGCGCGCGAACTGTACAAAGACATCAACCCGGCATTTGTCGCCTCATGGAAAGCCAGGACCGGCGAAACAATCACGGTCAACCAGTCGCATGGAGGATCCAGCAAGCAGGTCAGCGCGGTCATCGCAGGGCTTCAGGGCGATGTCGTAACGATGAACCAGGCAATCGATATTGACACGCTGGCGGGCAAAAACCTGGTCAGAGCCGACTGGCGCAGGGCTTTCCCCTATGACGCCAACCCCTATTCCAGCGTCAGTGTTTTTCTAGTGCGCAAGGGCAATCCGCAAGGCATCAAGGACTGGAACGATCTGACTCGTAGCGGAGTGAAGGTGATCGTGCCCAATCCCAAGCTGACCGGCAACGGCCGATATACCTATCTGGGCGCGTACGGTTATGCCTTGCAGAAAACCGGCAGCAGGGAGCAGGCCAATGCTTTCCTCGCCAAGCTCTTCGCCAACGTGCCTGTGCTGGACGGCGGAGGACGCGGTGCGACCACTACCTTTACCCAACGCGGCATAGGCGATGTACTGGTCACATTTGAAAATGAAGCTCATCTGATCGAGCAGGAAGTCGGTGCCGGCAAGTTCGACGTCGTCTATCCATCGGTTACGATAGAAGCGCCGGCACCGGTCGCAGTAATTGACAAGGTCGTGGCCAAGCACGGGACCGAAAAGCAGGCCAAAGCCTATCTTGACTTCCTGTATACCAATACAGGCCAGGAAATCATCGCCAGGCATTATCTCCGCCCCCGCAATCCGGCCGTCCTGAAAAAGTACGCCAAGCAATTCCCCAAAGTGAAGACATTCACGGTTGAAAGCCAGTTGGGCGGTTGGGCCAAGGTTCAGAAAGAGCATTTTGCCGACGGCGGCATCTATGACCAAATATCGAGGAGGAAGTAATGTCTTTTGCCTCCCGCCGGATCTTTCCTGGGTTTAACCTCTCGCTGGGTTATACGATTGTCTATCTGTCGCTGATCGTGCTGATCCCGCTTGCGGCCGTCGCCTTCAAGGCCGGCACGCTAGGCTGGGAAAGCTTCTGGCAGGTGGTGACCGCCCCCGACGTGGTCGCCTCCTACAAACTGAGCTTCGGTGCCGCGCTGCTGGCTGGCGCTATCAATGCATTCTTCGGGCTGATTCTGGCCTGGGTGCTGGTGCGCTACTCATTTTTCGGCAAGCGGTTTATCGATGCAATGGTCGATTTGCCGTTCGCGCTGCCGACGGCGGTCACCGGCATCGCGCTTACAGCACTATATTCGCCAAATGGCTGGCTTGGACAGTATCTGGAACCGCTCGGCATCAAAGTGGCTTTCACGCCGCTCGGGATCCTGGTGGCACTTGTATTCATCGGCTTGCCGTTTGTTGTGCGCACAGTGCAACCGGTGCTCGAAGACCTGGAAACCGAACTTGAGGAAGCTGCTGCCAGCCTCGGCGCGAATCGCTGGCAGACATTCCGGCACGTGATACTGCCGATCCTGTTTCCCGCGATCCTGACCGGCTTTGCGCTTGCGTTTGCGCGCGCTGTCGGCGAGTACGGATCCGTCATCTTCATAGCGGGAAACATCCCTATGGTGTCGGAAATCACGCCGCTCCTGATCATCACCAAACTAGAACAATACGACTACGCCGGCGCAACGGCAATTGCCACATCGATGCTCGTCATTTCGCTGCTGCTGCTGCTGACGATCAACGGCTTGCAGGCATGGACCGCAAAACGCACCGGAAGAGGAGGCTGACATGTCAGCAAACACACTTTCACGCTTCGAGCGCAGCACCGCGACACGTGAGGCGCGTTGGGTCAAGTGGACGCTGCTTGGCGTATCGCTCGCATTCTTCGGCTTCTTCCTTCTATTGCCCCTGGTCTCGGTGTTCGCCGAAGCCTTGCGCAAGGGATTTGAAACCTACTGGCAGGCAATCATCGAACCGGATGCAATTTCAGCGATCAAGCTGACCCTGATCGCTGCCGCCATTTCTCTGCCGCTGAACCTGGTATTCGGCGTGGCCGCATCCTGGGCGATAACCAAATTCGATTTCCGCGGCAAGCATTTCCTGGTTTCGCTAATCGATTTGCCGTTCTCAGTGTCTCCGGTCGTCGCCGGCCTGATCTATGTGCTGGTGTTCGGGGCACAAGGCTGGCTCGGGCCATGGCTCGACGAACACGATATCAAGATCATCTTCGCGGTACCCGGCATTGTGCTCGCGACCGTATTCGTCACTTTCCCGTTTGTTGCGCGCGAACTGATACCGCTGATGGAAGCGCAGGGACGAGAAGAAGAGGAAGCGGCGACGGTACTCGGCGCAAGCGGATGGCAGACGTTCTGGCATGTCACGCTGCCCAACATCAAGTGGGGGCTGCTGTATGGCGTAATCCTGTGCAATGCGCGCGCGATGGGCGAGTTCGGGGCGGTTTCGGTCGTGTCGGGACATATCCGCGGCTTCACCAACACGATTCCGCTGCATGTCGAGATTCTGTACAACGAATACAACTTTGCCGCCGCGTTCGCAGTCGCTTCGATCCTCGCCATCCTCGCGCTCGTCACGCTGGCAGTCAAAACTTATGTCGAATGGCGCTTGCACAGCGAAACCCACGCCGCGCCGCTTGTCGCAATACAAAAATAAGGATCCATCATGAGCATCGAAGTTAAAAATATCGTCAAGACCTACGGCGACTTCACCGCGCTAAACGACGTTTCGCTTGAGTTTCCCAGCGGTGAACTGGTTGCCCTGCTGGGCCCGTCGGGTTGCGGCAAGACCACGCTGCTGCGCATCATCGCGGGCCTGGACACGCCGACCAACGGACAGGTATTGCTCGAAGGCGAAGATGCATCGCGCAAGCATGTGCGCGAACGCCAAGTCGGTTTCGTCTTCCAGCATTACGCCCTCTTCCGCCACATGACCGTATTCGACAATGTCGCATTCGGACTGCGCGTGAAACCGCGCAGTCAGCGACCGAGCGAAAGTGTGATCAAGAAGAAAGTCAACGACCTGCTTGAACTCGTACAGCTCGGCTGGGTGCATGATCGCTTTCCGGCGCAGCTTTCCGGCGGACAGCGCCAGAGAATTGCGCTTGCCCGCGCGCTCGCTGTCGAGCCGCGCGTACTGCTGCTCGACGAACCTTTCGGGGCATTGGACGCAAAGGTGCGCAAGGAATTACGCCGTTGGCTGCGCAGCCTGCACGACGAGCTGCACATTACGTCAATTTTCGTGACGCACGATCAGGAAGAAGCGCTCGAGGTCGCCGACAAGATCGTGTTGATGAATCATGGCAATGTCGAGCAGGTCGGCACGCCAAACGAAGTCTACGACAAGCCGGCGACGCCATTCGTCTACAGCTTCCTCGGCAACGTCAACCTGTTCCGCGGCCGCGTCGATGGCGACGACATTCGCGTCGGGCAGCACAGCGTTGCCAATCCGGAGACCAATGACCTGGCTCAAGGCTCGCATGTGCTTGCGTTTGCGCGTCCGCATCAACTGGGCATCGTTCCCTACACCGAACAGGGAGCAGGTGTCGCCGCAACCATAGACCGCATCCTCACGATGGGGGTAGCCACGCGGATCGAACTCACCTCGATCCGCGAAGCCAGCAACGATACTCCCTTGCAGCATTTCGAAGTCGAACTGCCGCGCCAGCAGGTGAACGGCTACCAGTGGGCAGAAGGCGAGAAAGTCCGGCTCATCCCCTCGCAACTCGCCGTATTCGAAAACAGCGGCCAGGATTGGGTGCTTTAAAAAACCGACCTTTTTGGCCCGTTTCAAAGCAAACGCTTTTCTGCTGCCGATGAATTTCGATTTCCTCATGCATGACTCCGTTGCCGCAAACCTCGAAAACATGACGGATTTCCAGTTTCAAACGTCATGGTTTTTCGGGGTAGGGCCACTTGCGCCAAGGGCCCAGGCAGTCGTCATGCCGGCCAAATCGCCAGTGCCGTGTACAATCACCTTTACTGTCAACTATGCCTGCGGCAATCCGACTGGACGACAACATGGCCTATCGCCTGAAAGGGCGATTTCAAGTTCAGCAGCGCGGCGACGCGGCCACCCTAGCCCGCATGCGGCGATGGTTCCGGCCCCGCCAGCTGCACATTTACAAGCAGACTCTCCGGCCTGCTGTTGAAGAATGCGAGGACATTGCAGCGCGCAGGACGGATCAGGGGTCAAGGCAGAATCAAGGCGTGCGACCCGTTCCTTTCTTAAGGACGGTAATTGGAAAAGATAGGAATGGAGAAATCCTCTAAGAAGCTTATGAAGGATAAGGAAGTGTCTGCTTTTTACCCGGTCAACCTGAGGCTTGACGGACAGGATTGCCTGGTGGTGGGCGGCGGGGCAGTGGCAGAACGTAAAGTGAAGGGGTTGCTGACTGCCGGGGCATGCGTCACCGTGATGAGCCCTGCCCTTTCGTCGTCGCTGGCGGCGCTGGCGTCGGAAGGCAGCATCGGCCATATTGCAGCCGCTTACCAACCGGGATCTATACAAGATTTCTTCATCGTCATTTGCGCCACCGACGATGCCGTCGTTAACCGCCGCGCGGCTGAGGAGGCCGGCAGCAAAGGGGCTCTGGTGAATGTCGTGGACGCGCCCGAACTGGGCGATTTCATCGTGCCCTCTCATCTTGCGCGCGGCGACCTTTTGATCACCGTATCCACGGGGGGCAAAAGCCCCGCATTGGCGCGGCGGTTGCGCGAGGAACTGGAGGTCAGATACGGCCAGGAATACGGCCTCCATCTTGAAATGTTGTCCCGGTTGCGGGCTGAACTGAAGGAGCGGCTTGCCAACGCCGAAGAGCGGGGTGATTTTTGGAGAGAAGTGCTGAGCGGGGAAGTACTAGCCTTGCTGACGGCCGGTAACATGCAGGAAGCGGAGGAGAGGATCAGAAATGCAGTTAGTAGTATTAGGACTAAATCATAAAACTGCCCCGGTGGAGATCCGGGAGTGCTTTTCGTTGTCTGAGGATCGTGTACGCCACGGGCTGCGGTATTTGAACGAGCGTGCGGATATTTACGAATGCGCCATTCTCTCCACCTGCAACCGCACCGAAGTGTACGCAGTGGTAGACGATGACTCCGATGCCTTGGCGCTGAGGGAATACATGGTCGCCCTGCCAGGAATCAAATTCTCCGTGGCGGAATATCTCTTCCATTACAAGGAAGGCGAATGTATTCGTCACCTGATGCGGGTGGCGGCCAGCCTCGATTCGCTGGTGGTTGGCGAAGGCCAGATTCTCAGCCAGGTGAAAAATGCCTATTCCATCGCTCGCAATAGCGGTACCACCGGCACAATCCTCAACACGCTTTTCAACCGCGCGATTGCCGCCGGCAAAAAGGTCCGCGCCCGTACTCGCATCGCCTACAACGCGGTTTCTGTGGGCTATGTTGCGGTGGAGTTGGCAAAAAAAGCTTTCGGCGACCTGTCCCGCTCCAAGGTTCTCCTGCTCGGCGCCGGCGAGATGAGCGAGCTCACCGCCAAGCACTTGAGAGGTAGCGGGGTGCAGACGACTTTCGTTTCCAATCGCAATTTCAACCGGGCGGTGGCATTGGCGGCGAGCTTCGGCGGCGTGGCCGTGCCTTTCGAAGATTTCATGAAATACGCCGTGGACGCCGATATCATCATTACATCCACCGGCGCTCCCCACTATATCATCAGCTTTAGGGACGTTACCCAGCTCATGTCCAGGCGCCTTGGCCGGCCGGTCATCATCATTGACATCGCCGTGCCACGCGACGTTGAGCCCGAGGTCGAGGCTATCGCCGGCGTCAGCCTGTACAATATCGACGCCCTGGAAGCGGTGGTAGAGTCCAACATAACGGAGCGCTCCCAGGAAGCACAGGCTGCCGAGGCCATTATCGAAGAAGAAGTGGCCGAACTCCTCGCCAAATTCCGCTATCTTGCTTTCCGGCCCACGCTGGCAGGCCTCACCGCCAAGGCGGAACATATTCGCCAGCGGGTAGTCAAGCACGCGCTGGCCAGGCTGCCGGATGTCCCCGCAGCGGAGCGCAAGGTGGTGGAGAACATGTCCAGGATGCTTATGCGCAAGATTCTCCGCGATCCTATCGTCAACGTGACGGAAGCGGCCGGTACCGGCCGAGAGCATTTTTACCTAGAGGCTATGCGCGCTCTTTTCAAGTTGGACGAAGCAGAAGAGGAAATACACTGTGACAGCAAGAATTGTCGTTGGCACCCGTGACAGTAAACTCGCCCTATGGCAGGCCAACTTCGTGGCCCGCCGCGTCCGCGAGCGCCATCCGCATCTGGAAGTGGTTCTGAAGTATATCGTTAGCACCGGAGATAAACTTCCGGACGTCCCCTTGGATAAAATAGGCGGCGAAGGCGTGTTCACCAGCGAACTGGAAAAGCAACTGCTATCCGGGGAGATCGATTTGGCGGTTCACAGCCTTAAGGATTTGCCAAACGAACTGCCGCCGGGGCTGGCCTTCGGCGCCATCACCGAACGGGCGGACGCCAGAGACGCGCTTATCAGCCCCAGGTATCGGACGCTGGATAAACTGCCGTGCGGCGCACGGGTCGGCGTATCCAGCCTGCGACGCAAGGCCCAGCTTCTCGCCTGCCGGCCCGACCTTACCATCGCAGACCTCCGTGGCAATATCGATGCTCGACTGACCAAGCTGGCTAGCCAGAACCTGGACGCCATCGTGCTGGCGGTGGCCGGCCTTCACCGGCTGGGCCTGGAAGAACACATCACGGAAATTTTTCCGATGGACGTTTTTTTACCGGCAGCGGGCCAAGGAGCGCTGGCTATCGAGACGCGCCGGGACAACGAGGCGCTACTGAATGCGCTGTCATTTCTCCACCATGAAGAAACCGCCTGGGCGGTGGCGGCCGAGAGGACTTTCATGCGCGAGTTGGAGGAGGAGCATCAGGTGCCGGCCGGCGTATGGGCCCGGATTGAGGCGAATGCCCTGGTTCTGGACGCCGTCATTTTGTCTCGCGATGGCCGCACTCGGCTGCGGGATACCGTCGGCGGAGCTCCGGAAGCGGCCGAACGCATGGCGGAAACGTTGGCCCGCCGCATGCTGGCCGCCGGTGGCCGGGACATATTTGCCGGTGTGAACGGTGGAGACAGGAATAAGAAAGCCGTACATGGGTAAAGCCAAGGTGTACCTCGTGGGCGCAGGCCCTGGGGATCATAAGCTGATCAGCGTCAAAGGGCAGGAATGCATAGCCAAGGCCGATTGCCTGGTCTATGACCGGCTAATCGACGCACGGCTGCTGGCCTACGCTCGGCCGGATGCGGAAATGGTTTATGTCGGCAAGGCGTCGAGCGAACACACCCTCGGCCAAGAGGAAATCAATGCCCTGCTGGTGGCTAAAGCTCGGGAAGGCAAAACGGTAGTGCGTCTTAAAGGGGGCGACCCATTCGTCTTCGGCCGAGGCGGGGAAGAAGCCCTGAAATTGGCAGAGGCCGGCATCCCGTTCGAAGTGGTGCCCGGTATTACCTCGGCGGTGGCCGTGCCGGCCTTTGCCGGCATTCCGTTAACCCATCGCGGCATCGCCAGTTCCTTCGCCGTCATCACCGGTCACGAAGACCCCGCCAAGACCGTATCCACGCTGCATTGGGAGAAAATTGCCCAAGGGGCGGACACGCTGGTGTTCCTCATGGGCGTGGAGAACTTGCCGCATATCACGGCCAAACTCATCGAGCATGGCCGTCCACCGGCCACGCCGGCGGCGGTCATCCGCTGGGGAACCAAGGCGGAACAGGAGGTGCTCGTTACGTCGTTAGACCGGGCGGCGGCCGACGTGGCCGAGCGCGGGCTCAAGCCTCCAGCCGTTTTCCTGGTCGGCGAGGTGGTGACGCTGCGGCAGAAACTGGCCTGGTTCGAAAACAGGCCGCTATCCGGCAAGAGGATTCTGGTTACCAGGGCGCGCGAACAAGCCAGCACACTCATCTCGGCCCTTGAAGAACTGGGGGCGGAATGCATCGAGGTTCCTGTCATCAAGATCGTGGCCCCGGAAAGTTTCGACGCCCTCGACGGCGCCATCGCCAGCCTGGCGACCTATGACTGGCTGATCTTTACCAGCGTCAACGGCGTCGACCATTTCTTCGCCCGACTCAACCAAACCGGTCTTGACGCCCGATCACTCGGCGGCCGCAAGGTGGCGGCTGCAGGCCTCGCCACTGCCGAGCGGCTGCGTCAACAAGGCATCCTTGTCGACCTTGTGCCGGACGAATTCCGGGCAGAAGGCATTCTGGCCGCCCTGGCAGGCCGTGTCGTTCCCGGAATGAAGGTTCTCATCCCGCGGGCGGCTGTGGCTCGCGACCTGCTGCCGGAAAAGCTGCGGGAGATGGGCGTTGCAGTGGATGTTCCCGCCGCTTACCGCACTGTCACAGGCGATGGCGACGGGGGAGCACTGGCCGCCAGGCTTGCCGCAGGCGACATCGACCTTATTACCTTCACCAGTTCGTCCACCGTTACCAACCTCCTCAAGCTGCTGGATCCGGAAGGCCCGGCGTTGGTACGCGGGGCCAAGGTGGCCTGCATCGGGCCTGTCACCGCGGGAACGTGTCTGGAAAAAGGCATCAGGCCGGACGTGATTGCCGAGAAATCGACTATCGCCGATCTCGTCGATGCCATTGAAAATCTGTATAGGGAAGGATCAGCATGACCCAACCATTCATCCGCCCGCGCCGTCTGCGGGCCTCGGAATCGATACGCGCCATGGTGAGGGAAACTGTCCTGACCCCCGCCGACTTTGTCTTTCCCCTGTTTGTGGTTCCCGGGGAAAATGTGAAGGAGGAATTATCCTCGTTGCCGGGCAATTACCACCTGTCGCCGGATATGGCGGCGTTGGAGGCCAAGGCAATCCAGGATCTCGGCATTCCGGCCGTGCTGGTTTTCGGCCTTCCGCAATACAAGGACGAGCGCGGGTCGAGCGCCTGGGATCCCCGTAGCCCGGTGCAACAAGCTATAGCACGCATCAAGGATGCCTGCCCCGGACTTGCCGTCATCAGCGACGTCTGTCTCTGCCAGTACACCAGCCACGGTCATTGCGGCATCGTCAATAACGGGAGGGTGGACAACGACGCCAGCCTTGAATTTATCGCCCGGACAGCGCTCAGCCATGCTGCCGCCGGTGCCGATATGGTGGCGCCCTCGGACATGATGGACGGCCGGGTTGCCGCCATTCGCCGCACGCTCGATGCCGACGGCTACCAGGACGTCGGCATCATGTCCTATGCCGCCAAATACGCTTCCGCGTACTACGGACCCTTCCGGGATGCCGCGCAGTCGGCACCCCAGACCGGCGACCGTTGCAGTTACCAGATGGATCCTGCCAATGCCCGTGAAGCCTTGAAGGAAGTGGCGCTTGATATCGAAGAAGGGGCCGACATCGTCATGGTCAAACCGGCACTGGCCTACCTTGATGTCATCCGCCAGGTCAAGGACAGCTTTCGTCAGCCTGTGGCCGCCTACAGCGTCAGCGGCGAGTACGCCATGATCAAGGCGGCTGCGGCCAAAGGCTGGATCGACGAGCGACGCATCGTGCTGGAGACTCTAACCAGCATCAAGCGGGCCGGCGCCGATATCATCATCACCTATTACGCCCCGGACGCCGTCCGGTGGTTAAGCCTTTAAAGAGGGAAATTCGTGGTTTTTTCATTGGACAAGTCGGCCCTGGCTTTTGCCGAGGCCAAACAGCATATTCCCGGTGGCGTGAACAGCCCGGTTCGTTCCTTCCGCGGCGTTGGCGGGACTCCGCCTTTCATCGCCGCCGCCAACGGCAGCAAGCTTTATGACATCGACGGGAATACTTACATCGACTATGTAGGCTCATGGGGGCCGATGATCGTCGGTCACACCCACCCGGCGGTGACGGAAGCGCTGCGGGACGCGATCGGACGCGGCACCAGCTACGGCGCCCCCACCCTTCTGGAAACCGAACTGGCCGAGCTGGTCAAGGCGGCGGTGCCCTCGATAGATCTAGTCCGTTTCGTCAATTCCGGCACCGAGGCGACCATGAGCGCGCTACGCTTGGCGAGGGCCTATACGAAGCGCAGCAAGATAGTCAAATTTGCCGGCTGCTACCATGGTCATCACGACAGTCTGCTGGTCAAAGCCGGGTCCGGTGCAACAACCTTGGGTATTCCCGACAGCCCCGGCGTGCCGGAGAGCGTTGCTGCCAATACCCTTATCGCCAACTACAACGACGCTTCCGGCCTCGCCGACATCTTTCGCCGCCATGGCGAGGATATTGCCGCCGTCATCATTGAACCTGTTCCCGGCAATATGGGGCTCGTCCTGCCCAAGGACGGCTATCTGAAGGCGGTGCGGGACATTACCAAGGAATACGAAGCGCTGCTCGTGTTTGATGAAGTCATGTCCGGCTTCCGCGTTGCTTATGGCGGGGCTCAGGCAGCCTTTGGCATAACTCCCGATCTCACCTGTCTGGGCAAGGTTATCGGTGGCGGTCTGCCGGTCGGCGCCTATGGCGGCCAGCGAGAAATCATGGAGCACATTGCCCCCGCAGGGTCGGTCTACCAGGCCGGCACGCTCAGCGGCAACCCGCTGGCCATGACGGCAGGTATTGCCACCCTCAAGATTATCCAGACCCCCGGTTACTATGAGACTCTGACCGAGAGAACGGCTAGGCTGTGTGCCGGCATTGCGGCTCAGGCCGAGAAGTTCGGCTTGGAGTTGCAGCATCACCGGATCGGAGCGATGTTCGGCATGTTCTTCAGCGCCAAACCGGTCTACGACTACGACAGCGCCAGAGAGGCGGATGTCGGCGCCTTCAATACGTATTTCCACTCCATGCTGGCTCAAGGCGTCTACTTGGCGCCTTCGCAGTTCGAGGCGGCTTTCATGTCTTCGGCGCATTCGGACGAAGACATTGCCGCCACCACTGCCGCCAGCAAAGTTGCCTTCGCCATGGTGGCCGAATATCTCGAGAACAGATGAATTGTTGGGGATTGCTGAAAACCGACGGGAATTTCATTGAAAATTGCCCCGTCTGTTTACGGCATCGGTTACACCGTCAATGTGGATAAGTCCGTTTCCTCCGTTCCTTGATCCCCTCTTTTTCTTTGCGCCTTAAAGATGGTGCCGTCTTGCCGGATTCGCTGCCGGTCTCGATAGTGTTCAGCGAGTCAGCCCATCCAAGAGCGCCGTCGTCATTTTGGCATCGCCAAAGACACGCGGCCGCTGCGGAAAACTCGATTGGTCGTAATGGCAACGTCGTATGCTCATGGAGCTTGGAGCGCAAGTGAGAGAGCGGCACACCGCTTGGCTGGCTAAACGGCAGGCAACCCAATTCATCCAGGATCACCAGGTACATATTCGCGATGGCGAAAAGCTAAATGAATAATTAATCCCTGACGGCCCAACTATCAACGACCGTCAACAGACATCCTAAAGTCCGGTATTTCATCTGGCACCTTTACCAGCGGTGTATATATCAAGTTTTTATATAAACATATAAAAGAAATATAGTTTGGAAATATCTGCCTGTTCATTATGATCTCAACCTCATACAAACTTAACTAATAAAGCCGGCAATGTACCGCTACGACCAGTACGACCAGACCATCGTCGAAGAACGCGTCGCACAATTCCGCGACCAGGTTCGACGCCGTCTGTCGGGCGAGCTTGCGGAAGAAGAATTCCGGCCGCTGCGCGTGCAAAACGGGCTGTACCTGCAACGCCATGCCTACATGCTGCGCGTCGCCATTCCGTACGGCTTGTTGGCATCGAATCAGATGCGCAAACTCGCGCACATTGCGCGCACCTACGACCGCGGCTACGGCCATTTCTCCACGCGCCAGAATATCCAGTTCAACTGGGTCAAACTCGAAGATGCGCCCGACGTCATGGAAGAGTTGGCGGCAGCAGAAATGAACTCGATCCAAAGTGCCGGCAACTGCATACGCAACATTACATCCGATCAATTCGCCGGCGTCGCCGCCGACGAGATCATCGATCCCCGGCCTTATGCCGAGATCCTGCGCCAATGGAGCACCTTCCATCCGGAGTTCGCCTATCTGCCGCGCAAGATCAAGTTCGCCATCAATGGCGCCGAGGAAGACCGCGCAGTGACTGGCGTGCATGATATCGGCCTGACGGTAGTGCGCAACGAGGCCGGCGAGATCGGCTTTCGCGTCATGGTCGGCGGCGGGCTTGGGCGATTGCCGATCATCGGCAGCGTGATCCGCGAGTTCCTGCCGTGGCAGCATGTCACGACCTACAGCGAGGCGATCCTGCGCGTGTACAACCAGTACGGCTACCGCGACGACCTGTATAAGGCCCGCATCAAGATCCTGGTCAAGGCGATCGGCAGCGACAGATTCGCCAGGGAAGTCGAGCAGGAATGGGCTTCCCTGAAAGATGGGCCGGGCACGCTGACCGCTGAGGAATTGCAGCGCGTCACCAGTTATTTTGCCGCGCCGACATACGAAACATTGCCTGCGACCGATCCGTCGGTAAAGAAGCACAAGCTGAACAGCAAGGCATTTGCGAACTGGCTCACGCGCAACGTCAAGCCGCACAAGGTCGCTGGCTACAACGCCGTCGTGCTGTCGCTGAAGAAAAACGGCGTGCCGCCGGGCGACGCCAGCGCCGAGCAGATGGACATGATTGCCGATATGGCAGACCGATACAGTTTCGGCGAAGTGCGCGTCACGCACGAACAGAATCTGGTGTTGGCCGACGTGCGCAACCAGGATTTGTTCAAGCTGTGGGAACAGGCCAAAGTCGCCGGACTGGCAACGCCGAACATCGGCCTTCTGACCGATATTGTCTGCTGCCCCGGGGGCGATTATTGCGTGATGCCAAATGCGAAATCCATACCCATCGCGCTGGCCGTCACCGAGCGCTTCGATAATCCGGATTACCTGCACGACATCGGTGAAATCGAACTTAACCTGTCGGGCTGTATCAATGCCTGCGCTCATCACCATCTTGGAAATATCGGCATCCACGGCGTCAATAAGGATGGCAACGATCTGTACTTGGTGACGATCGGTGGATCGCAGGGAAACAATGCCACTTTCGGTGAGATCATTGGCCCGTGGTTTCCCGGCAGCCAGATACCCGATGTCATTGAACGCATCATCGAAGTGTACCTGCGTGAGCGCAACGGCGAGGAACGCTTCATTGACACGGCGCGCCGTCTGGGGATCGTGCCTTTCCAGGATTATGTATATGGCTCTCCGGCTAAATCGGCATTCAATCAGGAGTAAAAGCAAATGGCTGACACAAACCCGCAAATCATCAGAAACAAGGCGATAGTCACCGACGATTGGGTCGTGCTGCGTCCGGAAAAGGAACAGCAACCGGAAAGCGTGAACGTGCCCGAAGGCAAGGTCATCGTGCCGCTGGCTGTCTGGCAAGCGCAAAAGCAGGCCTTGCGGCAACGTCCCGACATCGGCGTCTGGCTCGCAAGCGAAGAGCGGCCGGAAGAATTGAAGGAGGACATTGGCCGGCTAAATGTCATTGCGGTCGACTTCCCGAAATTTGCCGACGGGCGTGGCTATTCGATCGCCTTTACGCTACGCGATCATCTCGGCTATGCCGGCGAACTGCGCGCCATCGGCGACGTGCTGCGCGACCAGTTGTTTTATATGGCGCGAGTCGGCTTTGATGCCTTTGTGCCGCGTGCGGACCGCAGTATCGAGGACGCATTGAAAGGCCTGGGCGATTTCTCGGTGAAATACCAAGCCTCTTGGGACGAGAAGAATCCGCTCTTCCGCCGCATTGACCGCGCAGGAGAAAAACCATGAGCGATTACGCCTTGCGGCTGGCGGAAACGCTGGCGACACTGGAACGCATCGCCAGCGATTATTCGCCTGCGGCATTGGCGTCAAGCCTCGCAGCGGAAGATATGGTGTTGACCGATATGATCCTGCGCGGAGGCTTGCCAATTGGCATCTTCACCCTGGATACCGGCCGCCTGCACGCTGAAACCACAGGATTGATCGCGCGCATCAAGGAAACCTACGGGGCGGAAATTGCCGTGTATCGACCGGACGAAAACGACGTTGCCGCCTACGTCGAGCAGCACGGCCTGAACGGGTTTTACGAAAGCGTCGAAAGCCGCAAGGAATGCTGCCGCATCCGCAAGGTTGAGGTGCTGAAACTCGCTCTACAAGGCAACAAGGCGTGGATCACCGGCCTGCGCCGTGCGCAATCCTCCACCCGCATCGATCTCGACGTGCAAGAACATGATGCCGCGCACGGCATCGCGAAGTTCAATCCGCTAGCCGATTGGACCGAAGAAGATATTTGGCACTATATCCGCAGCAGAAAGGTACCGTACAATCCGCTGCACAATAAAGGCTACCCGTCGATCGGTTGCGAACCATGCACCCGAGCAATCCAGCCCGGCGAAGACATTCGTGCCGGACGCTGGTGGTGGGAACAGCCGGAAACCAAGGAATGCGGCTTGCACGTGGTTGATGGCAAGCTGGTCAGAAAACAGAAAGTATTTACATCATGACGACTACGATAGAAAAAAGCCTGCTCGACACTGCGAGCAACCGCCAACTCAACTGGCTGGAATCGGAAGCGATCCACATCATGCGAGAAGTCGCTGCGGAATGCGCGAAACCGGTACTGCTGTTTTCCGGCGGGAAGGATTCGGTCGTGTTGTTGCGCCTGGCGGAAAAGGCGTTCCGTCCGGGCAAGTTTCCGTTTCCGCTAATGCACATCGATACCGACCACAATTTTCCCGAAGTGATCGCTTTCCGCGACCTGCGCGCCGCCGAACTGGGCGAAGAATTGATTGTGCGCACGGTCGAGGATTCGATCAAGAGAGGTACGGTGCGGCTGCGCCATCCGCAGACCGATTCGCGCAACGCAGCGCAGGCCGTCACGCTCCTGGAAGCGATCGAGGAATTCGGCTTCGACGCGTGCATAGGCGGTGCGCGCCGTGACGAGGAGAAGGCGCGCGCAAAAGAACGCATCTTCTCGTTTCGCGACGAGTTTGGCCAGTGGGATCCGAAAGCGCAGCGCCCGGAACTATGGGACCTGTACAACACCTACGTGCATCCGGGTGAAAACATGCGCGTATTCCCGATATCGAACTGGACCGAACTCGATATCTGGCAATATATCGAGCGTGAAAAACTGGCACTGCCGTCGATCTATTACGCACACGAACGGCAGGTGATCCCCCGCAACGGCTTGCTGGTGCCGCTGACGAACCTGACGCTGCCGCAGGCGGGAGAAACGGTCGAGACGCGCACCGTGCGCTTCCGCACCGTCGGCGACATTTCCTGCACATGCCCTGTGCTGTCGGATGCCGACTCGCCGCGCGCCATCATTGCCGAAACGGCCATAACCGAGATCACCGAGCGCGGGGCGACCCGCATGGACGACCAGACGTCCGAAGCATCGATGGAAAAACGCAAGAAGGAAGGATATTTCTAATGAACGCCGTACTAACCGAACAAACCGCCGTATCGACGGCCATCACGGAGCGCGGCCTGTTGCGCTTCATCACCGCCGGCTCGGTCGACGATGGAAAAAGCACGCTGATCGGCCGCCTGCTGTATGACAGCAAAGGGATCTTCGTCGACCAGCTCGATGCGATATCGCGCTCGAAGCACAAGCGCACCGTCGGCGACATGATCGACCTGTCGCTGCTGACTGATGGGCTGGAAGCCGAACGCGAGCAGGGTATCACGATCGACGTCGCGTATCGCTACTTCGCAACGCCGAAGCGTAAGTTCATCATTGCCGATACGCCCGGCCACGAGCAATACACGCGCAACATGGTTACCGGCGCATCGACAGCCGACGCCGCGATTATCCTGGTCGACGTATCGAAGGTCAAACTGCTTGAGGACGGCGGCGTCGAACTGCTGACGCAGACCAAGCGCCATTCGACCATCGCGCACCTGCTGCAAATCCGGCACGTAATCGTCGCGGTCAACAAGATGGACCTGGCGAATTACGACGTGGCCGTGTACGAGCGCATCGTTGCCGCATACCTCGATTTCGCGCGTCAGCTCGGATTGAAGAACGTGCGCACGATTCCGCTGTCTGCGCTGACCGGCGACAACGTAGTTGCGGCCGGCGGCAACATGCCCTGGTACAAGGGCCCGACACTGATCGACATGTTGGAAACCTTGCCGGTCGACGATGCCGCGCAATCCGAGCCGTTCCGTTTCCCGGTGCAACTGGTCTCGCGGCATGCCGGCCACGAAGCGAATGATTTCCGCGGCTACATGGGCCGTATTGAATCGGGCAAAGTGGCAAAGGGCGAGAAACTAGTGGTTCAACCGGGCAACCATCTCGCAACGGTGAAGGATATCGTCACGCTCGAAGGCTCGATCGACGTTGCCTTCGCCGGCCAGTCGGTTACTATCCTGTTGGAAGAATACATCGACGTTTCGCGCGGTGACCTGTTGGCGTCCGCAGACGAACCGGCACGGTTGCTGAAAACCGTCAATGCGGATGTGTGCTGGCTTTCGGAAGAGCCAATCGACCTGCGCCGCAAGTACTGGCTGAAGCATACGACCAGACGGGTCGGCGCACGCGTCACCAGCATCGAGTCGCTGCTCGACGTCAATACGCAGCAGTGGCATGGAGAAGCTGCGATCGGATTGAATGACATCGCACGCATCACCATTACCGTGCAGCAACCGATAGCCGCTGATGCGTACGACAAGAACCGGGCGACCGGCGCTTTCATCCTGATCGACCAGGTTACGCATCAGACCGTGGCTGCCGGGATGATCCGTCTGGATTGATGGGTCACGAAGCGGCCGGAGCTGGCCTGGCGCAACGGGCCTGATGGCCGTGCGCCGGGCACGGCCATGAAGCTCCACTTGCTGGCAGCCGCGAGAATGGCAATGCATCGCGACGCATTGCACTACCAGAACGGTCCTTGATGGCCCAGGAGAAGTTAGGATGAATTGTTTTGTGATTGCAGAGCCAGACAAATGTATCGGATGCCGCACCTGCGAGGTGGCATGCGCGCTCGCGCACCCGATCGGCGCGGGAACCGGCGAAACGCTCTCTCCGGCCAATTTCAGGCCACGCCTCAAGGTGGTGAAGGGTTTGAAGGTAAGCGCCCCCGTGCAATGCCGCCATTGCGAAAACGCGCCTTGCGTCAACGTCTGCCCGACCAACGCCCTGATCTATAGCAAAAACAGCGTGCAACTGGTTGCCGAGCGCTGCATCGGCTGCCAGACCTGCGTGATAGCGTGCCCGTTCGGCGCAATGGAAATGGCATCCGTACCGGTGAAGCAGCAAAATCTTGGGCCGGTGACCGTGCGCTCCTTCGTGAGCCAAGCCCATAAATGCGACCTGTGCGTGGACGTGGCGGACGGCCCCGCCTGCATACCAGTCTGCCCGACCAAGGCGTTGTATTTTGTCGATCCCGGCTCGCTCGCAGCGAGCATTGCCGAAAAGCGCGAGAAGTCCGCCCTGAGCCTGCCCTCAGAAACGTTGCGCTAAACCACAGGCAAAAATCGAACTGTCATTTGCACGCCTCTTAAATGCTTGGGGACGCGCAGGATATCTGTACAAATTCGACTGCTTTGCCCACGGAAATCAGGGCCTTACCGGAATCTGCACGGCGCTCGACGCGAGGAGTGACGCTCCCGACCAAGTTGGCTCGGCAATCAAGACCTGCGTGCAATGCTTGGCGCGTTAGTGTGACATGCGAAAGCTAGCGCACCTCAGAAGCAGGCGAGGATTGCCTATTTTGCGCATCCCGTGGCCGAGTCGCTCATGCGCGTACTGCAAAATTTCTCGATAAATAAAAAAACGCCAGACCTTGCGGTCCGGCGCTGAAGAGAACGTTGACTTGGGTAAGCAGCGTCTATTGGAGAAGCATAAAGAGACTACAGAACTACGATATTAACGGACATTGATCTGGTCATACACGCCGCCGCTCGCAAAGTGAGTCGCATGCGCTTTCGTCCAACCGCCGAAGACCTTATCGATGGTGAACAGCTTTACTGGCGCAAATTGCTTCGCATACTTGGCAGCCACTTTTTTATCGCGTGGGCGATAGTAGTTCCTGGCGGCAATTTCCTGGCCTTCCGGCGAATACAAATAAGACAAATATGCTTCGGCCTGCTTGCGCGTGCCGCGCTTGTCGACCGTCTTGTCTACTACGCTCACGGTCGGTTCGGCCAGGATCGAGATGGACGGCGTGACGATCTCGAACTTGTTAGGCCCAAGTTCCTTGACCGCGAGGTAGGCTTCGTTTTCCCACGCGATCAACACGTCGCCGATGCCGCGCTCGACGAAGGTGGTCGTCGCGCCCCGCGCCCCGGAATCGAGCACCTTCACGTTGCGGTAAATGCGCTGGACGAAATCGCGCGCTTTTGCATCATTGCCGCCCGGCTGCTTAAGCGAGTAGCCCCATGCCGCCAAGTAGTTCCATTGGGCTCCGCCCGAGGTTTTCGGGTTCGGCGTAATCACTGCAATGCCGTCGCGCGTCAGATCGCCCCAGTCCTTGATCGCCTTGGGGTTGCCCTTGCGCACCAGGAACACGATGGTCGATGTGTAAGGGGCTGCGTTTTGCGGCAAGCGCTTTTGCCAATTCGCCTTGATGAAGCCTTTGGATTGGATGGCGTCGACATCCCTCGCGAGCGCCAGCGTAACGACATCGGCCTGAAGACCGTCGATTACGCCGCGCGCCTGCTTGCCGGATCCGCCATGCGATTGTTTGATGGCAATGTCTTCGCCGGTTTTTTTCTTCCAGTGAGAGGCAAAGGCATTGTTAAAATCCTGATAGAGTTCGCGGGTAGGGTCGTACGAAACGTTGAGCAGCGTGGTTTGCGCGATTGCGCTTCCGGAGAGTACAGCGATAAACAGGATGGATAGCACCTTCCTAAATGGTTTCACGATATTTTCCCTCAGTATTGGTTGGTATGATCCAATTCTAGAGAGGGATATTCACAAATGGAACGAACAATTTATTCTTTACTAATATCCTCAAGTAATAACGCAGAGTTTTTAAATGACCAAAACCTTCATATCAAAACCAAAACAAGCCCTGATACTGATTGGGCATGGAGCAAGAGATTCTGACTGGGCGGAGCCCTTCAGGCGTGTACAGGCGATGGTGCGGCAGCGGTTGCCGGATGTTGCCGTCGAACTGGCGTTTCTCGAATTTATGCCGCCGGATCTTCCGACTCTGGTGCTGCAGCTGGCGCAGCAGGGATACACAGAAGCGACAGTCGTGCCGCTGTTCCTTGGCCACTCGGGCCACGTGCTACGAGACATACCGCCGATGCTTGAACGCCTGCAGCAGCAAACTCCTGTCATTTCCTTGCGACTGGCGAAAACGGTCGGCGATAACGCTGAAGTGCTGGAGGCGATGGCTGCGTATTGCGTGACGACGCTATAGGGTTTCCCACGAGCTATCGCATCGCCAGTTGCCGATCATTCATTCGGAAAGGAGCTTGCGGATTGACTGCAGTTCTTCCTGGCGCTCTTCACTGGATCGAGGGTAGCTCATTTTGAGATCCTTGAGCGTGTCGAGGATAATCTGCGAAATGATCAGCCGGGCATTCTCCTTGTCATCGGCTGGAACCACATACCAGGGAGCGTTGCGCGTGCTGGTTGCATTAAAACATTCCTCATAGGCTTTCATATATTGCTTCCAGAAACCTCTTTCCTGTATATCCGCAAGGCTGAATTTCCAATTCTTGTCTGGGTCGTCAATACGGGCAAGAAAGCGCTGGCGCTGTTCCTCCTTCGAAAGATGAAGAAAAAACTTGATGATCCGCGTTCCGTTGCGGTGGAGATGGCCCTCCAGATCGGCAATGGAAAGGTACCGTTCTTTCCAGACTTCTGGTCCCTCGTGCATGTCATCCGGAACGCCCTCGCTTTTCAGAATCTCGGGGTGCACCCTGACGATCAGAACTTCTTCATAGTACGAGCGGTTGAATATGCCTATACGGCCCCGCTCCGGCAGGCAGTCGGTGGTGCGCCATAAAAAATCGTGTTTCAATTCAGTGGCGGAAGGATGCTTGAAGCTATATACCTGGCATCCCTGAGGATTGATGCCGGACATTACATGCTTGATGGCGCCGTCTTTTCCTGCTGCATCCATCGCCTGAAAGATAAGAAGAACAGCATGGCGGTTGGATGCGTACAGGAGACTTTGCTGCGTGCTCAGTTGGGCCACCTGTTCCTTCAACCGAGTCTGATACTGCTCCTTCGACCGGTAGATGGGCTTCACAAGCGTAGGCCACTTATCCAGTTTGACCTTTTCCCCTTTTTTTACCCGAAATTTGTCGGTGTCGAGTTTCATTTTTACCCTTCTTAGCTCATCAATACTGATAATTGAATACCAAAAGAAGAAACCGGGCCTTGCGATTCAACCTCTGCACTTTATACCACCAAAAACAGCGGCATTACCTAAGCGCGCTCATCAAGAATGAAAGATCGTGAAAGTTGGTGTTAATTGGTCAGAGTTAATTGCTTTTGATAACAAATTCGATGCCGACTTCGTCCCACCAGTCGCGTTCGCGCCCCAGCCAGTACGTCAGCGTCGGGTGTTGGGAAATCAAACTATTCCTGATCTCGAAATCGATGCGGTTTTTTACCTTCAGGCTCAACGCCTTCAAATCGACTGCGACCTTGGCATGCATGAACAACACCGCCAATCTGAGCGCCAGCAATGCCTTCACCATATCCGGCTCGGCAAACGGGTCGTTCAGCTTGCGCAGATTGCCTTTCTGCCCCAGGATCAGCCTGCTCATCTTCCTCTGTTCACGCGCGGTGAAACCGGCAAGATCCGCATTTTCGACCAGATAAGCGCCGTGCTTGTGGTAGTTGGTCGGGGAAACAGACACGCCCACCTCGTGCAGTAGCGCGCTCCAGTACAGCAGGTGCTTGTCGTACATGTCCGACCCGGGCTTCATTGCGAGGTAGAGGGTGAGCGCATCGTCGGCAACACGACGGCCGCGCACTTCGTCGGAGTGGAAGCGTTGCCGGAATTCCCGGACCGACTGCTCGCGCCGGTCGCCCTGGGTGTCCTGCAAATGCAGATCCCACATCACCCCCATGCGCAGGCCGGCTTCGACCGGCTCCATCACTTCAATCTCCAGCTCCTGAACCAATGCGATCAAGATAGCCAGACCGCCGACAATGGATGATGCGCGCTCGAATTTCATCCCGGCGTATTTCATGCCGTCGATAGTGCCGAACTGAATCATGCTGTCCCTGAGTGCATTCAGGCTTCCAGGAGAGAGGTCGCCCTTGCCCAGGCCGTTGCGCGAGATGATCTCGGCAATAGCCCGTAGCGTTCCCGACGAACCGTAGGCGAACTTCCAGTTTCCGGCATGGTAGAAGGAAGCGGCATCTTCGAAATGGCTGCGTGCTGAGAGTATCGCGGCTTCGAACGAAGACTGATCAATCGCCCTGCCCGGAAAAAACGACAGGCTCTGCTTGACGGTACCGATGCTGAACGATTCGACACGCTCTATTTGCTGGCCCTTGCCAAGAATGAGCTCAGTCGAGCCGCCGCCAATGTCGATGACCAGCCTGCGCTCGCCCGAATCGGGCACGACATTGGCGACGCCCAGATAGATGAGCCGTCCTTCTTCTTCGCCGGAAATGACCTCGATCGGATGCCCGAGGGCTTTCTCCGCCGCCTGCAGGAAATCCGGCGCATTCCGGGCTATGCGGAGCGTATTGGTGGCCACTGCCCTGACAGCGCTGATCGGATAAGCGCTCAATACGCTACGCAAACGCGTCAACGCTTCCACGCCTCTTTTCATCGCCGCCACGGTCAAAAAACCGTTCTTGTCCAGCCCGGCGGCAAGACGATTCGGCTCGCGCGCGCTCTTTATGACGCGGATCGCGCCATTCTCAAACCTGCCGATATGCAGTCGGAAACTGTTGGAGCCCATGTCAATGGCTGCAAGCATGCTACTTCCCTTTATTTCCTTATTTAACGCAACTTGAACTTGGCCTTGAGGCATCATCAGGTTCACCCGGCCCGGCTTTCGCGCGTATTGCGGAGTCAGTCACGCTGAACAGCGTTTTCTTGCCGTCCGAGGTTGCGGACAGCGACAACATCAGATGTTGCTGTGCATTGAATCGGTTCTGATTATTGCGCGGCTTGCGGCGCTTGTACAGGCCATCCGGTTGCAGTTCCCATGAGTTGGTATTGTCTTTCAAGTATGGGCGCAACCCTTCGGAAAGCACCCGCCTTTTCAGCGTTTTGTCCAGAACCGGAAAGGCCACCTCGATACGGCTGAAAAGGTTGCGCCCCATCCAGTCGGCGCTGGACAGGTAGACATCATGCGCCAAATCGTTGCGAAAATAATAAATGCGCGTGTGCTCCAGAAAGCGCCCAAGGATAGATCGTACCCGAATATTCTCGGACAGGCCTGCAACGCCCGGCTTCAGCGCACAGGCTCCGCGCACGATCAGGTCGATTTTCACTCCGGCTTTGGACGCAGCGTACAGTGCGCTAATGACGGACTTGTCGATCAGGGCGTTCATCTTGGCGATGATGCGTGCCGGTCGTCCAAGCTTGGCAATCTTTGCTTCGTTCATAATCGATCTGACAATCTCGCCATGCAGCGCGAACGGTGCGAGCCACAGGTATCTTAATTTCTTGGGCTTGGTCAGGCTGGTCAGATGGATGAAGACCTCGTTTACCTCGCGGCCGATGTCCTGATGGGCCGTCAACAGGCCGAAGTCCGTATAGACCTTGGCGGTGGCCGAATGATAATTGCCGGTGCCGAGATGCGCATAGTAACGCAGAGAATTGTTCTCGCGCCGAATGACCAGGGACAACTTGGCATGCGTCTTTAGCCCCATCACGCCATAAATGACCTGCGCGCCCTCCTGTTCCAACCGCTGAGTCCATTCGATATTTTGCTCTTCGTCGAAACGCGCTTTTAGTTCCACGATGACAACCACTTCCTTGCCATGCCGCGCAGCGTAAATAAGCGACTCCATCAAGTCGGAAGCCATTCCGGCGCGATAGACCGAGTGCTTGATCACGACTACGTCCGGGTCGTGCGCGGCATGATGTATGAAGTCGACCACGGTCTGAAACGACTGGAACGGATGATGAAGCAGTATGTCCCCCTTATTCACGAGACTGAAAATGTCGCTGCCATCCTTCAGGGCGATGGCCGAGGATGGATGGAACGGGGGGAAACACAGTGCCGGAATTTTCACCTGTTCGATCAACTCGAAAAGCCTGACCAGGTTGACAGGGCCGTTGACGCGGTAGAGATGGATTTGATCAAGCGAAAACTGGTTGAGCAGGAACTGTGCGAGTTCATCGGGGCAATTGCTCGCCACTTCGAGCCGGACTGCTGCGCCGAACTGCCGATTCTTCAATTCGATTTTCAGGGCCTGCCGCAAATCCTTCACTTCTCCTTCGCCAACCCATAAATCGCTATCGCGGGTAAGGCGGAACTGGGAAAAGGCAATCACGTCACGCTGGGGAAACAGTTCGGCAATATGGGCCTGAATGATGGATGATAGGAGACAAAATGCCTGCGTATTGCCGGATAACTCCTTCGGCAACCGGATTACCCGCGGCAAGACACGCGGCGCCCGGACGATAGCGATGGAACTGCGGCGGCCAAAAGCATCCTTGCCGACCAGGGAAACAATAAAGTTCAGGCTTTTGTTGGCGACTTGCGGAAAGGGATGTGCCGGATCCAGTACGATAGGGGTCAGCAGAGGGCGTATCTGGCTATCGAAATAGGTTTTAATCCATGCGCGTTGCGCTTCGTTGCGGTCCTTGTGATGAAGCAGGCATACACCCTCGCGCGCCATGCGCGGTAACACTTCCGAATTCAAAATCGCATACTGCCGCTCAACAAGCCTGTGGCATGCCAAACTGACATGCTGCAGTGCCTCATTCAAGTCGGTCTTACAGGAAATCTTGCTTTCTTGTTTGCCAAGCGCCATAAGGCTGGCAATCCGCACTTCGTAGAACTCGTCCAGGTTGTTGCTGGTTATACAGAGAAAGCGAAGTCGCTCCTGCAGGGGGATACTGCTATCTTCGGCTTGGGCCAGTACGCGTTGGTTGAATGCGAGTTGCGATATCTCCCGGTCAAGATAAATCTCGCTGACCGGAAAATCGGCGGCCGCCTTGCAGATGGAGTTCGCCGTGAGCCCATCTTCCGCGATTGTCCTGCGCTTATCTATAAAATTATCGGACATCTTGCCAAGGGATCGAATGAAACAATATTATTGTTCATATACTAATATATACCAAATAAGCGAAAGCCTGACCAAATCAAGATGGCATGGATGCCTCCAGTCCGGATTTGTTCATTTGGCTGATTTATTTACTATCCTCTACGCTGCATGTCCGGGACGCTTGAATCGCCGACTTCGCCGCTGATGCCGTCATCCTCTGTGCTGTTATCCGAGCGGCGGCTGCAAAGATAGGAATAGGTCGTTTTAATGAAGACGGACAGATCATCCATGCCTCCATCAATTGCGCCGCTCTCAATATCGGCAATACCTCCGCAACTGCACGCCCCATTTTTATATTTTTCAAATCCCATTTGAATCCTTATTTTTAATTTAACACTACTGAAACCAAAGGCCTATCGCCCTGTCCTGCTTTTGCCTGGCTTCCCTTTTTCACGAAAATCTGCGCAACCTCATTTTCTGGGCAATGCCCCAGATGCCCAAGAGACTAAAGCGCTTTTAGAAGGTAGCTCAAATCCTGAGCTTGTATGCGTCCTGATTTTGTGCCGAGGGAAACGCCGGCCTCCTGCATATTGAATTCCGCCATCTCCGATTGCATTGGCTTAGCGCCTTGCACGCTTCGCGGAACGGAATACTGAAAAATCGAAGCCTGAGAAAACAGATAAAAGAGCGCGCAGATAAGCATAACCAGCAGTACGGCGGCCCCAGTTGATATTTTTAAGCTTGCAGGTAAATTCATGATTTTCCTTCAGTTAGTGAGCGTTCCATGAACACTCCAAGCAATTAGGCGCTGGGTAAACTGCCTAATTGATCTGAAGCTTAAACTAGTAATATTGCAACAATATGACATGCCGCGATAACAATAAAACAAGACTATGATCAACGGGCAAACAATAAATAAGTGTTATTTTTTCAAAATCTACCGCTTCAGCTCGTGCTTTCCTGATGCTTTATCGGGGCAAATTTCGAATGATCTCAACAATTGAACGCATCCGCGCCTGGGAAGCCGCGAATCAAATTCGGGATCAACCTGACCGGGCAGATGCGTTTGGCAGCAAACCAGCGAACCCGTGCCGTAATATCTACTATGAGGACGGCCCTGCGACATGAGAGACTCTGCTCCCCATCTGCGAAATGGCTCTTCAGCGTTAAGCATTGGTCAAATCGGAGCGACGCCTGCCGGCGGCACAGGAACGCAATCCATACCAGCGAATTACATCAACCGGGAATTGAGCCTGCTGGAATTCAACCGGCGAGTTCTGGCGCAGGCTGACGATCCTGACACCCCTCTTCTGGAGCGCCTTCGCTTCCTTTGCATTTTTGGCAACAACATGGACGAGTTTTACGAAGTTCGCGTGGCGGCGCTGAAGGAACAGATCAAGCTGGGCGCGACCATCACCGGCCCTGACGGTCTTGATGCCAGGCAGGTTTTTTCGCTGGTGAGCGCGCAAGCACACGAGCTGGTAGCACACCAATATCGCTTGTTCAACGCGATCCTGATTCCGGATCTGGCTAGCCATGACATCCATTTCCTGCGTCGTCCAAACTGGACGCAGCAGCAGGCATCCTGGATCAAAGCATATTTCTTTCGCGAACTGATGCCGCTGCTGACCCCTATAGGCCTGGATCCGGCGCACCCGTTTCCCCGGGTACTCAATAAGAGCCTTAACTTCGCCGTCGAGCTGGACGGCAAGGACGCCTTCGGGCGGGATTTGGGTGCGGCCATCGTTCAGGCGCCGAGAGCGCTGCCGCGATTGATCAGGCTGCCAGAGGAAATCGCGGGCTGCGAATATGGCTTCGTATTCCTTTCGTCCATACTGCATGCATGCGTTGATGAATTGTTTTCCGGCATGAGCGTGCGCGGCTGTTATCAATTCCGCGTCACCCGCAACAGCGAGCTATTTGTCGACGAGGAAGAAACCAAGAATCTGAGCCAAGTCCTGCAAGGCGAGTTGCCGAATCGCAATTATGGCGATGCGGTACGACTTGAGGTGGCGGACAACTGCTCGAAGGAAATGACGGCATTTCTTCAGGCCCAGTTCGACCTTGCCGATGCTGACGTATTTTCCGTGTCCGGCCCGGTCAGTTTAGTGCGCATGCTGCAAGTGCCGGATTGGGTCAACCGGCCGGAGCTAAAATATCCACCGTTCCATCCCGGTTTGCCGAAAGAACTGGTGAGACAGCCGGATATTTTCAGGGCAATCAGGAATGGAGATATTCTTCTGCACCACCCCTACCAGTCATTTGCCCCCGTGGTGGAATTCATCAGCCAGGCGGCACAAGATCCCTTTGTTGTGGCGATCAAGCAAACAGTCTATCGCGCCGGGCACGACTCTGCATTGCTGGAGGCGCTGGCCAGAGCAGCGCGTAGCGGCAAGGAAGTTACCGTGGTGGTGGAACTGTTCGCCCGTTTTGACGAAGAGCAAAATATCGAATGGGCTCAGCGGCTGGAGCATGAAGGGGCGCATGTCGTATATGGCGTTGTGGGCTACAAGACGCATGCCAAGATGGCCATGGTAGTACGGCGGGAACAAGGTATGCTCAAGCGCTACGTTCATTTAGGCACAGGCAACTATCACTCCGAGACCACCAAGATTTACACCGATTTCGGTCTGCTCACCTGCAATGAGGCAATGGCAAGCGACGTCGCCGGCATATTCATCGAACTCACTGGATTGGCCCGCCCTGGCAAGCTTGCGCACTTGTGGCACGCCCCGTTCACCCTTCACCGGGAACTGGTCAATTCCATCAGGCGGGAGGCGGATCATGCCCGGGCCGGACGCAAGGCGCTGATTATCGCCAAAATGAATGCCCTGCTGGAGCCGGAAATCATTCAGGCGCTGTATCAGGCATCAGGCGCAGGCGTTCGGGTCGAGCTCATAGTGCGGGGGGCGTGCGCGTTGCGCCCCGGCATGCCGGGGCTATCGGAAAATATCCGGGTTCGCTCGGTGATCGGCCGCTTCCTCGAGCATGCGCGCATTTATTATTTTTACAACGACAAGGCGGAAGATATGCATCTTTCCAGCGCCGACTGGATGGATCGCAACTTCTTCCGGCGTATCGAGGTGGCCTTTCCGGTTCTGGACAAAACGCTGAAAAGGCGGGTGCTCTCCGAAGGGCTGCGCCCATACTTGAAAGACAACAGCGAAGCCTGGGAAATGGCCCCGAACGGCAACTATCGACGCAGGAAGCCTCGACACGGCCATCCTTACGCTGCCCAGCGCGCGCTGCTCGCGAAAATGACCTGATATCAGGGGCATAAATATCCGCGGGATCGGAACCGCCTGTTTTTTATTCGGCTTTATTCATTGGAGGACGGCCTGTCTTGACGCTGTCCAGCGCGCCCACCGCGATCTTCAGTTTAGCCAATGGCAGCGCTTCCAGCAGATGCAATCCGGCACGCAACAACTCGCTTTTCTTCACGCTTACACCGTTTGCCAGGCATTTCTTTTTGATTTCGGCAAGCTTCGAATAATCCGCCTCAGGCATGGTGAAACTGTCACGTATCACTTTGGCTTTCTTGGCTTTCTTGCCGGTTTTCTCATGAGCGAACAATATCGGTTCAGCCTTGTCCAACTCATTGGATCTGGTCATCGGCGTCGTTTCGGCTTTGGCGGGCTTGCTTGGTTTAGCTTCGGGTTTAGTTGCTGGCTTGACCGCTGATTTAACTACAGGTTTAGCTGCCGGTTTAGCTGCTGCAATAGCTGCCGGCTTGGCTGCAGCTAGTGCGGGTTTTTTGTCATTCGTTGCGCGTGACGCATTGGCTGCGGGCTTGGTTTTTTTTACGGGCATGTGAGCTTTCAATGAATAAATGGTCTATATAATATATACCGTATATACGGTTTTTAGCAATACTGCAGCGTTTTCTGCGGTGCAATTCGATTTTCACTGTTGCAACTGAACATGCGGATGACCTCTTTTACCGGAAGCGACCTGGATGATGGAAATCGAATTAAAACTGCTGCTTGATCCTGCCGATGTTGCGGCATTTCGCCGTCATTCGCTGCTGAAAGAACACGCCGTCGCAAAACCTCGCATGCAACAGCTTGCCTCCGTTTATTTCGATACGCCTGACCTCTACCTCTGGCGAAATCAAATGGCGCTCAGGGTACGCAAGGCAGGAAAAACCTGGGTGCAGACGCTAAAAGGCAGCGGGCATATGGAAGCGGGCCTGCATCAGCGCGATGAATTGGAGTCCGGCACCGGCGGCCCCAATCCCGACTTGGATGCGCTTATTTCCCAAGCGGAGCGCGGCTCGGAATGGAAAAAGAAACTTTCCATTCCCGCGCTGGCGAATCGACTGGAGCCGGTTTTCACTACCCGATTCCGGCGCACAACGTGGCTGCTACGCTTCGCATCAGGTGAAGAAGTCGAGCTGGCGCTGGATCAGGGCGCAGTGGAGCACGATGCAGCGCAAGCGCCGATTAGCGAGATCGAACTGGAACTCAAGTCCGGGAAGCCTGCCAGGCTCTTCGATTTCGCCTTGGAATTGCAAAATTCCGTGCCGTTGCGTGTCGGCACGCTCAGCAAGGCCGAGCGCGGTTATGCGCTGTATGCGCCGCAGCCCCAGGCTGCGATCAAGGCGCAACGCATCAGGATTTCCCGCAAGCTGACTGTGGAAAATGGATTTCAGATTATCGTCGGCAACTGCCTGGAACAGGTGCAAGGCAACGCAATTGCGGTCGAGCACGGCGGCGATGAAGAGGGCATTCATCAGATGCGGGTAGGGATACGCCGATTGCGTGCCGCACTCGGATTGTTCCGGGAGGTCGCACCCTGTCCAGCCGATCTGCTGGCGGAGCTGGGATGGTTGAGAACCGAGCTGGGCGCGGCCCGGGATTGGGATGTATTTTCCGGCAGCACTCTGAGCTCGGTGACCAGCGCCAACCCGGAAGAGAAGGAACTGGCGCAACTGCAGCAGGTGGCAACGGACATGACCTTGGAAAACCGGCAAAGGGCGACGACATCCGTCAGTTCGGTTCGGTATTCCCGGCTGCTTCTCGCCCTTGGAGGCTGGATGCGAGGCGCGCGCTGGCGCGGATCGGTTGCACAGGCTGAGCGTGAGGCTCTGGATGCGGGGTTTGAGACCTTTGCCGCAAAGGTGCTTGAACGCCGCCACCGCAAATTGCTCAAGCGGGGCAAGCGGCTTGACACCGCCACTCCTCCGGAGCGCCACAAGGTGCGCATTGCAGCCAAGAAAGTTCGTTATTCCGCCGAGTTTTTTCAATCTCTCTATCCTGCCGGGCAGTTGCGCCCCTATCTCAAGGCCTTGAATGTCCTGCAGGACGTGCTGGGGCGGCTCAATGACGCCGTTGTCGCCGATGTATTACTGCGGAGAATTGCGCAGATGCGTTCCGACCAAGCGCAGAACGCCGGTTTCATCGAAGGCTACCTTGCCGCCCGCGTTCAGAAAGAGGTTCGCAAACTGGGGAAGCCGTGGCGACAGTTCGCTTCCCTGAATGTCCCCAAGACAGCCCGATAATGCTCTCCGTTTTTAAGGTCTGCATTCCGATTTCCCAATAATTAAATATCACATGAGGAGAAGAAAATGGATCTTATCTTGTGGCGCCATGCTGAAGCCGAAGAAGGCACGCCCGATCAGGATCGGAAACTGACCAGGAAAGGGATACGGCAGGCGGACGTGATGGCCGAATGGCTCAAGCCGCGTTTGCCGAAAAACGTGAAGATTCTGGTGAGCCCTGCACGGCGGACGCAGCAGACTGCACAGGCGCTGGGCATGGCGTTTGAAACATGCGAAGACTTGGCAAAAGAGAATAATGCGGCCGATGCATTGAAAGCTACCGGCTGGCCCAAGGGAAAGAGCATGGTAGTTGTGGTCGGGCATCAGCCTACGCTGGGCCAGATGGCTGCTTTGATGATGACAGGCAAAAGCGCTGACTGGGAAATCAGGAAGAGCGGAGTGTGGTGGCTGAGCAACCGTGATGTTCAGGATGCAAGCCAAGCCTTGCTGGAAGCGGTGATGTCCCCGCGCATGCTCAAGAAGGGAAAATCCTGATTTATTGATTTAGGCCAGGTAAATCCATTTACTTTTCGAGAGAGAATTTCAGCATGATTTCGAGATACCGGGAATGGAGTCATGCGGTGAAAAATCCGAAGTTCTCGAAGGTAGTGCTGCGAGGAGCGCTTTCATCCTGCGCTGAACATGGGTCAACTGCTGAATTTGCTTTACCCTGCGGCGATGCCACTATCCTGCATTTTCTTACTCAAGCCGTCATCCAAAAAGCCTGGGCCGGTTATAGGGTATAATGTTTGATCGCTGGGCAGATACCTCCTTTGTCGAATTGGTCGCTTAACTGAAGCTTTCACCGTCCTCGGCGCACGCATGTTTGTGTCCCAAGCGTGCCGACCATTCCCAATGTTTACCATCGTGCAATGAGAGAACGCTGATGCGGTCTCTTGGATGCTCCTTACTCTGCCTGTCAGACGACAGCATGCGGTGGATTCGCATGCTCGCAGGCCCGCTTATCCTCGATGGTCACAAAACAAGTGGCCGTCGCAACGTGCAGCTTGTGCCGCTTGCTTCGGCAACTGCAGCCTCCTTTATAAGGAAAATGAATTATGGCAAAAGAAGAACTTATTGAAATGAACGGCCTTGTTGTAGAAGTGCTTCCGGATTCCCGTTTCCGCGTGGACCTGGACAATGGCCACAAACTTATAGCCTACACTTCAGGCAAAATGCGGCAGCACCACATTCGTATTCTTGCCGGAGACAAGGTAACGCTTGAGCTGTCTCCATACGACCTGAGCAAGGGACGCATTACGTTTCGTCATATCGAAAAGCGCGAACCGTCCACGGGACAGCAACGCCGTCGTTATTAAGGCAAAACAGGCATCCCGCACCGATACATTCCCGGTTTGCCTGCCGCTTCGGCCACAGGAAGTTCGGCTGGCCGCCCGTTTGACCGCTTCAACCTCAATTTTCCGCATCAGGCTTGTTGCAGGCTCAGACAGAAACGGTGCGATTCAAACCGCACGTTTCTTGTACGCGTCAATGCGCCCGAACAGGAACGCATGCGTCGCCCTCTTACTTTCCCGCCAGGAAACTCGTCAAAACCGGCTGTTCAAAGGCCGAGCTTCTCCTTGTTAGCCAGTTGACCCCTGATGGACGGATATAAGTTGTAGGTGGGATAAAACTCGGTCCGGAATGCCTTCCAGGCCGTTTTCTCGATCGCAAGGTTCACCTCCCTCAGTTTGGAGGCCGGCACCTCCAGCGTCACCACCTGGCCGATGCCCATCATGACGTACCAACTGACTACGGATGTTCCTGCGGGGGGAAAGCTCTTGTAGAAGCCCTGCTGCGCCTGGATCTTCTGTATCTCGTCGACAGTCATGCTCTGATCATGCTTGAGAAAAACGGTCAGAAGAATGGAATTACTGTCCTGCTGGGTTCTTGCTTGGTCTTGCCGCTGAATTGCACGAGTCTCCGTCTGGCCTAATTGCGCAAGCGCAGAAGCGGAAAAAACCAAAGCAAATATTGCGAATAACAAGGAGGCCTTCATCGTCTATCCTTTCTTTCGTTTATTGTTTTATCGGTGCTCCGTAAAAAAACTGGCTTTTCTATGGCCTTTGCCTGCGCAGTTTCCAAGCGTTCCGGAATTGAAAACACGAAGTCTAGGCCGACGGCTCTTTCCCAAGTGGCAGATGCTCCAATCATATTATCCATTGATAAGAAGCCGCACATTTGCCAACTGAGCAAGAACACTGCTCGTTCTAATAATAAATTCCATGATTTTGAAATGTGCCGCTTCAAATGCCATTAGGCAGGTATTCATTCATAAATGATGGGATCAATTGCTTGAGATCAAACTGGCAATCCGCGCCAAAACAGGGTCAGTTTCACTGGAATTACTTCAGCTCGCATGCACCGAATTGATGGAGGCACGCCTTGCCAAATTGCGATGCATAATGAAATTATTCTCATATTCGGCACGAATATTGCATGCGATACATAGCAGCGCCATGTGCATTTCTGGCATAAATTATGGCAATGGAGCGCATCTGATGTCTTTCACAATTGAAACAGACTATGACTCGTTGTCCTCGCCCCTGCTTCTCGACGGGGATAAGGATATCGAGCTGAGAACCATCTACGAAATCAGCAAACTGTTGGGGTCGTCGATGGATCTTTCGAAAACCTTGAGCGGCGTGCTGAACCTGTTGAGCATCAACCTCGATACTTGGCGCGGCATGATTTGCCTGGAAGAGTATCCGGGTGAATTGCGCCTCATCAGCGCCACCGGCATCCCCCCTGACAAGCTCCGCCGCAATCATTTCATGGTTGGCGAGGGCGTCACCGGCAGAATCTTCAAGAGCGGCATTCCGAGCGTGGTTCCCGACGCATCCAAGGAACCGCTGTTCCTGAATCGTTTCGGCTCGCTCGATGATACCGATGGGAAACCCATCGCCTTCATCGGCGTGCCGATCAAGGCAGCCCGTACAACGCTAGGCGTATTGGCCATTGAGCGGGTGATGGTGAACCGGTCGACCCATAGCTTCGACCGCGATGTCCGACTGCTGACCATGATCGCCAACCTGATTGGGCAGACTGTGCGTCTGTACCGCAATATCGCGGCCAAACACAGCCAGCTGGTCGAGGAAAAACAGTTGCTGAAGAAAGCGCTGCAAACCAAATACAGCCTCGACAATGTTATCGGCGCCTCCAAGGCGATGCAGGAAGTGTTCGCGGAAGTGCACCAATCCGCGCCATCGCGCGCGACTGTCCTGCTACGCGGCGAGAGCGGCACCGGCAAGGAGGTAATTGCCCGTTCCATTCACTTTTTGAGCCCGCGCAAGGATGGCCCGTTTATCAAGCTGAACTGTGCCGCTTTGTCTGAAAGCCTGCTGGAAACAGAATTGTTCGGTCATGAAAAAGGCGCTTTCACCGGCGCTCAATCCGGGCGCAAGGGACGCTTCGAACTGGCGCACGGCGGAACGCTGTTCCTGGATGAAATCGGCGACATCTCTCCTGCGTTCCAGGCAAAGCTGCTGCGCGTGCTGCAGGAACGCGAGTTCGAGCGCGTCGGCGGCACGCAATCGATCAAGGTCAATGTCCGGCTGATTACCGCCACCAATCGCGACCTGGAACAGGCCGTCAGCAAGGGCGATTTCCGCGCCGACCTGTATTACCGCATCAACGTGGTCAGCATTTTCATCCCGCCATTGCGTCAGCGGCGCGAAGACATCCCCTTGCTGGTGGAGCATTTCCTCGACAAGTTCAACAAGGAAAACGGGCGCAAGCTGACAGTGGCGGCGGAAGCGATGAAAAAATATGTCGGCTGCAGCTGGCAAGGCAATGTGCGTGAACTGGAAAACTGCATCGAGCGCACGGCCACGATGGTGCATGGAGATGTCATTCGGGATGTCAATCTTTCATGCCAGAGCAACAAATGCATGGGCCAGCTGCTGCACTTCCATCCGCAGGCAAAACAAGCCGAAGCAAAGGGAACGTCGACTGAGGACGCGAGCGCTCAATCCGATGCAGCCCCGGACGAATACCAGGCAGAGCCCTCGGCGGCGGCCTCTGCCCCGAACACGGAACGCGAGCGGCTCATCTGGGCGCTCCAGCAATGCGGCTGGGTGCAAGCCAAGGCAGCGCGCCTGCTTAATATCTCACCGCGGCAGATGGGTTACGCCCTGATGAAACACAACATCGAGATCAAGAAGTTCTAACTGGTTCATTGTCAGGCGATATCCCTCATGCCGTATGGCGACAGCCTGCATGAGGGATTTTCTTATACGCAGCCAAATACCAGAAGAGCAGTTTTGTCGCATTCCCGACAAGTTTGTGACAATCAACTTTTCCCGACTGCCGGCAATATGCGCAACAATCTATCCTATCCCCTTGATTTAAAATATAAATATCAGTTGGCATGAAACTGGCTATATGAAATGCAAAGGGCGCACCAGCGCTCGCGACATTTTCATCCGGGAGCAATCCATGCGGCCAACCAAGTACTTTCGATTGCAGGAAATTTCGTCGCAAGACGAAGCATTGGGGAAAACTCCCTCTCAGCAGCTTTGCAACGCAAGCGGAGGCAAAGGATCCGGCTGCGGCTCTGCCGAGCGTCCGGAACAAATGGCGCCCGGCGTCTGGGAAAAGGTAAAGAACCACCCATGCTACAGCGAATCGGCCCATCATCATTTTGCGCGCATGCATATTGCGGTAGCGCCGGCCTGCAATATTCAGTGCAATTACTGCAACCGGAAATACGATTGCTCCAATGAATCACGACCCGGCGTAGTCAGCGAAAAACTGACTCCCGAACAGGCCGCAAAAAAAGTGCTGGCGGTCGCCGCGGCCGTTCCGCAACTGAGCGTGCTGGGCATCGCGGGTCCCGGCGATGCATTGGCCAATGCGGAAAAAACCTTCCATACGTTTAATCTGGTATCGAAACAAGTTCCGGACATCAAGCTGTGCCTTTCCACCAACGGCCTGCTGTTGCCCAAGTACGTGGACAGGATCCATGCGCTCAACATCGAACACGTCACAATTACCATCAACATGGTCGATCCGGAGATCGGGCAGCACATCTATCCCTGGATTTTCTTTGAAAACCAGCGCTGGACCGGCATCGGAGCGTCCCGGATTCTGCATGAACAGCAGATGAAGGGGCTGGAAATGCTGACCGAACGCGGCATCTTGTGCAAGGTCAATTCGGTGATGATTCCGGGCATCAACGATCGCCACTTGGTCGAGGTCAACAAGGCGGTCAAGGAGCGCGGAGCGTTTCTGCACAATATCATGCCGTTGATCTCCGAGCCGGAACACGGAACCGCATTCGGATTGCGCGGATTGCGCGGTCCAAGCGCGCAGGAACTGAAAGCGCTCCAGGATCAGTGCGAAGGTCAAATGAACGTGATGCGGCATTGCCGCCAGTGCCGCGCCGATGCCGTCGGCATGCTGGGCGAGGACCGCAGCGCGGAGTTCACGACTGAAAAGGTCGAGGCAATGACGGTTTCATACGATGCATCGCTGCACCGCGAGTATCAGGCTCGAGTGGAGCGCCAGCGCCAGGAAAACGTCGCAGCGGAGATGAAAGGTCTGGCGGAACTGGAATGCCTCGACACCAATATCAGCATTTTGATCGCCGTCGCCAGCAAGGGCGAGGGCAAGGTCAACCAACACTTCGGCCATGCGACCGAATTCGAAATCTATGAAGCCTCGGCCACAGGCGCCAAATTCGTCGGTCACCGCCGCGTCGACCTGTATTGCCAAGGGGGATACGATGACGACGAGATATTGCCCAACATCATTCGCGCCATCAACGATTGCCATGCCGTGCTTGTCGCCAAGATCGGCGCTTGTCCGCGCGACGAACTGACGAAGGCGGGAATCGATCCGGTCGATGACTATGCCTTTAATTTCATTGAAGCGTCGGCGATAGCCTATTTCAAAACCTACATGGCCAAAGTCGCCGCCGGCGAGATATCCCACCAGGCTCGCGGCGATGCGCAAATCCGCCAGGGAGCTTACACAGCGGCCGCTTAAGGTGAGCCATCGTTTAACTTATCGAATCAAGAGAAAACCATGGCCTATAAAATCAACGAATTGAAATGCTCGGGTTGTTCTGCGTGCGAACTGGAATGCCCCAACAACGCCATTCGGGAAAAAGGCGGCATCTTCTTTATCAACCCCAAGAAATGCACTGAATGCAAGGGACATTTCGATTCGCCCCAATGCGTTGCCGTATGTCCGGGCAACAAGACTATTGTCATCGATGACGCCGTACCGCGTTACCAGGGATAAACATGAATATCGTTCGCGAAGAGAGCCGCGTAGAGCTGGAAGGCCCGCCAGCTTTTGAATACGGCGAAAAAGTGCGTTGCCGCAAGTATGTGCGCAATGACGGCACATTTGCGGGCAAGGAGATAGGCGAAATACTTGTACATAAGGGCGACATCGGATATGTCGTCAGCATCGGCACCTATTTGCAGCAATTCTATATTTACGGCGTGGACTTTTTTTCCCGCGGCCACATTGTGGGCATGAAGGAACGCGAACTTGACTGGCTGGATGAGCCGGACGAGGGGCTATCCGAAGTTTGACTGCGTTCATTACGCGTCGATAAGGAGATAAAGATGAAAATACCGAGAATGCCGAAATTCGAATGGGGTCAACAAGTCATTGCGAACGCTCCTCTTTTCAACGACGGCAGCTATCCCGAATGCGCAGTCGATGAGCTGTTGGTGGCACAGGGGGCAAAAGGAGAAATCGTCCAGATAGGCAGGCATGTCGAGATGGATATTCCTGTCTATATGGTCGCATTCCCCGACAATCGTATTTTGGGTTGCCTGGAAGAAGAAATTATTCCTGCATGAAGACAAGAGGGGCTTATGCTTCCGCCGAATCTCGATGGGACTCAACCGGAACAGCCAGGGGTAGCCGGGAGCCAGCCGAATGAGCTGGATCTCAGGCGCATCATCCGTATGCTGCGGAAACGCGCGCGCTACCGCTACGTTTCCGTCAAGGTTATCGCTGCTGCCGGCGGCTACGTCATCCTTAGCCCATGCTGTTCGCGCACCATTGACAACGCAGGTGGGATTATTGAAATTGCCCGCATCGAATATGACGAGCATTTCAGCTTGTGGAAACTGTTTAGCAAGGATCATGTGCGCAGCGAATGGTGTATGCGGCATAGCGGACAGCGGCTCAGGCAAGTAATGGAAAAGCTGAACCAGGATCCGGAAAGATTTTTCTGGCAATAACCGGATTCGCGCATGGATGGAGGCATGCTTCCTTACCACCGCGAACGATTTTTCCCTTATCCCTATTTAACCCTGATTGGAAATCAACCATGAAAATCATGATCCGCAAGACGGCGGCAGGAAAATTGTCGGTTTACGTGCCTAAAAAAGACCTCGAAGAACCGATCGTCGCGATGGAAAGCGAAGGCATGTGGGGAAGCATAGTCACGCTCGCAAACGGCTGGCAACTCGAATTGCCTTCCATGCCATCGGACACTCCCCTCCCTATTTCGGTCGAAGCACGCAAACTTGGAATTTGATTTCCACGCGCCACCTCTTCAATCCGACGCCCCCATCCTTGACGCAGGAGATCGGCTAGCCGCTTTACCGGTCTTTTTGTTGACACATCCTGCCGTGCTGCCTGACAACCCAATCCAAACGGACCCATGCGGGTTCGTTTACTCATCAAGCACAAGACGAAACGGCATCATTGCCGATGAAACGAAACCTTGCTTGCGGTAAAAACGCTGTGCCGGCTCATTGGCTTGGTCGGTCAGCAAAGTGATGCGTCGGCAGCCGTTCAGGCGAACATGTTCGACAGCTGCCTGCAGGAGACAGGAACCAACCCCCATCCCGCGCGCATCGGGCGCAACCACCATGTCTTCCAGCAATGCGACGCGTGCGCCGAGGGCGGTCGATACGGTATACAGAAGGTTGACCATGCCTACAATCAGGCCATCCCGCCGCGCAACCAGGATTACTCCAGTCTCGGGATTATCGATGATAAGCGCCAGACCGCGGCTTTGCGCCACGCGGTCGGACGTGAATTCAACTTCTTGAGCAAACAGCAGGCACAGCAATTCACACAACGCCGGAATGTCGGATGCCTGAGCCGTATCGATCTGCATGGTTTACTTTTCCTTCCTCATGATTCCAATGAGTGCCTTGGCAAATGCTCACGTCCGGCATCGCGGATATTGCTCGATCTCCATATATACGTCTGCATCCACTTTACTACTTTAATCAAGCGATGGGGCGCACCGGCTGACGGAGCGGACGGCTCCACGAAGCAGCCCCCTCCTCCATACGCTATACGCGCCTGTGTATCGTTTCCTACAGTCTTGATTCCCGTTTGTACCGTTTCGAAGTTCGCTTGTACCGTTTCGAACATGCCGAAAAGGCTTGAAATTTACGCCAAAAATAAATTATTCACCTATATATTCAACGACTTACGTTATTTATTTCACATTGGCACGGCTATTGCAATGGAGTAGATACACGAAGCCTGTTTTATGAAATTCGTAAATTGATTCGAAGAATTGCAAAGTTTCAAAGCGACTGAAAGACAGGTAACAGGTGCCCCAACAACGGCATACAACATCAACCTGATTTGACCTTTAAGGAGATTCAAATGGCTGCATTAAGACAAATTGCGTTTTACGGCAAAGGTGGTATCGGGAAATCGACCACTTCCCAAAATACCCTCGCTGCGCTGGCTCAGATGGGGCAGAAAATTCTCATCGTCGGCTGCGATCCAAAGGCGGACTCGACCAGGCTGATTCTGCACACCAAGATGCAAGATACGATCCTGAGCATGGCGGCTGAAGCCGGTTCGGTCGAAGACCTCGAGCTTGATCAAGTAATGCAGGTCGGCTACGGCGACATCCGTTGCGTCGAAGCCGGCGGCCCGGAACCGGGAGTCGGCTGTGCCGGACGCGGCGTCATTACCGCGATCAATTTTCTCGAAGAAGAAGGTGCTTACGACGGCGCCGATTATGTTTCCTACGACGTTCTGGGCGACGTTGTCTGCGGCGGTTTCGCCATGCCGATCCGTGAAAACAAGGCGCAGGAAATCTATATCGTCATGTCCGGCGAAATGATGGCCATGTACGCCGCCAACAATATCGCCAGGGGCATTCTGAAGTATGCAAACTCGGGCGGCGTTCGTCTGGGCGGGTTGATCTGCAACGAGCGCCAGACCGACAAGGAACTCGAATTGGCAGAAGCGCTGGCGGCGAAACTGAACACGAAACTGATTCATTTCGTTCCGCGCGACAACATCGTCCAACATGCCGAGTTGCGCCGCATGACCGTTGTCGAGTACGCGCCCGATTCGAAGCAGGCTAACGAATACCGTACCCTGGCCCAGAAGATCCACGCAAATGCAGGCAAAGGAACGATCCCGACGCCGATTTCGATGGATGAGCTGGAAGAGCTTCTCATGGAGCATGGCTTGATGCCGACCATCGACGAAGATCTGGTTGGAAAATCGGCTGTCGTCGCTTGATGCCATAGGGGAAGCCGTCTGCAAAAGTATCGCGGGCGCTTCCAGAATCAACTGCATTTTATTATCGACATCCTGTTCTGCCTGTCGAGAACGGCAAAGCTGGAATAGTCACTTTTTTGGAGGGCGAGATGAGCCTCACGATTGAAGAAACCAAAACGCGCAACAAGGAACTGATTGAGGAGGTTCTCCAGGCCTATCCGGAGAAGTTTGCCAAAAGACGTGCCCGGCACCTCAATACCTTTGAAGAGGGCGCCACTGATTGCGGCGTCCGATCCAACATCAAGTCGATACCCGGCGTAATGACGATTCGCGGATGTGCCTACGCCGGATCGAAAGGCGTAGTGTGGGGGCCGATCAAGGACATGGTGCATATCAGCCATGGCCCGGTCGGCTGCGGACAATACTCCTGGGGTTCCCGCCGCAATTACTATAACGGCACTACCGGCGTCAACGCCTTCGGCACCATGCAGTTCACGTCCGACTTCCAGGAAAAGGACATCGTTTTCGGCGGCGACAAGAAGCTGGAAAAGGTCATGGACGAGATCCAGGAATTGTTCCCCCTGAATCGCGGCATTTCGGTGCAGTCCGAATGTCCGATCGGCCTGATCGGGGACGACATCGAAGCGGTCTCGAAGAAGAAGTCGAAACAATTCGACGGTCACACTATCGTGCCGGTGCGTTGCGAGGGATTCCGCGGAGTATCGCAATCGCTGGGCCATCACATCGCCAACGACGCGATACGCGAGTGGGTCTTCGAGGATGCAAAGGATAAACCCGGGTTCGTCGCCACTCCGTATGACGTGGCCATTCTCGGCGACTACAACATCGGCGGCGATGCCTGGTCGTCACGTATCCTGCTCGAGGAAATGGGATTGCGAGTGATCGCCCAATGGTCCGGCGACGGCACTCTGGCGGAAATGGAAAACACGCCGAAAGCCAAGCTGAACCTGCTGCACTGCTACCGCTCGATGAACTACGTTTCGCGTCACATGGAAGAAAAGTACGGCGTGCCTTGGGTCGAGTACAACTTCTTCGGGCCTTCGAGAATTGCAACCAGCCTGCGTGAAATCGCCAGTCATTTCGACGACGCCATCAAGGCGGGCGCGGAACGAGTCATTGCCAAGCACCAGGCGCAGATGGAAGCCGTTATCGCCAAATACAGGCCCCGCCTTGAAGGCAAAAAGGTCATGCTGTTTGTCGGCGGCCTGCGCCCGCGCCATATCATCGGCGCATACGAGGACTTGGGCATGGTGGTGGTCGGTACCGGCTACGAATTCGGCCACAACGACGACTACCAGCGCACGACGGAAGACATCAAGGACGGCACGTTGATATATGACGACGTCACCGGCTACGAGTTCGAAAAATTCGTCGAAAAGATCCAGCCAGACATGGTCGGATCGGGAGTCAAGGAAAAATACGTATTCCAGAAAATGGGGGTGCCGTTCCGCCAGATGCATTCCTGGGATTATTCCGGGCCCTACCATGGCTTTGACGGTTTCGGTATTTTTGCCCGTGACATGGATATGGCGATCAACAGTCCCGTATGGGGCCTGTGCAAGGCGCCATGGAAGTAATAACCGGGTGAACAGCAGGGGATCAATTACATGCCCCCTGCAGCAGCCTCAATCTTCCAGACTCTTAAAAACTGATGTAAAGGATTTCATCATGTCTCACACAGACGAAAAAATACTAGACCATGAAACATTGTTCCGTCAGCCGGAATATATTTCCCTGTTCGAAAAAAAGAAAGCCTTCGAATACGGTCATTCAGACGAAACAGTAAGCAACATTAGCGAGTGGACCAAAACCTGCGAATACCAGGAGAAGAATTTTGCCCGCGAAGCGCTCACAATCAACCCGGCCAAGGCCTGCCAGCCGCTCGGCGCCGTCTTTGCCGCTGTCGGCTTCGAGAAAACCCTGCCGTTCGTGCATGGGTCGCAAGGTTGCGTCGCTTATTACCGCTCGCACTTTACGCGCCACTTCAAGGAACCGACATCTGCCGTTTCCTCGTCGATGACCGAAGATGCTGCTGTTTTCGGCGGTATGAACAACATGATCGACGGCCTGGCGAATGCGGTAAACCTTTACAAACCGGAGATGATCGCCGTCAGCACTACCTGCATGGCGGAAGTCATCGGCGACGACCTTGATTCCTTCATCAAGAACGCCAAGGAAGGCGGCAGCGTGCCGAAGGACTTCGACGTTCCGTTCGCCCATACACCGGCATTCGTCGGCAGCCACATCACCGGCTACGACAATGCCCTTAAAGGAATACTGAGCCATTTCTGGGACGGCAAGGCCGGCGTCGCCAAGCCGCTCGTGCGCACTCCCAACGAGTCAATCAACTTCATCGGCGGTTTCGACGGTTTTGTGGTCGGCAACATGCCGGAGATCCGCCGCATGTTCAAGTCGATGGACGTCAACTACACCATGCTGTGCGATCCGTCCGATGCATGGAACACGCCGACAGACGGCGAGTTCCGCATGTTCGACGGCGGCACCACCAAGGCCGAGGTTGAACATGCTATCAACGCCAAGGCGACCATTGCCTTTCAAGAGTACTCGACTGAAAAGACGGCCAAGTACATCGCTGAAAAGGGACAGGAAGTCGTATCGTTGAACCACCCCATGGGCGTTGGCGGCACCGACAAGTTCCTGATGGAAGTGTCTCGCCTGACCGGCAAGCCGATCTCTGCGGAACTGGAGAAAGAGCGCGGCCGGCTGGTTGATGCGATCGCCGACTCGCAGGCCTATCTGCACGGCAAGCGGTTCGCACTTTACGGCGACCCCGACATGATGCTGGGCCTGACCGCATTCCTGCTGGAACTGGGCTGCGAACCGGCACATGTGCTTTCGACCAACGGCGACCAGGAATGGGCTGCGAAAGTGCAGGCATTGCTCGATGCATCGCCGTTCGGCAAAGGCTGCAAGGCCTATGCGAAACGCGACCTTTGGCACATGCGTTCACTGCTGTTCACGGAACCGGTCGATTTCCTGATCGGGAATTCCTTCGGCAAATACCTTGAGCGCGATTGCAAGGTTCCCCTGATACGTCTCGTGTTTCCGATAACCGACCGGCACCATCATCACCGCTTCCCGATCTGGGGCTATGCGGGCGGACTGCGGGTTCTGGTGTCGATCCTTGATGAGTATTTCGAAGCGCTCGATGCCAACACCAACGATACCGGGAAGAACGACTATAGCTTCGACCTCGTGCGCTAGCCTGAGCCTTGCTGGAATGTCGCATGCGACTTCTTGGATCGACTTAAAGAATAGGAAACAATATGGCAGACATTACGTTCAGCTCTCCCTTGATGGAGAAGGATATTACGGTGTATGCGGTAGCTGGCTCGACTGACCGGACGGTTCTCAAACTTGCCAAAAGCAACAAGGTGCCGTTGCCGTTCGAATGCGAGGACGGCGAATGCGGATCCTGCGTCGTGCATGTTACGTCGCTTGAGAAAAAACCGCGCATGAGTCAGGCCTTGACCGAAAAGGAACGCCGTACCCTCGTGGCTGAAAGCTTGATTTCCAAGAAGGAACTGGCTGATGCCGATGTGAACGACATGCCGCCTGCCTATCGGCTTGCGTGTCAGTTCATTCCTAGAGACGAGGATATTCTGGTTCAATTCAGCGGTGAACCGGGCGTGGGCATAGAAGGAAAGTAATTTACTTTGCATGCCGGCAGATTATCGCCGGCATGGCTTTTTTCCGAGAAAATGGAGCAGGACATGCAAACCCATCTGGCAGCAAAGGTGCAGTCCGTTTTCGATGAACCGGGATGCAACCACAATCTGGCGAAGTCGGACAAGGAACGCAAGAAAGGATGTTCCGTACAGCTGAAGCCGGGAGCGGCGGCAGGCGGCTGCGCCTTTGACGGAGCGAAAATTGCGCTGCAGCCGATCGTCGATGTCGCTCACCTTGTGCATGGGTCCATCGCCTGCGAAGGCAACTCCTGGGACAACCGCAATTCATTATCTTCAGGGCCGAAGCTGTATCGCACCGGCTTCACGACCGACATTAACGAGTTCGACGTCATTTACGGCGGCGAGAAGCGTCTGTATAAGGCTATCCGGGAAATCATAGAAAAATACGATCCTCCGGCGGTATTTGTGTACCAGACCTGCGTCACTGCCATGATCGGAGACGACATTGAGGCGGTGTGCAAGGCGGCCGCCGAAAAATTCGGCAAACCGGTAATTCCGGTCAACATACCCGGCTTCATAGGCGTCAAAAACCTGGGCAATAAAATGGCCGGGGAAACGCTGCTCGATTACGTAATCGGCACCGCCGAACCGGAATACACCACTCCCTGCGACATCAACATCATTGCCGATTTCAATATCTCGGGCGAACGCTGGCAAGTGAAGCCGCTGTTCGATCATCTTGGCATACGCGTACTGAGTTGTCTTTCCGGCGATGCGCGTTATCAGGAAGTGGCGTACTCGCACCGAGCCAAGGCGGCGATCATGGTTTGCTCGCGCGCCATGATCAACGTCGCCCGCAAAATGGAAGAGCGCTATCAAATTCCCTATTTTGAAGGCTCGTTCTACGGCATAGGCGACATGTCCGACTCATTGCGCCAGATCGCCGCCCTGCTCGTGAGGCAAGGAGCGCCAAAGGATTTGCCGGCGCGTACCGAAGCGCTGATTGCCGTCGAGGAAGCGCGCGCCTGGGCACGCCTGGAACCTTACCGGAAACGGCTCAAAGGCAAGCGCGTTCTGCTCATTACCGGCGGAGTCAAATCCTGGTCTGTGGTCTCCGCCTTGCAGGATATCGGAATGGAAGTGGTCGGCACCAGCGTCAAGAAATCGACCAAGGAGGACAAGGACCGCATCCAGGAAATCATGGGCGGCGAAGCGCACATGATCGACGATATGCGCCCGAAGGAAATGTACGCCATGCTGAAAGAGGCTCGGGCGGACATCATGCTGTCCGGCGGACGCACGCAATTCGTTGCCCTGAAAGCAAAGATGCCCTGGCTGGACATCAACCAGGAGCGCCATCACGGCTATGCCGGTTACGAAGGCATGGTCAATCTGGTGCAGGAAATTGATAAGACTCTGTTCAATCCAGTGTGGGAGCAAGTACGCGCACCCGCTCCGTGGGAATAAACCGATAGCGGCGATCAGATGAGGACATCATCATGGCAATCATAACGAAATCGACCAAGGCTGCAAGCGTCAATCCGCTGAAAATGAGCCCTCCGCTTGGAGCATGCTATGCGTTTCTCGGCATGAAGAACTGCATGCCGGTAATGCATGGCTCGCAAGGCTGCGCCTCGCTCGGCCTGGTGCTGCTGGTACGTCACTTCCGCGAAGCGATCCCGCTGCAAACGACAGCGATGAATGAAGTTACCAGCATCCTCGGCGGCCAGGAAAACATCGAGCAGGCGGTGCTGAATATCCGGCAGCGCGCTCACCCGGACTTGATCGCGATCTGTTCGACCGGCCTGACCGAGACCAGGGGCGACGATGTTTCCGGCCATCTCCAGCTGATCCGGCAGGAACATCCTGAACTGGCCGACACGACCATCGTTCATGTTTCCACGCCCGACTACATTGGTTCCTTCCAGGACGGCTGGGCCAATGCCGTGTTGGCATTGATCCAGGAATGCACACATCGTTCGGAACTGAAGAAAGCAAGACAGGTGAACGTTCTGGCCGGATGTCACCTGACCCCGGCCGATATTGAAGAAATTCGTGAAATCATCGAATCGTTCGGCTTGAATCCAATCATTTTGCCCGACCTGTCCGGCTCGCTCGACGGCCACATGTCAGACGAATTCAGCGCGACTACGATGGGAGGCACCAGCCTGTCGGAGGTCGCGGCCATGGGCGAATCGACGGTTACGCTGGCAATCGGGGAACAGATGTATGCCTGCGCCATCGAACTGGAAATGCGTACCGGCGTACCCTACGTCATGTTCGACCGTTTGACCGGGCTAGGACCAAACGACCGCTTTCTAGCCTATCTGGCACAACTCTCCGGCATTCCGGTACCGGCCAAATATCGCCGCCAGCGCAGCCAGTTGCAGGACGCCATGCTGGACGCCCATTTCTTTTTTGGCGGGAAACGGGTTGCCATCGCTGCAGAACCGGACCTGCTATGGTCTCTTTCGATGTTGCTGACCGAAATGGGAAGCCGCATCGAATGCGCCATATCGACCACCTCCTCGCCCGTACTAGATCGCGTGCCGGCGGAGCAAGTGCTGTTGGGCGACCTGGAGGATCTGGAGCGGGGAGCAAAGGAATGCGATCTGATGATTACCCATTCGCATGGCCGCCAGGCGGCTGAGCGCTTGGGAATTCCGTTCCACCGCGCCGGATTGCCGATGTTCGACCGGCTTGGCGCAGCGCATCAACTCTCGGTCGGATACCTCGGCACCCGCACCTTGATTTTCAGCATCGGCAACCTTTTCATAGCCAACGGCCATGTCGCCCATCCTGCGCAATCCCATTTAACTGAAACAAGCGCTCATGCGCTTGCAGAGATGTCTTGAACAACTGAACCCGATATAAGAGGACTCACGATGAAAATTGCTTTTGCCACTGAAGACTTGACTAGGGTCGATGCGCATTTCGGATGGGCCAAGAACATCATGGTGTATGACCTGACCAAGGAAGGCCATACTTTTGTGAAAACTGTCACTTTCGGCGGATCGCTGCAGGAAGACGGAAACGAGGACAAGCTTGAGCCCAAGCTCGAAGCCATCAAGGATTGCGCAATCGTATACGTTGCCGATATCGGCGGCCCGGCTGCCGCACGCGTGGTCGCAAAAAAAATACATCCGATGAAGTCAAAGGATATGGAAACGATTCAGGATGTTCTGGGCCGAATCGGGGAAGTGATGAAAGGAACGCCTCCGCCCTGGCTGCGCAAGGCCATGCTGAAAGGACAGGAGACTCCGATCGACTACGAATCGGATACGAACCATGTCTGACAACTCCGCCATCAGCCTGCCGAACGCGTCGCCTGCGGCCGAGTCGCCGTTCATCCAGGAACTAGTCAAGCAATGGCGCGCCCAGGACGGACGCGGCGCATGGGACAAGATAAGCGATGAGGTTTTGATCGCGCCGTATATCGTCACGCGCGAACAACGGCGCAGCCTGCCCCTCATGGGCGACCCCGACGCCAAGACCTTGCTGCGCTTGGAATTGTTCTACAGCGCGGTCGGGCTTGCGATCGAGCGTCGTACCGGCGTCGCCGCCATGCCGATGATCAAGCTGCACCAGGAAGGTTTTGGACGGGTGGTGCTGCTTGCCGGACGCTTGGTCGTAGTGAGCCGGAACCTGCGCGACGTGCATCGCTTCGGATTCGAAAGCATGGAAAAGTTGGCGGCCGAGGGCGAAAAACTGGTCGATGCCGGGGTTGAGATGGTCAATTCCTTTCCGGAAGTCGTGAATTACAACAGTTGATTAAGCAAGCACATATACAAGAAGGGGATTCACCATGGGCACTTTTACTGTCAAGCTTCCATTAGGGGAGATATGGACGCCGCAATTCATTACGGCGATCGATGCCGAAAAATGCATCGGCTGCGGCCGCTGCTTCAAGGCATGCTCGCGTGACGTACTCACGCTCGTCGGACGGGACGAGGACGGCAACAATATCGCCATTGACGGGGACGATGACGACGATGAATACGAAAAGAAAGTGATGATCATTTCCCACAAGGAAAACTGCATCGGCTGCGAAGCCTGCTCCAAGATGTGCGCTAAAAAATGTATTTCGAACGAGGCGGCGCAGATCTGAACCGAGGGGAAACCGTCATGACGAGGCACGAACAGGACTATCTCGCATTGATCTCGGCCGCTCGCGAACCGCAGGCTATCGCAACACATGCACTGGCCGACACGGCAGGGAGTATCCTCATGCTGAGCTCCGGCTTATTTGCCTTTACAATCCGAATCAATCAAACCAATGCAACCATTTCTTTATGCATGCCGTGATATTGTCGGCGCAGCGCATGTCTTGACCGGAAGCAACATGGCGCCATTCCTGACGGACTGGTGCAAAAGCTTCACCGGCTCTGCAAAAGCCGTTATTCGTCCGTCTTCGACCGAAGAAGTTGCCTCCATTGTGCGCCTGTGCGCAAAACATTACGTTCCGATTGTCCCCCAGGGCGGCAATACCGGCCTGGTCATCGGCAGCGTTCCCGATTCATGCGGCAATGCCATCGTGCTTTCGCTGTCCCGCCTCAACCGCATACGCGACATTGATGTCGCAAACCTTACAATGACCGTCGAATCCGGCTGCATTCTCGATAACGTGAGGGATGCCGCAGCCGGGAGCGGCCTGCTTTTTCCGCTTTCTATCGCCTCATCCGGCAGTTGCACTATCGGCGGCAATCTTTCATCCAATGCAGGGGGAAACGCAGGACTCCGTTATGGCAACGCACGAGAACTGTGCCTAGGCCTGGAGGTAGTCAATCCTCAGGGAGAGATATGGAACGGACTGAGCAAACTGAGGAAAGACAATACCGGGTACGATTTGCGGGATCTTTTCATCGGCGCTGAAGGCACGCTAGGAATCATCACTGCAGCTGTCTTAAAGCTGTTTCCGCAACCCAAGGCCAAGATGACCGCATTTGCCGGCTTGAGGTCGCCTGCCGATGCGCAGCGTCTCTTGTCGATCGCACGTAGGCACTGCGATGCGGCATTGACCGAATTCGAATTGATGTCGGGCCATAGCCTGCAACTGGTCGCGAAACATTTTCCGCAACTGTCTATGCCCCTATCTTCCGAGCATCGACAGTACGCGCTGCTGGAGTTCTCCGATGCGGAATCCGAAGAACACGTTATGTCTCTGCTGGAAAGAGTAATCGGCGATGCGATCAAAGAGGACATCGTCCAGGATGCGGCGGTCGCGTCCTCGATCGCCCAAGCAAATGCAATGGCGAATTTGCGCGGGCACATCTTTTCCGCTCAGGCCATGGAAGGCAGGAACATCAAGCACGACGTCGCCGTTCCGACTTCGCGCGTTGCCGATTTCATCGAATCGACCGATGCATTGCTGCAAAAGAATTTTCCCGGTTGCCGTACAGTTGCTTTCGGTCATCTGGGGGACGGAAGCCTGCATTACAACGTTTTCCCGCCGGAGGGGGCGTTCGGAAAATCCTTGACGCTTCAAGACGAAATTAACCGGATTGTCTATGACAGCGTGGATTTGTTCGAAGGATCGATTTCGCCTGAGTACGGTATCGGTTCTCTAATGCGCAGCGAGCTTCTCGTTCATAAGTCCGCCTTTGAATTAGAGATGATGCGGAAAATTAAGCATGTCCTCGACCCGCATCAACTCATGAATCCCGGCAGAGTATTCATGTCGTCGATTACGGCCAAGAATAAAACTATGGCCGGCGGCATTAGCCGAAATAACCGCTCCGATGAAGATTCCGATTGCAAAGAACGGGGGGACGCTGGCGGTTCCTGCATCGAACATGCATGACAATATTGGATACGCCCACTGCGGCCCCAAGGAACTGAACAGCCTGATCGAGGCTGGCAAATACGTCTATAACCGCAAAAAAAGCGGTTACAACCCGCCTTTGCCCTTTGCATGCGCAAAGCCCGACCATTCCTGGTCCGTTTTCAAGATCGGCCATAAATTTTACCTCGAGTGCAAACAATGCAATATGCTGAAACTCTTCTTTACTGATCCGGCCTGAGCAGGATTAAACGAAATGCAGCGCCTGCCTGCATTTGCCTGATGGACGGGAGCGAACACATGAACTTGAAAAAAGCCACGATGACCCTCGCATCCACCAGGACATTCCCAAGGATCGTATATGAGGGAGGCCGTACGCCGAGAGCGTCGGTGCGCAACAACCACGAAAACCGGCCGATATGACCGACGAGGAGCATCCGCACCCATCGCACTGGTACACCACGAACCTCGTGGGGATACCGGCCGCAGTGGTCGGCAGCGCCACGTTCAGCGCCTACCCGCAACAACTGCATGTTTCTGGCGCCCGCGAGTGCAACCGGGGGCTTTTCTCGCTGCTCGAACGCTGCGAGGCCGCCGACGACGCACGCGCGGTGTTCGAACACTACATGAGCATCGCCTTCGGTCTCGCCAAGTCCGCGCCAGGCGCGGCTGCGGAGGAAAAAACGGCTGAGCGCCGGCGCTGGCGCTCGAGCTACCTGAAGCTGCTGCAAGGCTGGGGACTCGACGCAAACGGCCCGGCGGGGGCGGTGCTCAAGGGCTGGGTCGAAAGCAGATTCGGACTGGTGCCGAGTTTCCATAGTGGTCCGCTCGCACGCTTTCCCTCCCCGGTATGGACCACGTACCTTGAACAGAGATCGGCGAGCCGCTATCACAATAACAGCATCTATCAGCAACTAGACCTGCTGTTCGAGTTCTGCCAGTGGATGCTCGCGCGATTCGAACTGCTGGGTCCCGGTCCGCAGGTAACTCTTTGGCGCGGCAGCCTGAACTTCGAGCAGCAACTCGTGGCGGGCTCATTACGCGAGCGGCGCTGTACTGTTAACCTCAACAACATGGTGTCGTTCACGCTCGATCGCGAAACCGCCGGGTGCTTCGGAGACTGGGTAATGCGGGTACGGGTGCCTAAGACAAAGCTGCTGCTGATCCCGGGCCTGCTCGATACGACATCGCTACGGGGAGAATCCGAGGTGCTTGCAATCGGCGGCGATTACGACGTGGAGGTTGCATATGGTCCATGACATTGTCGGCGAATCGCCCCAACGCCTGCTTGACCGGATACTGGGCGCCTACCTCGGGCTCGCTATCGGCGACGCCCTCGGAGCTACCGTCGAGTTCATGACGCCGCGCGAGATCGCGCACCGGTTTGCCCGCGAGGGCGGCGTGCATCGCAACATCATCGGCGAGGGATGGCTGAAGCTTGTCCCGGGCCAAGTTACTGACGACACGACGATGAGCCTTGCGCTCGGCGAGGCTCTGCTGAGGGGCGAGCACAGCGGTCGCCCGTTCGACACCGTGCTCATCGCCGACGCGTTTGTCGCATGGTGGCGCGGCAAGCCTGTCGATTGCGGGAACACGTGCCGGCGCGGGATTCTGCGCTACTTGCGCGACGGCAGCCTTCAGGGACCGCAAAGCGAGGGCGAAGGCGGAAACGTCGCGCTGATGCGGAACCTTCCGGTCGCTATCGCGACGCTTGGCGACGAAGAGACGTTCGAGCGGGTTTCAATCGCTCAGGCCCGGATCACGCATAACCACCCTCTGTCGGATGCCGCAATGCTCGGGATCGGCCGCCTGCTGCGCACGATCCTGGCGGGTGCCGAATCCCCGGCCATCGACGGCTTCATCGATGGCTGGGTCCGCGAGTGGCCGAAATTTGCATTCCACCCCTACCCTGGCCGCGCGAGCGGCTATGTCGTCGACACGGTTCAAACCGTGCTGCACGTTTTCACCGGCAGCGATGACTTCGAGAAGGCCATGGTGACCGCGGTGAATCTCGGCGACGACGCCGACACGAACGGCGCAATTGTTGGAATGCTTGCCGGCGCCCGCTGCGGCGCGCGCGCGCTGCCGTCGCGCTGGCTGAGAAAGCTCGACCGCGAAGTGGTGCGCGCCGTCACCGACCAGGCGAGCTCGCTGCTTGCATTGGCGCTGGAACGCGCCCCCCGCACACAGCGCTGACCGGCCGAGGCGCCAAGATGCCGCCCCGTATGTTCGCTCCCAACCGCAGGCATGGGGCTGCGCTCAACCAGCAAACATACGGTCTGCACGACTTTTGCCAACAATCAACGGCGCGATTGGCTATCTGTGCCGATGAATTGCATATTAATTTTGGTAGTTTTGCCGATGGTCTCCAGCCATGCGGCGGCATCGGCCGGCGAACTCCTGGTTACATTGGCCGCCGAGATCTTGTATTCCGGTATGCCGCAGTCCGGATCAAGCGCTCCCGCACCCGTCAACTCGTTGCAGCTGGCCTCCCAGTAATGAAAGGTGCCAAAGATCATGCGCGGCTGCACCCGGTCCGTCACCAGCGAACGCGCAACAATATACCCACGACGCGTCTCGACCCGTATGAAGTCGCCGTCCCTTACCTTCAAGGCCCGCGCATCCGCCGGATTCAATTCGATCAGCTCTTCCGGCGCCAGCTGGTCCAGCACCGGCGACTTCCTTGTCATCGTCCCCGTGTGGTAATGGTGCACGCGCCGTCCTGTGGTCAGCAGATATGGGTACTCGGCACTGACATGCTCGGCTATGTGCCCAAGCAGCGGCCGCTCAAAGGTCAGGCCCTTCTCCTTCGGCAGGATGTCCGGGTCAAACAGCACCGGAATCAGCTGCGCCTTGTGCGTGGGCGTGGCGAATTTGCCGTCCTGATGCAGGATCGGCGTGCCCGGATGGCCTTCGTCCGGACACGGCCAGCATAGCCCCGGATTGCCCTCAAGGCGCTCGTAGCTGATGCCGCTGTAGGTCGCCGGAACAAGCCGGCGCACTTCGTCCCAGATGGCTTGGGGGCCGTCGTAGGCCATGCCGCCATAGCCCATGCGCTTTGCCAGTTCGGAGAAGACCCACCAGTCCTCCCTGGCGCCGTCCGGCGGCGGTACCGCTTTGCGCACGCGCTGCACGCGCCGCTCGGTGTTGGTGAAGGTGCCGTCCTTTTCCCCCCAGCCGGCTACCGGCAAGACGACGTCGGCCAAGCGCGCCGACTCGGTCATGAACATGTCGGTTACCACCATCAAATCCAGATGGGCGAACGCATGCCTTAATTCGCCCGAGTCCGGATCGCTCATCAGCGGGTTCTCGCCGAAGACGAACAGGGAGCGCAGCTTCCCTTCCTCGATTGCGGCCGGCACCTGCGTTACCTGCAGGCCGAGCTTGCGCGACAGCGTGGCATCCCAGGCCGCCTCGAAGTGGGCGCCGATCTTTTCGTCGGTCACCTTCAAATAGCCGGGATACACGTCCGGCAAAGAGCCGAGATCGCACGCGCCCTGGACGTTGTTCTGGCCGCGCAGCGGACATACGCCCGCGCCCGGGCGCCCGATCTGGCCGGTGATGACGGCCAGGTTGGACAGGGCGACGACGTTGCCGGTGCCGTGCGTGAACTGGGTTATGCCCATGGCGTACAGGATGGCTGCCGCCTTGGCGTTGGCATAGATCCGGGCGGCGGCAATCAGTTGCTCGGCCGGTATGCCGGTCATGATCTGGACGTTTTCCGGGGAGTAGTCCTCGACGGAACGCGCCAGTTCATCGAACCCGTCGGTGTGTTGGGCGATGAACTCGGGCTTGTGCAGGTTTTCCCGGATGATCGTGTGGATCAGGGCGTTGATCACGGGAATGTTGTAGCCGACCCGAAGCGGGATGAACAAGTCGGCCTTGTTGGCCATGTCGCTCCAGCGCGGATCGATGACGATCAGCTTGGCTCCGCGTTCCTTGGCCCAGATTACCTGCCGGGCGATGAGCGGATGGCATTCGGCCGTGTTCGAGCCGATGATCAGGATGACGTCGGAGTCGCTTCCGATCTCGGGTATGCCGTTGGTCATCGAGCCGCTTCCCAGCGTCATCCTGAGACCGGAGACGGTCGAGGCGTGGCACAGGCGGGCGCAGTGGTCGATATTGTTGGTGCCCATCACCGCGCGGGTGAATTTCTGCGCGGCGTAGTTGTCTTCGTTGTTGGCGCGGGCCGAGGCGAACAGGGCGAAGGAGTCGGGGCCGTGCTCGGCCTTGATGGCTGTCAGGCGTTCGGCCAGATAGTCGAGCGCGTCGTCCCAGCTGGCCCGTTCGAACTCGCCGTTTTTCTTGATCAATGGGGAGGTCAGCCGGCGGTTGTCCGAGAGGTGCTTGTAGCCGTAATAGCCCTTGAGGCAGAGCTCTCCCTGGTTGACCGGGTGCGCTGCATCGCCCTTGATTTCGATGATGCGCCCGTCTTTCACCTGCAACTCCATGCTGCAGCCGGTGCCGCAATACGGACAGATCGTTTTTACCTTCTCCATTTCAATACCTTTCTTAAGTCACTCCATATGCCGCATAGCCATCAGCACCGGTTCTGAACATAAGGAATTTCTGAATTCTTACTCATTACTAGCAGCGGCACAAACCTTACATTAGAAAAGCATAAGTTGTGCCAATCGAATTTCGATATGGGATCAATCCGCTGTGGAATAGTCCTTCCGCATTTTGTAAGGTTTACGCTCAAGGCATGGCACAGGAATTGCTAAAAATTGTTCAGGCAAGGTCTTTTGGGAGAAGAAATATGAACCGTTTTGTTTTCGCGAATCCGAAATTATGTATCGGTTGCGACACCTGCTTGGCAGCTTGCGCGGAAGTGCATATGGCCGCAGGTTTGCAACCGCAACCGAGACTTGCGATCAACCGCAGCCGAAAAATTTCTACGCCGATCACTTGTCGTCATTGTGAAAATGCGCCTTGCATAAAGGTCTGTCCGGTCGATGCCATTGCGATGGGCAAGAGTACAGTCGTTCTGGACGAAGCGAAGTGCAACGGCTGTCTGCTTTGCGCCCCAGCCTGCCCATTTGGCGTCATTACGTTTTCCGGTGTCGGCCCCAGGAATGGCGAAACCGATCAAAGTCCGAAGGTAGATGAAGGCAGGCTCGAAGAAATTTCGTCCGTTCCCGATTCCATTCCGTCCTCGCAAAAAAAGGTGGGCAAAGTTGCCGTCAAATGCGACCTTTGCGATTTTACCAAGCAAGGACCGGAGTGTGTGCGCGCCTGTCCAACCGATGCATTGTTCTTAATCGACGCTAAAGCAATAAGAAAATCCAGCAACGACAAGCGCAAGGCGGCAACTCAAAATATGCCGCTGTTTACTGACAAATCCATGAAATAGAAAACCGGATTTGCGCCCAGTAAAACATTCGGCACTTCGTCGCTCCAGCGGAACTCGCTCCCTTAACCTGCTTCAGTATCGGCTACTTCCCTGTAGGGAAGGTTTCCCCAACTGATTTCAGGCTCGTACTCGGTTTGTTTTACTGCTTTCAAAATATCAACTGCTTGTCGGCATTTGCCTCGGCATTTCAATATTGTCGGCTTTGTTCCAATCGAACAATCAGAAAATAATTTATAAGACTTTGTTTTCAAACGATTAAATTAATGCAGCCGCTTGTGCAAAGCATGGCACAAGAAATGCTACATATCGATCATATGAGATATTTATGAAGGAAGGCACATGAACCGTTTTATTTTAGCGAATCAGAAATTATGTGTCGGTTGCGATGCTTGCGTGGATGCTTGCGCGGAAGCGCATAAGACCGCAGGTTTGCAACCGCAAGCGAGGCTTACGATTGTCCGCAATGGAGACATTTCTACGCCGATCACTTGCCGCCATTGTGAAAATGCGCCTTGCGCGGCAATCTGTCCGGTCGATGCTATTACGATGGGCAAGAGTGCCGTTGAGCTCGACGAAGCGAAGTGCATCGGCTGCAAGCTTTGCGCTGTTGTTTGCCCATTTGGCGTCATTGCGTTTTCCACTACCAGCACTCAGGGCGGGGCAAATGATCAAGATCAGGGTGCAGATGAAGTGGCACGCACAGTTGCCGTCAAATGCGACCTCTGCGATTTTACTGAGCAAGGGCCGGAGTGCATAAAAGCTTGCGCCACCAAAGCCTTGTTCCTGGTCGATGCAAAAGCGCTAAGGAAATCCAGCAACGCCAAGCGCAAAACCGCAGTCAGCTGTATGCCGCCGTTTATGGACAATTCAACTGAATAGATAAGGGGATTCACCATGGGCACTTTTACTGTCAAGCTTCCATTAGGGGAGATATGGACGCCGCAATTCATTACGGCGATCGATGCCGAAAAATGCATCGGCTGCGGCCGCTGCTTCAAGGCATGCTCGCGTGACGTACTCACGCTCGTCGGACGGGACGAGGACGGCAACAATATCGCCATTGACGGGGACGATGACGACGATGAATACGAAAAGAAAGTGATGATCATTTCCCACAAGGAAAACTGCATCGGCTGCGAAGCCTGCTCCAAGATGTGCGCTAAAAAATGTATTTCGAACGAGGCGGCGCAGATCTGAACCGAGGGGAAACCGTCATGACGAGGCACGAACAGGACTATCTCGCATTGATCTCGGCCGCTCGCGAACCGCAGGCTATCGCAACACTTGCACTGGCCGGCGTGATCGCCATGCGATCCTTGCGCAAGCCCCCCTACAACCTGCCTGTTGCCGACCTCGATTCGATCGAACTTCGCGCGCTGCAGAGTCTTTATTTCCCCGGCCTGCTGCTTGACCTCAATCCGGAGCCATTCGCATCGCGGGAAAGCGAACGTGTGGATGAATTCGACGACCTTCTGTCTCTGCTAATGGAGCATCGTTCGGTCAAGGATCGGGAATCCCGCTGGCTCGCACACGCGGTCGCCACGGCCAGCATGGCGGAGAACCACTTGTGGCAGGACATGGGGTTGCCGAACCGCGATACGCTCTCCCGGCTGATGGCGCAGTATTTCACTTCCCTTGCCAGCCAGAACACCGGCAACATGAAATGGAAGAAGTTTTTTTATCGCCAGTTGTGCGCACGCGCCGGACTTTCGATCTGCCGCTCGCCCAGTTGTGACGTGTGCTGCGATTATCAGCACTGTTTCGGCCCGGAAGAATCGAAATCGAATTTCGATCATGTCCTGCTCATGCATGAGTAAGAACATGCTCTTGCCTTACAGCGAGCGAACGAGCACCTGCGAGCCCATTTCACGGCCCAAGATCTAACTATCCCATCCCATCAGCATGGCTATCTGTCCCAGCGCCCCCTATCAAGAGGCCATCTTAAAACGCGAAGTGTAAGCGTTTACGCAATCCATCCGGATGGCACGCAGCTTGCATGCATATTTCATGAGTACAGTACCGCTCGAAGAAAGAGCGGCTATTCCCACGGAAAGAATATTGTATGAACAGCGATTGGCACTACCCGGAAATACACGGACGCAACAATGATTCCCGCAAATTTACAATGCATCCCGCAATCAGGCTTTTCGACTCTTTTGCCCGGCTCATCCTGAAATTTGGCGGAGCGTCCATGATTGTATTGGCGGTGCTGTTGATCTGCCTGCAACCTGTATTCGCCGATGAGGTCCGTGTGGCAGTAGCTGCAAACTTTGCCGCGCCGATACAGAAAATCGCAACTGATTTCGAGCGCGCAACCGGCCACAGAATCGTTCCCAGCTTTGGCTCGACCGGGAAATTTTATGCCCAGATCAATAATGGCGCGCCGTTCGAGGTACTGCTTGCCGCCGACCATGCCACGCCCTACCGGCTCGAGCGGGAAGGCGCTGCCGTCGCCGGATCGCGCTTTACCTATGCAATCGGCAAACTGGCACTGTGGAGCGCACGATCGGGAGCAGTCGACGCTAAGGGGGCCGTGTTGATGAGCGGCAATTTCGAGCATATTTCGCTGGCCAATCCGACACTGGCTCCGTATGGAGCGGCAGCGAAGGAAACGATGCAGGCGCTCGGGATCTACGATCGGCTGAAAGGCAAAATCGTTCTAGGCGAGAACATCGCGCAGGCGCATCAATTCGTCGCAAGCGGCAATGCCGAACTCGGGTTCGTGTCGCTTTCGCAAATCGTCCGGAACGGCAAACTGAGCGGCGGTTCAGTCTGGATTGTTCCGAGCGAACTGTATCGCCCGGTAAGACAGGATGCCGTCGTCTTGAATCAGGGCAAGGGCAAGCCCGGCGTCGAGGCGCTGATGCACTATCTGCGAAGCGAGCGCGCAAGGGAAGTCATTAAGTCATTCGGTTACGATTTGTAATTTTTCAGAGGTGCGTCATGAGTATTTCTGCGGAAGACTGGGCGGCAATCCGGCTAACCCTGGAGCTGGCTGGATGCGTCACGATTTTACTGCTGCTGATCGGCACTCCGATCGCCTGGTGGCTGGCGCGCACTCAATCTTCCCTGAAGAGCTGCATCGGCGCTATCGTAGCCCTGCCCCTGGTACTGCCGCCGACGGTGCTCGGATTTTATCTACTGGTCTTCATGGGACCAAACGGCCCACTGGGACGGCTGATGCAGGCGCTTGGACTCGGCTTGCTGCCGTTCACGTTTACCGGCCTGGTCATCGGGTCGCTGTTCTATTCGATGCCGTTCGTGGTACAGCCGTTGCAAAACGCTTTCGAGGCCATCGGCGACCGGCCGCTGGAAGCGGCGGCCACCTTGCGCGCCGGCCCGCTCGACGTTTTTCTAACCGTCGCGCTGCCTCTGGCGCGTCCGGGCTTCATTACAGCCGCCATTCTCGGCTTTGCGCATACAGTCGGCGAGTTCGGCATCGTATTGATGATTGGCGGCAACATTCCCGACAAAACGCGTGTGGTTTCGGTGCAAATCTACGACCATGTCGAAGCACTTGAATATGCTCCAGCCCACTGGCTCGCCGCAGGCATGCTGGCTTTTTCGTTCGTCGTGCTGCTGTCCTTGTACCGGTTCAACCCTTCCAGGCAATTATGCAGCCGATGACGGACTTTCTCCGCGCCCGCTTCAGGGTCGACTATTCCGGCTTTTCGCTGGAAGCGGATCTGACCCTGCCGGGACGCGGCATATCTGCCCTGTTCGGCCAGTCCGGCTCGGGCAAGACTACGGCATTGCGCTGCATTGCCGGGCTGGAACGAGGGAGGGAAGCCTATGTGGAAGTCAACGGCGAAATCTGGCAGGATGACTCCCAAGGCATTTTCCTGCCGACCCACAAGCGTTCGCTCGGCTATGTCTTCCAGGAAGCGAGCCTGTTCTCCCACATGTCAGTGCGCCGCAACCTTGAATATGGCCAGCGGCGCGCCGATGCAAAACATGGCGCCGTGGTATTCGAACAAGCGGTCGAACTGCTTGGCATCGACCACTTGATGGAGCGCCGGCCGGAGAAACTCTCAGGCGGAGAACGTCAGCGCGTCGCAATTGCGCGCGCTTTATTGACCAATCCCAGCCTGTTGCTGATGGACGAGCCGCTGGCGGCGCTGGACATGAAACGCAAGCGTGAAATTCTTCCTTACCTCGAGCGCCTGCATGATGCGCTGGAAATACCTATCCTGTATGTCAGCCACCAGCAGGACGAAGTGATGCGACTCGCCGATCATATGGTATTACTCGAAGACGGCAAGGTGATAGCCAGCGGGCCTGTGTTCGATGTTCTGGGACGGCTGGATATATCCAGCAGAGTGGCGGAGGAAGCCAGTTCAGTGATCGAGGTGACTGTCGCTCATTATGATGAGAACTACCATTTGACCCGACTGGATTTTCAAGGCGGCCAGTTCCTGGTAGCCCGCCGCGATCTGCAGATCGGTAAACGGGTGCGCGTAAAAATGTATGCGCGCGACATCAGCCTGACATTAAGCGTTCAGCCTGACAGCAGCATCCTCAACCATCTTTCGGCAGTGGTGGTGGATATGGCTGATACCGGCAATCCGGCCCAGATACTGGTGCGGCTGGATGCGGGGGGAACGCCTTTGCTGGCGCGCATTACGCGGCGTTCGCAAGATGCGCTCGGGCTAAGGCCCGGCAGCCGGGTATATGCTCAAATCAAGTCGGTCGCATTGTTAACATGACTTTCTGACAAAGTCATATCAACGCACAGATTTGACGACGGCATCGTCCGGCCGCACGAATAAACCGAACGTGGCAGCAATCTTTTCCCTTGACGCCGATTCCGGAAAAGGAAGAGGGCCGGTCCCGAACCGGCTTTACGGTATCGCCATAATGGCTGGCAAGCCGATCAGGACTACATCCGCCTGCTCAATTAGCCGTGCGACTTGAGAGTCTGCCTGAGCGAATCGAGCGACACGCGCTGGCCATCCGCGCTTTGCAATACTTTGAAAACCTTTTCCTTGGCCGGGGTCGACTGAACGAAATCGGCGTATGACTTCGCAAGCAGCGCGTGAAGCCGCCGGAACATCTCGACTTCATCCATGATGTCCATCGCCTGTTCCTGGCGTATATATTGGAAAAATCGCTTCAAAATATGCAGCCGGCTCACGTTCAGCACGGATTCCTCGTACTTCAAACCGAAGAAATCGAGGAAGTCCTCCGCCGATGAAAGCGTCGACAATCTCTGTACCAGGGTATTCATGCAATATCTCCCAAAATCTGCCTGTCAAGACCCGTCACGAAAGCGGCGCCAGGCTGAAGGCGCTTTCAAGATAAAAACGTGCCAATTCTTCCTCGCTCGGATTGTGCTTTGTCTTCATCGCATACGTACGTATCCTTTCGATGATGCCGCGCACCTCATCGCTCGAAAGCGTGATGCCCAGCTTGCTGTATGCATCCAACACGGCGCTCGATCCTGAATGCTTGCCGAGCACGGTGCTATGCATGCGTCCCAGCTCGTTCGGGCTGAAACCTTCGTAATTGATTGCGTTCTTGAGCAAGCCGTCGATATGAATTCCGGATTCATGAGTGAAGACCGCGGAGCCGACAATGCTCTTATTCGGTGCGACCCTCCTCCCCGAGAACTTTGCCACCAGTTGCGAAATATGAAAAAGAAGTTGGGTATCTATCCCGGCCTCGATCGCATGCAGATGGCGCAAGCCCATCACCACTTCTTCCAGCGGCGCATTGCCGGCCCGCTCGCCCAGACCGTTGACGGTAGTGTTGACATGGCTGGCGCCGGCATTGATCGCAGCCAGCGTGTTGGCGGTCGCCAGGCCGAGATCGTTGTGCGCATGCATCTCGATTTCGATATCGGCCGAGCCGCACAACAAGCGAATCCGGTCGCGAGTCTGGAAGGGATCGAGCAAACCCAGCGTATCTGCAAACCTAAGGCGTCGCGCTCCGGCCAACTGCGCAGTCTCCAGCACAGTCAGCAGGAAATCCATATCGGCCCGCGATGCGTCCTCGCAGCCAACGCAAACTTCCATGCCCGAATCGAGCGCCAGCGGAACGCAACGCCTTATTTGCTCCAACACCCAGTTGCGGTCCCGCCGCAGCTTGTGCTTCAGATGTATGTCTGACACCGGCACCGACAGATTCACAAAATCCACGTGACAACTGTTCGCTGCGCTAATATCCAGCTCGCACATCCGCCCCCATACGATCAGCCGTGCACTCAGTCCAATAGACGATATAGCCTGGATTCCCTCGATTTCCTCCGCGCCCATGGCCGGAATGCCGACCTCTATTTCCGGTACGCCGATTTCGTCAAGAGCCTTTGCCAGTACGATCTTTTCCTCGGAAGTGAATGCAACTCCCGGAGTCTGTTCGCCGTCGCGCAGCGTTGTATCGTTAATCGTTACCATCATGTTTGAACTGCATCCGGTTAGAAAATCGGGGTTATGCACTTTGCATATGACTTCTATAGCAATTCATGTGCCACTTTCCAGTTCTCTGGATTATTGTTTTTTTTCATAGCCTTATCCGGACGACTTCGGACAAGGGCGATATAGGATAAGGATGTTTGGTTTGTCGGGTTTCGCACAGGTTCGCGTGGAACGCGGCGCGCGGCTCAATCCGGCTGGGTCGAAAGGTGATGCTCGACCTGATCCAGATTTTTTCCTGCCAGCGCACGCTGAATACCCGCATCCATGCGGCGGGCGGCAAATTCCTGCGTCGCCTGGTTCAGCGCCGCAGCAGCGGCCTGCAAAGCCTTCAGGCCGCCATCCGCATATTCCCGGCCGGTTTCAATCATGTCGGACACTTGATATATATGGTTAGTGATCAGCGTCCGTTCCGGCGGAGACAGCAGCGCCATTCCATCGGCGCGCAGGGCGGCTTCCGTGGCGTCAATCAGGCGTCGAGCCTCGACTTGTTCCTCGCACAGGCGTCTCGTCTGCATATCCTCATCGGCGCACGCATACGCATCCTGGAGCGTGCGCGCAATGTACGCATCCTCCAGGCCGTACGAAGGCTTGACGTTTATCACCGCCTCGACTCCACTGTTCAGTTCACGGGCCGAGACGCTGAGCAAACCGTCGGCATCGATCTGAAAGGTGACGCGAATCCGTGCCGCTCCCGCCACCATCTGGGGAATGCCGCGCAATTCAAACCGAGCCAGAGAGCGGCAATGCGATACCAGTTCCCGTTCGCCCTGCACCACATGGATGCTCATCACGGTCTGACCATCCTTGAATGTGGTGAAATCCTGAGCGCACGCAGTAGGAATGGTGGCGTTGCGCGCAATGACCTTCTCAACCAGCCCGCCCATGGTTTCCAAACCCAAGGACAACGGGCACACATCCAGCAGCAGCCAGTCATCGCCGGTGCGATTGCCGACCAGCGCATTCGCCTGCATTGCCGCGCCGATTGCAACCACCTGGTCCGGGTCGAGATCGGTCAAGGGCTCCTGTCCGAAAAAGCCGGCAACCGCCGAATGCACCAAAGGCATGCGGGTTGCTCCTCCCACCATGACTACGCCCGCCACGTCTGCCGCCGAAAGTTCCGCATCGCGCAAGGCGGTGCGGACTGGCCTAAGCGTACGCGCCACCAAGTCTGCGGCCAGCACATCGAATAATTCCCGAGAAAGCACCATGCTGAACGCTTGACCTTCAATTAAAATAGCCGCAATCGCCACGCTGGCATTGGTGCTGAGGTTTTCCTTGGCTTTTCGCGCCAAATCGAGCAGATGGCATACATCGCCTGCTTGCAGCGCTCGGGGGTCGAGATCGGCTTCGGCTAGAATCCAGTCATAAATCTTGCGGTCGAAGTCGTCTCCGCCAAGAAACGTATCGCCATTGGTGGCAAGTACCTCGAAAACGCCGCGCGACAACTTCAAAATGGAGATGTCGAAAGTGCCGCCGCCAAGGTCGTAAACGGCAAACAGGCCTTCCGCCGCCTTGTCCAGTCCGTAGGCAATGGCTGCGGCAGTTGGCTCGCTTAGCAGGCGCAGCACTTTTAGCCCGGCCAGCCGCGCCGCGTCTTTGGTCGCTTGGCGTTGCGCATCGTCGAAGTGTGCCGGAACGGTAATGACGGCTCCCGTCAGTTCGCCATCTAGCGCCGCCTCCGCCCGCTCGCGCAGGGCACGCAGGATATCGGCTGAAACGTCGACCGGATTCTTGATGCCGGCCGCAGTGTCGATATGCACCAAACCGTCACCTTCGATAAAGGCATAAGGCAAGTTGCCGGCAAACTCGATATCGGCCAGGCTGCGCCCCATCAGGCGCTTGATCGATGACAGCGTATTATGCGGATCGCTGCTCTGGCTTGATTTTGCCTGGTAACCGACCAGGGCATTCGCTTCCGCTCCCATATAGCGGACCACCGAAGGCAATAATGCACGCCCCTGCTCGTCGCTCAGCACGACAGCCTGTCCGCTGATTATGCTGGCGACGAGCGAATTGGTTGTGCCGAGGTCGATACCCACCGCCAGCCGGTACTGGTGCGGGGCAACGCTCATGCCAGGTTCGGCAATCTGCAATAAGGCCATACGCTTCTTTCAAGAGTTCAGACGGTAAAGCTCTCGCCGCAACCGCATTGGGTTTTGGCATTCGGATTATTGAATTTGAACCCCTCGTTCAAACCTTCACGCACGAAATCAAGTTCAATGCCAATCAGGTAAGGCATGCTCTTGGCATCGACAAGCAAGGTTACGCCCCTGCTTTCGAATAGTTGATCGCCTTCGTTGACGACATCGGCGTATTCCAGCGCATATGCCATGCCGGAACAGCCGCTGGTCTTGACCGCTACGCGCAGCCCGAGACAAGCGCGCTTGGCAACAAATGCCTGCACGCGGGCAGCAGCCTTTTCGGTAAGTGTGATACTCATGTTTGCCTCCATGGTTGGAATGCCGGACCGGCTAGGCGCATGCGCTGTCGCAGCCACAGGCCGTACTGGCGGCGACGTTTTCAATAGTGAAATAGCCGGATTTCTCTTCGCCTTCGTAACCAATTTCAGCTCCCGCCAGATACTGCATGCTGCTCGGGTCGATCAGGACGGTTACGTCGCTTTTTTCAAACTGGAAATCATCTTCGGCAGCCTGCTCCTCGAATGAAAACCCATAACGGAAACCCGAACAGCCGCCGCCGCTGACGGAAACCCGCAGCTTCAGGCCGCCGTCTCCGTTTCCGGCGAGAAGAAGTCGTACCTGGGACAGTGCATCCTCGGTAAATGTTAGCGTTGGTGAAAAATCGGATATGACGTTGGACATGGCACTACCTCGCAAGTTAGGAAAAGACAGTCCGGAACCATCGCATTTATGGGCGCAACCAGACTCCGATATAAAGTCAAGCAAATGTTGTGCCACAACGGCTTGCGCACTTGCCGGGCAGCCGCAGAAGAATTGGGGAAAAACTGAAAAGAAATAAATGACCGGTAACTATTGAAGCTTGGTCAGCAGGTTTTGACGAAAGCATTTTATCGATGGCTGCGCCAGCCTTTTTAAATGTCTGGCCCGCCTGGTTACATCTGCTTACGCATGAAACATTTTCTGAGTAGCAACCATTTGCCGCCGGTAATAAGCTGTCCTCATTATTCATCCTCGCACTGTTCAGAGAAAAAAATGGAAACCATCGAGACAAAAAAACGCATTCATCCGCTTATGGCAGGCGCTGCCGTGTCCGTCATGCTCGTCAGTATTGTGGGTGCAGCGGCCATTATGGGCTTTTTGCCGAAATCGCATGGCACCGATGCCCCAGTCGCAAACGCCGCACCTGCCAGCGTGCAGCCGGCTTCGGCAACTGGTACACCTTCGGCGCCTGCACCGGCGCCGATAGCCGCTAACAAAGCGGCAACGCGCCACTCCGCTGCGCCTGTCGCACAACATGCGCAAGCAGCACCGAACTATAGCCAACCGGCTCAGCAGCCTGTCCAGCAGGCGGCTCAACAGCCGGCAGCACAAAACAGCTATGTCGGCATGGCTACCGGGGCCGTGATCGGCGGAGTATTGGGCAACCAGGTCGGGCATGGCAACGGAAAAGCGCTTGCCACGGTAGCAGGAGCAGTAGGCGGCGGTTATGTCGGGAATGAAATCGGAAAGAGGGTTCCTTGAAGTAGTCTGTTCGCATCCATCGCTCCGCCGTCGGCAGGCGGCCAAGCCAGAAGCGTGGAGATCGACGGCTAAATCTTTCTAAAGCGGCTCCCGTCCATGAACGGGTAAAAAACGGGTTGGTGATCTTCACCAGCCCGTTTTCTTTTGCCTTAAGACATTGCGTAGGAATCACCCGCTTTTGCCGGTCCGGCACATCATCGGCAGTGGCTCACCTTGATCCCAACCAAGCCTATTTTCAGCGCGAAGATAAACGGCAGGCGGGCGCAAGAACAAAAAACGCCTTTATTAAACCCATGGATTATTTGACAAGGAATTAGATCTTCCTCTAATGCAAGGCAACCGGTAGATGGTATGGTTCTCTTGAGTAGCGCATCAACCCGCTCCGGATCGGCCTGAGAAAACGACCACGCCAGGAAAGCATGAGCCTGCCCGATAGACCGCCCCTTTACAAACTGATGTATGCGCAGGTCCTGGCAGCCATCGTAGCCGGCATCCTGCTGGGGCATTTCTTCCCCGACGCCGGCGCCATGATGAAGCCTCTTGGCGACGCCTTCATCAAGCTCATCAAGATGCTGATCGCGCCCATCATTTTCTGTACCGTCGTGGTTGGCCTTGCCGGCATGGAAAACATGAAGAAGGTGGGCAAAGCCGGCGGACTGGCGCTGCTGTATTTCGAAGTCGTCAGCACGGTCGCCCTGCTCGCCGGCTTGCTGATCGTCAATTTGGTGCAGCCCGGAAGGGGCATGGATATCGATCCCGCGCAACTTGATGCGGGAATCGTGGCAGCCTATGCTTCTTCCAGCAAGGCGCATTCCGTAATCGATTACCTGCTCAACATCATCCCGAACAGTGTGGTCGATGCTTTTGCGACCGGCAATATCCTGCAAATACTGTTGTTTTCGCTTCTATTCGGCTACGCGCTGAACAAAGCGGGAGGCAAAGAATCATTGATGTTCGAGATCATCGAGAAAGTCGAGCAGGTGCTCTTTTCCATTATCGGCCTCATCATCAAGCTGGCGCCAATCGGTGCATTCGGCGCGATGGCATTCACAATCGGGATGTACGGTCTCGAAAGCCTCTTTTCTCTCGGAAAACTGATTTTTACTTTCTACGTTACCTGCCTCATATTCGTTTTCCTCGTGCTTGGCCTGATAGCGCGCCTGCATGGTTTCAGCGTCTCAAGATTAATTTTTTATATCAAGGATGAACTGCTGATCGTGTTAGGAACATCCTCGTCCGAATCCGTATTGCCACGCATGATGACCAAAATGGAGGAATTGGGAGTCAGCAAGCCGGTGGCCAACCTGATAATTCCGACCGGCTATTCATTCAACCTGGATGGCACATCCATCTATCTGACGTTGACCTCCGTTTTTATCGCACAGGCTACCAATACCGAAATATCCTTGTCCCAGCAAATTTCCTTGCTGGCGGTGCTGGTGTTGACTTCCAAGGGAGCCGCCGGTGTTGCCGGCAGCGGGTTCATCGTACTGGCGGCAACGCTGTCGGCTGTCGATATCATCCCGGTTGCGGGACTCGCGCTGATCATTGGCGTCGACCGCTTCATGTCGGAAGCGCGCGCACTTACCAATCTCGTCGGCAATGGGGTGGCTACCCTGGTGGTGGCAAAGTGGACCGGCGATCTCGATAAGAAACGCCTGCAGGAGCGGCTGAACGCCCGTTCTTTTTTCCATTTCTGAAGGATTGCTTTGGACTTCTCATGAAATCCACCGTTTTCTTGCGCGCAGCAGGACTTATGGAGCGTCTAAGACATAACGCCGGGAACTTCAACAAAAGTGCGCGGCTCAAAAAGCATGGGTTTCTGCAAATCGCTTACCAATATGGACAACTTCTATATGAAAAAGCCGCCACCTCTCGATTTAGCCTCGTCCAATGAGTTAAGCCTGTTCGCACTTGGCAGCAGCCGCGAGTTTGGAGAGCGGATCAGCCGGTATCTCGGCATTCCGCTCAGCCAAGTCGAAGAACGCGAATTCGATGATGGCGAACACAAGACGCGTCCGCTGGTCAGCGTCCGCGGCAAGGACGTGTTCGTGGTTCAGTCCCAGTACGCCGAGCATCATCAAAGCGGCAACGACAAATTGTGCCGTCTTCTTTTTTTCATCGGGGCGCTTAAGGATGCGGGAGCCGCGCGAATCACGGCGGTCGTTCCCTATCTGGCGTATGCGCGCAAGGACAGGAAGACAAAAGCGCGCGATCCGATAACGACAAAATATGTTGCAGCGCTGTTCGAGGCTGTCGGCACTGATGCCGTCATGACAATGGATGTCCATAATCTTGCCGCGTTTCAGAATGCCTTCCGCTGCCGCACCGAACATCTGGAAGCGAACAAGTTGTTTGCGCAACATTTTGTACCGCTGCTCAAGGATAAAGAAGTCGTCGTTGTTTCACCGGACGCAGGAGGAATCAAGCGCGCGGAGCGTTTCAGGCAAATATTGGGCGACGCGCTCGGCGCATCGGTTGGCGCCGCTTTCGCTGAAAAATACCGCAGTTCCGGCATTGTGAGCGGCAATATGATTGTCGGCGACATCAAGGGAAAAGACGCGATAATACTTGACGACTTGATAAGCACCGGCACAACCATCGCCCGTACTGCTCAGGCGTGCTGCACGAAAGGGGCGAACAGGGTCTATGCAGCGGCAACGCACGGCCTGTTCATGCAGGGCGCAAACACCGTTCTGGCAGAACCCATGCTGGACAGGATCATTATTACCGACACGGTGGATCCATTCAGGCTTGAGAGCGGAGCGATACAGGAAAAGACAACCGTGTTGAGCAGCGCCGAACTATTCGCCGAAGCGATCCGCAGGATTCATACAAATGAATCGATCGCGGACCTGGTCGGACAAGACTAAATGCGGATGTGTTGTTCGGCCAGTCTCAGGTACGCAGCGGCACGCTGCCGCCAGCGCGGAGAACATCGAAACCGCTCTTCTTTCAAATGCCTTAACGCTATGGCTGCTCGCAAAATTGCACGGTAAGCCTTGTAAAAGCTCACAAGCTCCGCCGGCACCCCATCCCCGGATATCAGGCGGAAAGTTTCCAGCAGGCGCAGCCCCAGGTTAGCCGCCCCCAACCGCTCGCACTCAAGGGCCAGGAAAGCCAACTCATCCGCTGTATCCAGTATTCGCAATTCACGGGAAAATTCAAGACAGTCGATAACCACCAGGTTCGGCCTCAGGCAGATATGCTCAGGGCGCAAGTCGCCGTGACCTTCTATGATTTTTCCCGTTGCCGTCCGTTCGTTGAATAAAGCGGCAGCTTTCTGAATCGTTCCTCTTAGTGCTGAACAAATAGTCTCGACTTGCCCATCGGGAAACTGATAGTCCTGGTCAAGCAGTTCGTGCTGATGAGCATCTATATTTTTCAGAAGCCGACAGCGGTATTGTTCCCGGTTGATGTCAATGGGAACGCAATCCTGGTAAAAGGCCGCCAGCCTTGCCGCTACCGCGTCCATATCCGCCTCGCTTGCCTTGCCATTCCGGATAGCGTAATCCAGCATCTGATTCTCGGGCAGCCTAAACATTTTAATTAACCAATCGATCACTTTGCCAGAACCTCCCAGTTGCAGGCGATTCATCGTGTCGATAATCAAAGGCTCAACCCCAAGATATACATCCTCCGCGAGGCGCCGATTCAGACGAACCTCTTCCTCGCAGAAATAATGCCTTGACTCCAACGTCCTGAAATCGAGGAATTCGTAGCAAACCGGCTTTTTCAGCTTATAGGCATAGTTATCGGTAAGAAACACCCATGACATATGCGTTTCCACCGTTTTAACGCTGAAAGTCGGCGCAGGAAAGCTCGCCGGCTGGCAAAGAAATGCCACTTTCGATTCAAGCGTTATGTCAGTCAGCGGAGAGGGCTCCATAGTCTTCGTTTCCAAGCCGTTTAGTTACATGCAGATGAACAATTTTTCTTGGATGCATCCGTCAATAATGCGGCAAAACCAAAGGATTAGAGTACAAGGGGCGCATTCAGGAATTCAGACTTAGCGCAAATACAAATGGATAATTTGCATGCATTTCAAATAAGTTCCATTTAAAAATTGCAAATACAATAAAAAAGTTGAATAAATGCAAAAATCCAATCATGATTACAGGCAATAACTTTTAATTAATTAATAGAGTTTCTTTTCACTTCCTTATTCTTTTCACTTTCCCGGAAATGAACGAATTATTGCCATAATTCACCAGACAACGAAGGAATTTTCAGCATGAATAGTTCGAAAACGGTTTTGGTTGTAGACGATAGCCGTTTCTCCCGGCTGATATCCCGCACATTCATACTTAGCAAATATCCTGACTGGATAATCGAGGAGGCGGCCAGCGGAGAGGAAGCTCTCGAAAAAATGGGGCGCCTTTCACCCCGCCTCGTTTTAATGGACGTTAATATGCCCGGAATGGGCGGCATTGCCGCCTCCGAGAAACTGCGCATGCAATTTCCAGAATTATGCATTTTCCTTCAGACGGCAAATATTCAGGAATCGACCCGTAACAAAGCTGCTGCAATGGGTGTTGGTTTCATCGAAAAGCCCATCAGTGAAGAGCGCATTCACAAGGTGCTGGCGGAATTGGAGAACGGTTGATGTTTGATTTTACCGAACTGCAGTACGATGCCCTGAGCGAGATATTCAATATCGGTGTCGGCCATGCCGCCTGCGCGCTGAGCGAGATCCTCAACGAGGAAATGAGGATGTCGGTACCGAAGCTCACCTTTCAAAATCGGGCCAATATCGCATCGAAGATCGGTAATGAAAAGGAAAAGCGTATTTGTGGAGTTCGTCAATCCTTCGAAGGCGAATTTTTCAATACCGATGCAATCCTGATGTTTCCGGAGGAACAAAGCCTGGAAATCGTTAGGCTGATGGTCGGCGGATCCTTGTCGCAGCAGGAATTGACCGAGATGGAACAGGAGGCGATGAGCGAAATAGGCAACATTATTCTGAATGCATGCGTCGGAGTACTGGCAGACATGCTGAAAAATGACCTTCAAAGTTCGCTGCCCAGCTATCACATCGGCACCAGCAATGACCTTCTTTCAATTTACGGCAGCCATGCCGATGATATCGTGCTGATGCTTCACATTGATATCGCGCTGGAAAAACACCAGATTGAGGGGAATGTCGCCTTTGTGCTGGATATGACTACATTGCAGGATATACGGCCGCATCTCGATCACTATATTTCCGAAATGATAGGCTAACCTCCCTCATTATGTTGCAAGAAAACCAGACCAGTCTTTTCTGTCGCGCACTGAAAGCCGTCAATGCAGGTGTAGTTTTGCTGGATGAACAGCAGAAAATCGTTTTCTGGAACGGATGGATGGAAAAATATTCCTTTATTTCAGAAAAGGACGCACTGGAGAAAACTTTATCCGAATTATGCCCCGACCTGAAGAGCGCAAGGCTTCAGAATGCAATCCGCCATGCACTAGTCAACAGGCTCCCATCAATATTATCCCAAACGCTCAATAAAGCGCCCTTTCCCCTCTTTGCAACGAAAGAGGACGCCAATGAGTCAAATCGTTTGCAACAGGCGATCCAAGTTCTTCCAATTTCGATCCCTTCTTTTCCAATCTATTGCATGATCCAGGTTACCGATGTCAGCGCGGCGGTCAACCGCGAAAGCATCCTGCGGCAGCAAGCCGTGGAGTTACGTTCGAAGGCGCACGTCGACGGCTTGACGGGAATATCGAATCGGCGCCGGTTTGATGAACACGGAGAGGAAAGTTTCCGTCATGCCAAGCGGACTGGCTCCACGATTTCACTGATAATGATCGATATCGACTTTTTCAAGAATTTCAACGATCACTATGGCCATCAGAAAGGCGATCTGTGCCTGATTGAGGTCGCTAACGCACTGATGCAGGAAACCCGCCGTCCGTTCGACCTGGTGGCCAGATATGGCGGGGAGGAATTCGTGGCCGTGCTGCCGGATACGGATGCCGACGGCGCTATCCATATCGCCAATAAAATGCGGTCTTGCGTAGAACAGCTCGGCATCGAGCATGCAAAGTCGGAAAATTCCGGTATGGTTACCATCAGCCTTGGGATCGCAACATATTTTCCGATCCAGCAGGGACTTAATTTTTCCGATTTAATAAACCAGGCGGACAAAGCGCTGTATCAGGCCAAAAAATCAGGCCGCAATCGCATCATTTTCCATCAGGCAGCCTAAGCCGGGAACGGCACCCATCAGCCTGGCAGAGGGAAAGCCCAGGCTTATAAAATGCCTGCGGCAAGCCGATTCTTCAGGTCGGAAAGTCTGCGTTAGCCCCTGATGATTACGGGACATGCCTGTTCCAAACTTGATCCGAAGACCTTGCTCCTTGATTATTACAAAGAGAATCTATCGCAACGAGAAATCCACCCGGCTCGCTTTTGCATCTTTGTGTCCGGCCCCGCTCTTGCCCGCCATTATGAAGATTCTATCTTCAGGTACCTGACCGGTCTGCACCAGCCATTCCTTCACCGTCTGGGCGCGCTGATTGGCCAAGGAAATCAGGTCGTCCTCGCTGACCTTGTAGTTCGCCAGCATCAGTGTTTCCATTTCCGCCACCGGTAAATTTTTCTGCAACCCGACAAGGTTGCGCGGCTTGGGAAAATTTTCGTCCTTGTAAACGCGGGCCAGCAAAGCCGGGTATTCCTCCGCCTTAACGGTTACGCGGGAAATATCAGCAGGTTCTCCTTTTTTCTCCAAATCGCGCATCTTGAGTAGACGCACCTTGCGTTGAATGCTGGCGCGGCCCAATCCCTCTCTGTCGGCATTCTCATCGATCCGGCCTGTGATTTCGAGCTTGAGCGCCGGCCTGTCGGCGAGCGCCTTTGCCAGAGAGTCAAGCTTGGGCTTTTCCGATTCGGGAACAACCCGGCTGCCTGGGTCGAATTCGAGCCAGGACAATTTCTCTCCGCCGCCAAAGGCGGAACTGAGCAGCGAGAATGGAGATGTGACCGCTTTGGTGATGATGTTGACGAATATGCGGACAACGATGCCGCCAATTGAAAATTCCGGATCGTTCAACGAACCGCTGATCGGAAGATTGACATCGATAACGCCGTTCCGGTCCTTCAGCAGCGCAATGGCAAGCCCAACCGGCAATTTCGTCGCATTCGGACTGTCGATCCTGTCGCCGAGGATCAACTGATCGAGAATCAGGCGATTCTGTGCGGTCAATTGCCGGTTTTCGACCTGATACGCCACGTCGAACGACAACTTGCCCTTTTCTATGCCATAGCCGACGTATTTGCCGGAATAGGCACTGAGCGGCGCCAGTTCCATGCCCTTCACGCTGGCTTTGACATCCAGGAAAAGATTGCCTATGAGCGGATTAACCCGCCCGGCTATGGTCAAGGGTGCGCCACTGACTTGTCCCCGTACATCGACCGCGGCAGCCGTCTTCGCATCTGACGACAAATCGGATATTGTTCCACCCAACCCCATCAGCGTAGCGGAATAATTAGGCTGAATAAAGTTATCGGTATAGCGAACCCGACCGTTTTTCATTACGAACTTGCCGATTCTGACAGGCGGCATCTTGTTCGCAGAAGCCGTTGATTCGGCAACAACGGATGAATCCGGCTTGGCTTGGGTTTTCTCTGATGAGCCGCCCTCATCCTCGGTCAGGCTTCGCTGCCTCACACCGCGATCTTGCAAGATGTCCTGCAGGTTAATGCGGCCTTCTCGGTTGATGATCACCCGGGCGAAAAAATCGTTCAATGCAGCTTGGTTAACCGAGAGGGAAAGCGGCGCAAGCTGGGCGTTTACGCCGCTGAAGGACAGGCTCTTCCAGCGCATAAAATCGTTTTCGCTTAGCTTATCCACGGTGATGAGATCGTCAATGCTCATATCGCCCTTGAATCCGCCATTGAACGCGCCGTCGCCACCTTGGGCGATTTCAAGCGCTCCCTGCGACGATATGTTGGCGCGCTTCAACGTCAGATTGACCTGGTCGGCAAAATAAGGCTGCAAGGCCAGAATATCGACGCCTTTCAGGTTCAGCGTCAGGCTGGCCTGCACCGGGACGATGCTGATGTTGCCTTTTGCAGCCAGACGGCCCGTCTTGTTGATGGTTGCCAGCAAATCCAGCGTTCCTTTGCGGCCGGGTATAGTGGAAATATCCGTAAGCGTGGCGGCCAATGGCGCCGCCAGCGTAACTGCTGGTTGCGACTGACTGCGATCCTCCAGGCGCACCGACCAGTCGCTGATTGCAGCCTTGCCAAGGTGAAAGGCAAACCCCGCATCTGCGCTTTCCCTTTTTTCGACAGCCTTGCCTTGCTGTGCACTCTTCCGCTGAGGCCCGCGCTTGCCTTCTATCATTGCCAGAACCGCATGGCTGGCGCTTACCTGTTCGATGGTGAATTCGTGCTTTTGCAAGTCGAACACGGTGTTATCGATGGTCATATCGAGCTTGTCGACCGTCGCGCTCATGCTTCGCCCTTCCTCCTGATCGCCGTATCTCGCAATTCCGTCCCTGATCGCTATTCGATCCAGAATGAGATGAATGTTCGGCCGCGGGCGAACGGCGGCCTTTTCTGTTGCGGCAACCTGCGTCTGCGCTGTTTTGACGGCCGCTTCAGGCGCAAGACGCATCAGGTTAAGCATGCCGCCTTTTTCTTTTACGATATGCACTTCGGGACGCGTCAGTTCGACCTTGCCGATTCGATTTTGCCCGGTGGACAAATTTGCGCTCACCGCGGATATGGCCAGCTCCGGCAGACGCAGCATCGGCGTGCCGTCCAGCTCAGTTACCAGTAATGATTTCAGGCGTCCAGAGCCTTCCAGCACCAATGCAGGCGCCTGGTCCTTCGGTTGTACGAAATTCAGGGATAAATCAATATTCAGCTTGCCTTCGGGCAGCTTGAATCGAGGCTGGAAAGGAAGGTAGCCGATATAGCGCGGCAAGTCGATGCCGTCGAACTGAAGGTCAACCACGGCATCTTTCTGCGCCATGAAAGGGCGGGCTTTTCCTTTTATCTGAAGCGGCGTGCCGTTTACCTTTGCACTCAGCAACGGTTCGACGAAGATATCCGCCTGCGACGGCAGCGACGATACGAACGGTATGCCGAGCATCAGGCCGTCCACGATATGGCGGGTCTTTTTGGGAAGATCGTCGAATTCGATGCGTCCGTCGTCAATCTGAATGTTGTGTACGGAAAAACGCGCTGTTTCCTGATCCGTTTTCGGCTGCAGCGCCAATTCGACAATATCGTCAATATTGTAATGATTGCTGCCGGTTCGGATAATATGGACATAGGGTCCGGTCAGACGCAATTCCTGCACCACCGGGGCGAAACGAAACAGGCTTGCCGTTGAAAAATCGATATCGAGCTGATTGAAGGAAACAAAAACCGCCGATTTATCGGCCTCCATCAATTTTGCCCCGTGGATTTCGACTGCCAGCGAAAAGGGATTGAACACGACTTTTTCGATGGAAAGCGGGCGGTGCAGTTTTTCAAGAGAAAGTTGTTCGGCTTTCGATTTGACTATGCCAGGCAGAACAAAGAAACCGAAAACACCGTATAGAAAAAAGACTGACGCCAGACCAGCCAGGCTTGTCAGCACCGCTCGCTTACCCAAGCGTGCAATCGCACGTCGATAATAATTAGCCATGATGTATTTGCCCGTTCTGAAAGAAGTTTCTTTGCAGAACAAATAATACCTTACTGTGGGCTTCGGTCATTCACCATGACGATGATGAGAGAAAGAAACGCTATTGGCCGCTTGGAACGACCGGAAAGAAAAGGAAAAGGGCAAATAAAGCCCTGCTAACGCCGCCTGCCGCAAGGCCGCAAGATCAATCAACCTCGTCGAACATTAAATCCAGCAAGAAACCGATGATCCAGCCGGCGAACGCCGCAGCTGAAATCGTGGCAATCGACAACCACATGAAATTGAGCCATTCTGGTTTGTATTGAGAAACAAGGGTTGTGGCGCCTAACAGCAATAGAATTCCGATTACCGTTAGCCATGCTTTATCAGCATATTTCTCTTTTCTATCGACAAATGCAGTATGAGCCATTTTCATTTTCACCTCCCCCGGAAACACGCTATTACAATATGGCATAGCTTTCGAAGTGAAGGGCTGCGTTTTATCAAAACTCAAATTCAAAATTGTTAACAAAACACAATCCGTTCTTTTCTGAAGAAATAGAGGTGTCTTACTTGGGAATAACGGCAAATGCATACAACATGAGTACGCCCGCAGTCCTGATTGAAGGTGCGTGTTAAGGAAGTGGTTGCATGACAAACGCAGCCTGAACAAGGCTTGTCCGGATGGCAGAGTGATGAAATCCCACTGCTGCAAAAACCGCACTTTGTCGCCGGGGCGGCGGGCGCCAAGAAGGAAATAAGCCTGTTTCTCTCAGGGAAAGCAGAACAACACTACATGGCAAAGCGCATGCAGCGAACCAAATCAACCGACTAGCTTGTTCAGATGATTGGAATCCACTTTTTCCGCTTCAGGCACTTCTTCACAGGGAATGCCGGCGGACTCCAGAGCGGTAAGGATACTTTTTAGCTGGTGTTCCTGAGCGGCTGCATGATTGATCAGGCCGCGCAACGCCTTGCTCAGCGGGTCGTCCGCATCAGGCGTTATGCCATAAGCGGAGAAAACACGGGCTGCTGCATCGTCACCGGCAGCGCCTTCCGCCTTTTGGGTGATGCGCGCCGGATTGCCGACTGCGGTCGCGCCTGGCGGCACTTCCTTCAGCACTACGGCATTCGAACCGACTTTTGCTCCTTCCCCTACTGTAAAAGCGCCGAGGATCTTTGCGCCTGCCCCGACGATGACGCCGGGAGCAAGGGTTGGATGACGCTTCGCGCCCTTGTTGAGCGAGGTGCCGCCCAGCGTCACTCCTTGATAAATCGTGCAGTCGTCGCCGATTTCCGCCGTTTCGCCGATCACGACGCCGAAACCATGGTCGATGAACACCCTGCGGCCGATGGTTGCGCCGGGATGGATTTCGATGCCGGTCAGAATCCGCCCGATATGCGAGATGAAGCGACCCAGCCACTTCAAGCCGTGCATCCAGCACCAGCGGGCGGCCCGATGAATGGCAATCGCCTGCAAGCCCGGATAGCAGGTCAGCACTTCCCACGCGTTCCGAGCTGCCGGATCACGCTTGATTATGCTGGCGATGTCTTCGCGAAGGTGTGGAAACATTAAAAATACCTTTGTTGATCTACTTTATCCTGAACTCGGAATAATAACTTGCCCAGGATGTTATTGCACAAAGGTAAGCGGCTTTAGTGCGAAGATCACCCCGTCGTTAACCGTTGCCTGCGCGCTTCATACAGGCAGACGCCCGATGCGACGGATACGTTCAGGCTCTCAACCGAACCGAACATCGGAACGCTGACCAGGACGTCGCAGGTTTCGCGCGTCAATCTGCGCATACCTTCTCCTTCCGACCCCATCACGAGCGCGACCCCACCCCTGAAATCGGCCTCGTACAGATTTTTCTCGGCATCATCGGTTGTCCCGATCAGCCAGATATCGCGTTCCTTCAATTCACGCATGGTGCGCGCGAGATTGGTTACTGTAATGTACGGAACCGTTTCGGCAGCGCCGCTGGCGACTTTCGCCGCTGTTGCGTTAAGGCCGACCGCCCGATCCTTAGGCACGATCACGGCATGCGCTCCCGCGCCGTCGGCCACGCGCAGGCAGGCTCCCAGGTTGTGCGGATCAGTAATGCCGTCCAGCACCAGAATCAGAGGAGGACCTTCGATCGCGTCCAGCAATTCGTCCAGATTTCGCGCCAGCGAAAGCGGCGCCGCTTTAGCGACCACCCCCTGATGGCGGCGCGTACCGACAATATTGTTCAGGCGCTGGTCGTCGGCCTGAATGATGCGCACATTGGCAGCCTTGGCGACTTGAAGCAAATCCTGCATGCGCCGATCCGCACGGCCCGCATCTATGTAGATTTCTTCGACCGACGAAGCCTCATGGCGCAAGCGCGCCGTTACGGCATGAAAGCCGAATATCATTTTGTTTTTCATTTAATGCGTTTTTTCTTGACTGGTTTGGCAGATTTGACAAATGCCTTGTGTGATGGCGCGGCCTTGCCGGCCACTGCTTTGGAATACGCCGCGCTTGCTTTTTTTCCTTTGGCGGCCACAGGTGCGCTAAACAGATCGACTTTGTCTGAAACGGTGGCAATGCTTCTTTTCTTGTAGCGATCGTAGATAGCCGGGGCTCCGGCCTGTGCTTCGCCGGACTTCGCCACTTTCACCGGTCCGCCAACCAGTACCAGATCGATTCGGCGCGAATCCAGATCGACCCGGCTGACCTGTACCGTCACGCGATCAGTCAGCTGGTAGCGAACTCCGCTGCGTTCGCCGCGCAGTTCATGGCGCGCGTCGTCGTAACGGAAATAATCCGTGCCGAGCTCGGTCACATGCACCATGCCTTCGATAAAGATGTCATCGAGCTGAACGAAGATGCCGAACGGCGCCACACCGGAAATGGTGCCGGTGAAATGCTCGCCGAGCTTGTCGCGGATGAAGTAGCATTTCAGCCACGCTTCCACGTCGCGCGAGGCCTCGTCGGCACGGCGCTCATTGGCCGAGCAATGCACTCCCAGCGCATCCCATATGGTCAGATCGGCTTCGGGCTTCTGCGTGCCTGCAGCCTTGTCTTTCATCTGTTGCTTTCGCATGGCATTGGATACATTGCTATTCAGGAGGCGCTTGTCGATGCCTTGCGGCTCGTAACGCTTGCCCTGCAAGACCGCCTTGATCGCACGATGCGTCAGCAAGTCCGGATAGCGCCGTATCGGGCTGGTGAAGTGCGCATAGGCATCGTAGGCGAGGCCGAAATGGCCAATGTTGTCCGGGCTATAGACTGCTTGCTGCATCGAACGCAGCAGCATTGTCTGCAGAAGAGGAGCGTCCGGGCGCAACTTGACCTTTTCCAGCAGTTCCGCATAATCGGAAGGAGCCGGCGAATCGCCGCCGCCCAGCGCGAGACCGGTCTGGCTCAGAAACAAACGAATCTGGTCGAGCTTCTCCTTGCTCGGACGGGCATGGATACGGTAGGTGCCGGGCTGCTTGTGACGCTCCAGAAAGTCGGCGGCGCAGACATTGGCGGCCAGCATGCATTCCTCGATGAGCTTATGCGCCTCGTTGCGGACACGCGGCACAATTTTCTCGATCTTGCCGGCGGCATTGCTAATAATATAGGTTTCAACCGTTTCAAAATCAATCGCGCCACGCCGCTGCCTGGCGCCGAGCAAGGTTTTGTAGAGCGCAAACAGGTTCTGCAGGTGCGGGACCAGTTTCGAGCGCAACGCCGCTTCCGGCCCCTTCGGATTGTCCAGAATCGCTGCCACCTGGGTATAAGTCAGACGCGCGGCCGAATGCATTACAGCCGGATAGAACTGGTATGCGGACACCTCGCCATCCGCACTGACGACCGCATCGCATACCAGCGACAAGCGGTCCACTTCCGGTTTCAGCGAGCATAAGCCGTTCGACAGCTTCTCGGGCAGCATCGGTATCACGCGGCGGGGAAAGTATACCGACGTCGCGCGCAGCAGTGCATCGACATCGAGCGCATCGTTCGGCTTGACGTAATGGCTAACGTCAGCAATCGCGACGATCATCCGAAAGCCATTTGCCTTTCCAACCCTGACCGGCTCGCAATACACCGCATCGTCGAAGTCGCGGGCGTCTTCGCCATCGATAGTCACCAGAGGGATATCGCGCAGGTCGATCCGGCCCACAATATCCTCCGGACGAACGCCATCAGGCAACTGTTCGGCAAGCTTTATTGCCGCGTTTGAAAAAATATGCGGCAAACCAAATTTGCGAACCGCGATCTCGATCTCGATGCCCGGATCGTCAATGCCGCCCAATACTTCAACGATCTTTCCTACCGGCTGGGTAAAGCGGCTTGGCTGCTTTATTATCTCAACGCTGACGATCTGACCGGCCTTGGCCTTGCCGGGCGTGCCGTCCACCAGGATGTCGTGCACTATGCGCTTGTCTTCAGGCGCTATGACCCATACGCCGTTTTCGTTTACCAGACGGCCGATCACATGCGTATTGGCCCTGCTTAGCACTTCAACGATCGTGCCTTCCGCCCGGCCCCGACGGTCGTTGCCGACGATGCGTACCTGCACGCGGTCGCCGTTCAGCACCTTCTGCATTTCTTTCTCCGGGAGGAAGATGTCGTCGCCTGCCTCGTCGGGAATCAGAAAGCCGTAGCCATCGGGATGACTACTGACATGTCCGGTTATGAACCCGGAAAAATTAGCCAGTTCGTAACGGCCGCTCGAATCGGTCTTCAACTGACCGTCGCGCTCCATGGCATCGATACGACGCATCAGGCTTTCCATCTCGTCTTTTTTGACGTGGAGCTCTTTTGCAATCGATTTTGCGTTTTGCTTGCCCGCCGCGCCACGCAGGACGGCCAAAATTTCTTCCCGGCTGGGAATTGGAAATGGATATCTGTTCAAATGTATTTTTCTTTTCAGTGTGCTTGGAAACCAGATTTTGTATTCTTAAAGTAAGTTTTTCTATTTTCCACCTTTCGCACTAATGCATGCAATCGCGAGAATGGTTTGACTTACCGATGTTTCCAGTTATAATCTCGTTTTTCGCGTTTGCGATATAGAGATTTAAGAATCTTTCCTGTTCTATAAGTCTTCTATAATAGCAGATGCATGAAATGCCCACGTGGCGGAATTGGTAGACGCGCATGGTTCAGGTCCATGTGCCGCGAGGTGTGGGGGTTCGAGTCCCTCCGTGGGCACCACGATACAAAGCAGCAAATAAGCATTTCAGCATAAAGCCCTGTTTTCTTTCGGAGACAGGGCTTTTTTGTTGCCTCGGGCATTTTCATCACTTTGCCTTGCAGCGCGTATCTCATCATGGATTTAAAGCCTTGTAGTGCAAACACTGAGGCCGCCGGCCAGCCTCCCGGATCAAATACAGATATATTATCCGCCTGTAAATTCAGGCCCCCAGCAGAGAAAAATCAAGAAGACAACCAATTTCCAACGCCCTTCTTGCCCACTTTGCCAAAGGGCCGCTATAAATACCTTCGCATTTTCAAAAAAAGTCCGAGGATGGCGGTGCAGTTTGTCGTTAAACTAGGGAATGAAGCTGGCGGCAGCGCTTTCATCAAGGCTTTTGCTGATTTTTTAATATTATCAAGAAGGAATACCATCTCAAATGTCTGATGTTGACAAGGATCGGATACCCACATCCAAAGATCACCCAATCGTACCGATGGAGCAAGGACAATCCGCAAATGGCATCGGCGACGCCAAGGAGCCCAGCTTGATTCGCAGAGCGTTTCATGCCTTCATGACGGAAGAGCTGCTTCCGCTAAAAGGCCACGCTTACAATGAAGCCGACAGAACAAAGGTATGCCTGTTCGCGTTCGGCGCTTACTATGCGCTAACGCAAGTATTGGAGCAGTCGCTAAAAGCGAGCGACCCGCAGCTCCAGGCTATGAAGGATGTCATTAATTTCTTTGCTCCGAGGAGTCACGACGGATTCACGTCCGAGTATGTTGCAGAGTTCTTCACCGTGCATTTAAGCCAGTTGCTTCGGACAAAATCGAATGTAAAAATTACTCGTGCCGGCGGACAGGCTGCTAGAGAGTTTGCGCAGAAAACTGTATACGGCCCAGGCACTCGGCAAGAGGTAACGCACGCTCTCAGCGAGATCATCTCTAAAACCCGATAAATTGAGTGGTTCATCCAGCCAATACCGTGTGGCAGCTAGGTACCACGGTTTGCGGGCAGCCCCAAGTACCGACGCAAAGTCTTGCTTTTCATCATGAAACCGGAATTTTCTGTTTGTGCTTTTGATTTCCTGATATCCCTGCATTTTCTCTAAAACCATGCCGGGCAGAGCAATTCCCCTGCTTTGACAGGCATCAAGCCTTCTACATCTTTGATTGGTCAGACCCCTCGCCTGTCTCTACACTCTCAGGCTGTTACAAGCCAATTCACTCACGGGTGCGCGAGCGCCGCCAAAGGCCTCCTCACATCGCGCTGAATCTGACAAACGGGGGACTGTATGGGAACGGACAGAAAAGGAAATTCCGAAAGCGTATCCGCTGGCGAGAACCAGCGAAGGATTCAGCAGGGAACCGACAGCAGCGACCAGGAGAAGTCCAAGAAGCAGAAATCCGAAAGCCCGCCGGTACAAGCTGGAACCAAGCCGCATCCTGAAAACCCTTTTCCCGAACAGCATCTCGCCAAGCCAGGCCTGGAATCCGATTTGAAACCCCGACCGCAATTCATGGCGCCGGATTATAAAGGCAGTGGCAAGCTTCAAAACATGGCCGCGTTGATTACCGGAGGAGATTCCGGAATCGGACGGGCCGTTGCCGTTTTGTATGCACGCGAAGGCGCCGATGTCGCTATAGTTTATTTGAAGGATGAGCAAAGCGACGCTGAGGAAACCAAAAGCTGCGTTGAGAAGGAAGGCAGGCGCTGCTTGCTGTTTCCGGGCGATGTTAAAGATTACGCGTTTTGCGAAAATACCGTAAAAACAACCGTTGCCGAGTTCGGCCGGCTCGACATTCTTGTCAACAATGCCGCCTTTCAGCTTCATGCAGACTCTCTCGAAGAGATCACGGAAGAGCATTTCGACGAAACGATCAGGACCAATATCTACGGCTATTTTCACATGGCAAAAGCAGCACTGCCGCATCTGAAATCCGGCTCTTCGATTATCAATACCGGCTCTGAAACAGGATTGTTCGGCAACCCAAAGCTGCTTGATTACTCCACCACGAAGGGAGCCATTCATGCATTCACGAAGTCGCTCGCACGGAATGTGGTTTCGCGCGGCATCCGGGTCAATTCGGTCGCTCCCGGCCCTGTATGGACCCCTCTCAACCCTGCTGACAAGAAGGCTGACGATGTGTCTAAATTCGGCCATTCTACCGACATGAAGCGGCCTGCGCAGCCGGAAGAAATATCGCCTGCCTATGTATTCTTGGCGTCGCCGGCGTGCGCAAGCTATATAACCGGAATCATATTGCCGATCATGGGGAGCGTTAGCGCGTAAAAAGCGAAAACATGCGCACTATCACAAGAATCCCCTGTTTTCAGATGAAGAGAAGAACCGCCCCGGAAGCTGTCCGCTGATAGTGAAAACGAGATGCAGAAGTTAGCGGCACTATTTCCAGCCCGAACTTTGGGGGAGCTATTTCGCATCAGCGTTGGTTTATCGGACAGTATCCGACAGGCATCAGAACCCAATGGGAAAATTGATGGAAAAAACACAACAAATAACTAAAAATAGTAAGCTGGAGCTCTGGGGCGGCCTCGAATGCACCCACAACCGGGTCGGCGATGTTTATTTTTGCCAGATGGAGCGCAATGGCCATGCAACGCGGGCAGACGACCTGGAGCGTTTCGCCACGCTCGGCATTCGTACCATCAGGTATCCGGTCTTATGGGAGCGGACAGCACCCGACGGAATTGATCGGGCTGACTGGTCCTGGCCGGACGAGCGCCTGCCGCGCTTGCGCGATCTCGGCATCGAACCGATTGCTGGGCTGGTGCACCATGGCAGCGGCCCTCCGCATACCAGCCTGGCCGATCCGGCCTTCGCCGAGAAACTGGCCGAGTTTGCCGGGGCGGTGGCGCAACGCTATCCATGGATCAACTACTACACGCCGGTCAACGAACCTCTTACCACTGCGCGCTTTAGCGGCTTGTACGGCATCTGGTATCCGCATGGACGCGATGACAAAACTTTCGTAACAACCCTGCTGAACCAGTGTCGCGCCGTGGTTTTATCGATGAAGGCGATACGCAAAGTAAACCCGAAGGCAAAATTGGTGCAGACAGACGACCTAGGGAAGAGCTACAGCACGCCAGAAATGTCCGTCCTGGCGGATTTCTATAATGAACGGCGCTGGTTGGCATGGGATCTCTTGTGCGGAAAAATCGGTCCCGACCATGAATTATGGAATTATCTGACAGGTACAGGAATCGACGAATCGCAATTCTTGTGGTTTCGGGACAACCCCTGCCCTCCAGATATTATCGGCGCCAACTACTATGTAACCAGCGAGCGCTGGCTGGACGAGCGCATTGAGCGTTACCCAGACCGTTTTGTTGACCGCAAAAACGGTTTTGCCGATATAGAAGCATCCCGTGCGCTTGCGACTCCCACTTCGGGCATCGGTCCGTTACTGCAGGAAGTATGGGATCGCTATCGGTTGCCTATTGCCGTTACCGAAGTGCATATCGATACCACCCGCGAAGACCAGATGCGCTGGCTGCTCGAGATCTGGCAGGCTGCCAGCCAGTTGCGGCAGCATGACGTCGATGTGCGCGCTGTTACGGTATGGTCGCTCCTTGGCTCATACGACTGGAATACGCTCGTGACGCAGAGCAATGGCTATTACGAACCGGGGCCGTTCGACATGCGTTCGGCTGAACCGCGCCCGACAGCGGTTGCCGCATTGATGAAGGATCTTGCGCACCAGCAGTCGGTATCGCATCCGGTGCTGCACGGGCAAGGCTGGTGGCGCCGTCCGGAACGATTTTTCTGCCCGCCGGTAGCGACCCGCGCTGCCGCAACCTCGCTGTTCAAGCTGGATCGGCGCAGCGCCGAAAGCATACCGAACCAGCCGATCCTGATTACCGGCGCTACCGGCACGCTTGGCAGCGCATTTGCCCGCATCTGCGAACAGCGCAATCTCTGCCATCGTCTTCTGACGCGCAAGGAAATGGATATTGCGGTTCCTGCTTCGGTCGAAAAAGCGATCAAGCAGTACAATCCGTGGGCGGTTATCAATGCGGGAGGCTATGTTCGGGTTGACGATGCCGAACACGAGATCGACCAGTGCTTTCGCGAAAATACGATCGGCCCGTCCGTGCTGGCTGGCGTTTGTTCCCGTCGCGGCGTCCGCTTGATGACATTTTCAAGCGATCTGGTATTCGACGGCGGCAAACAGGACCCCTACCATGAATCTGATTCAGTCGCCCCCCTGAACAACTACGGCAAAAGCAAGGCGGAAGCGGAAAAACGCGTGCTGGACCAGCATTCGGATTCGATTGTTATTCGCACCAGTTCATTTTTCGGGCCGTGGGACAACCATAACTTCGTTACCTTGGCATTGCGCGAATTGATGCGCGGACGTCCGTTTCTTGCCGCACGCGATCTGACCGTCTCGCCGACCTATGTGCCGGATCTGGTGCATGCTTGCCTCGACCTGCTGATCGATGGAGAAAATGGCATCTGGCATTTGACCAACGGCAAGGCGTTGACATGGGCCGAACTGGCGCTGGCGGCAACCGATATGGCCGGCATCGATGCGAGCCGGCTGGAAGCATGCCGCTGCAGCGAGCTGAAACATATAGCCATGCGCCCTGTTTACAGCGCCCTGTCCAGCAAACGGGCTATTCTGCTTCCGCCGTTGAATAACGCACTCGAACGCTACATTGAATCAAAGGCGGATTCGCTGAAGGAAGAGTTCCCAAACCAGGCGGTGGCCAGCAGATAACATCGTTCAATCCTACTGTCCGCCACGGGCAGTCTCCAATAAAAGGGGCTGTGTTCCGGAGCATGTCGGCCGCATGCTCATGACGATTATTTCCATGCATTCCATATTGAACGAGCCTGGCTTTTACGAAGCAGCCGGCCGCTTCCATCCTGAATTGGGGCCGCGGGCGGATAAGGCAATTGTATCGAATCCGCAAAAATAGGAAGTGAGGTATTATTCTTTCACGTGCTGAATTCCGGGCATCTTTTGCAAGGGTTCGAAATGTTCTCCATTTCCGTCATTATCAGTACCCTGAATTCACCAGATTGGCTTGAAAAAGTACTCTGCGGATTTGGGAATCAAGATTATAAGGATTTTCAGATTGTCGTCGCCGACGACGGGTCAACAGGCGCAACCCGGGAGTTGATAGAGAAAATCAAGCAGAGCTCGGGCATGAACATCGAGCATGTCTGGCATGAGGACAAGGGCTGCCAGAAAAGCATGATCCTCAACAAGGCAATCATGCGCGCCACCGGCGACTATCTGATCTTTACCGAGGGCGACTGCATTCCGCGCCGCGATTTTGTGACCACACACAAGGACAAAGCCCGAATAGGCAAGTTTCTATCCGGCGGCCATACCAAGCTTCCCATGTGCTGCAGCAAAAACATCAGCAATGAAGCCATCAATTCGGGCAAGGCCTTCGATCTTTTCTGGCTGGTCGAGCACGGCTATCCCGACATGGCAAAGAAGTTGAGGCTCATAGTTAAAGGGCCTTGGGGCAGCTTCTTCGATTTTATCTTCCCTACGCAAAATAAATGGAACGGCCACAATTCCTCGGGCTGGAAAAGCGACCTCCTCAGCGTTAACGGGTTTGATGAGCGCATGCAATATGTCGGCGAGGATTGCGAGATGGGAGACCGGCTCAAGAATGCCGGCGTAAAGGTAAGGCGCGTGCGGTACACCGCTGTCTGCATCCACTTGTTCCCCATACTAGGCAATGCGGAACCGAGCACGAGCAATCTTTCCATCAAGCAGGAAACGAAGCGCGACAAAAAACGCTATACAAAATTCGGCATCGTCAATTCCGATAGATTGCGATGGGTTTAAGTAACCATCCAATCACAGCAAAGAATGATCTTTCATTGAAATCCGCGTAAAATGCGCCTGTCGCGGGTGTAGCTCAATGGTAGAGCAGAAGCTTCCCAAGCTTACGACGAGGGTTCGATTCCCTTCACCCGCTCCATTCCAGTAATGGCGAGCGACTGCCTTGCCTTATTATCTCCACCTGAACCACATCACTCCAGATTTTCCGCATGACCGACAATTCTTCTGCAAGCAAGGCCAGCAAGCCGCTGTTTTTCGACCCGACCGAGCAACGCATACGAAGCTTTGTGACGCGCGCCGGACGGGTATCGCCTGGACAGGAAAAGGCAATTGCGGAATTCGGCCCGAAATTCTGCATTCCATTTGCCAAGAACATCCTCGACTTCAACCACGCATTCGGACGGGCCGCGCCAGCCATTCTGGAAATCGGTTTTGGCATGGGCGAGACAACCGCGAAGATCGCCGCCGGAATGCCGGAAAAGAATTTTCTCGGTGTCGAGGTGCATACTCCGGGTGTGGGCAATCTATTGAAACTGATCGGCGAGCAGGGCCTGCAGAACCTGCGGATCATGCAGCATGACGCTTTTGAAGTGGTAACGCACATGATTGCGCCGGATTCGCTCGCCGGGGTGCATATCTTCTTTCCCGACCCGTGGCACAAGGCGCGCCACAACAAGCGCCGCCTGATTCAACCGCCGTTCGTAAAGCTGCTGTCGTCCCGGATTGCGCCGGGCGGTTACCTGCATTGCGCAACTGACTGGGAAGAATATGCCCAGCAAATGCTGGAAGTGCTCGGCGCGGAAGCGTCGCTTGAGAACACCGCGGCGGATTTTGCGCCTCGCCCCGATTACCGCCCTGTAACCAAATTCGAGAATCGCGGATTGCGGCTAGGACACGGAGTGTGGGATCTGGTGTTTCAAAAACGCTGACTTAGCCGTCAGGCGTCCCCCTTACCCGGCCGGAATAGTCATCCGGCTTCGGCAACAAGAGCCAAGATCTCGCCGCCCCATGTTTCCAGCCGCTTGCTGCCGATTCCGGTAATGCTGCGCAGGTCTTCTTGCGACGCCGGCCTGCTGCATGCGATCTCGCGCAACGTCGCATCCTGAAAAATCACGTATGCAGGCAGATTTTGCTTGCGCGCGGTTTCGACGCGCCACCAGCGCAAGCGGTCGAACAGCGCCTGTTCGGCAGGCGGAAGCGCGGCCCCGACATATCCTTTTGGCGACCGCTCCTTTTTCTGCTTGGCCTGCTTCTGGTATTGCCTCAGCATCACCTTCTGTTCGCCGCGCAGAACCGGACGGGCCTGTTCGGTTAACTTGAGTGCGTTGTATTCCTCGTGATCGACCGTAACCAGACCGGCGGCGATCGCCTGTCGCAGCAACGCCCGCCATTCCGCCTCGCTACGCTCCGAGCCGATGCCGAAAGTGGAAAGCTGATCGTGCCGCCATTGCTTGACGCGCTCTGATTCTATGCCGCGCAGTACTTCGATAACATGCGTTGCGCTGAAGCGCTGATCGGCCCGGTAGACCGCAGACAGCAGTTTCTGTATCGCTACCGTTCCGTCGAACGCAACCGGCGGCTGCAGACAGGTATCGCAATTACCGCAAGATGCCGAGGCTTCGCCGAAATAATCGAGCAGCCGCACGCGGCGGCAGGTCAAGGTTTCGCACAGTCCAAGTATCGCATCGAGCTTGCCGACCTGCACGCGCTGGAATGCAGGTTCGGCTTCCGATTCGTTGATCATGCGCCGCTGTTGCACCACGTCCTGCAAGCCGTATGTCATCCATGCATTTGCGGCCTCGCCGTCGCGGCCCGCGCGACCCGTTTCCTGATAGTAGGCTTCGATGCTTTTAGGCAAATCCAGATGCGCAACGAAACGCACGTCCGGTTTATCTATCCCCATCCCGAACGCGATCGTGGCAACCATCACGATACTTTCCTCGCGCAGGAAGCGCGACTGGTTTTCGGCGCGCTTACGGTTATCCATGCCGGCGTGATAAGGCAACGCCGAAATGCCATTCTGATTCAGAAAAAGCGCGGTTTCCTCGACCTTGTTGCGCGACAGGCAGTACACGATACCGCTATCTCCGGCGTGTTCGGCACAAATGAATTCGAGCAATTGGCGGCGCGGATTGTCTTTCTCGACGATGCGATAGCGGATATTCGGACGGTCGAACGAGGAGACGAACTGCATGGCCTGTTCCAATTGCAGCCGCTCGACAATCTCGGCGCGCGTCTGCGGATCGGCCGTAGCGGTCAGTGCAATGCGTGGAACCGAGGGAAAACGTTCGTGCAATACAGACAAGCGAATATATTCAGGGCGGAAATCATGCCCCCACTGCGACACGCAATGCGCCTCATCGATCGCGAACAGTGCTATGTCGGCGCGCTGCAGGAGATCGAGGCAGCGTGAAGTCATGAGCCGCTCCGGCGCGATATATACCAAGTCCAGTTCGCCGCGCAGCATGCTCTTTTCGATTTGCCGCGATTCTTCCGATGTTTGCGTTGAATTTAAAAACGCGGCCCGAACACCAGCCGCTGCCAGCGCATCGACCTGGTCCTGCATCAGTGCAATCAACGGTGAGATAACAATACCGACGCCTTGGCGCAGCAGTGCCGGAATCTGATAGCACAGCGACTTGCCGCCGCCGGTCGGCATCAGGATCAGCGCATCGCCGCCATTGACGACATGATCGATGATCTGGTGCTGCTGTCCGCGAAAGGACGGATAGCCGAAAACCGTTTGCAGCAAATCGAGCGCGCCAGCCTCTCCACCCTTGCCGGACGCTATTGCATCTAATCGGCCCAAACGACCCATCCGTTGTAGGCTGAAACGATTATGACCACTCCGAAAACGATGCGATACCAGGCGAAGCCGGTGAAGTCATGCGAGCTGATGAAGCGCAGCAGCCAGCGCACGCACAAGAAAGCGGACAGAAACGCCGCTACCGTGCCGATTCCGAACAGCGGCAGATCGGCGGCGGACAGCATGGCACGTTCCTTGTAAAGGGAATAGATGGTTGCCCCGAATAAGGTAGGAATGGCAAGAAAGAAGGAGAATTCCGTTGATGCCCGGCGGGAAAGGCCGAATATCATGCCGCCTATGATGGTTGCGCCCGAGCGGCTGGTTCCGGGGATGAGCGCGAAAGCCTGCGCGCAACCGATCTTGAACGCATCAAGGGCGCTCATGTCTTCCACCGATTCGATTCGCGCCTCTACCGGGTTCGCCTTGTGCCTGCGTTCGACCCAAAGAATGATCAACCCGCCGATAATGAATGCGAGCGCTACCGGCATCGGGGCAAACAGTACTGCCTTGATATGTTTGCTGAACAGCACGCCCAAGCCAGCCGCTGGCACGAAGGCAATAATCAGGTTGAGCGCAAATTTTTGCGACTTCGGATCGTGGAACAGCCCTTTTATGACCGCCATGATCTTTTCGCGAAATTCCCAGCATACGGACAGCATCGCGCCGGCCTGAATCACAATTTCAAAAACTTTTACTTTGTCGCCCGTAAAGTCGATGAGGCTACCGGCAAGGATCAGATGTCCAGTCGACGAAATCGGCAGGAATTCGGTGAAGCCTTCCACCAGCCCCATGATTAAGGCTTTCAGCGCGAGAATGATATCCATGAAATAAGCTTGATATGAAAAAGAGAATTTAGGGCCTAACGAAGAAACCGCCTAGTTCATTCCCGAACAGGTTTCACTGCGGCAAGCGCACCATTTTACCGCTTTCTGCCTTTCGGCGGATCACGGGCATTCCACACAACAGCACTATGGAAGAGGAACGATTCTAACGCTATTCAATATATATCCAAGCCGTTCTTGGCTACAACCTTTATCAAAGTCAACATTAAGAGAAATAAATCCTGCAGCCAACAGCGAATTGATCAGAACGGGATTAGAATAATAAGTAACTTACCGGTCAGTTACTTATTATCTTCCAATGACATCAATCTCTACCGTAAAGATCCGCTGGGAGCGGCGCAAGGATGCGCGTCCGCAAGAACTATTGTCGGCGGCTCTCGATTTGTTCGTCAAAAGTGGCTATGCGGGCACTAGGCTCGAGGATGTGGCGAAGCGCGCCGGCGTATCCAAGGGCACGCTATATTTGTATTTTTCCAGCAAGGAAGAACTGTTCAAGGCGGTGGTGCGTGAAAACATATTGCCAATGATCGGCGAAGCCGAGCAAGTCTTTGCGCAGTACCAAGGCAGCAGCATCGATCTTTTTCGCTATTTCATACTTGGCTGGTGGGAACGAATCGGAGATACCAAACTTTCCGGCATCGGCAAGCTGATGATGTCGGAAGCAGGCAATTTTCCGGAAATCGCCCGCTTTTATCACGCTGAAATCATTACCCGAAGCACGGCGATGATCACGAACCTTCTGGATCGCGGCATTGCAAGCGGTGAATTCCGCAAAGTCGATACATTCCAGACGGCCCAGCTCATAAAGGCTCCCATGATGATGATGATGCTGTGGCAGCATTTTTACAGTGCCTGCCAGATCGAGCCAATTCCTCCGAAGGAGTATCTGGAGAATTTTATCGACATCTATCTGCGCGGCCTGCTGAACGACCCCAAAAACCACACGCACTGACTATTTCATGAAACTTCTATCTCTACTGAAAAAACGTCGCCTGCTTTGGCCGCTGGCCGCTGGCGCTGCTCTGTTTGTGATTGTTGGAATAGGAATGGCATCCGCAAACAAGTTCGGCAAATCGGCGGAGGCGGCTCTCCCCCAACCAATGGCCGCGATCGAACTGCTTCCTTCCGACGTCACCATGGTGAAGCGCAGCGAACTGCGCCGGATACTGCCCATATCCGGGGCGCTGCGCGCAATCAATCAGGCCGTCATCAAGGCGAAAGTCAGCGCTGAAGTACGCAAAGTGTTCGTGCGGGAAGGCGAGGCAGTCAAGGCGGGACAAGTCCTGGTCCTCATGGATGGCAGCGAATATGAGGCGCGTCTGGTCCAGGCCAGAGGCGCGTTGCAGGCCGCACAAGGCCAGTTGGATATTGCCACGCAAACCCGCAACAACAATAAGGCGCTGCTTGAAAAGAATTTCATCTCGAAGAATGCCTTCGACAATGCGCAGAGCCAGTATTCCATCGCCAGCTCGAATGTCAAGTCGGCCAAGGGCGCTCTCGATGTAGCTCAAAAGGCGCTGGACGACACTATCATTCGCGCGCCGATTTCCGGCTTCGTAAGTACCCGGACAATTCAGCCCGGGGAAAAGGTTTCGGCGGACAATCGTCTGCTGGAAATCGTCGACTTGCGCCAGTTGGAAATGGAAGCCGCCGTCCCTGCCGCCGATGTGGTCAACGTGACGGCCGGTCAGGAAGTGCAAGTAAAGGTGGAGGGGTTCCAGAACGCGCTGATCGGCAAGGTGGTACGGATAAACCCCTCGATCCAGGCTGGCTCGCGCTCGATTCTGGTCTACATCCAGATCGACAATGAAGATGGCGCTCTCAGGATGGGGATGTTCGCCGAGGCAAAGCTGACATTGGTTAAAAAAAGCGATGTGCTGACTGCTCCCCAATCTGCCGTGCAGGCCGAAAACGGCATATATGTCGTGTATGCGATCGAAGGCGACAAGCTCGTGAAGAGGACGGTAGTGCCGGGCCTCCATGGCGAAAACGGACAGGACAACGCAGTCGAGATAATCAGCGGATTGGAGCCGAATGCCCGTATCGTGAAGACCAACCTCGGCAACCTGCAAAGCGGCACGCCGGTCCGGATTGCCGAGGCGAAGGCCGCGTCGGACTCCGCCGCCGAGCCCGGAGCCGCAAATGCAGGCAAATAGCGAATGCCGGCTTTATTGAAGAACAGGAACTGAGAAGATGTGGTTTACACGTATCAGCATAAAAAACCCAGTGCTGGCGACCATGATGATGATGGCCTTTTTGGTGCTCGGGCTGTTTTCGTACAATCGCATGCGCGTCGATCAGTTTCCGGATGTAACCTTTCCGGTGGTGGTGGTGCAGACCGAATATCCGGGAGCGTCTCCTGAAACGGTCGAGTCCGATATCTCGCGCAAGATCGAGGAAACGGTAAATACCATCAATGGCATAAACAGCCTGACTTCGCGTTCATATGAAGGAATTTCGGTCGTAATCGTCGAATTCGACCTGAATGTCGAACCGGCGCAGGCCGCGCAGGACGTGCGTGAAAAGATCGCGCTGGTAAGGTCCGCCTTCCGCAAGGAAATAAAAGAACCGAAGGTCACGCGATTCGACCCTGCCGACCGCCCCATATTCTCAATCTCGGTCACCAATGACGACGCCATCCGCCAGCGCAGCTTCCGCGACCTGACCACGATTGCCGACCAACTGATCAAGAAGCGGCTGGAGAACGTGCGCGGCGTCGGCTCGGTATCGCTGGTGGGAGGCATCAAGCGCGAAATCCAGATCTACCTGGATTCGAACAAGATGGAGTCGCTAGGAATAGGCGTCGACCAGATCATCGGCGCGGTGCGGGATGAAAACCAGGAGTTGCCGACCGGCGCCATTCGTTCGCTCGAAGCGGAAAAGGTGGTGCAGGTGCAGGGCCGCATCAAGAGCCCGGATGAATTCGGGCGAATCATCGTTGCGCGGCGCGGCTCGCAGCCGGTTTTCCTGTCGCAGGTTGCAACCGTCGTGGATGGACAGCAGGAACAGGAAAGCCTCGCGCTTTACAACGGCAAGCGCACCCTGGCGCTCGACGTGCTGAAGGCGCAAGGCCAGAACACGATCGATGTGGCGGACGGGCTTCAGGCCGCGCTGCACGATCTGGAACCGCAATTGAAGGCGCTTTATCCCGGCGTCAAGGCCGAGGTGATCCGCGACGGTTCGCGCCAGATCCGGGTCGGGGTCAAAAATGTGCGCAGCACCTTGATAGAGGGCGCACTGCTGACGATTCTGATCGTGTTCCTGTTCCTGAACTCGTGGCGCTCGACCGTGATTACCGGGCTTACGCTGCCGATCGCGCTGATCGGCACCTTCCTGTTCATGTATATGTTCGGCTTCACCATCAACATGATTACGCTGATGGCGCTGTCGCTATGCGTCGGCCTGCTGATCGATGATGCGATTGTGGTGCGCGAAAACATAGTGCGTCATGCCGGGATGAAAGTGAACGGCAAATTCAAGGATCACAAGACGGCTGCGCTCGAAGGCACAGCCGAGATCGGCCTGGCGGTTCTGGCGACCACGTTCTCGATCGTCGCCGTGTTCCTGCCGGTCGGCTTCATGGGCGGCATCATCGGACGATTCTTTCACCAGTTCGGCATCACGGTCGCGGCTGCAGTGCTGATCTCGATGTTCGTGTCGTTCACGCTCGATCCGATGCTGTCGTCGATCTGGCCCGATCCCGAAGCGCACGGAGGCAATGCCGCCCGCCCTGGCTGGTACGCGAAAACGATCGGACGCGTACTGGAACGTTTCGAGCGCTCTGTGCAATGGTTTTCCGATACCTACCAAGTGCTGCTGAAGTGGTCTCTCGCTCACCGCAAGATGACGCTGGCGATTGCAGGCGCCACTTTCGTGGTTGGCCTCATGATGCCGGCTCTCGGCCTGATAGGAACCGAATTCGTGCCTCAGGCAGACTACTCCGAGACCGGCGTCACCTTCAATACCCCCGTCGGCTCGTCGCTCGAATTGACCGAGACCAAAGTGCGGCAGGTCGAAGCCGCCCTGCGCGAATTTTCCGAGGTGCGGGACACCTACGCCAGCATCAACACCGGCAACGCGCTCGGCAAGAACTACGCGACCGTGTTCATCCGTCTTGCGCCGCGCAACGAGCGCGACCGCAGCATAAACCAGATGAGCATACCGCTCAGGAATCGACTGTCGCAGATCGCCGGCATAACGGTCACGCATATCGGTTCCCTTGATGGCGTTGGCGGCGACAACAAGCAGATCCGCTTCAGCCTGCTCGGTTCGGATTTGCGGCAACTGGCCCGCATGTCGGCAGAGATGCAGGCGAAAATGCGGACGATTCCGGGTGTGGTCGATATCGACTCCAGCCTGAAGGATGAAAAACCGACGATTTCAGTCGAGCCAAAACGCGAGCTTGCCGCCGATCTGGGCATTGGCGTCGCGCAGATCGGCGGCGCGCTGCGTCCGTTCCTTGCTGGCGAAGCTGCCAGTAGCTGGCGTGCTCCGGACGACGAAAACTACGACGTGACCGTGCGCCTTTCGCCGTCGGAACGCGCCAGTGTCGAGGATCTTTCGCGCCTGATGCTGGCCAGTTCGCAATTCAATGCAGACGGTTCCCCGAAAATGGTGCCGCTGCGACAGGTTGCATCGATTACACCTTCGACCGGAGCCAACCAGATTAACCGGCGCGACCTGAACCGGGAAATCGAACTGTCGGCGAACGTTGTCGGCCGTTCCGCCGGCCAGGTTAGTGCCGACATTAAAAAATCGCTCGACAGCATGAGCTGGCAGCCCGGCTACCGCTATCAGATGGGCGGCGCGACCAAGAGCATGAATGAATCATTCGGCTATGCGCTGTCGGCGCTGGCGCTGGCGATCATTTTCATTTACATGATTCTGGCGTCCCAGTTCTCCAGCTTCACCCAGCCGCTGGCGATCATGTCCGCCCTTCCTCTTACCCTGATCGGGGTGTTCCTCGCGTTGCTCTTCTTTCGATCAACCTTGAACATGTTTTCGATAATCGGCTTCATCATGCTGATGGGCCTGGTCACCAAGAACGCGATTTTGCTGGTCGACTTCGCCAACCAGGCGCGCCAGCGCGGCGCGGATCGCATCGAGGCGCTGCTGGAAGCAGCCGAAGTGCGACTGCGGCCCATCCTGATGACGACGCTGGCGATGGTCTTCGGCATGGTGCCTCTCGCATTCGGCATGGCCGAAGGCTCCGAACAACGCGCGCCGATGGGCCAGGCCGTTATCGGCGGTATCATAACGTCCTCGATTCTGACGCTGGTGGTGGTGCCGGTGATCTACACCTATCTCGACGATTGGGCCGAAGCGATCAAGCGCAAGTGGAAAGGCGCCGAACCGGGCGCATCCGAAAGCGCTCAGCCGTGATTTCCGGCGAAACGCGCGATTTGTTAAAATGACAGTTAATTTCTACAGCAAGGCTTCCGAATGAATATTGAAAAAGCCCGCATCAACATGATAGAAAGCCAGATCCGCGCAGGAGGAGTTCACTCGCGACAGGTGCTGGATCTTTTCGAAGTCGTCAAGCGCGAACATTTCGCGCCGTCCGCTTATAGGAGCCTTGCCTTTTCCGACATGGAGATACCCCTGCTTCATGGCGAGAACATGTTGACGCCGCGAATGGAAGGGCTGGTTCTTGAAGCTGCCGCCGTCAAGAGACAGGACCGGATACTGGAAATTGGCTCAGGTTCAGGCTATATGGCGGCACTGCTGGCGCAACGGGCGTTGCAAGTGACAACTGTCGAAATCGAGCCGGAGCTGAAAGCTCTGGCGGAAAAAAACCTTAACGACTTCGGCATTTTCAATGTCGACGTCATGCTGGGCAACGGCGCCCAAGGCTGGGAGGATGGCGACGAGACGTACTATGACGTCATCGTCATCTCCGGCTCCCTGCGAGCATTGCCGGATGCCTTTTTGCGCAAGCTTGGCCCCGATGGCCGCCTGGTCGCCTTCATCGGCGAAGCGCCTTTCATCAAGGCCCAGTTGATCCGGCGCCGCTCGCATTCGGAATTTGATACGACTGTGCTTTTTGAAACAACGGTCAAGCCCTTGCTCGGACAAGCCCCTTCATCGCTGTTTCGCTTCTAGGATCCGCGCATGCAATCTCTGCCTTGCAGGGCTGGTGGAAGTAGTCGCATAAAGGATCGGTCCGCTATTCGCGGTTCCGCGATTAGCACTCTTCAGTTATGCCCGCAGCCGTTTTCCTGTCCGCCTTGTCTTGTTAAATCCGCCCGGAGAATGCAATGCACCCACGTTTTTTAGTCCTTCTTATTGCAGGGGCTGTCTTATCGCTGAGCGCCCACTCAGCAAACCTCATGCAGGTATACCAGGATGCGCGGGTCAATGATTCGCAGTTTGCCAGCGCCCGGGATTCCCTTGCGGCGGGAGAGGAAAAAACAACTCAGGGACGGGCCGGCCTGCTGCCGTCGCTCGGCGTATCGGGCAACTATGCCCGCACCCAAATCATGGATTACGATACCATTGCGAACGACTCCTATACCATTTCCTTGTCGCAGCCGCTGTTCAACTGGGGCAACTACCAGCTCTACGAGCAGGGAAAGCTAGCGACGGCATCCAGCGAAGCCCAGTTCGCTCAGGCGCAACAGGATCTGATCGTGCGCGTGGCGCAGGCGTATTTCGATGTGCTGGCGGCGCAGGACGCGCTTGCCTTCGTCAGGGCGCAAAAGGTCGCCATCTCCGAGCAGCTTGAGTCGGCCAAGCGCAATTTCGAGGTCGGGACCGCCACCATAACGGACACGCATGAAGCGCAGGCGCGCTACGACCTGGCAGTCGCCCAGGAGTTCGCCGGAATAAGCGACCTGGAAATCAAGCGGGCGGCGCTTCAGCAAATCATCGGCAAGTATCCGTCAGAGCTGGCCCCCCTGAAACCGGCAATTTCCATCAGTTCCCCGGAACCGGGCCGGATGGACGCCTGGGTGAACGCGGCGGAGAACCAGAACTACGGCGTGATCGGCTCGAGGCTCGCGCTCGAAACGGCGAAGCGAGCGATTTCGCTCAACCGTGCCGGGCATTATCCGACGGTGAACCTGGTGGCTTCGCGCACGCACTCGAATCAGGCCGCCTCCGCGGTTCCCATAACCGTTGCAACGCCGAGCAATAATTCGGTAGGGGTTCAGTGGAACATACCGCTGTTTTCCGGCTTTGCGGTAACCAGCCGCGTGCGCGAAGCAATCGCGCTGGAAGACAAGGCGCGGAACGACCTTGAAACAGCGCGCCGGAATGCGGCCCAGCTTGCGCGTCAGTCCTTTATCGGCGTCACAAGCGGGTTGGCGCAGGTGAAAGCGCTTGAAGCTGCGGAAGTATCGAGCCAGTCCGCGCTCGAATCGAACAAGCTCGGATACGAAGTCGGCGTGCGCATCAACATCGATGTCCTGAATGCGCAGCAGCAGGTCTACTCCACCCTGCGCGATCTCGCCAGGGCGCGCTATGACACCATAATGAACGGGCTGAAGCTCAAGTCCGCGGCCGGCACGTTGAAGGAAGAAGACCTGCTCAAGGTGAGCCTGCTGCTGCAATAGGGTTTGCAGGAACGATTTTCAGGGGTCTTTTGATAAAAATTACTCCCGCCCACGGATAATGCGTTAAGCTGATTCATATCCAGCGCTCTTGTCAGACAATGCCGGATTTTGTATAATTGTAAATTCCCCTGCGAATTATCTTGGGAATTCAAGTAGTTTCAGTGGTGGCCGTAGCTCAGTTGGTAGAGTCCAGGATTGTGATTCCTGTTGTCGTGGGTTCGAACCCCATCGGTCACCCCAAAGAATACGCAGCAAAGAAAGAGTTACGCGCTTCGGCCGGTAACTCTTTTTTATTTCCCTCCCCCTTGCTCCAAATGCCGACCCTGCAACTCACCATTTGAGAATTGCAGAGGATGACTCTTTCCGGCAGACGAAAAACCCCATTTTCTACTGGCTTGGCTAGCAGGAAGCGAAAGGAACGGCAAGAACAAACTTGCGCCTTGCGGAGGCGAGTTTGTCCATTAAATACGGTTCATGATGAAGCGCCGTATTGCCATAATGGAATTATTAACTGTTGAGATTTGTCGAAATCTCATAAAATAGTAACTTTTTGTAACTCAACTTCATCTACCATGAAACATGAGCCACATCCCAACCCCGTTGAATACGATCCGAACCTTTTGCTGGATGGGCTATTGCAGAAACTCGGTCTGAAAAACGATGCCGCCCTGGCGGGGTTTCTTTCCGTCAACAGGGCGGTAATAAGTAGACTGCGCCGCCGCAGGGCTCAGGTAACATCCGGCGTGTTCATTCGCATGCATGACGTTACCGGCCTGAGCATCAGGGAACTGCGCTCCATGATGGGAGATAATCGCCGGTATTGCCTGGTAACCCAAATGGAGCCCAGGCATTAATAGAAGGCGGCAAAAGGCGACGGCTGGAACCGCGCTTTTAATTCCGCACCCCGGAAAGGCGGGAGTGCGGTGACTCAAGCTGGGAAATTCCCCCTGGCAGGGATGACTGCAAGCAAAAATGCCAAGTAGACGCGTTCCCTTGCTCAATGATCAGACCGCTTAAGACGGCAATCATTCAATGCTTTCCACGTTGCTGTTGCCGACTGGGATGCGCCCATACCTCCATCTGATCAAGCTGATATACTTCAGCGAACCGGTTCCCATGAAAAACTCGACGCTGCCTGCTGCCAGCTGATTGCACCGGGCGTCAACGGCCTGCGCCAACCCGACTGTCACAATGCCGGCGTCATAAGCTCCTGGCGCGGCGGTATTCCGCCAGGCCCGGTGGCTTGCCAAGATTGTGCATGCCGCAACTGTTAACCATCCGATTCAGGAAGTCATGATGCGTTTTGAAGGAAGCACCAACTACGTCGCCACGGCCGACCTGCAACTTGCCGTGAATGCCGCCATCACCCTGCAACGGCCGCTACTGATCAAGGGCGAGCCGGGCACCGGCAAGACCATGCTGGCCGAGGAAGTCGCCGCCGCGCTCGGCATGCCGCTGCTGCAATGGCACATCAAATCCACCACCAAGGCCCAGCACGGGCTTTACGAATACGACGCCGTTTCGCGCCTGCGCGACTCGCAGCTCGGCGACGAACGGGTGGCCGACATCGCCAACTACATCATCAAGGGCGTGCTCTGGCAGGCGTTCGAGTCGGAACAGCCGGCGGTGGTGCTGATCGACGAAATCGACAAGGCCGACATCGAGTTCCCCAACGACCTGCTGCGCGAACTCGACCGCATGGAATTCTACTGCTACGAGACGCGCCAGCTGATCCAGGCCAAGCATCGGCCGATCATTATCATCACCTCGAACAACGAGAAGGAAATGCCGGACGCCTTCCTGCGCCGCTGCTTCTTCCACTTCATCAGCTTTCCCGACCGGGAGACCATGGCGCGGATCGTCGACGTGCATTTCCCCGGCCTGCAGCAAAACCTGCTGCGCGAGGCGCTGGAGGTGTTCTTCGAGCTGCGCCAGATCAACGGCATCAAGAAGAAGCCCTCTACTTCAGAACTGATCGACTGGCTGAAGCTGCTCAAGGCCGAAGGCATCGATCCGGAGCAACTGTCCGCGCAGGGCAAGCGGAAGGAAATTCCGCCTCTGTGCGGCGCGCTGATGAAGAACGAGCAGGACGTGAACATGCTGGAGCGGATCGCGCAGCTTAACCGCCAGCGAGGCTGAAATTCCGGTTAACCCAGCGACACAGCCATGCTGATCGACTTTTTCCTGCACTTGAAGGAACGCCGCCTGCCGGTATCCACAACCGAGTACCTGTCGCTGCTGGAAGCGCTGGCGGCCGGCCTTGCCAACTACAGCCTTAACGATTTCTACGCCCTTGCGCGCATTTGCCTGGTCAAGAACGAAGCGCATTACGACAAGTTCGACCTGGCTTTCGGCGATTACTTCCGGAATATCAGCGCCCGGAACGGTGCCGACATGGAGATTCTTCCGCCGGAGTGGCTGAGTTCCGTCGCCGGCCGCCTGCTGTCTGCCGAAGACTGCGCCATGCTGGATATTCCGGCAAACGACAAGCCGCATGAAGAAGAGCGGCTGCCCGGCGACGAAGCGGAAAAAACTCCCGACGACAGCAACCTGCTGATAGGCAACGGCGGCAATAGCCCGCTGGGGCAAGGCGGCGTCCATCTCGAGGGTATCCGCATCGACGGCCAGAGCACCGGCAACCGGAGTGCAATCAAGGCGTGGGACAGCCGCCAGTTCCAGGGACTCGACGATGAAGTCGAACTCGGCACGCGCAACATCAAGATGGCGCTGCGGCGCCTGCGCAAGTTCGCCCGCGAAGGTTCGCCCGACGAGCTCGATCTGGACGGCACCATCGCCAGTACCGCACGCAACGCCGGCTGGCTCGACCTGAAGATGCGCCCGGAACGGCGCAACAAGGTCAAGGTATTGATCCTGTTCGACACCGGCGGCTCGATGGACTCACACATCAAGCAATGCGAAGAACTGTTCTCCGCCGCCCGCACCGAATTCAAGCACTTGGAGTACTTCTACTTCCACAACTGCATTTCCGATACGGTCTGGCGCTACAACGGACCCAATCTCCTCTCGTACTATCCACTTCATTACCTGATGCACAAGTACGGCAAGGACTACAAGCTGATCGTCGTCGGCGACGCCTCGATGTCGCCCTCCGAACTTTCGGAAGCAGTTGAAGGCTATCATCAGCAAACCAGCCAGGAATCCGGCGAGGTATGGCTGCGCCGCCTGCTCGCCCACTACCGCCACGCCGTCTGGCTCAACCCGGAGCAGGAACGCTACTGGCATCTCACGGAATCCATCCAGATGCTGCGCAGCCTCATGGAGCACCGCATGTATCCGCTGACTCTAGGGGGAATCGATCAGGCGATGAAGCGGCTTAGCAAGTAAATCGCCGGGATCAGAGGAAAAGCCGCCACAAGCAAGCTTCACGCGGCGGCCGCCCTGTTTTTCGACGATTTCTTGATTTATTGCCGATGGAACTCTCGTTTTCAGGCGGGAAGATAGTCGAAGCGGCCATATCACTCATCAAACCTGCACATCCTTTTCCACATATCCGAGTCCGCGTCCTTTTCCCGCTTAACCCGTTCCAGGTATCTGAGCCACTTGGGTCTGTCCGGATGTTCTTCGGTCACTATCGGATAGAGCCCTATATAAAGCTCTTCTTCCAGTTCCGCGATTCTGCGCTCGGTCTCGCTATTTTCATCAGCAGACTTTTCCTCACCATTCTTTCCGTTATTTGAAAAAGACGCATCGTCATCGATATCCGATGCCTGGTCGGCACCGCCGAACTCGACTACTTTCCAACCGCTGCCGACCGCGTATTGTTTTCTCTTCTCATACGTCAAGTTATCTTTTGGATACAGATCCTCAAAATGGCAGGAAAAATACGGGGCACCTATATCCCGATCGGCATTGTGCCAAACCACGCGAATGATGGGATAAAACGAGTCAACGCCATCTATATCGAGCCGCAGGCCGGGGTAAGGAGGAAACGGCAATCTCGTTTCTTTGATGGCGTTAGCCCAAGGCGCCCGGACTATCCTGTACATTCCCACGCCGTCGCGTTTCTGCCAGGTGAGCTGTCCGGTTGTGCTTTGCGTCGTTTCTTCCAGCGTGGGAGCTATGGAGTGGATGAAGTAATACAGTTTGACTTTGTACATGTCTTTTCCTTGTGGTCTGTTAGTGCTCGCATCATTTGACTGATTTCCGGCCTGAAGACAATCGCATTAAAGGCCTGCATCTAACCGATGAGCCTTCTCAAGGAAGAAAATGCCCGCGCGGTTCCCGGCGGCGGGACAAGGGGAAAACACTATTGATGCCAATTTGAGGATCGGCGCTATATTAGGTTCAATGATAGGTCTGCTACAAATCAACAAGTGACGACAAAACATCTTTTTTGCATTCATCTTTTTTAAAAGCATGAACCATTTGATAACTTCGTTGTCTAATTATCAAGATACATCTTGATAAGGAGTATTGCCATGAACAAGGATCAAATCAAGGGTGCTGCAAAAAGAGGGCTGGGTAAAGTGCAGGAAGCCGTGGGAAAAGTGTCCGGCAATAAAACGCAGGAGGGGAAAGGCCTGATCAAGCAGGGCAAAGGAGCTGTGCAGCAAAAAGTGGGAAATGCAAAGGAAACCCTAAGGGATCAGAACAAGTAGGTTTTCGCTCTCAGTATCTTACAGAAAGCCCGCATATTGCGGGCTTTCTTGTCTCCATCGGACGCAAGCATATGCGGCCTGAATTCGGCGCGGGATTGAAATACGGTACAAGAGAGAAAACAGGATCGGTTTTAACAAACGCTGCCGCAAAGCGCGCTGCATGCCGACAGTGCCTTTGTTAATTTGATGCGGAAGGCAAATGCAGTGTCCATCCGTCAACTTTCGCAGACAGCATGGATATCGATAAGCCTATAATGTCACTTCCTCTGAACATTAGAAATGACGAAGATGACATCCAAATTACTTGGCTTTGTCGGTTGGTCCGGAAGCGGCAAGACTACTCTTCTGGAACATCTTTTGCCAAAACTTGCTGCAAAGGGATTGCGCGTCAATGTCATCAAGCACAGCCACCATGATTTGACTTTAGAACCGGCCGGCAAGGATAGCGCCCGCATGCGGGCTGCAGGCGCGGAGGAAGTCATGCTGACTTCGCCGTTTCGCTATGTTCTGACCCATGAATTGCGGGGGACACCGGAACCCTCGCTGGACCATCTGGTTGCCCGCATGCAGCCTGCGGACCTGACGCTGGTTGAAGGTTTCAAGTGGGAAGCGATTCCGAAACTGGAAATATTTCGGCCTGCTTTAGGCAAACAGCCGCAATATCCCGAAGATGAAAACATCATCGCGGTCGCATCCGATGCATTGCCGCCCACCGCGCTGAACCGCCCGTTGATTTGGCTGGACCTGAACCAACCGGATCAGGTGTTGGCTTGGCTACTTACAGAAAAGAAATAGAAATCGGGTTACAGAGCCGCGTGGTGATACATGTCCTGCATGGTTTCGACTGCTCTGCTTCTTGCGCACGGCAGGCAAATTACCGAACCGGAAGCATGGCCGCCGAGAGTGCTCCTCATCTTGTCATGCTGTGATGCGGAAACAAAGGGCTCATTGCAGCTTTCGCACACGCTCATGGCCTGACGCCGGACCACGGTTCCGGTTATTTCGGTAACACGGTATCCGTCCCGGTTCTCGACGCTGATCGCGCCGGTCGGGCAAACTGCAGCACACGCGCCGCATCCGATACAGAGGCTGGCCGGCCGTATGAAGTCCTCGAAAGCCAGCCTCCCCGAAGGAGTCTCGATCATTCTCAATGCCTCGACCCCGACCTCCGCGCACACCAGTTCGCATAGTCCGCAACCAATGCACTGATCGCAACGCAGGCAGCGTCCGGCTTCCGCTTGCGCCACTTTTTCATCGAAGTCGTACTGTATCGGCTGATGAGTGTGTTTTCGTTCTTCAGGCGTCCTTTCGGGCACATGCGGACGCATGGGATTCGTACGCGCCGCCGCATCGGTAGCTATGGCAGGCACGTCATCGCGTCGCTGGGACAGCAGCGCCGCATGATTCATTTCCGTTCCCGTCAGATAAGCGTGAATCGATTCGGCAGCGCGCTTGCCGGAACCGATGGCGGCCACTACTGTGCTGGCTCCGTGCCCGATGTCGCCGCCTGCGAATATACCCGGCTCGCCGGTGGCCAAGGTAACCGGGTCGGCAACTATATTGCCCCATTTGGTTTCGATGCCGCTGCCTTCGAGCCAGCTCAAGTCGGCTTCTTGCCCGATGCCGGCAATGATTTGATCGGCATGAACCGTGACTGGCTGTGCCGTTGCCGCGTCCGGAGCATTCTTCGAGCGCACGAACTCGATCAGGTTGCCCGGCAGGATGCGCGTCGGCGCCCAGTATTCGATCAGTTCTACGCCTTCGGCCAGCGCCATTTCGACTTCATGCGGGTTAGCAGGCATATCCTTGCGCGTGCGCCGATACCACATCTGCACCTTGGTCGCGCCTTGGCGCAACGAGGTCATGGCGACGTCGATCGCCGCATTGCCTCCGCCTATCACGATCACGTGCGGGCCGACCCGTGGGTTTTCTCCGGCGCGCACCTTGCTCAGGAAATCCATGCCGCCGAGCACGAACGGCTGGTCTTCGCCCGTAACGCCCAAGCCTTTCGAATTCTGCAAGCCGGTCGCAAGGAAAGACGCATCGAAACCCTGCGAGAGCAAGCCCTTCACGTTGGACACCGGCCTGCCGGTGTGAATACTCACGCCTAAGGACTTGACCATGTCAATTTCCGAATTCAGGACTTCCGCCGGCAAGCGGTAATGCGGTATTCCGTAGCGCATGATGCCGCCGGCATGTTCGCGCTCGTCGAAAATCTCGACCTGATGCCCTTTCTGGGCAAGATAGTACGCGGCTGTCAAGCCGGCAGGCCCGGAGCCGACAATTGCGACCTTTTTTCCGGTAGGCGCAGCCCGCTCGGGAAGCGGATAGGAGGGGCTGCAACGGGCTGCCACCGATTTCATCGGCCTGATGACCACTGCCGCACTGACGGTTTTCTGTACGCACGCGTCTTCGCATGGGGCAGGACATACCAGGCCGCATGAATTCGGAAGCGGCGTATCCTTGAGCAGGATCGAGAGCGCATCCTCATACTGCCCGTGTCCGATATGCGCGATCATGCTGGGAATGTCGATATGGGCAGGGCACGCTTCCTGGCACGGAACCGTGCGCGGCTGGAAACAAACACCGGCGGAACAGCTGTTTGCGCTGACGTGACTCTGCCATTCGTCGAAAGAGTTTCGCAGAGAGGCGGCCAGCGCATCGGCTGAAGTGGCGTCGAGAAAAGCAAGCTCCTGCGCCAGATTCTCCAGTTCCTTCAGTTGCGCTACTGTACCGCGCCCGAGGCTGACCTCCGTGACGATGCGTGCGGCGCGCGCTAGCGTGGTACGGAGCAAGACAGGCGCGTGTTCTTTCAGTTGAAGTTGCCTGCGCAACATCTTCAAGTTTTCAACAACAACGCATCCATTCTGCTTCGATTCCGTTCTTGCTTCCGATGTCATGATTATCCTGCCGGTCTGGTGAAAAACGCGGTTCCGCCAGAACTGACGCCGCAAAGGCAAAAAGCATAACACGCCGCCATCCCCATCAAAAATAGGAATGGCATTGCATAGAAACTGCTTTCATATCGGCAATTTAACCACTGGTGAATATAATAAAAAATTCCCCCTTTTCAGGATCGAACTTTTCCGGCAGGTACGCTGAGGATGTCATTTCATCAGCCGCCGCCCGGAAAGCGACGGTCGTGATGCATTGACATTTCAGACAAGCCCAGGATGGGCCAGGAGACGCAAGGATGAACCGGTTCGTGATTGCAGAGCCAGACAGATGTATCGGATGCCGCACATGCGAGGTGGCGTGCGCGCTCGCGCACCCGATCGGCACGGGAACCGGGGAAACGCTCTCTCCGGCCAATTTCAGGCCGCGCCTCAAGGTGGTGAAGGGTTTGAAGGTAAGCGCCCCGGTGCAATGCCGCCATTGTGAAAACGCGCCTTGCGTCAACGTCTGCCCGACCAACGCACTGGTCTATAGCAAAAACAGCGTGCAACTGGTTGCCGAGCGCTGTATCGGCTGCCAGACCTGCGTGATAGCGTGCCCGTTCGGCGCAATGGAAATGGCATCCGTACCGGTGAAGCAGCCAAATCTCGGGCCGCAGACCGTGCGCTCCTTCGTGACCCAGGCCCACAAATGCGACCTGTGCGTGGATGTGGCGGACGGCCCCGCATGCATTCCGGTCTGCCCGACCAAGGCACTGCACCTGATCGATCACGATTCGATCGAAACAAAAAGATCAGAGAAGCGCGAGAAATCCGCTTTCAGCCTGCCCTCGGATGCGTTGCGCTGAGTTGCAATACAAAGCCCAACAGGGAATTAATAGAATAAATAGAATATGAAAAAAGTCATCACCGTCTGCCCGTATTGCGCTTCCGGCTGCAAGATCAACCTGCTGGTCGAAAATGGGAAAATCATCAGGGCGGAAGGTGCGGATGGCGTTACGAATCAAGGCGAATTGTGCCTGAAGGGTTATTACGGCTGGGATTTCCTGAACGATACCAAGCTGCTGACTCCGCGCCTGACGCAACCGCTGATACGCCGCCATCGCGGTGGCGAATTCGAAGCCGCATCGTGGGACGAGGCGATCGATTTCGCCAGTTCCCGGCTGAAGACGATCAGAGACCAGCACGGCCCGGATGCGATTATGCTCAGCGGTTCGTCAAGGGGGCCTGGCAATGAAGCCAACTACGTGATGCAGAAATTCGCGCGCGCGGTTGTCGGCACCAACAACGTTGACTGCTGCGCCCGAGTCTGCCACGGCCCCTCTGTCGCGGGGCTGGAGGCCACGCTTGGCAACGGCGCAATGAGCAATTCGATTTGCGAAATCGAAGACACCAAATGCATTCTTATATTCGGCTACAACGCCGGCGATTCGCATCCGATTGTGGCGCGGCGCATCATCAAGGCAAAGGAAAAGGGCGCGAAAATCATCGTCTGCGACCCGCGCATCATTGAATCGGCTCGGAATGCTGACCTGTACCTGCCCTTGAAGAACGGCTCGAACATGGCCCTTGTCAATGCTTTCGCCAACGTGCTGATCAACGAAGGACTGTATAACGAAGCATATGTCGCGAATTACTCCGATGGATTCGATGAATACAAGGCTGCGGTCGCAAAATACACCCCGGAATACACGGCAGCCATTACCGGGCTTGACCCGGAACTGATACGCAACGCGATGCGCATGTATGCTGCGGCGCCCTCGGCAACCATCCTGTGGGGCATGGGCGTCACCCAATGGGGCCAGGCGGTCGACGTAGTCAAGGGCTTGTCAAGCCTCGCCACGATCACCGGCAACCTGGGCCGCCCGAATGTCGGCGTCGGTCCTGTTCGCGGACAGAACAATGTGCAGGGCGCGTGCGACATGGGCGCGCTGCCGGGTACGCTGCCGGGATATCACAATGTCACGGATCCCGATGCGCGCGCGAAATTCGCCAAAGCTTGGGGCGTGCCCGATATTCCAGGCAAAAAAGGCATCAGCCTGACCGAGATACCGCACAAGATCCACGAGGGCAAGCTCAAGGCTTTCTACATCTTCGGCGAAGACCCGCTTCAGACGGAACCCGATCTCTCCGCGTTGCGGCAGGAATTCGAAAAACTCGAACTGATCATCGTTCAAGACATTTTCATGACCAAGACGGCGATGATGGCCGACGTGATCTTCCCCGCCACTTCCTGGGGCGAACATGAGGGCGTGTATTCCAGCGCCGACCGCGGCTTCCAGCGCTTCTACAAGGCGGTCGAAGCCAAGGGCGATGTCAAGCCGGACTGGGAAATTCATAGCCTGATGGCGCGAGCCTTCGGCTACCCCATGAAGTACAACAATACCGAGGAAATCTGGAACGAACTGCGCGAGCTGTGTCCGCTGTATTACGGCGCGACTTATGAAAAGATGGCCGGTCTCGGCTATGTGCAGTGGCCGTCGCTGACGCTGGACGACCCGGGGCGCGCCTGGCTATACGAGGGCAACAAGTTCGACACGCCAAGCGGCAAGGCGCAACTGTTCGCGGCGGAATGGGTTCCGCCGCTGGAAAAACCCGACGGCGACTATCCTCTCGGATTGTGCACGGTACGCGAAGTGGGCCATTATTCGTGCCGCTCGATGACCGGCAACTGCACTGCGCTGCAAACGCTGGAGGATGAGCCCGGCTATGTGCAGATCCACCCACTGGATGCCGCTAAATATGGAATCAAGGATCAGCAACTGGTATGGGTCGCTTCGCGGCGCGGAAAGGTCATTACCCGCGCCGCCGTGAACGAGCGCGTCAATGCCGGAGCGGTCTACATGACCTATCAGTGGTGGATCGGCGCCTGCAACTAATTGACGGTGGACCATCTTGACCCGATCTCGAAAACGCCCGAGTACAAGTACAGTGCAGTCAACGTGGAACGGATTGAAGACCAGGCTTGGGCGGAGAAGTACGTTCAGGACGAATACAGCAAGATGAAGGCGGCCATGCGCTCCGCCGCCCTCGCCTGATCCGGCGATTGCGAGGGCGCTCTCCGTCCGGAATTTATATTCATTCCGAGCATGAAGCAGAGCGTCGGCTTGCCGGCCCATTGAAACAGAAATTGCGTTCAATGGACCGGCTCGCTCATCTTGACGTTATTGCGGGAACGAAAGCCAGATCGTTTTCGGCTCGGTGAAGTTTTCCAGTGCCGCTTCGCCGTGTTCGCGCCCAAAACCTGACTCTCCGGTGCCGCCCCATGGAAGGCGAACATCGGTGAAGCCATACGTATTGATCCAGACAGTGCCCGCCCTGAGCTCATTCGCCACGCGGTGCACCCTTCCGATATCGGCGCTCCACACCCCGGCCGCCAGGCTGAATGCCGTGCCGTTGGCAATCCGGATGGCATCCGCTTCATCCTCGAAGCGAATTACGCTGGCGACAGGGCCGAAAATTTCTTCCTGCGAAATGCGCATCTCGTGTTTTACGTTCGTGAATACCGTTGGCTCCACGTAAAAACCATTCCCGGCGACACGGTTTCCTCCATAAACAACGGTAGCTCCTTCTTTTTTCCCTATGTCGATATACTCGAGCACCGTATTCATTTGGGTAGCGGATACCAGCGGCCCCATGATCGTGTCCTTCGAGGCGGTGTCGCCGATGCGAATGGCTTTGGCGCGCTCCACCAGACGCTCCACGACTTCGTCGTAAACACTGCTTTGCACCAGAATTCGCGAACCTGACGAGCAGACTTGGCCGGCGTTGAAAAATACGCCGGATGCCGCAGCCCGCACCGCATTTTCCAGGTTGGCATCGGCGAATATGATGTTGGCGGACTTTCCGCCCAACTCCAATGTGATCCGCTTGAAGTTGCTGGCGGCTCCCTGCATGATGCCGCGCCCGATTTTTGGCGAGCCGGTGAAGGTTACTTTATCCACACCCGGGTGCGCGACCAATGCATCGCCCACGACACTGCCTTTACCGGTGACAATGTTGAGCACGCCCGGAGGCAAGCCCGCTTCCAGAGCCAATTCGCCGACGCGCAGAAGCGTCAGCGGCGTAAGCTCAGCCGGCTTGACAACCATCGTGCAGCCGCATGCCAGCGCCGGAGCGATTTTCCACATACCAATCATCAATGGGAAATTCCAGGGTACGATCGCACCCACGACGCCCACAGGTTCGCGAATGGTATAGGTCAGCGCATCAGTCCGCGCAGGAATGACCTGCCCTATGATCTTGTCGGTCCAGCCGGCGTAATACCGCAGGGTATCGATTGCGGCCGGCATATCCTGTCGCATGACGCTGGACAGAGGCTTGCCTGCATTCAGGCTTTCCATCGCAACCAGTTCGTCCTGATGCTTGACGAGCAGATCTGCAAGCCTGTTAAGAATAAGGCCCCGGTCGGCAGCGCGAATGCCATTCCAGACCTTCAGCGCGGCGCGCGCGGAACGGACAGCCAAATCGACGTCGCTTGCGCTGCCCGCAGCAACCAAGGCAATCGTTTCTTCATTGGAAGGATTGAGAATTGTCGAGTAATTGCCGTTTGCGGGAGCCACATACTTGCCGTCAATCAACAGATTATGTCTGGGAGTTTCGATCGTGGTATTCATGACAATATTTTCCTTTCTGACGTGTTTGGAATCATTGTAGAACAACTAATTATTTTTCGTTTTTTGTTGCCATATTCCGCTTGTCCTCAGATTATGGCGGCAGGTTCCGCTATTGCTATTGTTCGATCCGTAGAACTAATCGATTACCGCCACGCCCTTGACTTGCGCAAACAGCGCCTTACCCGGCTCCAGCCCGAGAGCGACCGCGGACTTGCGCGTAAGGCGGCACAGCATCCGGGAGCCAGCTATATCCAGCCCGACCATCACTTGGCCGACGGAGTCGTCGGACAGGTCGACCACGGTAGCGTCGATACTGTTAAGGATGCTGGTGCCGCTTTGCCTTTCAAGCGTCAGGCTGACATCGCGCGCCTGGATTCGCAGCCGCACTTGCTGGCCGAGACGGAGCGCGTCATTCGGGAAATGAAGACGCCCTCCCGGGAATTCGACGCACGCAAGATGAAATCCCGGATCGTGATCGACGACCCTGCCGGTGATGGTGGCGGCAGCAGTGTCGCCGTGCGCGAGCGGCATGTCCAGCCGCGTCAGCAGACGGCCGCTCTCATCCGACGCAATTACGCGACCGGCTTTCAGCAGCACGATATGATCGGCAAGACGGGCGACTTCATCAAGCGAATGGCTGACGTAGAGCATCGGTATTTTCAGTTGCTGGTTCAGTCGCTCCAGGTAGGGCATGATTTCCGTTTTGCGCTGCATGTCGAGCGCCGCCAGCGGTTCGTCCAGCAGCAAAATGCGCGGGCTGGCAGCCAACGCCCGGGCGATGCCGACGCGCTGGCGCTCTCCGCCCGACAGCGTGCAGGGCTCGCGTGTCATCAGATGCCCTATGCCAAGGAGTTCGATGGCGCAGTCGAGCGGAATAGTGCGTTTCGCCGCTGGAACGCGCCTCATTCCGAATTCAAGATTGCGCCTGATGTCGAGATGATCAAACAGATGCACATTCTGAAAGACGAAACCGAGCGGACGCCTGTAAGGCGGCAGAAAGAGGCCGCGTGCGTCGTCTTGCCAGACCTCGCCGCCGACCTCGATCCGGCTGTCCTTCGTAGTCTCCAGACCTGCCATGGCCCGCAGGAATGTCGTCTTGCCGGTGCCTGATGGTCCGAACAGCGCGGTTATTCCCTGCCCGGGCAGTTCAAGATCGACGTCCAGCGAATAATCAGGATAAGCCACATTGATCCGGGCATGGATGGCGCTCATTTTCTCTGACCGGTCGGATTGAGGATATATAAAATGAGCAACACTGCAAACGAAAATACCAGCATGCCCGCCGACAGCCAGTGCGCCTGGGCGTATTCCATTGCTTCGACATGGTCGTAGATCTGTATCGACAGGACACGCGTCTTTTCAGGTATGTTGCCGCCGATCATCAGCACCACCCCGAACTCGCCTACGGTATGCGCAAAGCCCATCACAATGGCAGTAAGGTAGCCCGGCTTGGCGAGCGGCAGAACGACATTGAAAAAGGTATCAATCGGCGATGCACGCAAGGTAGCGGCCGTTTCCAGCGGCGCCGTGCCGATTGCCTCGAATGCATTCTGGAGCGGCTGCACCACGAACGGCAGCGAATAGATTACAGATGCAACGACCAATCCGGCAAAACTGAATGGCAGCAAGCCGAGGCCCAATGATTCGGTCGCCCTCCCAATTGGCCCGTTGGGACCCATGCCGACCAGCAGGTAAAAGCCGAGCACCGTGGGCGGCAGCACCAGAGGAAGTGCGACCAGAGCGCTGACCGGACCTTTCCACCATGCACCGGTTTGAGATAGCCACCACGCGATTGGCGTGCCCAGGACCAGAAGGATTGCCGTCGTCAGCAAGGCAAGCTTGCCAGTCAACAGGATCGCGTCTATGCCGACGTCTGCCATCATATTGAAAGCCACCCGGCTTCAGTCAGCGGCCCAGATCGTAACCATAGGAACGGATAGCGCTGCGCGCCTTTTCAGACTGGAGATAGCGCATCAGCGCGGCGGCGGCGGGGTTGTCGCGGCCCTTTGCCAGCATCACCGCATCCTGACGAATCGGACTGTATAAATTCGACGGCACTATCCACGCCGAGCCGCTTTGTATCTTGCCGCTCCTATAGATCTGCGACAGGGCCACGAAGCCCAGTTCCGCATTGCCGGTCGCGATGAACTGATATGCCTGCCCGATGTTTTCGCCCTGCACGAATTTTGGCTGCAGCACGGGCAGCAGGCCGAGCTTCGTCATCGTTTCAATTGCGGCGGCTCCGTACGGCGCAAGTTTCGGCGAAGCCAGGGCCAGATGCTGGAAATCCTGCTTGCGCAGCACGCTGCCTTTGCCATCGACAAAACCGGGTTTTGCCGACCAGAGCGCCAGCTTGCCGATCGCATAGGTGAAGCGGCTGCCTGCCACGGCCGAGTTTTCCTTTTCCAGCCGCGCCGGCGTTTCATCATCCGCGGAAAGGAACACGTCAAAAGGAGCTCCATTTTTGATTTGCGCATAAAATTTGCCGGTGGCGCCGGAAGCCAGCACGACCTTGTGGCCGGTGGCGCTTTCGAATTCGGCCGCGATGACTTTCATCGGCTCGGTGAAATTGGCGGCAACCGCGACCTTCACTTCGCCGGCGAGCGCAGTGGAAGACAACGTTGCAATCAACAGGGAGCCAAGTAGCAGGACAATCCGATTGAATATATACATGTGATTCCTCGCTATTCTATTTTGGTATAACGCTAGTCTAGCAGAACTTGCTTAATAATAAATAGCCAAATCATGTCCACTAAAGGCAAAATGTGAAATATGAAAACATCTATTTCCATTGAGAAGGCCCTCGGACATGGGTTGGTCGATAAACGAATCGAGATTTTGCGGCTCGTTGGAAAGACCGGCTCGATTTCGCAGGCCGGGCGCGACGCCAAGATCAGCTACAAGGCGGCGTGGCAGGCGATCGACACCCTGACCAATCTGGCCGGAGTCAATCTGGTCGAACGGGTCGTGGGCGGCGTGGGAGGAGGAGGCGCGCGACTTACCGAAGCCGGCACTCGGCTGCTGGCGACCGCAGACCTGCTTGAACTGACCCGCCAGGAAGTGCTGCGCCAGTTGCAAGGGAAAAATTCCGGGATGGTCGACTCCACGATTTCCTGGTTGTCGATTCGCACCAGCATGCGTAACCATATGCCCTGCCGCGTGCAGGCGCTGGAATGGCACGAGCAGGTAGTTCGGGTATTTTTGCAGCTTTCCGGGAATGTGGTATTGGTGGCCCGCATTACGCGCGCCAGCGCCGAACTGCTGGCGCTGAAAGTGGGGCAACCGGTGCTTGCCCTATGCAAGGCTACGGCAGTTGAGGTCGGCCGCACGACCGATTTTCGGGAAACTGCAGGCACAAACCTGTTGCGCGGCCGCGCAGCACGCATTTCCCGCGGCACAGAAGAAGACGAAATTTTCATGGAACTTGATTCGGATCTGCAACTGGTCGGGTTCGCGCCTGCCGGCAAGGCCATCAGGGCACGCAGCCGCATAACAGCCGTAGTAGACGAGGCCGCAATCGTGGTTGCGCTGGCCGGATGAAAAAAGAGCGGAACATGGATGAATACAAGACTCTTACGCAAGTGACTGCAGAGAAATGGAAGGACGGGAATACGAGCCGCTCGCTGGAAACAGTGGCGGAGGAAACTCCAGTCGCTCTCGAATACAATGGAATCTCACATGCAGTGATGCTTGCCACACCGTCTGATCTGGAGGACTTCGCCCTTGGTTTTTCACTTACGGAAAGCATTATCTCCAGCCCGGCGGAAATATATTCGTGCGATATTTCAGGCGATGCAAACGGCATTCGCATTGCAATGGAAATCGCGAGCGAGCGCTTCTTTTGCCTGAAGGAAAAACGGCGCAACCTGACGGGCCGCACCGGCTGCGGACTGTGCGGCGCGGAGTCGCTGACGCACGCGATACGCATTCCTGCCGCCGTGCGCAGCACAGCCTCGTTCAGTACCGAAGTGCTGCATGCGGCATTTCTGCAGATGGAGGGGAGACAGAAACTTAAACAGGAAACGGGAGCCACACATGCCGCTGCGTGGCTCTCAGCCGATGGCTTGGTCACGCAGGTTCGTGAAGACGTAGGACGACATAATGCGCTGGACAAGCTGATAGGCTACCTGTACTCGCAAGGTATCGATACATCAACTGGCGCGGCGATTGTAACAAGCCGCGCCAGTTATGAAATGGTTCAGAAAACAGCTAGTGCCGGAATAGGAATTCTGGCCGCCGTTTCCGCCCCAACCGCTCTTGCCGTCCGAATTGCGGAAACGACCAATCTGACTCTCGCCGGCTTCGTAAGGCCGCACAGCCATGCTGTTTATACCTGCCCTGCAAGACTAAAGTGACGTGACGGGCCCGCCATCGGCTTCGGGCCTTTCCTCTAGCTGTTCTCTTGGGCAGGCCCGAACGCATGAATGACGATTGCCAGTAGCGCCAGGCACCAGACTATCAGGGCGCCGGCAGGCAGATCAAACAGTGTCGAGAGCAGCAAGCCGACCGCATAACCACCAGCCCCTATTAAAAATGCCAGAGGCAGCCGTTTCCTTTGCGTAAAATTCCGCACGCCAAGACTCGGAATGATCAAGCTGGCAAAAACCAGATATACGCCCATGAGTTGAACTGATGCGGTAACTGCCAGCGCAAACAGCATGTAGAAGCCCAACCGTCCCAAGCGCTCACCAAAGAAGAAAAGCAGCACGACGATCAGTGCAGTCCCAATAGCAGGCATGAGCAATTGCGAATATCCGACCCACAGAATCTGGCCCGAGAGCAAATCCTGCAGATGTTCTCCGCCGTGCGGATTGTGCGCCACCAGCAACAATCCGCCAGTCGCAGCAAGAACGAACAACGCGCCTATTAGCGCCTCCTGTACTTGCGGCCATTTTTTCTCGGTCCAGGTCAGGAGGAAAGCGCCCGACATGGCAGCGATACCTGCTGCAACCTGAACCATCCAGCCTTCTGGGTCGAGGCCGAGAAAAGCGGCTACGATCACGCCCAGCGCCGCAATTTGCGCAATTGCGAGGTCGATAAAGACAATGCCTCGTTTCAAAACCTGCGCCCCCAACGGAATATGCGTCAGGAGCACCAGTATTCCAGCCAGAAATGCCGGGGCAAAAATTAATACGTCAAATGAGCTGGCATTCATTGCGCTGCCTCCGTCAGGAGCCGGACTGTCCGATCAAAAAGGCCGAACAAGTCTTTCGTCCCTTCATCGCCGCCTACCGTGAACGGTAAAACAACTACCGGAATATGGGCGCGCTCCGCCAGCCAGCGCGACGCACGAGCATCCTGATAGGCGGCACGGATCACTATTTTTGCCGGCTGTTGCTGAAGCTGCCTTAGCAACTGGGACAAGTGCGCTGCACTCGGTTCGACGCCTGGTTTTGATTCCAAAGTGCCTACTGCCCGCATGCCGAGCCAGTTCAGCAGGTATTCCATGTTTTTGTGATGCTCTACAATTGCCACCCCTCGCAACGGCGCCGCCTGTTGTTCCCACTTTTTGATCGATGCATCCCACTTGGCGGAAAAATTCTTGTGGCGGGCGCGATAATAAGCGGCATTCGCAGGATCAATTGCCGCCATGCGGCTTGTCAACGCATCTGCGACACGTGCAATATTGTGCGGATTCTGCTGGATGTGAGGGTTGCCGGAAGCATGAACATCACCCTCGCTTCTATCCAGGCGGGTGGGCACTTCGAGCCGGGTCACATACTGGCCCGCCTCAAAGTATCCTGGTTGTCCGGGCATGATTTTCATGTTGCCGGACTGCTGCACCAGAATCGGCAGCCAGCCCGTTTCAAGTTCCAGACCGGTACAGGCCAGCAGGTCGGCATTGCGCGCCTTTGCAATAAGGCTTGGACGAGCTTCGATTCGATGCGGATCCTGCAGTGCGGTGGTGGCACTCGATACCCGCACCTTGTTTCCGCCAATTTCAGCCGCCAGTGCGCTCCATTCCGGTTCGCAAGCGAGGATATTCAATGCGGCATGTGAAGGCATCGCTGAAAGTGCGAAAAGCAATCCAACCAAATTAAAAAAGATTTTTTTCATGTTTGACTCCTAATATTTGTGAGCGCCATGCGAGCCCAGGCTCATGATGTATTGCAGGAAAATTTCGTTATCAGCAACTCCAGGACTGGATTTGTCACGGGACAACTGCAGCCGCAAGCGTGAGAATTCAGAGGGTGAATAATCAAGCATCAGACTGGTCCGGGTTGGCGAGTAAGAAGCCAGGCCGGGGAAGCGTTCCTCGCCCAAGCCGATGTTCTGCGTACCGGATGACAGCCGGTCATAGCGCAACCCTGCGCGCCACACCTGCAGGAATTGATAGACGCCCTGCATGTACCAACCGGACTGCGTTGCAAGGTAGTCACCTGAATCGTTGTCCTGAGACAAAGTGCCACTCTCGCGCCGCCGGAAATATTCGCCCTGCAGCTTGAAGCTGGTGGAATTAGTGGGCGCCCATTTATATACGCCGTCAGCAATCCAAATTCCGGAATTACCGTTAAAGGCATTAATTACATTCGCGCCAAGGTTGTCTGCGTCGTCGAAACTGCGATTTTCCGCTCGAGTCCTTAGATAGGAAAGACCCCCGCCCCAGCTGGCGGAAGATCCAATGTCGTCGCCCATGCGCGCGAACAGAACAGCCGAATTAACTCCATTCTTATTGCGTTCCGTGCCCGGAAAGGAAGATCCGTTCCCGACTTCCATTCCGATTTCGAGAAATCGTTCGGTCGGCGCCAGCCATTTGAGTTGCAGGCCGTCCTGTTTATATTGCCCTCCTAGGAACGCCTGATAGGCCAGAGGCGCATCGACAAAGTCCCAAACATGGGCATGTTGGCCATTAAGATAGCCTATCGAGGACAAAAACCGTCCGCCTTTAACGTTTAAGCCATCCCCTAGAGTTTTTGTCTGAAAAAAAGCTTCCTCTACACTGGCGGAATTATCGGAACCGAGTGCAAACGTCAGCTGACCTGAAAACAGATGATCAACGTTTGCACTTAGCGTCAGCTCGGATTCGCCCAGATTGAAGCTACGCGTGCCAGGCCCTACTTCCTCTCCAGGCGGCATGAACCCCCGGATGCGCCAAACGCCTGGATCTTTCGACAGATTGGCATATGTACCACCCAGTATGAGAGAAATGGCCGGATTGAATGCGTTGGCCGCGGCGGTAGCGCCTCCGGTTGCTGATGCCGCGGCTTGGGGCGTGTTCGCAGCCGGTGCAGTGGAGGCCAATTGCTGCTGACTGGGCTCTTGCTTACCTGGCTCTTGCTGGCCGACTTCTTTTATGGCTACCGAATTCTGCAAGCGTTTTTCCAGCGCCTGTATACGTGCTTCATACTGATCCTTCAGCTGTTTTAGCTGATCACGAATCTCCGCCAGTTCACGCTCGTCTGCCGCTTGCGCGGACAGAGGCATGGCGAAGACGGCAGCAAGCGCCGCCGTTACTACAAGGGGTTTTTTAAACATGGGTGCCTCTTTATTGCAAGAAAGGAAGAACCTGCGATTGCTCGTTCAGGCTCTGGCGAATGCAAGCAATCAGGCGTAAGGAGGCGCGCGCGAAGAAAATGCGCAAATTGTTTGTGCGAGAGTTGCCTGTACAGGCTGGATGACCGGAGGCGGATATTTGGCGATATCCGTCAAGGGAAGAGAATACTGGCTGACCGCTGATGCAGCGAATTGCGCAAGAGCGAGGCACTGTCCGCAAGTTTGTTCATGCGGCAGGTGTTCATCCTGCTGGCTGCTGTCGGCTACTGCCAAATGCGACGCAGCATGGACGACGGCCGCCTGTTGCGTCATAAGCAGCAACAGCGTCAGCAGGACAGCAAGAAAACGTCGAGAGAGCTTCATGGCAAAAATAGTATAGGCTAATAGATTGCTTAGCCTGTCAAATGTGCAAGCATCATCATGTTATTCACAGCATCAATTTCACCTGAAACTGGAGAGCCTTGTATCCTGCATGAATGATATGCGCAATCCATGAAAAGAAGAACCATGAAAATCAACTTGATGCCGCGAATACTCTCTACTACGGCAATTATCGATTTGGACAAGACGGAATGTTATTAAACAACATGCTTCTCCATATCCCAGTAAAAAGCCCAGCCATTGGCTGGGCTTTTTACTGGCTGGAATCAGACAGCCTGGGCTAAATTAAATCGTCGCCTGAACTATCTGCTCGATACGGTTTCGGGCAGTACCACGTTCACATCAAGCACTTCCAGATTCCCCTGCCGATCAAGAGACAGCTTGATATCCTCGGGATTGACCTTGGTGTATTTGGAAATGACTGCAATCAATTCTTTATGCAGCGCCGGCAGAAAATCAGGCCCTGTGCGATCAGTACGTTCGCGAGCAATGATGATTTGCAGACGTTCCTTGGCTGCGCCGGCCGACTTCGGCTTTTTGTCAAATAGAAATGATAACAATGCCATTTTCATTTGCTCCTGAAAATTCGCTGGAACAATCCTGGTTTTTCATAGCTTGTGAAACGCAGCGGCACGTCATCTCCAAGGAAGCGGGTCACTACATCCCGATAGGCTTCCGATACATCGCTTCCTTCCATGTGAATCACCGGATTGCCCTGATTGGAGGCATCCAGAACGGATTCGGATTCCGGAATGATCCCGATCAAGGGAATTCGCAGAATTTCCTGAACGTCAGTGTAAGAAAGCATTTCGCCGGCATCGACTCGCTTCGGAACATATCTGGTAATGAGCAGGTGCTCCTTGACCGGCTCGCCGCCGTTTTGCGCGCGGCGCGACTTGGCTTGAATGATGCCGAGGATGCGGTCGGAGTCACGCACCGACGACACTTCCGGATTGGTAACCACGATGGCCTCATCGGCGAAAGTCAGCGCCATTAGAGCACCCCGCTCGATGCCGGCCGGCGAATCGCAAATAATATAGCTGAAACCCATAGCCGCAAGCTCGTTCAGCACGGATTCGACGCCTTCTTCCGTCAAGGCATCCTTGTCGCGCGTTTGCGACGCAGGCAGAACGAACAAGTTATCGCAATGCTTATCCTTTATCAGGGCCTGGTTGAGCGTGGCTTCCTTGTTAATAACGTTGACCAGGTCATACACAACGCGGCGTTCGCAGCCCATGATTAAATCCAGGTTGCGCAAACCTACATCGAAATCAATAACAGCGGTCTTATGGCCGCGCAGGGCCAGGCCTGATGCAAAACTTGCGCTCGAGGTGGTCTTGCCCACGCCACCTTTTCCGGAGGTTACAACGATAATTTTTGCCAAAACAAACTCCTTTAAAAATTCAGGGCTACGCAAACATGAGCAACCTGTTCCTGAAAATACGATGCATGTCCAAGTTAAGAACGGAAGTCGGTATGCATCAACACTACGTCAATCCGGTTTCCCACGAGACTGATTTGGGTGGGTTTTCCAATGGAAGCAGCCGGGAACCCGTCTTCAAAAGTATTATAGATTCCGGCAATGGAAACCAGCTCTGCTTCCATGCTCAAAGTAAAAATACGCGCTTCGGCGTTGCCTCTGGCGCCTGCAAGCGCGCGCCCGCGCAATGGCGCATAAATATGGATGCTGCCGTCGGCAATGATTTCAGCGCCGCTGTTGACGGCGGCCGTAACGATAAGGTCCGAATCGCGCGCATAAATACGTTGCCCGGCACGTATGGGCGTGTCGATGATCATCGAATTGCGCGTCACCGGCTGTGCGGCAACGACAGGCGGTACGGCGGCGCTTGCCGCCTCTTGGTCCTGAATCGCTTTGCGATGGGGCTTGGCGACGATATCGAGGCTAAGTCCGTGCGCCAGAATATCCGCCTCCATCTCTGGTGCGGCATTGCGCACGGCTACCGGATTCAGCCGATAAGACCTGAAGAGACTGAGCAATGCCGTCCAATCGATATTTCCTCTATCAGCACCAACTTGCCCCACATCGATCACGGCAAAATCACCGTCGAAGTAGTCCGCCTCTCCTCCGGTCATAGCCTGCATGGCGGCATGCAGCAGTGCAGGATCGGATTCGTGCAGAATTGCTGATACGGCCGGGACTGTTGCAATTTTGATTTCTATCGATTTGAAAGGCGCGGTCTTTGGCATTTAGGGGGAAGCATTTTCAAAAAGCTCGGGGCGCGGTCGGCCCTGGAATATACGTTGTACGTTGGATACAGGAAAATCAAGTTGCCATTAATGCATCTTCGCCTTCAATATGAAAACAAGCCGCCTTGCAGGCGGCCCGGGAATAGTGGTGAATCGAGTAATTTGGTGCATAAAAAACTTGCGCATACTACTGAATACGGCCATTCGATTCATCATTATAACTTCATTGTACCTGCTGGCAGAGACTGTTAGAAACCCACAACAATCTAAAAACATGCCTCCGGCATCATGCGCATTTATGCCTGCTTGCCCAGCATTTGAATGCATATCTTTTTACCGGCACATGGCATCGATCAGGCAGCTCCCTGCAAGTAACCTGAAAGATGTCTATAATGACTCAAACATCTTTTGCAGGAGTAAAAAAATGACTGACGTTACTGAAGCTGTTACCGAAATGCCGGCACCGATCAACTTTACCGACAACGCGGCAAAGAAGGTTGCGGAACTCATCGCCGAGGAAGGAAATCCCGAATTGAAACTGCGCGTGTTCGTGCAGGGCGGTGGCTGCTCAGGCTTTCAATACGGCTTCACTTTTGACGAAGTCGTCAACGACGATGACACGACCATGACCAAGAACGGCGTCCAGTTGCTGATAGACGCCATGAGCTACCAATATCTGGTCGGCGCCGAGATCGACTACAAGGAAGACCTGCAGGGCGCGCAGTTCGTGATCAAGAACCCGTCCGTTTCGTCAACCTGCGGTTGCGGCTCTTCTTTTGCGCCTTGATTGTTCCCTCGCATGAAAAAAAGGACGCTTAGGCGTCCTTTTGCATTTGGGGATATGCCTGGAAATGGCAAAAACCGGCTGGCCCATTTACTCTACCCGCGACAATTTCACACCACGGCAGCAGAGATTCATTACTTTCAGTGTTTCAGTATCCCGGATAAAGAGCGCCGAGAACCCGCCCTCCCCGCGCGCCCGTTACTGAAGGCAGATTGCCTGGCTGACGCAGGCAAAAACGATGGGCGAGCCAGGCAAAAGCCAGCGCCTCAACGTGATTGGGCGAAACGCCCAGAGCTGTAGTCGTTTCCAGCCTGACGCCCGAAAGACGCTGCTGCAAGGCCAGCCTGATGCGTCGAAGCAATTCCGAGTTGTAGGCGCCGCCGCCGCATGCGTACACAACGCCGGCGTCCTCTGCGTATTGCGCAATCGAATCTGCAATCGTAATCGCTGTAAAGGCTGTCAGTGTGGCCTGCACGTCCTCCGGCTTCACGATGACAGAAGGAGAAAGCGCCGCCAGCTTGCCTTCGAGCCACTCGAAATTGAACAAATCGCGCCCTGTGCTTTTTGGCGGCGGCAACGACAGGAAAGGTTCATTCCGCATTGAATCAAGAAGCTCTCCGCAGACGGTGCCGCTCGCTGCCCAGGAACCGTCGGCATCGTAGGCATCTCCCTGATTCCGGACGATCCATGCATCCATCAAGACATTGCCGGGGCCGGTATCGAATCCAATTACGTCGCCGTTCGCGTTCAGCACGCTGATGTTGCTTATTCCGCCGATATTGACGACGACGCGGGTTTCGCCCGAAGCGCCGAAAACCGCTCGATGGAAGGCTGGCACCAAAGGCGCGCCCTGTCCGCCTGCGGCGATGTCGCGACTGCGGAAATCGGCAATGACGTCGATACCGGTCAGTTCCGCCAGCAATGACGGGTTACCGGTTTGACGGGTGAATCCCCGGTCGGGGCGGTGGCGTATCGTCTGGCCGTGAACACCGATCGATCGAACCGAGCCCGGAGCAACAGCCGCCTGCGCAAGCAGCCGTTCGACGCAAGCCGCATACAGTCGCGCCAACGCATTTGCCGCGGCCGCCTCGCGCTCGATTTCGTTTTCGTCCGCCGACTGCAGCGCCATCAGGTCGGTTCGCAACGCAACGGGGAAATCGACATGTTCAGCGGCCAGCATAGACAGCGGGCCGCCGCAATAATCGTCGGGAATGGCAACGACAGTTCCATCGACCCCGTCCATGCTGGTGCCGGACATCAGGCCGATATAGAGGGGGGTCGGGGTCGTCGTTGGAGGGGACAAGAGTCAGTGAATGAAGGCGCGCCTACTTCATCGCCACTTTTTCGATGCCCGGGTTCAGCAGGGAAAAGCGGTGCTCCATATCGGCCGCCGCTGCGCGGAACTGCTGCAGTTCGCCGGCAGCAAGCGGACGGGCATTTGGCATATCGATGTTCAGCGGATTCTGCTGTGCATTGTTGACGCGGAATTCGTAATGCAGATGCGGCCCGGTAGACCAGCCGGTCGTGCCGACATACCCGATCACGTCGCCCTGCCTGACTTTGCTGCCCGTGCGAATGCCGCTGGCGAAACGACTCATGTGGCCGTATGCGGTGGAATAGGGTTTCCAGTGTTTTACTATGATGAAGTTGCCGTAACCGCCGCGATTGCCGACGAATTCGATGGTTCCGTCCGCAGCGGCCCGAATCGGCGTACCGGTCGGCGCGGCGAAATCGATGCCCTTGTGCTGTTTCCATGCGCCGGTTAACGGATGCACGCGCATCGAGAAGCCCGAAGAAATACGCGTGAATTCCAGCGGAGACTTGAGAAATGCCCTCTTCAGCGATTTTCCGTCGAAACTGTAATAGCCGCCGCCCTGCTCGCTTTTCGCATCCTCAAACCAGATGGCCTGGTAGGTTTTGCCGCCATTGACGAATTCCGCTGCGAGGATTCTTCCGGCCCGAACGTAGGAGCCATTCTGCCAGAAAGTTTCGTAGACAAGATTGAAATGATCGCCGCGGCGAAGGTCGGACCGAAAATCCACGTTGGTCGAAAACATGTCGACGAACTTGCCGGTTACCGTATCGGGTATCTGAGCCGCGTCGGTGGCTGCAAACAGCGAAGAATTGATGTAGCCCGCACGCATTTCTATGCGCCTCTCCAACTCGGCGCCGACAGTGGATGCGGTAAAGCCGTTTTCAGTACGCGTGACGACGATGTCCCTTGCAGGACCTTCCCTGCCTTCGGACACAGCCGTGCTCAGCCAATACAATACGCCGCTATCGTCCGTCTTCGCCTGCATCAGCTTACCGGCCTTCAACTGAAGTATCGCTTTTGCGGTACTGTCCGATTTAATGAAGGCGGCGGCAGCCGCATCGTCGACGCCAAGGCGAGCCAGCAAGGTGCCGAGCGTATCGCCCAGACGCACTCGCTCTTCGCGCATGAAATAGTGCTTTTCGGTTTCCAGCGAGGCAATCTGTTCAGACAGATCCGGAAGCCGTATTTCTTCCGCAACCGATCGTACCGGCAGGTCGGAAATATCGGGAGTAAGCGGAACAACTGCGGCGGCGCCAAACGCACACACGGCAAAGAAAAGCGCGACGGAGGAAATGACGCGGTTTTTTGGCGAGGAATCGACGAGAATTTGACCGGCGCGGAGCATATTCTTGCTGTGCTTGAGGCCGGCTTGAAGCATACTCTGACAGGATTTGATAATAAGCGAGTAATCAATACGCATGAATTTCCTCAATCTGGTACGTGCAATCAGTTAAAATTCGCGGTCTGCGCTTATTACCCGTCTTCTTGTTTTTATTTCCAAGCGGCATTATAACTGTTGCAAAGCGGCATTATAGCAAACACATCTTTAAAAAAATGAACAAAAATTCCACTCCACCTGCTTCTCACGAAATCCTGCCGCTGTCGTCTTCGGTAAAGGAAGCGCTCGCAATTACGCTACGAGGAACAGAAGAACTCCTGATCGAGTCCGAATTCGCCCAAAAACTTGCTCGTTCCGAGCAAACCGGAAAACCGCTGCGGATAAAGCTCGGGCTCGACCCGACGGCTCCCGACCTGCATCTCGGCCATACTGTGGTCTTGAACAAGATGCGGCAGCTACAGGATCTGGGCCATATCGTCATTTTCCTGATCGGCGATTTCACGTCGATGATCGGCGACCCGTCGGGCCGGAATGTCACGCGCCCGCCGCTAACGCGCGAACAGATCGAAACCAATGCCCGCACCTATTTCGCGCAGGCCAGCCTGGTACTCGACCCGGCCAAGACCGAGATTCGCTACAACTCCGAATGGAGCGATCCGCTGGGCGCACGCGGCATGATCCAGCTCGCCGCCCACTACACGCTGGCGCGCATCATGGAACGCGAAGATTTCGCCACACGCTTCAAGAACGGTTCGCCGATCTCGGTCCATGAGCTGCTGTATCCGCTGATGCAAGGCTACGATTCCGTTGCCCTTAAAGCCGACCTCGAGCTCGGCGGCACCGACCAGAGATTCAACCTGCTGGTAGGACGGGAACTGCAAAGGCATTATGGGCAAGAGCCGCAATGCATCCTGACCATGCCCCTGCTGGAAGGCCTGGACGGCATCGACAAGATGTCGAAATCGAAAAACAATTACATCGGCATTACCGAACCGGCCAATACTATTTTCGGCAAGCTGATGAGCATTTCAGACGAGATGATGTGGCGCTATTACGAACTGCTGTCTTTTCGCTCAATGGCCGACATTGCGCGTTTGAAAGAAGACGTTCAGAACGGCAGAAATCCTCGCGACGTCAAGGTCGAGCTAGGTCAGGAAATTGTCACCCGTTTTCACTCGAAGCAAGCCGCCGAGGCGGCGCTGGAAGATTTCGTGTCGCGTTCGCGCGGCGGCATCCCGGATGACATCCCCGCCGTATCGATGTTGGGCGCGCCGCTGGGAATCGGCCAGTTGCTGAAGCAGGCCGGCTTGTGTCCTTCCACATCGGAGGCGCTGCGCATGGTCGAACAGGGCGGCGTGCGCATCGATGGCGCAACTGTCAGCGACCGCGGCTTGAAAGTGGATGCCGGCACTTTCGTGGTGCAGGTCGGAAAGCGCAAGTTCGCGCGCGTGACGCTCGGCTAAGCAGGCTATGATCGCGCTTTTGCAGCGGGTCAGCCAGGCCGGCGTCGCCGTCGATGGAGCAACTGTCGGCAGCATCAGGGCCGGTCTGATGGTGCTGTTGTGCGCCGAGCGCGGCGACACTGAAAAGGAAGCGGATGCGCTGCTGGCCAAATTGCTTGGCTATCGCGTGTTTAACGACAGTAACGGCAAGATGAACCTCTCCGTGGCCGCGGTCGAGGGCGCATTGCTGCTGGTGCCGCAATTCACTTTGGCGGCGGACACCAAATCAGGCACGCGCCCGTCGTTCACGCCCGCGGCGCCGCCCGAGGAAGGCCGCCGGCTGTTCGATTATTTCGTGCAGCAGGCGCGCATAAAGCATGCCCCGGTCGCAACCGGGCAATTCGGCGCGCACATGCAAGTATCCCTGGTCAATGACGGTCCGGTGACATTCTGGCTTCAGGTAAAAGTGGAAAAATGAACCGGCGGATGTTCATGCCTTGATTTTTTCAAGCTCAACGTCAGACCCGATCAGAACCACCACATCGTCCGACAACAAGGTTTCGGTGCCGCGCGGATTCATCATTACATTGCCCGCCCGAATAATTGCCAACACGATCAGATTGCACACCTCGCGATCGAAAACCACCTGTATCTGCTTGTTCACCATTGGCGACAGCGGAGTGATGCGCACCTCTTCCAACTGGATTTCCAGGTTGTGGGGGGCGAAAAGCGTGTCCATCAGTTCGATTGCGGTCGGCTTCAGGATAGCCATCGCCATCCGATGCCCGCCGATCTGGTTGGGGGAAATGATCTTATCGGCTCCGGCATGGCGCAGCTTGGCCACCGTTTCGGGCTGCACCGCCCGCGATACGATGCGCAGGGACGGGTTGACCGCCCGGGCAGTCAATACCACGAAGACATTGTAGGCGTCTCCGCTCAGTGCGCAGATAATGCCGGATGCCCTGGCAAGACCGGCGGCATGGAGCGTTTCATCCTGGGTGGCATCGCCCTGCAGCACCATATGCCCTTCGTCCCGCATTTGCTTCGCCAGGAATTCATCCTTCTCGATGACGACGTAGGGCGCCTTTTCCGCCTTCAGAATCTGCGCCACGCTGCTGCCCACCCTGCCCGCGCCGCACACGATGGTGTGTTTTTCCATTTTTTCGATGGCTTTGTTCATGCTGTCATCCTTCAGTAGCCTGGTAAGCTGGCCCTCCACCAGTATGTTGATCACCGTTCCCAGAGAATACGTCACGACTACCAGCCCCACCATCAGCACGCACAGCAGGAACACCCGTCCCCCTACTGTTTGCGGCACGATGTCCCCGTATCCTGTGGTGGAAAGGCTGACGATCGTCAGCCAGAAGGCGTCAAAGGCAGACCAGCCTTCAAGATGCATCAACCCAAAGGTACTGATTACCGTTATTCCCAAGAGGGCAAGGATAGCGCTGAGCAGTTTTAACCTGGATTCGGACACGTCGATCTATCATTCGAAATGGGTTGTCCGCCTGTTCCGGCCGAGTCCGGCTTGTCCAGGCAGCGTAGATGGTTTAACGCAAACATCCCAGACAGTACTACCATGACGGCAACCATGCAATGAGGTCATCTGTTTCGGAGAACAAATGTTGCATCCCAATCGAAAGGCGGCGCAACATATATCCTGCCCCATGGCAAAATAAGACGGATAAACAGCAGAACTTACTTCATGGCGATAAAGATGCATTTTCTTGGCTTTCAGGTTGGAATCGACGCCTTATTTGCGCCAGCTACCTGACAATTTATCGATTCATCTGGCAAAATCGAAATTTAACGCAAATTGACCCTTGTTCTTCTACAGGAGGCGGCATGAAACTCTGGAGCGAATCTTTTCAGGACGGCGGCGTCATTCCCGGCCGGCTTGCGTTTTGCGTAATCGATCCGAAAACACATGTGGCACTATCGGCCAACAGGAATCCGCATCTAGGCTGGCGCGACGTGCCTGCCGGCGCAAAGTCGCTGGCGCTGATCGTCCATGACCGTGACGTGCCGTCGAAAGGCGACGACGTGAACCGGGAAGATCGTGATGTTCCGGCCGATTTGCCGCGCGTCGATTTCTTCCACTGGACGCTGATCGATTTGCCGACAAGCATGAATTCGATTGCCGAAGGCGACTATTCGGACGGGATCACCGCACACGGCAAGCCCGGTCCGGGCTCGTCGCCGGGCATCCGCCAGGGAATCAATGATTTCACTTCATGGTTTGCCGGAGACAGCGCCATGTCCGGCGATTATTACGGCTATGACGGCCCCTGCCCGCCATGGAACGACACGATTCCGCACCATTACACCTTCACGCTGTACGCGCTCAACGTTGAACGGCTCGACGTGGATGGCCGCTTTACCGGACAGGACGTACGCAAGGCAATGGACGGGCATGTGCTTGCGGAAGCAAGCATCGGCGGCATCTACACATTGAATCCGACACTGGCAGACAATGCGGGAAATTGAGGAAGGCATGGAAAACATGACGGAAATACTGATGATTCGTCATGGGCAGACCGCATGGAACGAGAAGAAGCGCCTGCAGGGCCACAGCGATATCCCTTTAAACAGCAAGGGCGAAATGCAGGCGCTGGCGCTGGGCGAAGCCCTGCGCAATGAAAAGCTTGATGCGATTTTTTCCAGCGACATGCAGCGCGCATTGAAAACGGCTGAAGCGATTGCAATATGGCATGGGCTGCCGGTCGAGACCGATCCGGAATTGCGCGAACGCTGCTACGGCGCATTCGAGGGCATGCAGCCCGACGAAATCGAAGCACTCTATCCAGAGTCGCATGCCGCATGGCACGCAGCCGACCCGGACCATGTCTTTCCGGCAGGAGAACGGGCCGCCGAAAGCCTGCGCCAATTTTACGGACGGTCAGTCGCGGCAATCCGCCGCCTGGCGGAACGTCATCAAGGGCAAAGGATCGTGCTGGTGGCGCATTTTGGCGTCATCGAGTCCGCCTATCGCATCGCAGAGTCGATTCCGCTTGGCATACGCTGCCGGATGCCCGTCCTGAATACCAGCATCAACCGCTTTGCGGTGCGCGACGGCTCGATCAGCCTGCTCAAGTGGGGGGAGGCCGAACACCTGGAACCTCTTCGCGCTCCGGCGGAATACCTGAAGCACTTCTGAGCAACGATCCAGGTCGTCGATCCCGATGCTGCGCTGCCGCTTGGCAGCGCAGCTTGATTCCCATTTGCCGATAGACGTTTCCATTACGTGCGGCGGAAGAGCGCTTATATTGTTTACGCATTTATTGCCTATTTTTTAGGCAAAAATCCTGTAAAATACCAACTTGTTTCTTGTTCCGCCTCTTTCTCATGCAAATCGGCCCCTATTCTCTTCAAAACAATGTCTTTGTTGCGCCCATGGCGGGCATCACGGACAGGCCGTTCCGCCAATTGTGCAAGCAGTTGGGCGCCGGGTATGCCGTGTCTGAAATGGCGGCTGCGAATCCGCGCGTGTGGCAAACGCAGAAAAGCCTGCTTCGGCTCAATCACGAAGGCGAAATGGAGCCGCGCGCGGTGCAAATTGCCGGCTCCGATCCGGCGACCATGGCCGAGTGCGCAAGATTCAACGTCGAGCGCGGCGCGCAGATCATCGACATAAACATGGGCTGCCCGGTCAAGAAAGTATGCACCAACTGGTGCGGTTCGGCATTGCTGCAGAATGAAAAGCTGGTTGGCGAAATTCTCGATACCGTAGTTGCAGCCGTTGCCGTGCCGGTCACGCTGAAATTCCGCACCGGCTGGGACCGCGCCAACAAGAATGCCCTCGCCATTGCCAAAATGGCCGAATCCGCGGGAATAACGATGCTGACTTTGCACGGCAGAACCCGCGCCGATGGCTACAGCGGCGAAGCGGAATACGCTACGATTGCCCAAGTCAAAGCGGCAGTTTCAATTCCCGTGGTCGCCAACGGCGACATTGATTCGCCCGAAAAGGCGCGCTTTGTGTTGGACAAGACAGGCGCCGACGCAGTAATGATAGGACGCGCGGCTCAGGGCCGGCCTTGGATTTTCCGCGAAATCGATCACTATCTGCGCACCGGCGAGCGCCTGCCGGCTCCGGAAGTCAGCGAGGTTCGCAGACTGATGGACCGGCACTTACTCGAGCACTATGCGTTTTATGGAGAACAGGTTGGCATGCGTACCGCGCGCAAGCATATCGGATGGTATGTGCGCGATTTGCCGGGCGGCGAACCGTTCCGGCAACGCATGAATCAACTGAATTCGTGCGAAACGCAACGAAAAGCGGTCAATGACTTCTTTGAATCGCAACTGGAGCATGGCGAACAGTTACAATATTGATCTATTCGGGACAAATTTGTCGCACAAAACAGGCAAGTCCTAATCCAGCAAATGGCGCACAGAACATGAGCAGAGAGCAAATTCAGGAAGTCGTCCGGAAAAGCCTGGAAGATTATTTCACCGACCTGGGAGAGCAAAAGCCTTCCAACATTTACTGCATGGTTCTCCAGACCGTCGAAAAACCGATCCTGGAAGCGGTAATGACGCACGCCAAAGGCAACCAATCGCATGCGGCGGAGATGCTTGGCATCAACCGCAACACGCTGCGCAAGAAGTTACTCGAACACAATTTACTGTAATTGCTGAAGCACTGTTAGACGCAACCGGCCGCTACCGGCACTACTGCGGCCGGATATTCTTCGGCAATTGCCTGTCTTTTCCTTTTTGAATGTATTCATCATGATCAAGCTAGCCCTCATTTCCGTTTCCGACAAGACCGGCGTACTCGATTTCGCCCGCGATCTTACGGCCATGGGAACCCGCATTCTTTCCACTGGCGGCACTGCAAAGCTGCTGACGGAAAATGGCGTGAAAGTGACGGAAGTGGCGGATTACACCGGTTTCCCCGAAATGCTCGATGGCCGCGTAAAGACGCTGCACCCGAAAGTGCATGGCGGAATCCTGGCTCGCCGCGATCTGCCTGAGCATGCCGCTTCACTGGCGCAGCATGACATTTCCACCATAGATATGGTGGTCGTGAATCTGTATCCGTTCGAGGAAACGATTGCGAAAAAAGACTGTTCGCTCGAGGACGCAATCGAAAATATCGATATCGGCGGTCCTGCCATGCTGCGCTCCGCAGCCAAAAACTATAATGACGTGGCCGTCATCTGCGAGCCGACCGATTACAACAATGTGCTGGCCGAACTGAAAGCCGGCCAGAACCAGCTGAGCGCCGATACCCGTTTCAACCTGGCGAAGAAAGCGTTTGCGCATACAGCACGGTACGATGGCGCGATTGCGAATTACCTGTCGTCGCTCGATGAAAGCCGGCAGCCCGCCAATCAGAATATCTATCCCCAGACCCTGCATCTGGACTTCGAAAAGCTTCAGGATCTGCGCTACGGCGAGAATCCGCACCAGACTGCCGCTTTTTACCGCGACCGGAAAGTATCGAGCGGCGCGCTTGCCAACTACACGCAACTTCAGGGAGTTGAGCTCTCGTACAACAATATAGCCGACGCGGATGCGGCATGGGAATGCGTCAAGACCTTCGATGCGCCTGCCTGCGTCATCATCAAGCATGCCAACCCGTGCGGTGTCGCAGTTGGCGCCTTCCCGTCCGAGGCTTACTTCAAGGCTCTGCAGACCGACCCGAGCTCGGCTTTCGGCGGGATCATCGCATTCAATCGGGAACTGGACGGCGAAACGGCTGAATTAGTGGCCAAGCAATTCGTCGAAGTGCTGATAGCGCCATCGTTTACGCCCGAGGCCCGCCGGATATTCACCTCCAAGAAAAACGTGCGGCTGCTGCAGATTACGCTCGGCAACGAAGTGGATGCGTTCCAGATGAAACGTGTCGGCGGCGGCTTGCTGCTGCAGTCGACCGACGCCAAAAACGTCGGGCTGGACGAACTCAGGACGGTAACCAAACTGCAGCCGACGGCACAGCAATTGAAAGATCTGATGTTCGCATGGAGAGTCGCGAAGTTCGTCAAATCGAATGCAATCGTGTTTGCCGCCAACGGCATGACGCTGGGCGTCGGAGCGGGCCAGATGAGCCGGGTCGACTCCTCCCGCATTGCGGTCATAAAGGCAAAGAACGCCGAATTGTCCCTGGGCGGCTCCGCCGTTGCCTCCGATGCGTTTTTTCCGTTCCGCGACGGACTCGACGTGGTAGTCGACGCCGGAGCAAGCTGCGTCATCCAGCCTGGCGGCTCGATGCGCGACCCGGAAGTAATCGCGGCAGCCGACGAACGGAATATTGCGATGGTCTTCACCGGAACCCGCCATTTCCGGCATTGATTGAAAAGCCCGCCAACAACCGGTAAACACGCTAGTCCATGAGAATTCTCGGCATCGACCCCGGCCTGCGCACTACCGGCTTCGGCATCATAGACAAGCAGGGAAACCGGCTGACGTATGTTGCATCCGGCACGGTCAAGACGCAGGCCGAGGCGAGCTTGCCGGAAAGGCTGAAAACCATACTCAAGGGCGTTACCGAAATCATCCGCACCTACCAGCCCGATAGCGCGGCGGTGGAAATCGTGTTCGTCAATGTGAACCCTCAATCGACGCTCTTGCTGGGCCAGGCGCGCGGCGCGGCAATCTGCGCCCTGGTCGGAGCGGACCTTGAAGTAATGGAATTTACTGCCCTGCAAGTAAAGCAGGCGGTAGTCGGCCACGGCAAGGCACATAAAGCGCAAGTTCAGGATATGGTGCAGCGCCTGCTTGACCTGCCGGGATTGCCGGGAACCGATGCCGCCGACGCGCTTGGCGTTGCCATATGCCATGCGCATAGTTTCGATGCCCTCCTGTCGTTTGGAAAGCTGGCTCCGGCCCTGGTCAAAGGGTCGTTGCGAATGAAGCGCGGCCGTCTGGTAGGATAGGCAGAATAAGCGCAGCGGCGGGCACTTATAAGCGTCCGCCCCGCATTTTATTAATCGTTTCGTTTCCTCTCTCATACCCATGATCGGTCGCCTGTACGGTACTTTGCTGCAAAAGAACCCTCCGCAATTGCTGGTCGATTGCCACGGAGTCGGCTATGAAGTCGATGTCCCGATGAGCACTTTCTATAACCTGCCCGCGCTCGGGGAAACGGTCACGCTGTTCACGCATCTGACGGTGCGTGAAGATGCGCACCTGCTGTATGGATTCGGCAGCCTGGAAGAACGCAGCCTGTTCCGCCAATTGATCCGGATAACCGGCGTTGGGCCGCGCATGGCGCTTGCGCTCCTGTCCGGCATGTCGGCGAGCGAGATGGCGCAGGCGGTCACTCTGCAGGAAGTGGGCCGGCTGACCAGAATTCCAGGCGTCGGCAAGAAGACTGCAGAACGGCTGCTGCTGGAACTGAAAGGCAAGCTGGGCGCCGACCTTGGAATTGCAGGGGGCGCGCTGCAAAGCGACGCGACTTCCGATATCCTTAATGCTTTGATTGCATTAGGCTATTCGGAAAAAGAAGCGCTTCTGGCGCTGAAACAGGTTCCGGCCGGCAGTTCCGTGTCAGACGGAATCAAGCAGGCGCTTAAGGCACTTTCCAAAGGTTAGCAATGAGCATCCAGGAAGACAATTTCCACGAAAAACGCATCATTTCGGCAAAGCCCGCCTCTCCCAACGAGGAAGCGGTCGAACGCGCGCTGCGGCCCAAACAGATGGACGAGTACGTGGGCCAGGAAAAAACGCGCAACCAGCTCGAGATATTCATCACGGCAGCGAAAAACCGCAACGAGGCGCTCGACCATACATTGCTGTTCGGCCCTCCCGGACTGGGCAAGACAACCCTCGCGCACATCATTGCGCGGGAAATGGGCGTCAATCTGCGCCAGACATCCGGCCCGGTATTGGAACGGCCAGGCGACTTGGCCGCAATCCTGACCAATCTCGAAGCGAACGATGTGCTGTTCATCGATGAAATCCACCGCATGTCGCCGGTAGTCGAGGAGATACTGTATCCGGCGCTGGAAGATTACCAGATCGACATTCTCATCGGCGAAGGCCCGGCGGCGCGCTCGGTCAAGCTTGACCTGCAGCCGTTCACGCTGGTCGGCGCCACCACTCGCGCCGGCATGCTGACCAATCCGCTACGCGACCGGTTCGGCATCGTGGCGCGGCTGGAGTTCTACAATACGGAAGAACTGACTCGCATCGTAACCCGCAGCGCTTCGCTCCTCAAGGCACCGATCGTAGAAGAAGGCGCCCGCGAAATCGCACGCCGGGCGCGGGGGACGCCGCGCATTGCGAACCGTCTGCTGCGTCGGGTGCGCGACTATGCCGAGGTCAAGGGGAACGGCCAGATAACGCGCGAAATCGCGGATGCCGCGCTCGTGATGCTCGACGTCGATCCAGTCGGATTCGACGTCATGGACCGGAAGCTGCTGGAAGCGGTGCTGTTCAAATTCGGTGGCGGCCCGGTCGGCATATCCAACCTGGCGGCGGCAATCGGCGAGGAAGTCGACACCATCGAGGACGTGCTGGAACCCTACCTGATTCAACAGGGCTATCTGCAACGCACGCCGCGCGGCCGTGTCGCCACGGCCTCCGCGTACCGGCATTTCGGCGTAGCTGCGCCGGCTACCGGACCGATGGGCGATTTGTGGGACCAGCCGGATACCGAAATTCCATCGTGAGCAAACCGGCAGAAGAAAACCCCATCGACGTTGCCGTCGGCATTCTGATGAAAACTGACGGCGAAGTCCTGCTGGGGCAGCGCCCGGAAGGAAAGCCGTATCCGGGGTATTGGGAATTTCCCGGCGGCAAGGTGGAGCCGGGGGAATCGATTCTCGCCGCGCTGAAGCGCGAATTCGTCGAAGAGCTCGGCATAGAGGTTGTTTCCGCCGAACCGTGGTGCTGCGTCGAGCATATCTATCCGCATGCCCATGTGCGGCTTCATTTCTTCATCAGCCATGAGTGGCGCGGTCTTCCTGTAAGCCGCGAGGGCCAGGACTTTGCCTGGCAGGGCGCGATTGCCGTGCAGCCCTTGCTGCCGGCGACTATTCCGCTGATTTGCTGGCTGGATCAGATGCGGCGCAATCCCGTTGCCCATGAATAAGACTGCGCCTTCGGTTGCGGTCATCGGCGGCGGCCCGGCCGGACTGATGGCGGCCGAGGTACTGCTTCAGGGCGGCGCCAGGGTCGACTTGTACGATGCGATGCCATCCGTGGGCCGAAAATTCCTGCTGGCCGGCAAGGGAGGGCTGAATCTCACCCACTCAGAGCCTATGCCGCAATTTCTTTCCCGCTACGGCATGCGTAGCGAACAAATCGCGCCTTTACTGAAAATATTCGGCCCGCGTGAATTGCGCGAATGGGTTCACGGGCTCGGCATTGAAACATTCGTGGGTTCGTCCGGACGTGTTTTTCCGACCGAGATGAAGGCTGCGCCGCTTCTGCGCGCGTGGGTACAGCGACTTCGGGCGGCCGGCGCCAAATTCCACATGCGCCACCGTTGGCTGGGTTGGACTGAAGGCGAAGCGGTGCGCTTTGCTTCGCTCGAAGGCGAGCGGTCAGTGCGCGCCGACGCGGTGGTGATGGCGCTTGGCGGCGGCAGTTGGAAAAGGCTTGGCTCCGATGGAGAGTGGGTGCGGCACTTTGCCGACAATGGAATCCCTACCGCCCCTCTGGCGCCAGCCAACTGCGGCTTCGATATCGGCTGGAGCGAACACTTCCGTTCACGCTTCGCCGGCCAGCAAGTGAAGCCGGTCATCCTGCACTTTACCGATGGAACCGGCACGACCCGGCAACAGCGAGGTGAATTCGTCGTTACCGACAATGGCATCGAAGGCAGCCTGATCTATGCTTTTTCCGCGGTCTTGCGCGATACGATCGCATCTACCGGTAGCGCGCTTATCCATCTCGACCTGCTGCCGGACCGTGAGCAAGAGTGGATCGAAGCTGAAATCTCACATCCGCGTGGTTCGCGTTCGCTTTCCAGCCACCTTCAAAGCCGACTGAATCTGCGCGGCGTGAAAACCGGCCTGCTGCGTGAAGCGCTGCCGGCAGACGATTTTGCCAACCCGTCCCGACTGGCACGAGCGATCAAGGCGCTGCCCTTGCGCCTGGCGGCTCCGCGCCCGCTGGACGAAGCGATCAGCAGCGCGGGAGGCGTGCGGTTCGAGGGCTTGGACGGGAATTTGATGGTCTCGTCGAGGCCGGGGGTATTTTGCGCCGGAGAAATGCTGGACTGGGAAGCGCCGACCGGTGGCTATTTGCTGACAGCCTGTTTTGCAAGCGGTCGCGTTGCGGGCCAAGGTGCGCTAGACTGGGTCAGCCAAGAAAAATGACAACGTCGCATTAGAAAAACAAGGAGAACAATCGATGGCCGGACAACCTGAAGTAACCAACATGGCGCTGTTTTGCGACTTTGAGAACATTGCGCTCGGCGTGCGCGACTCTAAATATCTCCCGTTCGATATCCGGAAAGTACTCGAACGCTTGCTGTTGAAAGGCAACATCGTCGTCAAGAAGGCTTACTGCGACTGGGACCGCTACAAGGACTTCAAGGGAACGATGCACGAAGCCGCATTCGAGCTGATCGAGATCCCCCACGTGCGGCAGTCCGGCAAGAATTCGGCCGATATCCGCATGGTGGTCGATGCGCTCGACCTTTGCTATACCAAATCGCATGTCGATGCGTTCGTGATCATCAGCGGCGATTCCGACTTTTCCCCTCTGGTTTCAAAACTGCGCGAGAACAACAAGTATGTGATCGGGATAGGCGTCAAGGACTCGACATCGGATCTGCTGAGCGCGAATTGCGACGAATTTATTTTCTACGACGACCTGGTACGCGAACAGAAGCCAAAAAGAAAAGCCGTGGAGAGGAAGCCGCCGGCAAAGACGACTAGCAGCGACGCCTCAAAGCCTGCGCCCAAGAAAGAGGACGACAGGCGGCAGGAAGCGCTCGATTTCATTGTCGAAACCATCGAGGCGCTGATCGCGGAACGCGGCGAGGAAGAAAAAATGTGGGGCTCCATGGTCAAGCAGACAATGAAGCGGCGCAGGCCCGGCTTTACCGAATCCGCCTATGGCTACCGTTCGTTCAGGGAACTGGTCGAGGATGCGCAAAAGCATCACCTGCTGCTCATGATGCGGGATGAGAAATCAGGGCAATACACGATACGCTTGCCGGCTAACGACGAATCATGATGAATGTCGATGTCTCGGTTTTTCAAGCCCAAAGCATGCAGCGCCAGTGATAGAATTGCTCCTTTTTACTAGAACCGAGGGCAACAATGATTCTTGAGTTGGTCGATATTCTCATCCGTCAGGGCGAACAATCAGAGTTTGATATTGCGATAAGGCGCGGCCTTAGCGAAATTATCGCGCAAGCAAAAGGCTTCAAAGGATTTCAAATTAACAAGGGAATCGAGTCGCCGGAACGCTATGTGGTTATGATTTACTGGGAAACGCTGGAAAACCATACTGTTGATTTTCGCGAATCGACCGCCTTTCAGGCATGGCGCACGATAGTCGGCCCGTATTTCGCTCGACCGCCAATCGTCGAACATTTCTCGCTGCTGGGTAAATTCGGCTGACATTCGGTTGGCCGCAGGTCTTCTGCGCCCACCCAACCGAAGCGGATTTTCCGGATAAATGGAATGCAGGATGCATCGCATTCGAGCACGGCATCGCTGCAAGAGCTTTGACAGAGATTTAGGCTCGGCCTATTCCCGGTAAAGGTTGCCGGAACGGGCCAAATCAGCGATAATTCGCAGGCGCTGCCGGGATGGCGAAATTGGTAGACGCACGAGACTCAAAATCTCGCGCCTGAAAGGGCGTGCCGGTTCGATTCCGGCTCCCGGCACCAGTAGGTATTTGGTATTAGGTATAAACAGGGATAACCAATTATACCGATCACAACCAACAAAAATGACCAAATTTGACCAGCTTTCCAAAAGCTGAGCTGTCAAATCCTGATATTTCTATTTTGGTATAACGCGGTACTTGCATTACGTCCGCACGCTTGATAGATTAGCAGCATGGTCAGCAAACAAAAATACGTACAAGCAAAACTCTACAGCATGATAATGACTGTAGCAGTTGTTGTTTTGTCGATAGTATTTTTTTGGGCTACAAGCAAACACATGTTATTTGGTCAATCGCCTGCTGATCTTGCGCATGTGCTTGGCCTATTTGTACTTATGTTTGTTTTTATTGTTATGTTTTGCCTGGCGGCAGAATCTGCTTATCAAGTATCCGTTGCCGGGTATGCTGTACTTTCAAGCCCATCTCCACTTTGCTTAGTCTCTTCCAACGAAGATTCATTTCATAGCACTGATCTGCCTGCTGACATTCGTCCTCCTCGCGACATCTCCTGAACCCACAAGAACACACCGCTAGCCACTAACGGTGTTCATTGAACGGATGCTGCCATTCATATGGCAGGCAGGAGAAATAAATGCACGATTACACCACTCTTGATCTGGTATTACATATATCAAATGGTAAATTTTTGATTCCATTAAAACGTACTGCAGACATTTTAGGTTTGGAGTCACAAACAATAAGGAATCGTCTTTCAGAAAATAAGTTCAGCCTTTCACCGGTCCGAGATGGCAGATCAATTTTTTTTCAAGCGAACGAAATTGCGGATCTGATTGATTCAATGCGTTCCGCAAGGGTAGTACCAAAGAAAGGGCGCCCAAAAAAATCTGTTTCATGCGCATTAAAAAATCATCGGACTTAACATGGGACTCTTGGAAACCAGAGAGTCGGTGGCCCAAAATAAAGAATTACCATCTTTTCGAGATGTGGCGAGCAATCCACTGGTACGAGTGCGAGAGATTGCCGCCAAGGCTCAGGCCCGCAACAAATTCAAGAGCCCGCCGCCGATATCTCCGCAGATGTTCCTCCCCGGTATGGATGAGCACATGCGAGCCATGCCTAACTATCTTGGTCGCGCCCCTCTGTTTGCACCAATCGCGCCAGGAAGAAAAAAAATCCACGATGGATCAGTGGTGTATAAAACCGATAATGTCACACTCAAAGGCTGGGGGAAGCAGCTTTCTGAGGACTTAGCCGACATTTGGATGCATGCAATCTATCTAGCCAGCAAGGTGCCTTCAGGTAGCCCCATTGTAATAAATCGCGCCGAGTTCTTACGAGGGCTAGGGCGTAACGAAAGTGGAGCAAGCTATAACTGGCTTCGTCGTGGCGTTATATCATTGAGCACATATACAATTGCCATTGAAGCACAAAACAAAGACGGGAAGCCAAAATACAGCATTGGGGCACTCCCATCCAGCCGAGTAATGCAAATGCTTGGTGGGTTCGATTATGCAGACGAAACCGAGGAATATAGGCTTGTTGTCGACCCTCGATGGCGGCAAATCTTCGGAAACCGAGAATACAGCCTGATAGACTGGCCCAAGCGATTGCAGATCGGACGCGGCCAGGATTTGGCCAAAAGCCTACAAAGGCTAGTGGCCACATCAGCAGATTCAATTCAAAGGTACAACTTGGCGTTCCTTACAGAGAGAGCGCAGTATTCCGGTCGGATGCGAGACTTTAAGTACGCTTTGGATCGAGCTATGCGTGAGCTTGAGAGGGTTGAAATCATTGCGAGTGGCCATATTGGAAAAAGCACTAAGGATATCCCGCAAGCTATCTGGACGAAGTTGTGAACTATCGTAATGGCGTCGCGCTCTCGTCGTAATGGTGCCGCGCATTTTCGTAATAGCGTCGCGCTTTTTCGTAATGGCGTCGCTCCCCCCCCCCTGAAAACCCGCGCCAATATTGGCTTTTAGAGCATTGGACTGCTCTCTACCTTATTTCTACCTTATTACTACTAATCATGCCTGTGGAAAACTAATCACATAGGTTATCTGGTCGCGCCTCCCTCGCAAACCTAAACTTAAATTGAATATTAAAAGCCTTTTCATAACCAGCCAACGCACGTTTCCGATTAAACAAACCTATGGATTTATGGACAATCGTCTAAAGACGATTCCCTCCTAAACGCTTCGCGTTTTCCTATGGGCAAATCGTGGACAACAAAAACCGCGTTGCCCACGGTTTGCCCACAG